>Ga0247773_1000613_pt1 | contig 13903 bp, 10 predicted proteins | sample UWRJL092311B6_FD_179934 | JGI IMG/M metagenome (GOLD analysis project Ga0247773, IMG submission 179934) | Plant litter microbial communities from Arlington Agricultural Research Station in Wisconsin, United States - UWRJ-L092-311B-6 | ecosystem: Environmental > Terrestrial > Plant litter >...
TGGGTGCCGCGCTGCAGTGGGCCTACGGGCGCGACGGCGCCGTGGCCACGCAGACGGTGAGCTGGGTGAGCGTGGTGGGCGGCGGCTACGTGCGGCTGCTGCAGATGATCGTGACGCCGCTCGTCCTCGTCTCCATCCTCTCCGCCGTCACCCGGCTGAGCGACGCGCGGGCGCTGGGGAAGATCAGCGCGGGGGTGCTGGGGATGCTGATGCTGACCACCGCGCTCTCGGCGATTATCGGCATCGCGGTGGCGCGGCTGTTCGGGCTGACGGCGGCGGGGCTGGTGCACGGCGCGCGCGAGCTGCAGCAGGGCGCCGCCATCCAGGCCAAGACGGCCGAGGTCGCGAACCTGGACGTGCCGCAGCTCCTCCTGTCTTTCATCCCCACCAACCCCTTCGCCGACCTGGCGGGCACGCGCCCCACCTCCATCATCGGCGTGGTGGTGTTCGCCACGCTGCTGGGGATCGCCGCGCTGGGGCTGCGCCGGAGCGAGCCGGAGACCGGCGCCCGCGTGATCGCCGCCATCGACGCGCTGCAGAAGCTGGTGCTGCGGCTGGTGCGGATGGTGATCCGCCTCACGCCCTACGGCGTCCTGGCGCTGATGACGAAGGTGGTCGCCACATCGAACCCGGCCGACATCCTGGGCCTGATCCGCTTCGTGGCCGCGAGCTACGTGGGCCTCGCGGCGATCCTGGCCGTGCACGCGGCGCTGCTGGCGGCCAGCGGGGTCAACCCCCTGCGCTACTACGCCCGCGTGTGGCCGGTGCTCACCTTCGCATTCACCAGCCGTTCGAGCGCGGCCACCATCCCGCTCAACGTGGACGCGCAGACCGGCCGCCTGGGCGTGTCGCCAGCCATCGCCAACTTCGCCGCCAGCTTCGGGGCCACGATCGGGCAGAACGGGTGCGCCGGGCTCTACCCCGCCATGCTGGCGGTGATGATCGCGCCGGGCGTGGGCGTGAGCCCGGCCGACCCACACTTCCTGCTCACGCTCGTCGTGGTGGTGACGCTGGGCTCGTTCGGCATTGCCGGGGTGGGCGGCGGGGCGACGTTCGCGGCCATCGTGGTGCTCTCCACGCTCAACCTGCCGGTGGCGCTGGCGGGGCTGCTGATCTCCATCGAGCCGCTGATCGACATGGGCCGCACCGCGGTGAACGTGAACGGCGCCATGACCGCCGGCGCCGTCACCAGCCGCCTGCTGGGGCAGACGGACCACGGCGTGTGGCGGGGGGATGAAGCAGCCGCCGGTCCCGAGCGCGCGCGTGCCCCACGGCCGGCGCGCTGGCGCCCCGCCTTCGCCTCGCGCACGCGGGCGAAGCCCGTGGGATGATCCCGAATCCGTGTGGATCGTCGGTGCGAGCACACAAGAAGAACAGCGGTTCACGCAGAGTCAGCAGAGTGAGCAGTCAAAACCGGTGTTGACTGCTATCTCTGCCGACTCTGCGTGAGGCAAGTCTTTTATTGGATCTGATACCGCCACCGAGACCGATTCCGCTGAATGATTGTGCATTCCTCCATTCCTCCACAGACGAACTGGCTCACACGGAGCAACGGAGGAAACGGAGAACTGCTGTCTTTCCTCCGCTTCCTCCGTTCCTCCGTGTGACATTCTTCCGTAACGGTTCTTCCGAATGCACGGTCGATTGCCGCATCTGGTATGATATGAGGGGGCGACCGGAGGGATGATGGAAACGCGGCGTGCGAGACGAGCCACGCTGCCCGGCGACTCGCCGGCCGGAACCGCGACCGATCGCCGTCACCGCGCGGGGGTTCAGCCGGGCGCGATCTCCGCGCGGCGCAGCGCCAGCTCTTCCCGAGTGCGCCGCAGCGCGTCTTCGGTGGCCTGGAGGCGGCGCTCCAGCTCGGCGTCGCGCTCGGCGCGCGCGCGCACGATCCAGACTGCGCGGGCGATGGGGCCGGCCACGGTGGCCAGCGCCTCGAGCTCGTCGCGGCCGTAGCCGCTGCCGTCGGGGCGCGGGCCCAGCGCCAGCCAGCCCACGCGCGTGGGGGTGCCGCCGCGCTCGGCCGCCAGCCGCACGCGCACGGGGAACACGGGGTCGCTCCAGTCCTGCAGCACCGGCCCGTCGGCCGCTGGCCCGTTTAGCCACTCCGCCTCCAGCTCGTCCGGCACGCCGCGGCCGGCGGCCAGCGTGTGCCCGTCGTCGTCTTCCACGAACACCGCGGCGCGCTCGCAGCGCAGGGCCACGCACACGCGCGACAGCGCCACCGCCAGCAGCCCGTCCAGGTCTTCCGTCTCGCGCAGGTCGCCCACCACGGTGGGCAGCCGCTCGCGGAACTCCACCAGGTCGCGCAGGAAGCGGCGGTCGGCCCAGCGGCGCACCCGGTCGTGCGCGGGGTTGAACAGCGCCACGGTGAGCGCCGCCGCCACCGCGCCGGCCGCGGCTCCGGTGTCGGCCCCCATCATCCCGCCCAGCACGCCCTGTGCGGCCTGGCTCATCCCCGCCCATGCGGCGGCGAGCGCCACCGTCAGCAGCGCGTAGGCGGCGCTGCGCGAGAGCACGGCGTCGGCGTCCCACAGGCGGTAGCGCATGAGCGACACGGCCAGCCCCGCGGGGATCGGCAGCAGCCCCCAGGTGGTGAGCGTCTCCTGCGCCACCTCGCGCCATGCGGCCCACGCGCTTCCGGCGCTCGCGGGGATCAGCGGCACCACCAGCCCGCCCGCGCCGTACAGCACCGCCGCCGCCGCCACGCCCACCACCACCCACTTGGTCTGCTGGCGCTGGGCGGGCGAGGCCACCGAGCGGAACCGCTGCACCTGCGCCAGCACGCCCACCAGCATCCCGCCCGCCACCAGCGCATAGAACGCCACGGCCGAGCGGGGCGCGGCCACGAACTCGATGAGCGCGGCATAGGCCGGCACCAGCACCATCCACGCGCGCGTCCACGCCGGCGCGATCCGTCCGTCGGGGAAGATGCAGAAGAACCACAGCCCCAGCACGATCCCCAGGTAGACCAGCGTCCGCAGCAGCGGCTCGAGCCCGGCGATGTCGCGCAAGCCGTACCAGGCCAGCGAGTTGCCCACCGCGATCAGCACCAGCCCCAGCGAGATGGCCAGCGCCGCCGGGTCGCCCGGGCGCCGCGCGAACAGCAGCACCGCCGCCGACATCAGCCCCAGCACGTATACCAGCGCCACCACGCCCAGCAGCGCCGCGCGCTGGCCCTCGGTGATCCCGCTGGTCCGCGCGGGCGCCTGCCGCACCAGCCGGTAGCGCGCCACGCGGCCGCCGCCATCGCGCACGGCCAGCGTCACCGCCGAGCCCGTCTTGCCGCGCAGGCGGGCCGCGATCTGGCGCGGCGTGGCGGCGGGCGGCACGGGCGCGCCGTTCACCGCCACGAGGATGCCCGGGCGCATCCCGGCGCGCGCCGCGGCGCCGCCCACGGGCTGCACCGCGCGGAAGCCGCCGACGCCACGGGTGTCGTTCACGGTTACGCCCAGCGCGCGGAAGGCGGGGAACACCTCCGTCTGCGCGACCTTCCAGCGATAGGCGCCCAGCGCCGTGAGCACCAGCGACGCCAGGGCGCCCGCGAGCCACACGGCCCGCGCCAGGTGCAGCCAGCGGCCGCGGAGGGTGGGGATCTGCGTGAAGGTGCGGGCCATGGTGGATGTATCTCAGGCGCCCGAGAGACGGATCGGGCGAAACGCGTAGCGGCAGGAACGGAAGATTACGTCGCGCGCGGCGGTACGGGCAATCCGTCCGGCGAGCCCGCTCGGCAGCAGCGACGCGGAAGGCCCGGTCTCGGCCGCCGTGCCGCCGCCACTCGCCGGATCGCGCACCCGGCGACAGATTGAGTCGCGTCACCCCCGGCCGCCGACCCCGCGCCCGCTTCCATGCCGCGATCCCTGTCCGATCATCCATCTATCGTGCGCTGGACGACGTCGATGCTGCGCCGTGGCAATGCCGTGCGCGCGGTGGTGATCGCGGCGATGGTGCTCGTGGCCGCCTGCCGCGACAAATCCGTCGGGCGGACCGCGGCGCCGCGGGTGACGCTCACCGTGTCGGCCGCGGCGAGCCTGCGCGAGGCGGTGGCGGAGCTGGACAGCATCTATCAGGCGGAGCACCCGGACGTGGCGGTCCGGGCCAACTTCGGGGCGTCGGGGGCGCTGCGGCAGCAGATCGAGCAGGGGGCGCCGGTGGACGTGTTCATCTCCGCCAGCGAGCGGCACGCGGACGCGCTGCAGCGGGCGGGGCTGATCGACCCGCGCACCCGCCGTGTGCTGGCGGGCAACGAACTGGTGCTGGTGGTCCCCTCCGCATCCCCATCCCCCGCCCGCGACTTCCGCTCGCTGGCCGCGCCGGCGGTGAAGCGCGTGGCGATCGGCGCGGCGGCGTCGGTGCCGGCGGGGGAGTATGCCGACGAGGTGCTGCGCTCGCTGGGCATCGCCGAGGCGGTGGGCGGGAAGGCGGTGTACGGGCAGAACGTGCGCCAGGTGCTGGCCTACGTGGAATCGGGGAACGTGGACGCCGGAATCGTCTACCGCACCGACGCGGCGGTGTCGCGACGCGTCCGCATCGCCGCCACGGCGCCGGCGGGCACGCACCGGCCCATCACCTACCCGCTCGCCATCGTCCGCACCTCGCGGCAGTCGGCCGACGCACGGGCGTACGCCGCGTTCCTGCTGGGGCCGCGCGGGCGCGAGGTGCTGGCGCGCCACGGCTTCACCACCCCGTAGCGGCCCGTGGACTGGCGCCCAGTCATCCTGTCGCTGCGCGTGGGCCTCACCGCGCTGGTGTTCGTGTTCGTGTTGGGAACGCTGGCGGCGCGCGCGGTCACCCGGCGGCACTTCGCCCTGCGCGACGTGGTGGACGGCCTGCTGATCCTGCCGCTGGTGCTGCCGCCGGTGGTCACGGGGTTCCTCCTCCTCCTCCTCCTGGGGCGATACGGCCCGGTGGGGCGGTTCCTGGAGAGCACGCTGGGCGTGCGGCTGCTGTTCACCGTGCACGCGGCGGTGATCGCGGCGATCGTGGTGGCTTTCCCGCTGATGTACCAGAGCGCCAAGGCCGCCTTCCAGGCCGTGGACGCGCGCCTGGAAGACGCCGCGCGCACGCTGGGCGCCGGCGAGGCGCGCGTGTTCCTGACGGTCACGCTGCCGCTGGCCTGGCCGGGGCTGGTGGCGGGCACGGTGCTGTCGTTCGCACGGGCGCTGGGCGAGTTCGGCGCCACGGTGATGGTGGCCGGCAACATCCCCGGCGAAACCACCACGGTGCCCCTCGCCATCTTCTTCCTGGCCGACGCGGGCGACCTGCGCGCGGCGGGGGTGTACGCGGTGATCATCAGCGCCATCAGCATGGTGCTGGTGGTGGCGCTGAACGTGTGGACCCGCAAGCGCCGGCCGGGGTGGATGCGGCGGTAGGGGTTGCGGACGCTTGAGTCCGCGCGTGGTGGCGGGGTCGAGACTGCGGGAGAGGTCGAGACTGCGAGGTATTTGCGCGGATGGGCAGCCGGGGGCGCATGCCGCGGCTGGCCCCCTCCCCCCGGCCCCTCTCCCCCGCTTCGCGGCGTCGGTTGGGGGGAGGTCGGAAATCCGTGGACAGCAGTACCGTCCGCGGATTTCCGGGTGGGGGCCCCAGCCGCGGATCAACGGAGATCCGCGGCCCTTCGTCATCTACCATCGTCTACGCCGTCGACGGCGATCGTCTCTCCGCGTCTACCGCCGCCGACCCCGACTACCGCGGTGGCGTCGTATCCCGCAGCATGCGGTGCAGGCGCTGTTTTTCGCGCGCCGTGCGGGCCTCGTCGAAGCGGTTGGCGCGGTCCAGCGTCTGGATCAGGCGCTCGTAATCCACCGCCAGCAGGCGGTGGTTGGGCGACGGACCCGCCTCATCGGCGCGGATGGCGGCGAGCATGGCGTCGGCGGCCTCGCTGTCGCGCCCCATCTGCAGCAGCACGCCGGCCAGCGCCATGCTGTAGGTGGACGAATCGGGCTCGAGCGCGGCCGCCTGGCGGTACGAGCGCTCGGCCTGCGCCCATCGTGCCTGCCGGCCGAAGACCGTCCCCTCTTCCCACAGCCGCTGCGCCCGCGTGGCGTTCTGAGCCTCCAGCTCGGCGGCGGTGAGCTCCGGGGCGGGCGGCGGCAAGGGGGCCGGCGGCGGGGGTGGGGGCGGCGTGCAGGCCGCCACGGCCAGCGTGATCAGAACCGCGGTCAATGCCCTTCGATGCATTCGTACGGCTTCCAGCAACAGGTTCGCGTCCGGAGCGCGACACGATGGCCCGTGCCTCACCCCTCGTCAACCGCCGCACGTACCCCGCCCACGGCAAAGGGTTACGGATCGAGGGGATCAGACGTCCGCGGAGGCGACGGAAGGGACGGCGGGAGGGCGACGGGGGGCGACGGATGGGCGGTGGCGACGGAGGGGCAACGGAGGACGACGGTAGGTTCGACGATGCGACTGAAGTCGCGGCTACGACGGCACGCAGTCCGCCTTCGCGGACTTCAACGGCGGGAGAGCGCGTTCGCGGCAGGGTCGCGTGAGGCGGGGCTCGGCTCGACCGGTACGTGGGGATGAAGTAAGAGAGGCGAAGACGTCCAATCTCCACCTGATGATTCGTTGCCGGTCGGATCCCCATTCGCTTACCTTCCGCCGACCCAATCGTCCGCCGCCGACGCGCGGACGCGACATCATCCCGCACCGCTGAACGCATGCCCGAGCGCGTGACCATCCGCCCCGCCACGCGGGCCGACGGCGACACCTGGCTGGCGCTGGTGGACGCGCTGGCCGACTACGAGAAGCTCGCCCGCCCCACGCCCGAGGCCAGGGCGCGGCTGCTGAACGACGCCTTCGGCCCCGAGCCGCACCGCATCCAGGTGTACATGGCCGAGGCGGGCACGCGCGCCGTGGCCTACGCCATCACCTGCGAGACGTACTCGAGCTTCCTGGCGCTGCCCACGCTATATCTGGAAGACCTGTTCGTGCTCCCCGACGACCGGCGCCTTGGCGTGGGCCGTTCCATGTTCCGCTACCTGGCTGCCGAGGCGGTGCGCCGCGGCTGCGGCCGGATGGAGTGGGTGGTGCTGGACTGGAACCAGCTCGCCATCGACTTCTACGAAAAGCTGGGCGCGCGGCGGATGGAGGAGTGGTACACCTACCGCCTCACCGACGAGCAGATGCGGGAGATCGCGCAGACCCCGGAGTAGCGCACCCTCGCGCGCCGGTGGTGTATTCCGTTGACCCAGAGCAGCCGCACATCCGAGCAGGAGGAACCCCATATGCCCGCCGTACCGTTCGACCAGATGCCCAGCGACGCCCGCCTGTGGGTGTTCGCCGCGCCGCACGCCCTCGCCGAAGCCGACGCGCAAAGGCTGCTGGAGCGCGTGGACGCGTTCCTGGCGCGCTGGGCCGCGCACGGCGCGCCGGTGGTGGGCGCGCGCGACCTTCGCCACGGCCAGTTCCTGCTCGTCGCCTCCGACGAGCGCGCGACCGGCGTGTCGGGCTGCTCCATCGACTCGCTCTTCCACGCGCTGGCCGACCTCGAGCGCGAGCTGGGCACCGACCTGCGCCGCACCTCCGCGTTCGTGTTCTACCGTGATGCCGATGGCGCGGTGCGGGCGGCCGAGCGCCCCGCCTTCCGCCAGCTCGCCGGCGCGGGCCAGGTGAGCGAGAGCACGCCGGTGTTCGACAACACCATCGGCACCGTGGGCGAGTTGCGCGCCGGCGGCTGGGAGAAGCGCTTCGGCGAGTCGTGGCACGCCCGCACCTTCCCCATCGGCGCCGGCGCCGCGGGCTGAAGCGTCGGGCGGCGATGGGGTCTGGGCGTGACGGCGCCGGCTGCCAACGGTGCGACACCGTCGGACGCCCTATGGGGACGATGCGACTGAAGAAGTCGCGGCTACAAGGGCACACAGTCCGCCTTCGCGGACTTCAACGGCGAAACGAAAGCGGCCCGCGCCTGGCGGGCCGCTTTCGTTTGCGAGGAGGGGTCGCGGTCAGTTGGCCCCGTCCTCCCACGCCGCCGCGCGAGACCGCGCGCGCGTTGCGCTCGTGGCGAGGTAGACCAGCGCGGCGGCGGCGAGCACGCCGCCCACCACCGCCCACTCCGTCAGCGTGACCGACATCAGCATGTAGGCGATCACCGCCACGGCCACGAACGGCACCACGCCCGCGGCCGGCACGCGGAAGGGGATGCCGCCCGCGCGCACGTCCTTGCGGCGCAGCTGCCAGGCGGCCAGGCAGCACCCCGCGTACAGCAGCAGCGTGGACAGGTTGGCCAGGATGGCCAGCTTCTCGAACCCGCTGCTCACCGCCAGCGCGCACACCACCACCCCCTGCACCGCGATGGCCACGTGCGGCGTGCGCCAGCGCGGGTGCACGGCGGCCAGCCCGCGCGGCAGGAAGCCGTCGCGCGCGAGCGCGAAAAGCGCGCGCGGCACCGCCAGCGTCATCCCGCCCACGTAGCCGAACATCGACACGGCGGCGCCCACCAGCATCATGGTGCGCCCCCAGGGCCCCAGCGCCACGGCGGCCGCGTCGGCCAGCGGCGTGGTCGAGGTGCCCAGCGCGCTGCCCAGCACCCCCTGGCAAACCAGGTGCAGGCCAATGTAGAGCAGCGTGATGGCCGTCATCGCCAGCGCGATGGCGCGGGGGATGGTGCGCGCCACGTCGCGCACCTCGCCGCTGGGCACCAGCGCGCTCTCCACCCCCGCGAACGCGAAGATCAGCAGCACCGAGGTGCGCGCCAGCGTGCCCCCCGACGGCGCCTGCATCCCACTGAGGTTGGCGCCCTTCACCGCGAACGCCCCCAGCACCAGCAACAGCAGCAGCGGCACCAGCTTGGCGATGGTGGACACCACGTTCACCGCCGTCCCCTGCCGCACGCCGGCCACGTTCACCGCGCCCAGGATGGCGAAGGTGCCCACCAGCACCACCGCCCGCGCCGCGCCGCCGCCCAGCGCCGGCACCAGCGCCCCCATGGCGTCGGCGAACAGCGTGGCCACGGCCGAGAGCGCCAGCGTGCCCACCGCCCACAGCAGCACCCCCGAGAGAAAGCCGGCGAAAGGCCCGAACGCCACCTCCACGTAGGCATAGGGCCCGCCGGTGAGCGCCACCCGGCTCCCCGCCTCGGCGAAGCACAGCACGATCAGCCCCATCGCCAGCGCGCACACCAGGTACGCCAGCGGCGCCGCCGAGCCCATCTGCCCTGCCACGAACGCGGGGAGGCGGAAGATGCCGCCGCCCACGGTCACGTTGACGATGCTGGCCGCCAGCGCCCACACCCCCATCGCGCGCACCAGCCCCGCCTCCGAGCGCGGGCCGGCAGGCGTGCCCGGCGAGGCGTAGGCGGGCACTTCGATCTGTGTCATCGGGAAGACGGGGAGCGGGGCGGGATGGATGCGGAAAGTGCCGAAGCATGGTCCCGCGCCGGAGCCCGCGCAAGCTCCGCCCCGACAGCTACACCCGTCCGTAACAGCAAGCCATGTTTTACGACAAATATTGCTAGAAATGGGAAGTCCTGCGAGCTTGGATCCGAGTGTCGGCGTGCGGCCGAAGAACTCCACACCCTACCCCGAGGAGCATCATGCGGATCAACGGAACCTGGATCGGAACGCTGGCGCTGGTGGCGCTGGCGGCGGGCTGCAGCGAGCGGGGCGTGACCGGCGCCAGCGGGCGCGCCGCGAGCCCGGCCGCGCCGCGGCTCACCGTGGGCCCCACCACCAGCGTGACGGTGGCGTGCCCCACCAAGCTGGAGACCAGTACCAGCGGGCCATGCGTGGCATTCGGCTATGACTCCAACGGGAAGTTCGCCAGCAGCACCGTGTCGGCGTGGTCGTCCAGCAACACGTCGGTGGCCACGGTGAGCGGCGGCACGGTGAGCGCGGTGGGGGCGGGCACGGCAACCATCAGCGCCACGGTGGCCGGCGTGACGGGGAGCACCACGGTCACGGTGGTGTCGGCTACTGCGCTCACGGTGTCCATCACGGGCCAGAGCCCGATCCGCTCGAACATGCTGTGCGCCTACTTCGCCCACGCGAGCGGCGGAACCGGGGTGTACACCTACTCCTGGACGCAGACCTTCGGCACGGGCTTCGACGCGGGCGGCGGCGAGTACGATGCGAAAGGCACCAGCGGCTTCACCCTGACCGTGAACGTCACCGACAGCAACGGCGCCACGGGCAGCGCCAGCAAGAGCGTGAGCATCAGCTCCAACGCCATGGTCTGCCCCATCTGACCCGATGCTGGTACCGAATCCGCGTGAATCGCCGAGGTCGCGACGGAAGAAGAACAGCGATTCATCACGCAGAGTCAGCAGAGTCAGCGGTCGACTCAACAGCGGTTTCGACTGCTGGCTCTGCTGACTCTGCGTGAGGCGAGCCTTTCCCCGGATCTGGTGTGACCCCTCGCATCCCGATCGCCACCAGCACCCCGGACGGCACCGCCGTTCGGGGTGCTAGTGGAGGGGGAGAAACGGCGAGCCCGCCCCTTCCCCCGGAAGGCGCCGTTCCGCGCCAGGATCCCCGGTCCCTCCGCGCGCTAATCCGCCTGCCGCGGCCGCGTGCGTACCTTGATCACGCTGTAGAAGGGCTTGATCTCGTGGTTGAGGTGGCGGCCGAGCGAGCCGGCGCCCTTGAGCGCCTGGTACTCGTCCTCGGGCACGTCCAGGTAGCGGTACACGCCGCCGTTGCGGAACTCCACTTCCAGCAGCCGCTTGCGCGCGTCGTACCCCACGCTGCTCAGGCTGCTCGACTCCACGGGCTCTCTGTGCACGTTCACGCCTCCCATCCAACGGGCACCTTGCAATCCCCCACGTCCTCAACGTACACTAGCCCGTGCTCGCTGTCCACATTATAGCCACATTTATACAAAGTGATCAGCGCGCCACCGTCCTCCATCCGCCGTCCCGTGGTGGGACGCGGGTGGAGGAGCGGAATCGGGTCTCGTGAAACGGGGGAGACGATGAGCGTGGGGAAGGCGAAGGGGGCGCGCGCGCGCGCCGCGGAGGCGTTCGTGCCGTCGGCGGCGCGCTCGCGGGCGGGGGCCGTGCGGTGGAGCGACGACGACGGTGACCGCGGCTTCGACCCGGTGGCGCCGCCGGCCGAGCTGCCGCCCGCGCTGCGCGCGTGGGACGCGGCCGCGGGCGACTGGGCAGCCGCCGTGCGCGCGGGGCGCGACCCGGCGCGCGCCGTCACCCAGCGCGCCATCGCTGGGCTGGTGCGGCAGGTGCCGCCGGGGCCGGTGCTCGACGCCGGGTGCGGCGAGGGGTGGCTGTCGCGCGAGCTGGCGGCGCAGCGGGTGTCGGTGGTCGCCATCGACGGCGCGCCGCGGATGGTGGCGCTGGCGGCCGAGGCGTGCACGGCGGGCGACTACCGCTGGGTGCAGTTCGCCGAGGCGGCCGAGGAGCCGCGACGCCTGGGCGGCGCGTTCGGCACGGTCATCTTCAACTTCTCGCTGCTGGACGAGCGCATCACGCCCATCCTGAGCGCCGCGGGGAGCGTGCTCTTTCCCTACGGCCGCATCCTGATCCAGGCCGCGCACCCGCTGGAGGGCGGCGGCAGGGACGGGTACCGCGACGAGTGGCGGCTGCTGGACCAGGCCGCGCCGGGGGTGCCGCTGTCGCCCGCGCTGCCCTGGTACTTCCGCACCTTCAGCACCTGGGTGCTGGAGCTGCGCCGCGCGGGGCTGATCCTGGTGGAGACCTACGAGCCCGTCGACCCCGCCACCGGCCGCCCCGCGTCGCTGATCCTGCACGCCACCATCCCCGAGCGCCGCCGGTGACGGGCGTCCCTCGCGCGGACCCGCGGACGACGGTGCCGGACGGCGGACGGAAGAGCGGGATGCGGGCGTGTCCCTCCGCTGCGCTCCGGGCCGGGCTTCGCGCGCCGTAGGCAACGATACCGCCGTTGCCAACGGCGCCGAGCCGCCGCCGCGCCAGCGTTTCTCCCGCGTCCGCGCGGATCGGCGCGGGCGCGCCGGCGTCTCGGCCCTGCGGGCGCGAATCCCTCACGCGAACCGCCCGCGATTCGGAACGCGTGGGTTTCGTTTCATCTCCATCCCCGAACGACGGGATGGGACACGAGGGGCGGAGGATCCGGCGCGGATGTGCCTGCACGGGCCGATCTTCGCGCGCGGCGCGACGTGCGCCCGGCACGCTCTGGCGGCGGCGTGAAGGGGGCGCGCCCACGGTGGCACCGCGACGCGGGTTTCGCGACGATTGTTCCCACCCGGTTCAGGTGATACCTTCTCACGCACCACCATTCCCCGACAACCGCCTGACGCCTTCGGCGCGGTACCGCATCCGCGTTCCGGCGCCCCCATCCCCGCCCGCATGGACCTGCGCGACGCCACCCTTCGCATCTACGAAAGCAGCGGCCCCGGCACCGCCGTGCGGGCGCTGGGCCTGGCGCTGCACGAGTGCGCGGGCGTGCGCCGCGCCGCGTGGATCAGCTGCGACGGCGAGCTGGCGGCGGGCTGGCCCGACACCGCGCCCCTCCCCGGCGCGCTCGCCGGTTACGCCGCCGGCGCCCGCGCGGCCGAGGTGCGCGCGCTGGACGACGAGGGCTCCGAAGGGGACGCCGGTGCCGAGGCGCTGGTGCTGCCGCTGGCCGACGCCGATGGCGCGCTGGTGCTGGTGGCGCCGACCGGCGCCTTCGCCGAGCCGGCGCGCTGGGAGGCGCTGGGCGCGGCCTTCGCGCGGGTGGCCGCCCAGCACGGCGCCTACCAGCAGGTGGAGGAAGAGCGCGACACCCTGCGCCAGCGCGCCGAGGAGAGCGAGGCGCTGCACGTGCTGGGGCTGGCCGCCAACCGCACCCTGGACCCCGACGAGGTGCTGGCGCTGGTGGCGCGCTTCACCCGCACCCTGCTGGGCGCGCACTACGTGACCGTCAACACGCTGGCCGAGGGAAGCATCCGCACCGTGGCCGCCGTGGGGCTGCGCGCCCAGGCCCCGGCCGACGACCCCTTCGCCGCGCGCGTGGCCGCCGCCCGCAAGCCGCTGACCCTGCAGGCCGACGGCGAGGCCGCCGCCGTGCCCGAGCCCTACCACGCCGCCGAGGGGATGCGCGTGGGGCTGGGCGTGCCGCTGGCGCTGTTCGGCGAGACCTTCGGCGCGCTGGTGATCGGCTACCGGCGCCCCTACGACCTGGCCCCGCGCGACACGCGGCTGGCGCTCACCCTGGCCGGGCACGCGGCGGTGGCCATCAGCAACGCGCGGCTGCACGGCGCGCTGGCCCAGCGCACCCACGAGCTCGAGCGCGCCAACGAGGAGCTGCGCTGGACCACCGAGGCCAAGGACCGCTTCTTCGCCAGCATGAGCCACGAGCTGCGCACCCCGCTCAACTCGGTGCTGGGCTACCAGAGCCTGCTGCTGGAAGGGGTGGTGGGCCACCTGGAGGCGCAGGCGCACTCGTTCCTGGAGCGGGCGCAGCGCAGCACGCGCAACCTGCTGCACCTGGTCAACGACGTGCTCGACCTGTCCAAGATCGAGGCGGGGAAGCTGGAGCTGGTGGTGGTGCCCACGCGGGTGCGGGCCATCGTGGAAGAGGCGCTGGCCACCATCGAGCCGCTGGCCGCCGCGCGGCAGATCGCGGTGGAGGTGGAGCCCTGGCCGCCGCTGCCGCCGGTGCACACCGATGCCGACCGGGTGCGCCAGATCCTGATCAACCTGCTGTCCAACGCCGTCAAGTTCACCGACCAGGGGCGGGTGACCATCTCGGCGGCGCTGGACGCGGGCCCCGGCGACGCCGCCCACCCGGCCGAGGCGGAGCACGGGTGGGTGGAGCTGCACGTGGCCGACACCGGGTCGGGGATCGCGGCCGAGAACCAGGAGCGCATCTTCCACGAGTTCGAGCAGATCGTGGGCGCCACCTCGCGCGGGGGCACCGGGCTGGGGCTGCCCATCTCGCGCAAGCTGGCCCGCCTGCTGGGCGGCGACCTGACCGTGCGGAGCGAG
>Ga0247773_1000614_pt1 | contig 13903 bp, 17 predicted proteins | sample UWRJL092311B6_FD_179934 | JGI IMG/M metagenome (GOLD analysis project Ga0247773, IMG submission 179934) | Plant litter microbial communities from Arlington Agricultural Research Station in Wisconsin, United States - UWRJ-L092-311B-6 | ecosystem: Environmental > Terrestrial > Plant litter >...
GTATATATAATATATTTGCCGTCTTAGGGCGCTTGGTTAAACGAAACAATCTTTTATGTACTTACTATGTCTATCACTTATCCTTCTCTTTGTCTCTAACCCCCCTCTTATAATACAAGCCTTACTGTCTACTCACTAAAACAAATCTCTAATTATTTTTAGTTTTAATTTTAAAAATTAAAAACAACTATATTAGTTTGCTACGCTTAGCCCGTAAGTTTTTAAACTAATAATCTGGTTCCTATTTTTATAGAAACATAATAATTATATTATTATTTCATTATATTTAAATAATGACTACAACATAAAATCTACAACTATATTATATTATTAGACAAAAGGCACCTTTACACATATTTATGATCACCCCTAAGATCTTGCAACCCCTTATTATCGTCTATCATACTCCTGCCTTATCTTTTCTTTTAGGGTTGCCCCTATATGATCTATTAATTAGGCCTGTTATTTAGTGATGATCCTTTTATATTTTAAACCTCAACTAATTAAATTTGCACCCATTATTTATTTTTTTATAAAAAGTAAGCTAAATTAAGCTGAAGGGTCCATACCCCTTATATAGACCTTTGTCTCTTTTTAAGTGTTCTACCTTTTAAATATATTTTTACCTTCTTGTGTCCTTTTAGGCAGCCTACTGCTAATTTTATCTGCTACCTCTTGATTTGTCGCTTGAATAGCACTAGAAGTAAACCTCATAGCTTTTCTACCGATAATTACCACAACAAACAAACTCGTAACAGAGGCAGCACTAAAATACTTTTTTGTACAAGTGATAGGATCCATTTGAGTGTTCTTCTTTATACTTTACTCTTATTTCTACGCCTCCACTACAGGCATTACCTCCTCATTAGTACCTTTTCCAGCCCTAGTCTTATTTGCCCTATGCTTAAAATTAGCTGTTGCACCTTTTCATTTTTGATTTCCAGCCCTCATTGAGGGCTTAAATTGACCCTCAACCTTGATTTTAATAACACTACAAAAAGTAGGCCCTCTAAGATTAATTGTTATCCTCGCTAAACACACCAATACCCTAATCACCTTATTCAGCCTTAGATCCGTCCTTGCAGGAAGAATAAGAGGGTTAAACCAACTCATATGCCGAAAAATTATGAGATACTCCTCCATCTCACACATTGGATGACTTTTGTATGCTTCCCTCCTCTCCCGCTCGCTCCTCTGGTTATATTTCTCACTTTATGCTTTTATCACTAGTACAATTATTCTATTGTTTCGCTCGCAACGCTCGTTTCACATAAATCAGGTATTCTTTGTTCATAATACCGTCATCTCTGCCCTATTTTTATTCTATTTAAATTTTATGTCTTTAGGGGGACTTCCCCCCTTTCTGGGCTTTCTCCCTAGGTGATTAGTCGCCAAGGCTAGAAAAATAGATATATTAATCATCATTTTAGTCCTAACTAGAGTTGTGACATTGTATTTTTACTTACGCATCACTTATGTTGCCCTAATAATATCTAGCTTCAAGCCGCTCCTAACAGTAGTAGTATTTGACTTTGGACATCTAAAATATTTAGGCCTACTTCCTTCTATTATTTTACCTTTGTTGTGCCTGCTATAAAGTCTTTAGGCTAATAAAACCATTAACCTTCAAAGTTAAAATTATCTTAAAAATAAGTCTTAAGGCTTAGCTTTAACACCTTTAAACTTGCAATTTATTATTCTAACCTTGAACTATCAGCCCGCGATGACTCTTTTCTACAAACCACAAAGATATTGGAACTCTATACTTAGTTTTAGGTGCTTGAGCTGCCATAGCGGGTACATCTTTAAGAATATTAATTCGGATGGAGTTGTCGTACCCGGGTAGCCTCATTGGTGATGACCAAATCTATAATGTTATCGTCACTGCCCACGCTTTTGTGATAATCTTCTTTATGGTTATACCAATCATAATTGGGGGATTTGGTAACTGATTAGTGCCCTTAATACTCGGGGCGCCAGATATAGCCTTCCCGCGCTTAAACAATATAAGCTTCTGACTTCTCCCTCCATCTCTGTTTTTATTGCTTATATCCTCAGCAGTTGAAAGGGGAGCTGGCACTGGCTGAACGGTATACCCCCCACTTGCCGGTAACCTCTCACATTCAGGCCCCTCTGTTGATATGGCTATTTTCTCCTTACACCTCGCCGGAGCCTCGTCGATCCTGGGAGCAATCAACTTCATTACCACAATTATTAATATACGATCCATCGGAATAGGTTTCGAACACCTACCCTTATTTGTTTGGTCTGTAAAAATTACTGCAGTCTTACTTTTGCTCTCCTTACCTGTACTTGCAGGGGCAATCACAATACTTCTCACAGATCGAAACTTTAATACCTCATTTTTCGACCCCTCTGGTGGGGGTGACCCCATCCTTTACCAACACCTATTCTGATTTTTTGGTCACCCAGAAGTATACATTTTAATCTTGCCTGGCTTCGGTATAATCTCTCACATTATTACACAACAAAGCGGTAAAAGGGAGTCGTTTGGGGCTCTTGGTATGATTTATGCAATAATTGCCATCGGTCTACTAGGTTTTATTGTATGAGCCCACCACATGTTTACCGTGGGTTTAGACGTCGATACCCGTGCTTACTTTACCGCAGCCACTATAATTATTGCTGTCCCTACAGGCATTAAAGTCTTTAGTTGAATAGCAACACTTCATGGGTCAAAATTCTCCTACGACACTCCTTTGCTTTGAGCCCTTGGTTTTGTATTCCTGTTCACTGTTGGAGGATTAACTGGGGTAATTCTAGCTAATTCATCCATTGATATTATATTACACGACACATATTATGTTGTTGCCCATTTCCACTATGTTTTGTCTATGGGCGCAGTTTTTGCTATTATAGGTGGAATTACTTATTGATTTCCTTTGTTGCTAGGTCTAGCACTAAACCCGTTATGATCAAAAGCACAATTTTTTCTAATATTTGTAGGAGTAAATCTTACGTTCTTCCCTCAACACTTTCTAGGTCTAAGTGGTATGCCCCGTCGGTACTCAGACTACCCCGATGCTTATTGTAGTTGAAATGTTGTCTCCTCTATTGGCTCAACCATTTCTTTTATTGCCGTACTGATATTCGTTCTAATTTTATGGGAGGCTCTTATCAGCCATCGTCTGATTTTATTTTCTATTCACCCTAGAAGCCTGCTTGAATGACAACTTAATGCCCCACCCCAAGACCACACTTACAATCAATTAAATATATTAACTACTTATGGCCACCTGATCCAAACTAAGATTTCAATGCGCTGCCTCTCCGCTGATAGAACAATTAACCTTCTTCCACGACCACACAATAATAATTATTACTTTAATTGTCTCCATGGTCTTTTATTTTATTACTATGGTGCTTTTGAATAAACTGATTAACACAAACATCCTTCAAGGCCAAGAGCTGGAAACAATTTGAACGATTTTTCCCGCTATTATTCTCATTTTTATTGCCCTCCCCTCTTTACGCTTATTATATATACTAGATGAAGTCAGATCCCCGACAATGACATTAAAAGCTTTAGCTCACCAATGATACTGAACCTACGAGTACTCTGATTTCACTAATATTGAGTTTGACTCATATATGTTACCCATAAACGACATAAATATTCCTCAATTTCGCCTACTTGAAGTAGACAACCGAGTAGTTTTACCTATAAACAACCAAATTCGCCTATTAGTCTCGTCTCTAGACGTACTCCATGCCTGAACTATACCCGTTTTAGGTGTCAAAGCAGATGCCGTTCCTGGCCGTCTCAATCAACTCTCCTTTATTATTACTCGCCCTGGTCTATGGTTTGGTCAGTGTTCTGAGATTTGTGGCGCTAACCATAGTTTTATACCAATTGTCATTGAGAGTGTCTCCACCGCCAATTTTATCTTATGGCTCAAACAAATAAACTCATTAGGTGGCTGAATAAAATAAGCTCTGGTCTCTTAAACCACCCTATAGTAGTATACTCCTAATGAAAGGATCTAGTTAAAGCCTATTAACCCTATTGTGTCAAAATAGAATTACTGTTAAGTGTTCCTTACTGCCTCAAATAATACCCCTAAACTGATTAACCCTACCTTTAATCTTTCTTTGCAGATATATAGTTTTATTGTGTTGATTATCTTTCTCGTATTCAATCTTTACTCCTTTTACCACAATCTTCCTATTTAAGCCCCGCCAAACCATTTGACCATGATAACAAATCTATTTGCAATTTTTGACCCCTCCACACAAATCTTCAATATTGAGCTAAATTGATTAAGCCTAACGATTTTGCTACTATTAACACCTGTTACCTATTGACTCTCTAATAACACGTACCTCCGCTCCGCCAGCACTGTAACACAAGCCTTGTCTAAAGAAATCGACACGCTTCTTGGCCCATTAAACTTTAAGGGCGTTAGTTTAGCCATGGTCTCCCTGTTTCTGTTTATTATACTCATAAATGTCCTAGGCCTAATTCCTTATGTTTTTACCCCAACAAGTCACCCAATCATAACAGTCACCTTAGCCTTACCTTATTGGCTTGCTTTAATCTTATTCGGCTGAGTAAACCACACCCAACACATATTTGCCCATTTGGTCCCTCAGGGGACCCCTGCCCCCTTAATAAGTTTCATGGTCTGTATTGAAACAGTTAGTAATATTATTCGTCCACTAACCCTGTCCGTTCGCTTAGCGGCCAACATAATCGCTGGCCACCTTCTTCTCACACTACTCGGAAATCAAGGTCCCATTGTTAGATCATATGTGCTCCCCTCATTATTAGCCGTACAATTAATGTTATTAACTCTTGAATCCGCAGTTGCCATTATCCAAGCCTATGTCTTTATAGTCTTAATAACCCTATACGTAAGAGAAACCTCTTATGACAAACCATAATCACCCATACCACTTAGTTGATAAAAGCCCCTGACCTTTATTCGCTTCCATGGCCGCATGAATTATAGTTAGTGGTCTTCTGATTATATTTCATTTCAACTTTAAGACCCTGTTTTTCCTTGGTGTTATAATTCTCGCTATTACTTCTGTGCTATGATGACGGGATATTATTCGTGAAGGAACATTTCAAGGCTTACATACCCTAAAAGTTGTATGTGGTCTGAAATGAGGCATAATTCTATTTATTGTGTCAGAGATTTTCTTCTTCCTTTCTTTTTTCTGAGCCTTCTTTCACAGAAGACTTACACCTACTGGTGAGCTAGGCGCTTGTTGGCCGCCTACTATACTTTTCGCCTTCAACCCCTTTCAAGTCCCACTATTGAATACAGCCGTTCTCCTTGCTTCTGGTGTAACTGTAACATGGGCACACCACAGACTCATAGAATCTCAAAAAATAGAAGCACTTATTGCACTAACGTGTACTGTACTTCTTGGTGTTTATTTCACCCTTCTTCAAGCCTTTGAGTACATCGAAGCCTCTTTTTGTATTGCCGACTCTGTATATGGTTCCACTTTCTTTATAGCAACCGGTTTTCATGGGTTTCATGTCCTTATTGGCACTACTTTTCTTTTAGTTTGCTTAACCCGTCACAAAAATGCACAATACTCCTCACACCATCACTTTGGCTTCGAAGCCGCAGCTTGATACTGGCATTTTGTTGATGTAGTCTGATTATTCCTTTATGTTTCAATTTATTGATGAGGTGGGTGTTGTTTTAGTATAAAAGTATATCTAGCTTCCAACTAGAAGGATTAGCTAATAAAAACAATAATACTTATTTTTGTTGGGTTTCTCTTTATTGTAGGACTTATGCTGATAATAATCCCTTTACTTACTGCCCAAAGAAACTTAATTAACCGAGCATTTACCACTCCTTTTGAGTGTGGGTTCGACCCATACCACACATCCCGTGTCCCGTTCTCCCTACAATTCTTTATCATCGCCCTTATCTTCTTGATTTTTGATATCGAAATCGTAATTTTACTGCCCCTACCCCTAACCCAGGCAGTTAATTTCCCGTCCTTATATTTTCTCGCCACAATATTATTCATTATTGTTCTTTTGCTTGGCACCTACTACGAATGATTAATAGGTGCCCTAAGATGGGCTAATTAAGGATTATAATTAAAAAATAATATTTAATTTGCATTTAAATCTTACCTCTGGGTTAATTCTATTGGATAAAAAGCTATACAGCAATTAGTTTCGACCTAATAATAGGATTAATCCCTTTATCCTTTTAACAAAAGCCAAAATACGGCGAATTAGTGTTAGTAATTTATTTGGGTAACCCTTGTTAAGAAGCTAACCTTAAAAGCCGCTAACTTTTATATCAGCAAAAATATTTGTTATTAGCTTTTCTATGGTGTAATTCAACACCTAACACCTTCACTGTTAAAACAGACACAGTCTTAGAAAATTACCCGGAAGGGACCACTTAAATATATTAATTATTTGTTTTCTTATGTGTTTATCTCTTGCTAGTTTCACTCAATTAATCCACCCAATCGCCATACTCCTAGCGGTCCTAACCACAACTACTCTGATCGTAATACTTCTGATATTTTTATTATCAACTTCTTGACTAAGCTATGTTCTATTTTTAGTCATACTGGGTGGTCTTCTCATCCTCTTCATTTACGTTGTATCTGTGACACCTAATAACATAATAATAAAGTTCGCCCCCGCTCCATTACTGCTGACCCTTATAATTTTATATCTTTCTTGACCTACCTACGCAGTAGACTACTCCTATAATACACCACAAGATTTGGTCAGAATTACAAAGCCCTATTTTCCTACACTTACTAGTATTATTTTAATTTTAGCTTTTATTCTTTTATGTGCCCTACTTATTATTGTTTACATTGTCCAATTCAATAAAGGCGCCCTTCGAGCCTCAACCTATGACCCTTCCCCTACGTAAAACTCATAATATTTTAAGCATTATAAATGGAGCCCTTGTAGACCTGCCAAGACCGTCAAATATTAATATTGTATGAAACTTCGGCTCCTTGCTTGGCATTTGTTTTGTAGTCCAGTTTATCACAGGAATATTTTTATCTATACATTATTGCTCCGACACTTTATTGGCCTTTACCTCTACATGCCACATCTCTCGTGATGTTATGTTTGGTTGACTAACCCGCTCCATTCACGCTAATGGCGCTAGTCTATTCTTTTTGTGTATATACTTGCATATTGGCCGAGGGTTATACTACCGATCGTTTACTTTTCCTATAACATGAAATGTTGGTGTAATCATCTTTCTTATAATGATGCTCACTGCATTTCTCGGTTATGTTCTCCCCTGAGGACAAATATCCTTCTGGGCTGCAACAGTAATCACTAATTTACTATCAACTGTACCATATGTTGGCACACTATTAGTCCAGTGAATTTGAGGGGGCTTTGCTGTAGATAATGCTACCCTAATACGATTTTTCTCCTTTCACTTCCTGTTCCCCTTTATTGTCCTACTTCTCATTGTTGTTCACCTGTTATTTTTACACCAAACCGGCTCCAACAATCCCCTAGGTCTAAACAGTAACAAAGACAAAATCCCGTTTCATCCTTATTTCTCCATCAAAGACTCCATAAGCTTAGTTTTTATTTTTCTGCCTTTCATAGCTCTAGTCCTCATTTCCCCTAACATTATAACCGACCCGGAAAACTTTATTCCTTCAAACCCCTTAGTCACGCCCTTGCATATTCAACCAGAGTGATATTTCTTATTTGCCTACGCAATTCTACGCTCTATCCCTAATAAACTTGGGGGTGTAATTGCTCTTGTTATATCAATTATAATTTTATTAATACTACCACACATAGGTGTAAGTTTTAAGTCGTCTCAGTTTTCACTTTATGCACAAATTGTATTCTGAGGTTTTACTTTTGTGTTTTGTCTTTTAACATGAATCGGAGCTCGACCCGTAGAAGCCCCTTATATTTATATTGGTCAAATCCTAACAGGATTATACTTTTCCTTCTTCTTTATATGAATATTATAGAATTATTTAGCTATTTAAGCGACTTATTTTGAAAATAAGACATAAGATACATTCTTAATAGTTTAACCAAACGTAAATTAAATTATTTCTACTTCTGACGTAATCTTAGGATCTCAAACATCCTTGTGCCAATACACTAGAATAATTAATGAATAAATATTAAAAATAAATTTACAGTTTATCGCTTGTTAGCTCCATCACCACCTAAAGAATAAGTCAACTTGATCTCTTCACGATCACGCTTTTACATTTTAAGCTAAATAGGTAAACCAATAACAATATATACAACCCCGTTCAACTCAAAAACATAAAAATGAATAATTTAATCGTATTCTTTTGTAAAAGTTGAAACTCAACACCAAATATTATAAAACAATAATTCAACCCTTCTCCTCCCAAAACCTCTCTTCAACCTATGTCTCCTCTGTCCACTAATTGAACCCCCAACTCTAAGCCATCCTTAATAAAGATCTGTCTAAAAATATAGGGCATAAACCACATTGTAGACAAAAATACTGCTGTGTGTTTTCTTATCTCCTTTGATCTACTATACACCAAAATACACCCACTAATAACGCCACCTATGATTAACCCCATAGGCACAACCTTTCAACTAAACCCAATAATATTACACTCCGGTGTACTAAACAACACCCAACTCACTAAAGCACCACTAAAGACAGCACCCACAACCAAAAACATCATAGAACTACTATACTTTACGTCATTATCCTCACTATTACTGACTCTAAAATGATTGTAGTTAAACCCAGACGTATATCAACTAACGCGAAAAGAATAACAACAAGTAAGGCCTGTGGCTAAAAATAAGACAACAATTATTAACATATTCATATTCTCCCCTATCCCCCACTCCAAGATCAAATCCCTTGAATAAAATCCAGCTAAAAACGGAACCCCACACAAAGCTAAATTAGAAATATTAAAACAAACAGCTCTAATCGGTAATTGTTTCACAAGCGCGCCCATAGCTCGAATATCTTGAAGTCCTCTTATAGTGTGAATTATCCTCCCCGCACACATAAAAAGCAAAGCTTTAAAAAGTGCATGAGTGAGTAAATGACAAAACGCAAACACCGTTGCCCCTATTGCTACTGCCCCCACTATCAAACCTAATTGACTCAATGTCGACAAAGCAATAATCTTTTTAAGATCATACTCAAAAATAGCCCCAACCCCTGCCATGAAGCTAGTAATAACCGCTAGATAAAACAACACTTGTATTAATCAATCAATACAATTTATAGAATAATAAAATCGAACGAACAAATATACACCAGCTGTAACAAGAGTCGAAGAGTGTACTAGCGCAGACACAGGGGTGGGTGCCGCCATAGCAGCCGGTAACCAGGCAGAAAAGGGTACCTGCGCACTTTTAGTGATCCCTGCAAATAAAATACATACACTAACTCACACACCAACAAAGTTGTTTCTAAAAGACAATAAATAAATATTTCAATCGCCCAATCTTATCAACCAGCCAATTCCAATTAACAAACCAATATCACCCACACGATTACTTAAAATCGTAATCATACCTGCATTGTATGATTTATTATTCTGGTAATAAATCACCAAACAATAAGACACCAAACCTAGACCATCCCAACCCAATAAAATACTAATACAATTTGGACTCAAAATCATCAACACTATAGATCCTACAAACAATAAAACCAAACAAAAGAACCGCTCATAATTCCTATCCCCTGCTATATAACCACCACTATAATATATAATACAAGCAGAAATAAATAAAACAACCCCCACAAATAGTGTGGATATTCAGTCAAACAGAAAAATCCCCCTAATATTAGCACTATTAAACGTAAAAATATACCACTCCACCACAACACTCTGCTGCGTAAACAATAAATTAACACTAACTCCAAATCTACTAAGACTTAATAAACCTAATGAGCCCGCACTAATCTCTCTCCATTTCTCCGATCACGCAATTGTCTAAAATATACAATATCTGGGGCACCACAAACCTCTATTTTCCGTTAAACTATTTAAACTATAAATAAAACAACTCCGACCTCACAAACAACACGTTTAATGGAACCCAGTGAAGAACAATCAAAACATAGTCAATCATACTAATACGAGAGGAGCTAAATAACTTAACAGGTGCCCCGTGTTGGGTAAAAGAAAACAAATATAAACAATATCTTGCACTCAAAAAAGACACAACAATCAATACCAAAACCATTTGATACCCTCACCCTAACACTCTCCCAATTAAAGCAATTTCACCTAACAAATTCAACGAAGGGGGTGCAGCCATATTAGAGCTCACTAATAAAAACCATATCATTCTTAGTCTCGGTATTAACCCTATCATTCCTTTAACTAACACCAAACTCCGACTATGAGCACTGATATAATTAATATTTGCCAGACAGAACAACCCTGACGAACACAAACCATGCCCTACCATTAAAATAAAACTCCCTATAAGGCCGACTCAACTAAGTGTTATTAGACCTGCAACCACCAAGCCCATATGAACTACCGAAGAATAAGCAATAAGGGCCCTAACATCTCTTTGACGTAAACACACCAAGCTCAAATAAATACCCCCTACTAAGCCTAAACTCAACCATAAACAACCTCAATACTTTATACCGCTATAAAAATAACCTCTTACACGAAATAAACCATAACCCCCTATCTTCAATAAAACTCCAGCTAATAACATAGATCCTGCAATCGGTGCCTCTACATGAGCCCTGGGTAACCATAAATGAAATATAAATAAAGGCATCCTTACTATAAATGCTACCACTCCAGCAAAATATATAAATGATCTTAACCAACCTCAATTGCTAATCAAGCCTCTTTGCCACAAAAGTGAGCCTTTCACACCAACACCTAAGTTTAAAATCACAAGCAGTAAAGGAAGAGACGCAATAAGCGTATAAAAAATTAAATACAGCCCCGCTTGCAACCGTTCCGGTTGATAGCCCCAACCCATAATTAAAATATAGGTAGGAATTAAGACCCCCTCAAACGATAAATAAAAACCAATTAAATCTACGCTTATAAAAACAAACAATAATAACAACAATCTCACCACATATAACACCCTTAGGGTTGTCCTTGTTTTAGTAAGTATCTCTCTACTAGCACAAACCATTAATATAATAATTCAACCACTGAGTATAAATAACCCAATACTCATCCCAGTTCCTCCCAAATCACAGCCGTAAATCACCTCCTGATTTAGTTCCGCATGTAAGTTTCCTAATACATCAAGTACAATAAACACCAAGGCCCCCACTAATAACTCTCACCCCAAAGAAAAACAAAGTACACTTATCAAAGACACTAGTAGAAAAATAACACCTAACATTGAGCCAAATTTAAATTTAACAATAAATCATTTCCATAGCTACGAATCAATACAACCACCAAGCTTAACCCTAAAGAACCCTCACACACCACAAACACAAGAAAATATAAAACAACATGATAGTTGTCAAACAATAATAAAAATAATCTTATCATCCAAATCACCGCTAAAACAATATACTCCAATCTCAGTAATATATTCAATACATGTTTACGGTTTGATACAAAAGCTAATATGCCTACCGTAAACCCTATAAGCCCAATAACCGTCATAGGTTTAAATAGTTTAATTATAAAAACATTGGTCTTGTAAATCAAAGTTGAGTATTCTTTAAGCTCATAAAAGGCAAACCTGCCATCCTCAGTCTCCAAAACAAACATTTTATAAACTATTTTATGCGTCTTATAAGCCAAATCAAACAAATAAAACCATAATACCATTATAGAATACCAAGTAATTTAATACCACGGGTAAATAACTCCTTCAAACCAAATATATTAGCCTGTCGTACCGAAATCGAGGTATTGTTCCTCGAACTCAAATAAACAAAACAATAAAAACAACCCCAATAAAACCTCTCGCCACACTTAATCCACCAAAATAGACTAAACATGTAAAATAACTTATAAATATAATTCTACCATATTCACTTATAAACAACACGGCAAATAGGCCCCCACTATACTCTACATTAAAGCCCGAAACAAGCTCTGACTCACCCTCAGCAAAATCAAATGGTGTTCGATTAGTCTCTGCTAATATAGAGGTAAATCACATGTATACCACAACTGGGCCAATAAAAACAAACCACACCAAAGCCTGTCTTGAATACAAAACGTCAAGCTCATAACTCAAAACTAGTATTAAAACACCCAATAAAATCAAAGCCAAAGCAACCTCATAAGAAATTCTTTGTGCTACTCCTCGCAATGCACCTAATAAAGCATATTTAGAGTTTGAAGCCCAACCCGAGAAAAATAATCTATAAACACCCACTCTTCTACAACATAAAAAATAAACAATACCCAACCTAAAATCCAAACCAATGTATTGAAAATTATATACCCCCCATAGACATAATATAATGACAATTATAATACCAGGACTCACATAAAATAAAAAGCTATTTGCTGATATGGGCGCTCTATTACCTTTAGTAAAAAGTTTAATTGCATCCGCAAACGGTTGTAAAATTCCAACCACTCTTACCTTATTAGGACCCTTGCGAATTTGAATGTATCCTAAAATCTTTCGCTCTAAAAGTGTGAAAAAAGCCACACCCATTAAGACAAACACAACTAAGCAAATATAACCAACTACAAATATAATATAACCAAACACACCATAAGAAAACTCTTCTAAGAAGCTTAAATTCTTTGCATATCTCTGCCATTATGGGATTTTAATTGATTGCTCATCCTTTTTGAGTTCTAAATTCAATGCACTTATCTGCCAAATTAAATACGTCTATTAAATTTAATCGCCCCTTTCAAATACTTTACGCAAGGAGGTCCTTTCGTACTAGCCCCGCAAATAACAACACTTAAAGATAGAAACCAACCTGGCTTACGCCGGTTTGAACTCAGATCATGTAAGATATTATGGGTCGAACAGACCCCCCTATCCGACTACTGCGTCTTAACTTACTCTGCACATAGGACACCTTAATCCAACATCGAGGTCGCAAACATACTTGTCAATAAGAACTCTCAAAATACATAACGCTGTTATCCCTTTAGTAACTAATTTTATTAGCCAACCTAAGGCTCACTCAATCATCCAGGCAAACCATATTTATTATAAGTAGGGTCCCTCTTACCTGCCGCCCCAGCAAAACTAATATATGATCACAAAATCTAATCGTCTCAATAACCCCGTCTTAGTAAAGTTTAAAAGGGTCTTCTTGTCCCTTAAGTTTATTTGTGTCTTTTTACACAAACGAAAAATTCAATTCCTTGGTCTGAGACAAGAATTATTTGTCTAATCTTTCATCCCCGTCCACAATTAAAAGACTAATGATTGTGCTACCTTTGTACAGTCAAAATACTGCAGCTCTTTAAACAACAGCTCAGTGAGCAGAACAAATTTCATATCCACTATCATGAAAACATGTTTTTGTTAAACAGGCAAACAACTTTGGTCTAGTTCCTTAAACCAACCCAAACACAAAAATTCCACCCTCATTTTTACAGATTATTTTTCTCTTAAGCTCTACTAATACCTCCAGATACGCCTTAATTACTTTATTAAATCAACTAACTTACTACAACCCTAACCAAGAAAAATCTCAATTCAAAAGTCACATTAGTTATAAAACACTAAATAAATTGACAATATTAATCCTATCAAAGCCTATTTAATTTTAGTATGGGCACAACTCTGCTAGCTAATCCTTTCAAAGTGTCCTTGCCACCTCCTTCAGATGTGTGTCCCTTCATAAGTAACTAGATACCCTAATATACGAATAACATATCACATCTAAAATATAATATTGATTAATTTTACTACAACAACCCTCCTGCGCTATACTTTAGCTCCTATAACCTC
>Ga0247773_1000615_pt1 | contig 13864 bp, 16 predicted proteins | sample UWRJL092311B6_FD_179934 | JGI IMG/M metagenome (GOLD analysis project Ga0247773, IMG submission 179934) | Plant litter microbial communities from Arlington Agricultural Research Station in Wisconsin, United States - UWRJ-L092-311B-6 | ecosystem: Environmental > Terrestrial > Plant litter >...
TCACACGGCCTGTTCGCTGTAACCGATGCACCAAGCCCATCTTTATGGCCGCAGGGCCGAGGTCGTAGACGATTCTGCGGAGCTCACGGGTCCGGGATCGTGAACGAACAGAGCGGCGCGTCGAGCTCGTCAGGGGCGAGCTTAGCCCGCGTTTCGTTCCAATGCAGGGGCGCGAGCTCAAGGTACCGATCCTGCGGCCAGTACGGCAGCACACGCAGGACCTCGTCGAGATACTGTTGGGGGTCGATTCGATGCAACCTGCACGATGCAATCACGGAGAGGATGGCTGCCGCGCTCTCGGCATGAGTATCGCTGCCATAAAACATCCAATTTTTGCGACCGACGACGACTTTTCGCAGCGCACGTTCTGAGCGCGTGTTGTCGAGCGGCAGGCGACCGTCGTCGAGTACGCGCAGCAGCTCCTGCTCTTGATTGACAGCGTAGCCGAGGGCCTTGGTCGCGAGGTTGCGCCCCAGCGTATTGGCGCGCGCGTCTTTCACCCATTGAAAGAAACCGAGCATCAGTGGACGCACGTGCTGATCTCGAGCCTGCTTGCGTTTGACGGGTGGTAGTTTGCGGAATGCATCGTCGGCCGCGTAGATGGCGCGAATGCGCATCAGGCCTTGCAGGCCGACCTGATACTTGCAGACCGCCGCCTCGAAGAAATAACGTCGACAGTGCGCCCAGCATCCGACGAGCGCGATGCTCTCGTCGTTGTCTAACGGCGGACCACGGTCGAGAATGTCGTAAACGTTGCTGGCATCGCTCTGCAAAAAACCAGTGAAGCCACCGAACAGTTTCTTCACAAAATCCTGAGTATGCTTTTCGCTATATGCGAACAGCACGTGATCGCAGTCGACCACCGCGGTGAAGAAATGGCCTTTCTTGCAGGCCTGCCGCTGCCTGTCCTTGCTCTTTTCGGGCTGAACCATGGCCGATGTGGCGTCGGTCGAGATCACACAGCCTTCTTTGAGCGCTGCTTGCCACATGGCATGAACAATGGTCGCACCGAGCGTGCTGCCGGCTTCTTCGACGTAGCGGCACATCATGCTGCGATCGAGTTGAACGCCTTGATCGGTGATGTGTTGCTCGAGCCGATAGTGCGGCACGCCGAGCGAGAATTTCTGCACGAGGATGTACGCGACTACTGACGAGTGCAGCAGTCCGCGTCGGAATAACGTTTTGGGTGTCTCAACGCCGAGCACCGTCGGGCCGTCCTTACCGGGCACCTCGTATTTGGCGATGCGTTTGACTAGCACTGAGAAGCCGCCGCGGCGGAACATCAGGTGAAGCGTATCGTCGAACCCGATCAGCTTGGCCGACTTCTCCAGCTCCTCGTCCCGGATCTCCAACAAGAAACGTGGCAAGTCGCTGGTAGCCAGATCTCGGCGACCTTTCGGCTTGGCCTTCGGCTCGTCAGCTGGCGGTGGCGGCGCGGCAGCTTCGTCGCTCGCGTGTGCCTTGGCGACAGCGGCATCCAGCTCTTTTTGAAGCTGTTTCTCGCCGTCGAGTAAGTTGCCGAGCGTGAGCTGCTGCTCGCTCGTCCGCAAGCGCTCGGTCTTGTTGCCGTAGATGCGGCGCTTGAGCAGCTCGTTTTCGTGCGCGAGATTGACGATGGTCTCCTGCAACGATTCGTTACGCACTTCACTCTCGGTCACGCGCGCTTTAAGACCCACCATCTCGAGCTGCAGGGTCGAAACCAGCGATGCAAGCTCGTCCTGCGACAGCTTCGGCGAGGGCTGATCCGGACGTGTGCTCGACACGTTTCTCTCTATACATGAGCGCGATCGAATCGCTCAAGCATCGAGTGAAAAAAAGTGACTGACTCAGTGAGTGCGTCGCCGCTTCGCTTTGGGCGCCGTCGCTACGCCCTTGTAGATCACCTCGAAGATCGCGTCGCTGACAATCACGTGCTGGTCGCCAACGCGCGTCGTCTTAGGCAACTCGAACTTCCCAGCGTCGAGCTTTTTGTGCACAACGATCGCACCCGTGCCATCCCAGGTCAAAACTTTCATCGAATGACCGCGCTTTCCCACGAAGACGAAAAGCGCTTTCGATCGCGGCTCCGCCTGCATCTTTTCGCGTACCAATCCCCCGAGTCGCTCGTATCCGAAACGCATGTCGACAGGCTCGAGCGCCACGTAGATCGGCAACCCCTGACCGATCATGCGTCGCTCAACGCAGCTACTACCCCACGCAACAACTCCGCGTCGAAGCCCGCCTCGACTCGAATCATCGCCCGCCCCACCTCGACCGTAAGCCCTGCTCGCTTTACAACGCGCCCCGGAACCACCCTCGCGAACACTGGCGCGCTGCGCGCACTCGACGCCACCCTTGGCGCAGCGGTCGTTGCGACGGACGCCACCTCCTTCATCCATCGGTACGCTGACGACGCGCAGACCCCCATCCGCTCGGCGACTACGCGCGCTGTCTCCCCCGAAGACCGAACCTCCGCGATCAGCCGCTCGCGCTCCTCAACCGTATGTCGTCGCCGCATGCACACGTTGTTGCAGGGCTCCGCGCCCCATCACAGATGGGCTTGGCGCATCGGTTACGGTGCGCGAAGCGGGCTTCAGCTTACATGCGGCCACGCGCGCGGGAGCCGCAGACGAGCAGCGGCGAGAAGCGCTGCTCAAGTACATCTCGCGGCCCCCGCTTTCTACCGAGCGGCTGCTGCCGGGGCCCGATGGGCTCGTGCGCATCGCGCTGAAGAAGCCATTCAGCGACGGCACCGTCGCGGTCGACTTGGAAAAGGAGTGCGCTGAAGGCTGGTTCACTGGCGATGGCCAACACGTACGCGCCGCGCGTCGCTGGGTATCGAGGGATCGAGGGATCGAGGGATCGAGGCACCATCTTCTGAACCTCCGCCTTGAGTATTCCCAAGGTGCGCACATCTGCGTGAGTTGGGGAGCTCACTGCCAGCTGTCGCTAGTCTCGAGATCGAGGAGCGCCAACACCCTGCTCGCGCAGACCCTCAAAAGCGGAAAGCCAATCAGCGCGGAACCGGGCGGCACTCTGACGTGACTTCGACACGCAGATCCCTATCCGTGCCGCGAATAGCTGTCGATTCGACGTTGAGGACCTGCGTTTGCCCGTCGAAGCGATATTGGTCTGCAGACAAGGTGCGTGTGGTCCCGTTTGCATCTACGACGGTCACGGCCGTGACGTCTTCGTCGCTGTCCAAGGTAAGCGTGAACTCGGTCTGGATCAACGTTTGCGCGAAATCGAGGACGCCGCGCAGAGCCGGAGCGTAGGCCTCGCAGAGCGGGAACAAGTGCGAGCGATCGTCGATCATTTGCGCGAGGTTATCGGCGTAGCTTTGACCGGGACCGAGCGGGCACGAGAAAGCTGGATCCAGTACGATGCCTTGAACCCGGTAGTGCTCCGATCCGAATTTGGAGTCGGCCTGATTGCGAAAATAGCGTGCGAGATCTTCAGTCGTGTCTCCGGACGCCAGCGGTGTGCGCGAAGAGCTACCTTGAACGCTCGACTCGTATTCGAGGTTTAGGCCTTCCGACTTACAGGAAGCTGTCGCGTGGGCATTGGAGCTTTCACAGAATTCGGTCAGATTGGCCCACTTCTTCCCGTTATAGGTAAACGACTTGGTGCAGGCATCGACTTCGTCCTCCAAGATCACCTGACACGGGACCGATCGTTCGTGGCACTCGCGGTTACAAGTCACGAGGTGAAGGCCGCTGCCGCAAAAGGGTTCGACCGTGGCCCTTTCGCTTGCGATGCAGGGGCCCGGAACCAGTCCATCACAAGTCGTCGAAGCGTTGTAGTAGCTCGACTGCTCAGTGCCTGGAACAGGCTCGCCCGTGTCGGTTTGAGCCATGCAGGTGTACGCGAAGCGAGGCCAACGCTGGAGGACATCCATGCTGAACCGGTGAGCGTCGCAGTTTGTGCTGCAGGCGGTCGTCGAAGACACCATTTGCTTGGTGACCAGGCTGGCTCGGTAGCTCGCGAGACAGTCTTCCGGAAGACTCGTGTCGTCCTCGTCCGTGATCAACAAGAAAGCTGCGTTCGTGGGCAGGCTCGCGGCATCACGGGTGACGTAGCGAGCGAGGGTACAGAGCGGTTGCTCCTCAGGCGAGCCCGACCCGGCGAGGCCCAAGATCGCCGTGGCGACAGCGGCTTGCTGAGTTGCAAATTCGTCGTCGGAAAGGCTCGGCGAGAGCACCGCGATCGGCTCGGGCGCGACGAACTCCCACGTGCCTTGGACAACATAGGGAACTTTACCCTTCGGGTCCGGACAGGAAACGCTCGCGCCGGTCGCGTCCGTGCACGTCTGATTGTAGCGGGTCACGGCAGGAGCGTAGCCTTGGCCGGTCGTCGGATCCTGCCAAGCCACGACCGGTTCACCCGACACTGGCACGCGTGCTGAAGCGCTCGATGCATCGTACTGCGTCGGGGTGAGCAGAAACACGCGCACGGAGCGGCCGCGAACGTTCGTAAGCAGATCCTGAAGCCCAGCTGCGAGCGCATCACGCGACCACGCAAGGCTGGCGGAGTGGTCGGCGACGATCACCAGATCAAAAGGCATTGGTCCGCCGAGGGTGACCGGTTCGAGTGTTACCTGGCGCTGGCAATCGTCCTCGCCACCGCCATTCCCTCCGTTCTCCGGGACGTTCAGGGTTGGGGGTTGCCCGCCGCTGCCTGATGAAGGCTCGGCGTCTTTCGCCGAGTTCGCTGAGTTCGCTGAGCTGCACCCCAAAAGCGTGACTCCCAGCATGAGCCAGAAAGCCGCAGCCGCAGCCGACCCAACACACAATTTCCTCATGGCACCCACAACCTCCGCGACCAGCCGTTCCCTAGCACGGCTGGTAGGGGATAACACGGACGGACGGACGTGGCGCCGCAAGCGGGCTCCCCGCGTCCAATCGCCCCCCGGTGAAAGTGCGCTTGCCAGCACAACGGCGAAGCCTGAGCCTTCTTTCCCTGAGGGGCCAAGCGGCCGCAAATCGAGCGATCCGCGCCAAGACGTGATTTTCGCGAGAACAGCCGAGTTTTTGGAAGATGCGCGCCCAATAGGTTCGAATCGTGGAGGGGGAGCAGCCAAGCTCCTTCGCGATCGCTGTGTTGGAAAGTTCGCGCAACGCACCGTCGACCACGCGCGTCTCGCGCGGACTCAAGCGATGCGCTCGCACGAAAACAGTGATGGGACATCGCTCGAACGGAGTGGACCCCGGCTCCCCATACATCGCGTGAAAATGCCCGGCGTACGCTCGAGCGTCAAGCAGGGCTTGCTAGTCATTAGTGCAGAAGGCCGCAGGCGCAGTTCGCGGGAGCCCCTGTGCCTGTGTAGACGCAATGACGACATTGCCGGTCCCGCCGTTTCGTGCGAATAGAGTGCGGTCCGGCGGCAATCACCCCAACGGGTGCCGTAGTCGGCCGCGGTGCGTCGGGGATGCGAATCACGGGAGGAAGTCGAACGAATGTCGACCAGGTGGGAAATCGACGACGAAGAAGCGCCGGGAGACCGAGTGAAACTCGCGGAATTGTGGGGATCATTCGAGCGAGGAGCGAGTCGGCTCATCGAGCATTACCTATCACGGGAACGCTGTTATGCCGTATTGCAGCCCAGACCAAGCCCTGATGGCCCACTGAGTCGACGGCAAAGCGACCTCATGCGGCGGCTCGTCCTCGGTGAACAACACAAAGCGATCGCTACGGATCTCGAGATATCCAGCGCAAGCGTCACGCAGCGGCTTCGACATTGCGCTCAGCAATTCGGAGTGCACTCCCACTGGGCCCGTTGGCCTCTATTTCTATTGGTTGCTGGCACAGCATTCTACGCTTTTCCTCGGCTCGAGGTTGGCGCAAGGTTATCGCGCCGGCTCCGTGACGGGCAGGAGCACGTGGTGTGTAGTTTCGAACGACCTGATCGCGATCTGCCGCTCGAGCTCTCGACAGCCGAACAGGAAATCGCGCGCTTGGTTATCCAGGGAGTCGCCCAATCGGAGATGGCGGCTATCCGCGGCACGAGCACACGCACGGTCGGCAATCAGGTCAGTGCGGTATTCTCGAAACTCGGAGTCTCTGGACGCTTGCAACTAGTCCACCTTCTCGTGCGGCGAGCCGCTGGCCGAGTCGATAACTTCACTGCGGGCAACAATAGCGAGCTACATTCTGACCGGCAAAACTGAGCGTACAGCCGGCGGGGGGCATGGCTGTACCGGTGCAGTTAAAAGCCAACGGTCGACTGGCGTTGCAAGCCGAATCGCCTACTTCGAAGCGCACGCAGGAATCATCGGTCGCCGAACCGCTCTGGCCCAATCCCCCGTTACCCGCCTGTTGCTTGGCGCCGCCCTGCCCAGCACCACCACTCGCGGGGGCTCCCCCCGGCGAATCACCACCAGCCGGACTACCGGCAAGCGCGTTTTGCCCGCCTTGCGCCTCAGCACCCGCGTTCCCGGCGGCGCCGGCGCGATCTGCGCTCTGACCAGCCTCGCCGCCGCGACCCGGAACGCCTGCTCCACCCTGGTTATCACCGCCGCGACCGGCCATGCCTGACGCCCCGCCGGTTGCAACGCCGCCGCCAGCCGGATTGTCGCTTCCCCCATCCGACGTTCCACAACTCAGAACAATCCAACACGCTAACCCCGCGGGCGCAACGCTCACCAGCCTCATTGTTTATTGCTAGCACGCCAACTCGAGTGTTTCAAGCATTGGCGCGTCACCTGTATGTCCCAATCGATTCACATGAGACGAGACGACGAGTCGCTGGCGGTTTTCGCCACTCCTTCGACAGGAGCCGCAGGCATACGCGAACACGAGTGTTAACGACTACTCATTCCTTTCTCGACCAACTGAGGCAGTAAACCTGAGGTCTTTTCGAGCGGGTGCGCTTTTTTGAGCGGTGCATGCATTGGCCCGAAGGATCCCAACAGGAGGGTAACACTCGTGAGAATAGCTATCAAAATCTCGCAAACTTTCGGGCAGCGGACGCTATGCGTCGGCGGTCTTCTGGTCTCGCTTTCGGCGCTGCTTAGCGCAGGATGCTCACAACCAGATGGGGCAAAGGGGGCGTCTTCGAGCCAAGAGAACCCGCGCCGGACTTCGCAGGAGCTGGTGGATCAGCGGCAGTTGGGTGGCAATGAACCCAGCATCGCGATCGATCCCACGAATACTCAAAACATCGCGATGGCCCAATACACGACGGTGCTGTTGTCGACGGACGGGGGTAACACGTTCCCAACGACGGTGAATGTGACTCTGCCCGCCGGCTTCAATCTCAATCGCGGTGGTGATCCCGTCCTCAGCTACGACAGGCAGGGCAATCTATTCCTCTCTTTCCTGGCCACCCACGCCGCTTCCCTGAGGTTGGACGTGTTCCTCCAGCCGATCAATCACGCGACGGGCACAGCCATCGGCACCGCGATCAACGTGAGTAATCTGGCCGGGTTCGGCGCAGCCGCGGGCTCGAACAACGATAAGGAGTGGCTCGCGATCGACCGCTTTCCTGGCTCGCCGTTTCGGGACCGGATGTACATGGTGTGGACGGACTTTGGCGGCGCGAACGTCACCGTACTCGCGAGTTTTTCTACGGACGGAGGCGCTACGTGGTCCCCAGGCCAGGTGCTCACCGTTCCGGCCGAGGGGTTCCCCTGGCCGCCCCACGTCGCAGTGGCTCCGAACGGAGACGTGTACGCCGCCTATCACGGAGCCACGAACTCAGAGATCATCCTCGTTCGTTCGCCATTCGACTCGCCGACCAACTCCGGCGGTAACTTCGACCTCACGACGAAGACTTCCGTGTTCCCCGCGAACGCAGCCAATCTGACCTTCAACAATCCCCCCAACTTGGACCGCAACCGGAGCTGGACGCAGGGCTCCCAGCAACCGTTCATTCTGCCGGATCCGACGAACGGGAATCGAGTGTTGGTCCTGGCATCGGATGACCCAACGGACGCCAACAACGGGGTCGGCTTCGACGACGCCGCGGTATTCACCGTCACGACGAACAATCGCGGTGTGAACTGGACGGCGCCCACTCAGGTTGATTCTGGACCCGGCAATTCCCACCAGCTCTTCCCGACCGGGGCCTTCGATCTCAATAGTCAGTGCCTCTCGGTCATGTACTACGACAGTCGCGCCGGCGCGGTGAACGCTGGGGGCAACTTCCTGCTGGACGTGTTCGTCCGGACCAGTCCGGACAGCGGAGCGACGTGGGGACCGGAGGTACAAATCAACGACAACCCCTTCGATCCCGACATGTTGGCAACCGATCGGTTCCCACCGAGCCAGACGTTCCGCGTCGGCGAGTACAATGGCTTGCTTCAGGCGCGCGGCGCCGTTTGGACGGGCAATGATCCACTCGGTCCAGTTGGCGCGCAGGCTCAACGGATCCTCTTCGACTACTCCGACGGGATTGCACCGACCTTCACCGCCGTGCCAGCCGCGGTCAACTCGCCCACTTGCGCTGTGCCGAGCATCGGCACGGCCACTGCGAACGACAACCAGTGCGGCATTGGCGGTGTCGTCGTAACGAACAACGCCCCCGCGAGGTTTGCACCCGGAGCAAACACCGTCACCTGGACCGCGACGGATGCTGCTGATAACGCCGCGCAAGCCCCGCAGACGGTCACGGTGACGGACACAACGCCTCCAGTGTTCGTCAGCGCGACACTGCCCCCCGTCGTCGAACGCCGGTGCGACTACGGTGCCTCGCCCGTGACGATCCCGGTGCCCGCTGCCACGGATGACTGCGACGGAACGGTCATGAATGTCTCTGGTACTATCACGAGCAGTAGCAACGCCGCGGTTCCCGTGGGCACTCCGCTCGTCGGCGGGACCGTCGCGCTGCCACCCGGTGTCTACGTCGTGACCTGGGTTGCAACAGACAACAACGGCAACCACAGCGCTAGCAAGACGCAGACGGTCACCGTGCAGCCGACCATTCAGGCGAGCAACGCCTTTTACGTGCGCGATCGGGCTGCGGTGAGGAACACGAATGGCACCCCTGCTGCGGTGTTGAATTCAGGCAAAGGCGTCACGAGCATCGGCGGCGATAACGCGACTGTGGGCGCTATCGTAGCAGGTGGCAACGTGACCGTGGGCTGGAATGGCTTCGTTTATGGGGACATCAGGGCGGTGGGGTCCATTCAAGTCAACGATCCGAGCAAACATTTTGGCAACAACATCACGGTATCAAGCGTCGCGCTTCCGGCGCCCCCGACCTTACCTGCATTTCCGCCTCCGACGGGCGGCGACAAGTGGGTGAACCCGGGCACTGATTTGTCGCTTCCGCCGGGCTCCTACGGGCAGATCGGTGTCAACGGCAATCCCAATCCGAACAACGCGGCAATCGTTCGGTTTTCCGCGGGAGATTACTTCTTCACGAATCTCTACTTCAACTCGGCGGGATTAGTCGTCGTGGCCCAGCCAGGCACGCGCATCTTCGTGAGTGGCAACGTGACCTTCAACACCAGCATCGTAACATCCGTTGGCTCGAGCACGCTCGCTCCAGTGATGCTCGGGGTTTCTGGCTCAGGCGCTCTCGCGCTCTACGCGCCGTTCACAGGCTCGGTCGTGGCGCCACAACGTGACCTCGTCGTGGGCACCGCCAACGGCATGACCTTCAAGGGCTCGTTCTACGCGAAGAGCATCGACGTCACGCCGGCTTCAGTCTTGGTGTGTGACTCGTCCGTCGTCGCTCCAACGCCGCCAACCTGCAGCAATGGCGTTCTGGACCCGGGCGAGACCGGCGTGGATTGCGGCGGCCCCCAGTGCAATAAATGCGCGAGCGGTGGGACTTGCTCGGTCGGCAACGACTGCGCGAGCCAGGTATGCACGACGGGGATCTGCCAGGCGCCAAGCTGCGCTGACGGCGTGCAGAACGGAACGGAGACAGGTCTGGACTGCGGGGGCACGTGCGCTGCGTGCCCGGTTGCGTGCAACGCCTTCACCTACCAAGCCGAGAGCATGTTCCATTCGACGGGCAATGCTTGGTGGCAAGGCGGCTGGAACATCTATACGAACGGCTACATCTCCACGACGCACAACTTCTCGGCTGGTGCGAACGTGATCAATGTCTCGGCGTTCGGGCAACAATTCGCGGGAGTACTGCCTCATATGACCGTCCGAGTGGGCGGGGCTCTCATCAATCCCACAGCCGGCGTCAATGTGGGCACAAGCGGCTTCAATCCATACCAGTTCACGTTCAACGCCGCTGGTGGGTCCCAAGAAGTCCGCGTGGCATTCGACAATGATGCCAACGGGCCGTCGGGCGATCGCAACTTGATCGTGCGCACCGTTGCCGTAAGCTGCCCATAAGGTCAGCTTCGGGGCTTTCTGCGAGAGGCTCACACTACTGTGAGCCTCTCCGGGAACCTCCACCTGAAGTATTCTACGTACGAGCTGCCCGCCGTCCGACAGCGAGTGTACACAACAGATGGTGGCTGAGGACGCGTAGTAAATCCGAAAACCTTACGTTAACCGATGGTTACGGCGCTTTTCAGTGAAACGGATCACGAACACATGTATCCGGAATGGCAAAACCAGTTCAGGGCATCCGTGGGTGTGATGGCCTGAAGCGCGACGCCGACGCTGTTCACCAAGGCATGCCATGTTCGCGCGGCTCTGGCGCGCAGCCGAGATTTGGCTTTCGACCAAGGATTTTCTATTGGATTGAGGTCCGGCGAGTATGCGGGCAGAAATTCGAGTCGCACGATTGCGAGGTGCTCTCATCACCCGTGGCAGCCGGCAACTTCACGAGCTCGGCTCCGACCGCCACACCGTTTTGTCTTCGTATCCCCCGCAAGATTCGACTCTCCTCACCGGAGCCGTGCTTCGCCGGCCACGTGAAAGCTAGCTTGCCACCACATCTTCGGCGTCATCGCCGCCGTGCACGTCTACGGCTCGATCGTGCAATTGTCGCGCTTTGCACACGACCCGTGGTTCATTCTCGAAGGTCCGGGGCTCGGGCTGATCGCTGCCGCGCTTTCCGTCTGGGCTTGGCGTCTGCTCCGTCAGTTGCGGCGCGCGTAGTTCGAAGGGTGCCGAAGTGCCGCGCAGAGGCGCGCTCAACGACGAGCCGCGCCGCAGTGCTCGGACGCGTTTGCGGCTCAGGCCGGCGGAACGAGGTGCTCGTCAATATTCGTGAAGCGATCGCGCTCTGCTTGGAGTCCGGTGACGAGCCCAGAGGCAAACTGGTCGATATCATCGTGGCCGCTCGGTTCCCTTGCTTGCACCGCCGCTCATTTTCAGGGAGGGAATGCGTGTCCGCGCTGGGTCGGCTCGGCTATGTTCAGACCCGTCAGCGCGGCAGCCACGTGGGCACCGGGCCTGCGGGGGTCTGGCCAAGCAGATAGCGGGCCATTTCGAGTCGCGTCGAGACGTTACTTGCCGCCATGAGACCGTGATGTCGGATCTTGACGAAGCGCTTTGGTAGCACGTGGAGGAGGAACCTTCGCAGAAACTCGTCGGGGGCGAGGGTGACCGTGTTGCTGCCACGGGTACGGAAGGTGACACCGCGCGCGTCGAAGGAGACGAGGCGGTGATTGGAAAGTCCGACAGGATGAGTGTAGCGGCCCAGGTAACGGAAGACCTGCTGTGGTCCACCAAAAGGCGGTTTGGCGCAGACGATCGAGCGCTTTCGCTGAAGCTGGTTGCAGAGTCGCTCGAACTGAGTCGGAGCGGGCAGACACAAGTCGCCCAGCGCGTAGGCCTGTCGCAAACGCGCGAGAAATGAGTGCGCCCCAGAACACAGACGGGAAACAGGAAGTTCTTGCGAGTTCCGACCCAACGCTGGCCGTCGGACGACAAGCCTCCACCGGTGACGATGCGGTGCACATGGGGATGGAAGAGCAGCTCACGGGTCCAGGTATGCAGCACGCTGGTGATGCCAAGCTCGGCGCCGAGCCAGCGCGGATCGCGACCGAGCTCGAGCAGCGTTTCGCCCGCACAGGCGAAGAGCAGGTCGAAGAGGAGTGTACGGTTGGCGAGCGCGAGCGGACGCAGCTGGGACGGCAGGCTGGGACGGCAGGGTAAAGGCGACGTGGAAGGCGTGAGTCGGTAGGACACGCTGCATGCGGCGCTCCAGCCAGCGAGCTTGTGCAAGGCTCTGACCTTTTGGGCAATGGCGGTTGCGGCATGAGTTGTAGGAGATCTCGGAGTGCCCGCAGGCATCGCACACGTCGACGTGGCCACCGAGCGCAGCGGTCCTGCAACGCGCGATGGCATCGAGGACAGCAGCTTTCTCGGCGGAAAGAGCGTGCGCGCGTGCGAACGCCTGACCGTGAGCACGGACGATGGCCGCGACCTCGACGGCAGGTCGGTCGACGCGACGCTCGCAGTCACGGCCCAAAAGCACAAACCCCGGCGTGGTCCGCATCTCGGCAGCCGGCTGCTCGGGATCGTTGATTCGAAAATTGTGGGTACTTACGGCACGTCGTTGCGTAACGACCAATCATGTTTATTACGGCGAGCCAGGGTCGCCTGGCGTGTATCAGGTCAGCAACGCGATCACGATTGGAGGGGCGGACGCCGGTTAGAGCGACGTGACGAGGATTATCGCAACCCTCCCAGACCAAGACGTTGCCTTGATGCGCATCTCGGCGGCCGCCTGCGCGGCGCGCCCAAGGTGCGGTGCTCGTCGCTGCTCGGCTCGTCGTGTGACCTGCGACGCAGGTGGAACTGGCGATAGCGACGGCGACGGCCCAGGCGGCGCAGACGGGCGAAAGACCAAGGCGTTCACTCCTCCGAGCGTACGGGGTAGCTCCCGTGCAAAGCCCGTGCGGCCGAGGGGTCAAACCTCGACCGCACGCTCGGGGGAGTGAGCCACCTGCTTTGGGGGTGGGTGTTGCATGTGGGAGAGGTCCATATCCCTCGGCCGCCCGAGACTTCTCCCCGGCGGTTGCTGCGCCGTACCTCGACATGTCTCGGGGTGCGCTAAGGAAAGTGATCCAGCAGGCGGTGAAGGCGTCTGGCGGTCGCTCCGACGTGCGCGTCAACGGCGTGCGCGTTTTTAAGCGGCGAAGGGTGTGGCGGGGTCGTGTTCGGCTCGTTGGATGCCAAACGGCGTGCTCGCGCGTTGGCGTTCCCCCAAAATTCTGGCTTGCGAGCTCGGTTACGTGCCCGCAACCATCCGAGGCTGCAGCGTTCGGCCAGCGTCGGGACCGAGCGCGAAGGTTCTGGCGAACGGTGACTGTAGAAGTCGGCGATCGCCAATAGGACGATCTTCTCCGTCGTGGGGCGCGCGGAACGCCAGACGCCCCGTTGCATGCCGAGAGTATCGATCATCGCGCCGGGGACCTCGTCGCGCGCAGGCTGCTCCGCCTGACTGGCGGCACGTTGGGGAACAACCGCCCTGATCACCCGCAACTCTCCTCTGACACCAGGGATTCCGCTGCCACGCCCAGCCGCCGGGCGACAGCCGCCAGCTGCTCAGGGTGCGGGAGCCGCGAGATCGGTCGAAGCCATCGTTCGTTCAGGCAGCCGTTCGGGGTACCGGCACCCAGTCCCGCAATGTGCGACAGGATCGCCGGGTGAAGCCGGAGCAAGCAAAGAATGTTTGATACTCGGTATGGATGGAGTCCGGAACGCACAGCGAGTTCCGCGCGCGTCCGCAGTTCACCCCGGTCGATCATGCCTTTCCACTCGCGTGCGAGCGCGAGAAGTCGAACAATTAGCGGGACTTCAGGCGGTTTTGGCGGCTTTGGCGGAGCACGTTCCGGCTTCTTCGCTGGGTTCGAAACCACGAGTCTTAGGTTCTTGCTTCCGTCGCCATTGGGGCGCCACCTTCAAACTCGGAGAAACAACTCAAATACGGCTGCGGCCGTTGCAGTTGCGGCACGAAGGCGGCGCTCGCGATCAGGACGGAACGCGACGCGATAGGACGCTCTGGGACGTGGGCCGGGGCAAC
>Ga0247773_1000617_pt1 | contig 13846 bp, 10 predicted proteins | sample UWRJL092311B6_FD_179934 | JGI IMG/M metagenome (GOLD analysis project Ga0247773, IMG submission 179934) | Plant litter microbial communities from Arlington Agricultural Research Station in Wisconsin, United States - UWRJ-L092-311B-6 | ecosystem: Environmental > Terrestrial > Plant litter >...
CGACCGGGCCGCCGGGCGAGCTGTGGGTCGCGACGCCGCTGACCGTCACCGGGTCGCCGTAGTAGCTGGCGGCGCGGTCGGCGGCGGCCGTCAGACCCGCGGTGCAGACCGAGGTGGTGACCGAGATCGAGCCGCCGGAATAGGCGTTGAACGGCCCGACGGCCAGGGTGCTCGCGGTCAGCGTGACCGCGGTGGCGCTCAGCAGCGAACTCGCGGCGATGCCGTTGGCGTCGGTGGTGCCGCGGGCCAGGGCGACCGGCAGCGCGACGCCGCTCTGCCGGCTGAAGCCGACGCTGACCCCGCGCACCGGCGCGCCGGTCACCGCATCGGTCACCGTCGCGCGCAGCGGCGTGGTCGCCGAGGTGCAGGCGGCCTGCGGGCTGCCCGACTGGTCGGCGATCCCGAACGTGACGGCCAGGGCGCGCTTGGCGCCGGTGGTGGCGAACACCAGCGGCACCGTCACCGCCTTGGTGGCCCCGGCGGTGTCGGTCAGGGTGGCCGTGACGGTGGTGCTGCCGGTGGCGGTCGCCGGGCAGCTGATCGAGGTCTGGTCCGAGCTGGCGGCGCTGAAAGTGCAGTCGGTGCGGGCCGACTTCCACCGGATCGAGGTCACCGCGTCACCCGGCGGCAGGATCGGGGTCACCGAGGCGGGCGTGCTCAGGCCGGGCACCACCGGGCTGTCCACGGTTACCGTGGCACCGAGCTTGGTGGGCGGCCCGACCGCGCCGGTGGCGCTGAAGGCGTCCGCGCCGGCCGGCGTGCCCAGCCCGGTCGGGCCGTCCCAGCCGGCTCGCGCGGTGCACAGCGCGGTCGCCCCGCAGCTGCCGTTGCTGCCGGCGGTGACGTCGTTGAGGCTGTCGCTGTGCTGGTAGGGGTAGCTGTTCGGGTAGTCCGAGGCGCCCGGCGTACCGGCCAGCGCGTAGACCGCGGCGACGATCGGCGCGGACGCGCTGGTGCCGCCGTAGACGCCCCAGCCGCCGTGGTAGACCGCCACCCCGGTGTTGGGATCGGCCACCGCGGACACGTCGGCCACCGCCCGGTTGGCGCAGCCGGTGGCGACCAGGTTCTGGATCGCGGGCTTGGCGAACACGCTGGAGCAACCGCTGCCGGCGCCGGTCCAGGCCGTCTCGGCCCAGCCGCGGGTGGTGGCCGAGCGGATCAGCCGGGTGCCGCCGACCGCGGTGACGGTCGGCGCGCTGGCCGGAAAGCTGACGCCGTAGCCGTTGTCGCCGGTGCTGGCGGTGATCGCGACGCCGGGGTGGTCGAAGTGCGAGGCCTGGCCGCCGGAGTCACCGCCGCCGTAGCTGTTGGACACGAACTTCGCGCCCAGCGCCACCGCCATGTCGACGGCGGCACCGAGGTCGCTGGTGTAGGCGCTGTTGGCCTCCACCAGCAGGATGTTGCACTGCGGGCAGACCGCCGACACCATGTCGACGTCCAGGGCGATCTCGCCGGCCCAGCCGGCGTTCGAGGCCGGCAGCGGCGAGCTGGTGCCGGCCTGGTTGACCTTGCGGAAGCAGCCGTTGGCGGTGGTGCAGGCCGGCAGGCCGTACTGGGCCCGGTAGACCGCCAGTTCGGACTCGGCGTTCGGGTTGTCGTAGGCGTCGACCACCGCGACGGTCTGACCGCTGCCCAGGGTGGTGTCCAGCGCGTAGGCCGAGACCAGGTCGGCCGGACCGTAGCCGGCCGGGGTCAACGCCGGGGTGGCGACGTCGGGTTGGCTGACCAGCGCGGCGGGCTGGCTGACGTCGGTGCGGCGCACCGCCAGGCACTGCATCTGTCCCGGGGCCGGCGTTGCGCAGAGGTCCTGGGTGGCCGGGTCGGTGGTGCCGGCTCCGGCTGGTGGGGCAGCGAGCATTCCGGCGCCCAGTACCGCCGCGATCAGGCTGCCCGAAACCCGGGCCCACAGGCCGACCCCGCTCATGACGACTCCGTTCGACGAGCGCGCCGCCAATCCTTTGGCGACCTAATTAACGCTAATTTAACCGCACCGAGTAACGAGTTGGCAACTACCCGTAGTCAATTGCCGGCTATCGACCCAGTACCCGCGCCAGCGCCGGATCGTCGCGGAGCAGGCTTTCCAGCAAACGCTGCGCGATCGCGACCGAGTTCACCAGCGGCGACAGGGTGAATGCCCGCACGGCGGCGTCATACGAGCCGGTGACGACCGCCTCGATCGCGGCCTGCTCGGCGGCCCGCACCGCGGCGACCAGTCCCAGCTGGTGCAGTTCCAGCGGGGCGGTCGGCAGCGGATGCGCTCCGGTCGAGTCCACCCGGCAGGGCAGCTCGACCACCAGTTCGGGTGGCAGCCCGGGCAGCGTGCCGCCGTTGGCGACGTTGACGATCAGCCGGCCGGCCGGTCCACCCGACAGCGCCCGCATCAGGTCGAAGGCCACCTCCTGGTAACCGCCGCCGGCCAGGTCCTGCTCGTCGCGCGGCTGGTCCTCCGGGCGGGCTTCGGCCAGGTAGCTCTCCTCCCGACGCCGCCGGGTCGCCTCCCACCGGGCCGCCGCCTCGGCCGGCCGGGCCGCCGCGGCGGCGTAGAAATCGTCCTGCTCGCGCAGCAGGAACTCGCCCCGGGTGGGACCGTCGGCAGCCGCGGCCAGCGCGTCGCAATGGTGGTAGTAGAAGTGCAGGTACTCGTTCGGCACCGCTCGCAGTGCCCGCAGCAGCGGCGCGCCGAACAGCCGGCCCTCCTCGAAGGAGGCGATGGCGGCGTCGGAGCCGAGCAGGTCCGGCAGCAGGTCGACCCCGTCGCGCACCAGGGCGCGCAGCCAGCCCAGGTGGTTGATGCCCACGTAGTCGGCCACCAGCCGGCCGGCCCGCAACTCCTCCTCGGGCAGGGCCAGCGCCCGGGCAGCCCGCCGGACCAGGCCCACCGGCGAGTCGCAGATCCCGATCACCCGCTCGCCCAGCACCGCCCGGCTGGCCTCGGTGACCAGCCCGGCCGGGTTGGTGAAGTTGATCAGCCAGGCCCGCGGCGCCAGCTCGGCGACGGTCCGGGCCAGCTCCAGCGCGACCGGCAGCGTCCGCATTCCGTAGGCCAGCCCACCGGCGCCCACCGTCTCCTGGCCCAACACGCCGGCCGACAGCGCCCGCCGCTCGTCGGCCACCCGGCCCGCCGCCCCGCCCACCCGGATCGCGGAGAACACGAAATCGGCATCGCGCACCGCGTCGGCGAGCGAGGTCTCCAGCCGCAGCCTGATCGACGGGTCAGGTGGCAGCACGTGGCCGATGGTGGCAAGCCGGGCCGGGTCGACGTCGTGCAGCACCAGTTCGTCGATGCCGAGCTCCCGGCGGCGCAGCAGTTCCCGGTACACCAGCGGCACCCGGAATCCGCCGCCGCCCACCAACACCAACCGCATGGACGACAACCCTAGCCAGGAGGTGGCACCCTTCAGGGGTGGGCGAGTCGGACTTCGACGTGATCATGCAGGGCACCGTGTACTTCGACGTGGTGCTGACCGGCCTGCCCAGCCTGCCGATCCAGGGCACCGAGGTACTCGCCGAGGGCATGGGCTCCTGCCCGGGCGGGGTTGCCAACCTGGCGGTGGCGGCCAGTCGGCTGGGGCTGCGGACCGGCCTGGCGGCGGTGTTCGGCGACGACGTCTACGGCGACTTCTTGTGGCGCACGCTGGCCGAGCAGGAGGGCGTCGACCTGTCCCGGTCCCGCCGGCTGGCCGACTGGCACTCGCCGGTGACGGTGTCCCTGGCGGTGCAGCGCGACCGCGCGATGATCACCCACAGCCATCCGTCCCCGATCGCGGCCGACGTCCTGCTGGCTGATCCGCCGTCGGCGGCGGCCGGCGTGGTGCATCTCGGCGAGGAGCCGCAGAGCTGGGTGGGCACCGCGCGCCGGCGCGGCATGCTGCTGTTCGGCGATGTCGGCTGGGACCCCAGCCAGCAGTGGTCGGCCGACGTGCTGCAACAGCTGGCCGAACTGCACGCCTTCCTACCGAACAGCACCGAGGCGATGGCCTACACCCGCACCGACGATCCGCAGGCCGCGTTGATCCGGTTGGCCGATTCCGTTCCGGTGGTGGTGGTGACCTGTGGCGGCCAGGGCTCGATCGCGATCGACTCCAACACCGGTGAGGAGGAGTGGGTCCCCTCGCTGCCGGTGAACTCGGTGGACGCCACCGGCGCCGGCGATGTCTTCGCCGCCGCCTTCGTCCTGGCGACCCTGCGGCAGTGGTCGCTGCGCAACCGGCTGGCCTTCGCCAACCTGTGCGCGGCGCTGTCGGTACAGCAGGTGGGCGGCTCGCTGGCCGCACCCGGCTGGGGTGACATCGCCGACTGGCTGCACGCGGTCCGGGTCCAGGCGGCGGCCGGTTCGCGGGCCGCCGGCGTGCTGCTGCACGGCTACGGATTCCTGGACGAGTGCATCCCGGCCGGCCCGGCTCCGACGGTCCGCCGGGCCAGCGCCACCATCGCCCGGACGTCGGACGCCTGAGCTGTACCGCGAAGACCGGCCTACACGCCGGCCGGCAGCGGTTGCGGGGCGCCGTCGACCAGTCCCAACCGGACCGCGGTGAGCAGGGCCTGGGACTTGCTGTTCGCGCCGAGCTTGTCGTAGAGCCGGGCGACGTAGGTCTTGGCGGTCGAGACGCTGATGTGCAGCCGGATGGCCAGATCCGGTACCGACAGGCCGGCCAGCAGCAGGCTGAGTACCTGGCGTTCGCGCTCGCTGAGCGTCGGCAGGGCCGGAGCCTCACGCCGGCGGCGCAGTGCCGCGGCCAGCCCCCGGGAACTGAACGAGGACGCCGACACCGCGGCGTGCCGGATGGCACCGAGGATCTCCGGTGCCGAGGCGGTCTTCGACACGAACGCCGAGGCGCCGGTTTCCAGCGCCCGGAACAGCACGTCGTCCTCGCCGCGGGCGGTGAAGATGACGATGCCCAAGCCCTCGAAGCGATCACGCAGTTCAGCTGCCAGTTCCAGTCCGGGTCGATCGGGCAGCGACAACCCGATCGTCACCACGTCCGGCCGCAGCGCGCCGACCAGGCCGATCGCCTCGGCCGCCGTGCCGGCCTCGCCCACCACGTACAGGTCGGGTTGTCCGTTGACCATCAGTCCGAGCCCGAGCCGGGTCACCGGGTGCCGGTCGACGAATAGCAACCTGGCTGCCGTCATGGCGCGTTCCGGTTACCCCGCGCAGCAACGGTCGGTCTCACCGTTGTGCTGATTTTCATATCCCCCCGCTTAAGCCCTACCTGGACTTAACGTCCGGCGTAATCAAAGCACACTCGGGATATATATTGGCCTCAAGATCTGCTCAAGGTCGCGAGCTATTCGGTGCATTTGTCCCGGCCGCGATTACCCCCTGCAGCACAGCGAATACTGCCCGCGTGCGGTTGTCGGCCAACCGGCTGACGCAGGGTCTGTCCGATCGCCCGCTGCGGCCATCGGTCGCGTTCGGTCACGCTCGCTTCCATACATTCATGGTCGCGAATCGAAGGACGGGGGTTCGGCAATGACGATTGTCTGCGAGCCGGATTCCCGGATGGCTCGGGTACTGGCGGCGGCGATCGGCGGCAACGTCCGGATCGTCGCGACACCGGACGAGATCTTCGTGCTGCTGGCCGAATCCGGTGCCGGGTGCCCGGTGGTTATCGGGGCCACCGTCGCCCTCGAGGACGCGCTCCGGTGCACCGAACGGCTGCTCGCCGAGCGACCGGCCGTGAGGGTGATCCTGCTGCGCGACCAGCCGAGCTCCGCGGTGACCGCCCGGGCCGGCGCGGCCGGGGCGGCCGAGATCCTTGACTGCGCCGCGCACGATCAGATCGCTCGCGCCTGTTCGGCGGACGCCCCACGGCCCGACGGCCAGGTGTTCACCGTGTTCGCGGCCAAGGGCGGCTGCGGCAAGACCACGCTGGCAACCAACCTGGCTGTCGCGCTGCGCGGCGGGGACGCCCGCCGGGTGTGCCTGCTCGACCTCGACCTCGACTACGGTGACCTGGCCTCGGTACTGGCCCTCGACACCACCCGGACCCTGGCCCGGCTGGTGGCCAGCGGCGAGATCGGGGACCTGCTGGACAGCGGTGAGCTGGTCACCACCTCGCCGCGCACCGGCCTGGACTGCATTCTCGCCCCGGTGACACCGGGGGACTCCGAGCGGATCCGGCCGGCCAGGATCGGCCGGTTGCTGCGCGCGCTGGCCAGCCGCTACGACGCCGTCGTGGTCGACCTGCCGGCCCGCTTCTCGCCGACCGTGCTGGTCGCCCTCGACCACGCCCACCACCATCTCGTGGTGGCCACACCCGAACGCCCGGCGTTGAAGAATCTGCGTCAGACGCTGGACATTCTCGACCTGCTGGGTTATTCGCGGGCTGCCCGGTCGGTGCTGTTCAACCGCTCGGACCTGTCCGCGACGATCTCGGCGGCGGAGGTGGCGGCAGTCGTGCGGGGGCCGATCGCCGCACACGTGCCGTCCAGCCGCGACGTGGCGGCATCGATCAACGAGGGCGTGCCGCTGATGGTCGCCCAGCCCACCCACCCGGTCAGCGTGGCGATCCGACGGTTCGCCGATCGCTTCGCGCCGGCCCAGCCCGCGGCGAAGGTCGCCCGGGCCGCTCGAGACCGCGACGGCCGACTTGGCTGCTCGCCACACCAAGGGGGAAACAATGCTTGACCAGCTGCGCAAGGCTCGCCAGGAGGAGAGCGGCTTCACGCTCATCGAACTCCTCATCGTGATCGTCATCCTCGGCGTGCTCGCCGGGATCGTCGTCTTCGCCGTCAACGGCATCACCGATCGCGGCAACGTGGCCGCCTGCAAGTCCGACGTCAAGACCCTCGAGGTCGCCTCGGAGGCCTACTACGCGAAGAACCTCGCCCCCGGCGGTGGCTACGCCCCCGATCAGGCCGCGCTGGTGACCGCCGGACTGCTCAGGGAGACGCACGTGGCCGGCGCCAACGGCTACACCATCACCTACAACGCCACGACCGGCGCCGCGGGCGCTACCGGCCTGACCGGCTGCCCGGCCTAGTCCAGGGCGAGGGAGGGTCGCGTCCGCGACCCTCCCTGTCCGGGCACCTGTTCGTTCGTACGCTTTCGGGGGGAAGGCACGTCCCATGCAAGCAAATCTCATCGGTGGTCGCATCGACGAACTGCTCGACAAGCTCTGGCGGGCCGGTGGCACCGACCTGCTGCTGACGGCAGGTTTGGCGCCCCAGCTGCGGGTGCACGGTGACCTGGTACCGGTTGCCGGTGAGGCCAAGCTGAGCGGGGCCGACACCGAGGCGCTGCTCGCCGAGCTGCTGAGCCCCGCCCAGTTCGCGGTGTTCGCCAGCCAGCTGGAGTACGACTTCTCCTTCAGCTGGCGCGACGAGGCCCGGATCCGCGGCAACGCCTTCAGCCAGCGTGGCGAGACCACCCTGGCGCTGCGGATGATCCCGCGTTCGATCCCGACCATGCAGCAGCTGGGCCTGCCGCCGGTGCTGACGCAGTTCACCCGACAGCACCAGGGCCTGGTGCTGGTCACCGGCCCCACCGGGTCCGGCAAGTCCACCACGTTGGCGGCCATGATCGATGAGATCAACAGCCACCGGGCCTGCCACATCCTCACCATCGAGGACCCGATCGAGTACGTGCACGAGCACAAGCGCTCGGCGGTCAGCCAGCGTGAGGTCGGTGCCGACACCGCGTCGTTCCCGGACGCGCTGCGCGCGGCGCTGCGCGAGGACCCCGACGTGGTGCTGGTCGGCGAGATGCGCGACCTGGACTCGATCCGGTTCGCGCTCACCATCGCCGAGACCGGCCACCTGGTCTTTGCCACCCTGCACACCAACGACACCTCGCAGGCGCTGTCGCGGATCGTCGACGTCTTCCCCGCCGAGCAGCAGGCACAGGTACGCGTCCAGCTGTCGGCCGCGCTGACCGGAATCGTCTACCAGCGGCTGCTGCCCAAGACCGGTGGCGGCATGATCGCCGCCTACGAGGTGCTGGTCGCCACCTCGCCGGTGCGCGGGTTGATCAAGGAGGGCAAGAGCCACCAGCTGCGCAACACCCTGATCACCGGTCAGCGCGACGGCATGGTCACCTTCGAGCAGTCGCTGTCGGCGCTGGTGCAACGCAACCTGATCAGCTACGACGACGCGGTGGCACGCAGCCTGTATCCCAAGGACATCCTGCCCGTGCAGCGGACCCCGGTGGGCGTGACGGCATGAGGCGGCGGGCCCGGCACCAGGCCGAGGAGTTCGAGCCGGCACCGACGCCGGAGACCGTCCGGCCGCCGGCCGACTTCGAGGTGCGCGAGGGCGGCCGCCGGCTGGGCGAGCTGATCGTCGACGCCCGGCTGGCCACCCAGGCCCAGGTGGTCGCGGCGCTGGAGGAGGCGCAGCAGGGTGCCACCAAACGGCTGGGCCGGTTGCTGCTCGACCGCGGCATCATCACCGAGCGCGACCTGACCCGGATGATCGCCGAGCAGAGTTCGGTGGCCGCGGTCGATCTGCGCAGTGTCACCCCGGATCCCGAAGTGGCCGGCCTGATCACCGCCGACAGCGCCCGGGCCCTGCTGGCGCTGCCACTGTCAGCCGACGACGACGGCGTGCTGGTGGCGGTGGCCGATCCGAACGAGACCACCATCGCCAGCCTGCGCGGGCTGCTCGGCCGCGACGTCCGGGTCACCGTCGCCGGCCAGTCCGACCTGCTGCGAGCCATCGACAACACCTACCGGGCGATCACCGGGGTGAGCTCGCAGGTCAAGCTGTTCGAGGCCCGCGACAGGCTGCGCCGCGACGCGAGCCGGATGGACACCGCCGCCACCGCCAACGACGAGGCGCCGGTCGTGCGGGTGGTGCAGATGATGATCGCCCAGGGCGTGCGTGATCGGGCCTCTGACATCCACATCGAGCCGCAGAACGATCGGGTCCGGGTGCGCTACCGGATCGACGGCGCGCTGCACGACGTGTTGGACCTGCCGGGCTCGATGGGCCCCGCGATCGTCAGCAGGGTCAAGATCCTGGGCGGGATGAACATCGTCGAGCGGCGGCGGCCCCAGGACGGCCAGATCAGCACCGAGATCGAGGGCCGCGCGGTCGACATCCGGGTCTCGACGACCGCCGTGGTGGGTGGCGAGAAGGTCGTGCTGCGGTTGCTGGACAAGAGCCGGCCGCTGTTCAAGCTGGAACAGCTGGGGATGCCGCCCGAGATGGCCCGCCGCTTCGCCGGCACGCTGCGCGCCCCGTACGGCATGGTGATCTGCGCCGGCCCCACCGGCAGCGGCAAGACCACCACCCTGTACGGGTCGCTGGCCGAGATCAACAGCCCGGACCGCAACATCATGACCATCGAGGACCCGGTCGAGTACACCTTCGCCTCGATCAACCAGATCCAGATCAACGAGCAGGCCGGCATCACCTTCGCCGGCGGGCTGCGCTCGATCCTGCGGCAGGACCCGGACGTGATCCTGGTCGGTGAGGTGCGCGACGTCGAGACCGCCCGGATCGCCGTCCAGTCCGCGTTGACCGGCCACTTCGTGCTGTCCTCGCTGCACGCCACCGACGCGGTTTCCGCGCTGCACCGCCTGATCGACATGGGTATCGAGACCTTCCTGATCGCGTCCTCGGTGACCGCGGTGCTCTCCCAGCGGCTGGTCCGGCGGATCTGCACGTACTGCCGCGAGCCCTACCAGCCGACGGCCGAGGAACTGGCCTTCCTCCGGGCGATCGGCGGTGAGGCCCCGGACGAGGGCTTCCTGCACGGTGCCGGTTGCAACTTCTGCGCCCAGACCGGCTACCTGGACCGGACCGGCGTCTACGAGATGCTGATGCTGTCCGACGGCATCCGGGAGTTGGTGCTCGATCGCGCTTCGCACGACGATCTGCGCAAGCTCGCCCGGTCCGAGGGCATGAGCACCCTGCTGGAGGAGGCGGTCGGGCTGGTGCGCGACGGCACCACCAACCTCTCCGAGATCATGCGATCCGTGTACGTGATGGGGGTCTGATCGTGCCTAGTTTCAGCTACTCGGCCACCCTGCCGTCCGGCAAGACGGCGCGCGGCACCGAGAAGGCGGCCAGCCAGGAGGCAGTCGAACTCGCCCTGTACGAGCGCGACTTCCGTGACATCCGGGTCGAGCCGAAGCGAAGCCTGCTCAAGGCCGAGATCACCGCGCCACGGGTCAAGCACGACGAGCTGATGCACCTGTCCCGCCAGCTCGGCGCCTTCATCCGGGCCGGCCTGCCGCTGATCGACGCGGTGCACACCATCGGCTCGGAGTCCAGCAACACCTCGGTGCGCCGGATGATGGCCGACGTCGAGCAATCGCTGCGCGACGGTGACCGGCTCTCGGACTGCCTGGACCGGCACCCGAAGATCTTTCCGGCGTTCTACCGCGGCATCCTGCGCTCGGCCGAGCTGACCGGGCAGCTGGACACGGTGCTCGACCAGTTGGCCAACTACCTCGAGCGCGACATCGAGGCCAGGCGCAAGGTCAAGTCCGCGATGATCTATCCCGCCGTGATCGCGGCCATGTCGGTGTTCACCGTCGCGGTGTTGGCCGGGTTCGTACTGCCCCGGTTCAAGGTGTTCTTTGCCAGCCTGCACGCCAAACTGCCGCTGCCGACCCGGATCATGCTGGCGATGACCGACTTCCTGACCGCGTACTGGTGGGTGATCCTGGCCGTGATCGGGGCGCTGGCCCTGCTCGGCTGGCTGGTGCTGCGCACCGAACCTGGCCGCTACGCCCGGGACCGCTTCGTGCTGGCGGTCCCGGTGCTCGGCAGCACCATCCAGTACGCGCTGGTGGAGCGGTTCAGCCGAATCCTGTCCTCGATGGTGAGTGCCGGCGTCAACCTGCCCGAGGCGTTGCGGGTAGCCAGTGAGTCGCTGCAGAACCGGGTCTTCATCCGGGCGCTGTCGCAGGTCACCGAGTCGATGCTCGAAGGCGGTGGCCTGGCCGGCCCGCTGGCCCGGACCGGGCTGTTCCCGAGCACCGCGTCGCTGATGATGCAGGTGGGCGAGCAGACCGGCACGCTGGACACCCAGCTGGAGGCAACCGCCCATTATTACGAGGGCGAACTCGATTACAAGATCAAGAAGCTGACCAGCCTGTTCGAGCCGGCCATCATCCTCGTGATGGGTGGCCTGGTGGGTTTCGTGGCGATCGCGCTGGTGTCGGCGATGTACGGGATCTTCGACCAGGTCAAGGTCTGACGTGTTGCCCGGTGCCGAGCGCGATCGCGGTGAATCGCTGCTGGAGCTGCTGATCGCGCTCGCCATCATGTCGATCGCGGTGGTGGCGGTGGTCGGTGGACTGCTGGCCAGCATCGCCGCCTCCGACATCCACCGCAAGCAGTCGACGGCCGGCGCCGCGGTGCGCGACTACGCCGAGAACGTCGAGAAATACGTTGCCGGTACCGGTTACACCACCTGCGCCTCGTCGTCGGCCTACGCGCCCGGCACGGTCGGCTACGCCGGTGTCCCGAGTGGCTTCGCCGCCACCGCCGTCGCGGTCCGGTACTGGACCGGCACCGCCTGGACGACCGGCCCGTGCACCGGCCCCACCGACTTGGGGTTGCAGGAGCTGACCATCCAGGTGGCCAGCACCGACACCCGGGCCAGCGAGCGGCTGGTGCTGGTGCTGCGCAAACCCTGCGGGGTGAGCTCGACATGCTGAGCCGCGGCTGGGCCGACCGCGACGACCGGGGTTTCACCCTGATCGAGCTGCTGGTTGCGATCGTGATCCTCGGGATCATCGCCGTGCCGATGGGCAATGTGGTCATCGGATACCTGCACAACGCCGACGCGACCACCGGCCGGCTCAGCGAATCGCACGACGCCCAGATCAGTGCCGCCTATTTCTCCGCCGACGTGGCCAGCCTCGGGGTACGCAGCACGACGTACTCCTCCGATCCGTCCGCGCCGTACCCGCTGACCCAGTCGATCGAGCAGAACGCGCCCGCCACCGGCGGCCTCTTCCCTTGCGGTGGCGTGGGAATCCCCAATGCGGTGATCCGGTTCGGCTGGGACGACTACACCAACGCGGCGTCCTCGGCACCGGTCCGGATGCGGGTTGCCTACGTCTCCCAGCCCGATGCCGCCGGCCAGTCGCAGCTGCACCGGCTGGTGTGCGCCGGGTCGGCAAGCGTCGTCAGCAACACCGTGATCGCCCATGACCTGGTGTCGGTGGCGGCCTCCTGCACCCCGGCGCCGTGTTCGGGGAGCGGGGCCGCGACGCCGCTGGTCGTCACCCTGACCCTGGCCGTGCACGACGCGGCAAGTGTCGGCGCCCCCAACTACCAGTTCACCCTGACCGGCCAACGGAGGCAGTCATGATGTCGGCCGTCCGCCGGCGGCTCGAGCCCGCCGACGACACCGGTGCCGCCCTGGTACTGGCCCTGATCCTGATCACCGTGGTGGCAGTGGCGGTAGGCGCGATGCTGTCCTTCAGCGACACCAGCGTCCGGGTGACCGTCGCGGTGCGCAGCCAGGCCGCGACGGTATACGGCAGCGACGGCGCCGCCCAGGCCGCGATCACCGCGCTGCGCCGCTCGCCGTTCAATAACAACACCTCGAGCCCGACCTATCCGAAGTGCTTCGGTGCCGGGGCTACCAGCGACACCCTGGCGCTGAACAACTTCTACCCCGGCACCACCGGCGGCGCGGCATCCTCGGCCGTGGTGAAGTGCACGCCCGACCCGAACACCGGCGCGGCCGGCGGTTTGGTGCAGATCAACAACCAGAACAAGCCCGGCAACGCGATCCTGACGCTGGGCACCAACGCCGCCGAGGACGGGCTGAACGTCAAGCCGTTGAGCAGCAGCATTCCGTTCGTGGTGCACGGCGGCGTGGTCTCGAACTCCAACATCCGGGTCACCAATGGCACCCTGCAGTCCAACACATACGTGTTCGCGCACACCGGCTGCGCCGGCACCATCGTCAGCGTCCCACCGGCGAACTGCGCGGCCGGCACGGTGGCCGACCCGAACTACGTGTCCGAGGCCGGTGGGGTGGTACCGACCTACCGGACGGTGCCGACGGCGACGGCCGCCAACTGCCCGGGCAAGCTGGTGACCTTCCAGCCCGGCTACTACGACGACGCCCAGGCGCTGAGTTCGCTCATGAGCCTCCCGGCCAGCAACCCGTGCCAGGGCAGCGTCTGGTGGTTCACCCCGGGTACCTACTACTTCGACTTCCACTACTCGTCCAACCCGCTGCTGGGCGGCAGCGACATCTGGACGATGAAAAACGGGCAACTGGTCGCCGGCACTCCGGTGAACAGCACCGGCACGGTGATCAGCAAGCCGACCGTGCCGGCCACGGTGCCCGGCGCCTGCCAGAACCCGATCAAGGACGACACCGCGGTGGGCGTCCAGTTCATCTTCGGTGGCGACAGCCAGCTCCAGCTCAGCGGCACCGCTGATGCCGAGATCTGCGCCAGCTATCACACCGATCGGCCACCTATCGCCGTCTACGGGGTGAAGGCCGGCGCGGAGACGCCGGTCGCCAGCGCGGTGACCAAGCTGAGCGTGGTGACCTCGTTCGACAGCAACTTCGGTACCACCGCCACGGCGACGAACCTGGTGGACAGCGATGCGCTGTCAGCGTCCTGGGCCAAGACCGGCTCCGCCACCCAGACCGGCACCTTCACCGTGAGCGGGTATGCCCCGCCCAGTGCCGTGCCGGCGGGTTCGGTGCTGAACTCGGCCAGCCTGACCGTGAGGTACCAGAACACCGCGGGCGCCACCACCGATGCCCGCACCGTGCAGCTGATCCCGAGGAACGCGAGCGGTGCCGCCGGTACGCCGATCGACCTGACCCTGCCCGCCACCTCGGATACCGCGATCCATACCGCCACCGTCGACCTGTACGGCTCCGGGATGAGCGCCTTGGCCACCGCCGTGCACA
>Ga0247773_1000619_pt1 | contig 13807 bp, 12 predicted proteins | sample UWRJL092311B6_FD_179934 | JGI IMG/M metagenome (GOLD analysis project Ga0247773, IMG submission 179934) | Plant litter microbial communities from Arlington Agricultural Research Station in Wisconsin, United States - UWRJ-L092-311B-6 | ecosystem: Environmental > Terrestrial > Plant litter >...
GTTCAATAACGCCCCGCTCGCCGCTTCGCTGCGCGAGTCCGCGGCCAAGATCCAGGAGCTCGGCGGCCACGTCACCACCACCCGCACCGTGACGTTGACCCTGGTGCTGGTCAGCGCGCTGGCCACCTACCTGACCCAGCGAGCGGTGATCCGCAACCAGACCACCCCGCCGGAAGGCCAGGCCGCGATGATCCAGCGCCTGATGCTGGTCGGCATCCCGGTCTCGGTGATCGTGTCCGGTTTCATCTTCCCGCTGGGCGTGCTGTTGTACTGGTTCACCAGCAACCTGTGGACGCTCGGCCAGCAGTACTACATCTTCCGGTTCCACCCGCACAGCCCGGCCACGGCCACCGCCGGCCCCACGGTCAGCCCGACCAGCAAGGCGTTGGCGCCCAAGGTCGGCCAGAAGCCGGTCAATGCCAAGGGCAGCCGGCCCGGTACCGCGCAGCGGCCGACCGCGACCCGGGACGACGCCGGCACCCCGGCCGCGGGTGCCACCGCCCTGAAGGGCACCGGTAAGGCTGCGGCCAACGGCAAGGCCCGGGCCAACGGCAACGGGGCCAGGGTCGACCTGTCCAAGTCCGAAGCCGCCGCCTCGACGACGGACGACGAGGCCGGGGCCACGCAGACCGGCCCGGTCACCGCGGCCCGTGGCCCCCGGCCGGCCGGCAACCGCCCCGGCAACAAGCGCTCACCGAGCAAGAAACGCCGGTAAGCCGCATCCCATCGGCCCTGATTAACCTAAACCTGACCTGCATTTGACCTGAGCCTGACCTGAACTCGTTCGATCCGCACCGTCCCGATCCGACGCCCGTACCTGTGCAAGTGAGAAGAACAAGGGATTTGTGATGACCGATACCGCCTCGTCCGACACTGCCGCTGCCGACACGGCTGCCTCCGACGTCGAGGACCAGGACGCCCCGCCGTTGCTAGTCCAGGAGGGCGACATCGCTGCCGACTACCTCGAGCGGTTGCTCGACATCGTCGACTACGACGGCGATATCGACCTCGACGTCGAGAACGGCCGGGCCATGGTGGCCATCGTGGGTTCGGACCTGCAGCCGTTGATCGGCCCGGCCGGTGCCACCCTGGACGCCCTGCAGGAGCTGACCCGGCTCGCGGTGCAGCAGCAGACCGGTGTCCGCAGCCGGCTGATGCTGGACGTGTCGGGGCACCGCCGGGGCCGTCGGGAGGAGCTGAGCGCCCTCGCCCAGCAGACCGCGGCGCAGGTGCTGAGCTCCGGTGAGTCCGTCCGGCTCGCGCCGATGAACCCGTTCGAGCGCAAGGTGGTGCACGACACCATCTCGGCCACCGACGGCGTGATCAGCGAGTCCGAGGGCGAGGAGCCGAACCGGCGGGTTGTGGTCCTGCCCGCGACGTGACCGACCGCGGTCCCGCGATATCGGACGGAGCTGTAGCCGAGTCGGCCCCGCCACTGCCTGAGGTGGTCCGGCAGCGGCTCGGCCAGGCGGCCGGGTTGCTGGTGCGGTATGCGAGCTGGCTGGCCGGTCCCGGAACGGTGCGGGGCTTGCTCGGCCCGCGCGAGGTTCCGCGCCTGTGGGACCGTCACCTGCTCAACTCGGTGGCACTGGCCGACCTGCTTCCCGAGCGGGCCCGGCTGGTGGACATCGGCACCGGTGCCGGCCTGCCGGGCCTCGCGCTGGCCTGCGTGCGTCCGGACCTGTCGGTGGATCTGGTGGAATCCCTGCTCCGGCGTACCGACTTTCTGACCGAGGTAGTGGCCGACCTGGGCCTGGCGGACCGAGTTCGGGTCATCCGCGGCAGGGCGGAGGACAGCGCCGTGGTGGACAAGGTAGGTTCAGCGCAGTTCGTGACGGCACGGGCGGTGGCCCCGCTGGACCGGTTGGTCCGGTGGAGTTTTCCGCTCCTTCGCCCCGGTGGCAGCCTGCTCGCCCTGAAGGGCAGCAGTGCCGAGGACGAACTGGCCGAGCACCAGCAGTTCTTGACCCGGATGCGGGCCGAGGTAAGAGGGGTCATCGAATGCGGCGCCGAACTGGTCGACCCACCGACCCGGGTCGTGCACCTCGTCCGCGCCTAGTTCAACCTCAGGTAATGGGTGACATGCCGTGATTCAGCCCTGCGCAACCGATCTCGCTTCACAACCGCTGGACCAGGTCGCCTCTCCGATAGCGCCCTCTTTGAGTAGCCAGTACCACCGACCAGGCAATGAGGTGAACTCCGGGATGCCGGACGAGCTGGACACCGCTGTTCCGTCCCCGCATGCCGCGCCCGTTCCGCCGGACTCGTCCGGTCTGGAAGCCGATCCGGTGCCGTCAGTGCGGTTCGAAGCTGCCCCGGCACTCGTTGTTTCACGTGAAACATCGTTGGGTGCCGACCTCTACGAGGCACTTCAGGCTGATCTGGCACACGAGGCACTCCATCCCGGACAGGGCCATGTTTCACGTGAAACATCGCTGAACACTCCGATTGCCCGGGAGGCGATGCAGGCAGTCCAGGTCCGCAACGTTCGCCAGCAGTCCTGGGCACCGCCTCCGCAGCGCCGGATCATCACGGTGGCCAACCAGAAAGGCGGCGTCGGCAAGACCACGTCCGCGGTGAACCTGGCGATGGCGATGGCCCTGCACGGCCTGCACGTCCTGCTGATCGACCTCGACCCGCAGGGCAATGCCAGCACCGCGCTCGGCGTGGAACACACCGCCGGTACGCCGTCGGTTTACGACGTGCTGCTGGGTGGGATGTCGTTGGCCGAGGTGTCCGTCCCGGTCGAGTCGGCTCCCTTGCTGCGCTGCGTGCCGGCCACCATCGACCTCGCCGGGGCCGACATCGAACTCGCGTCCCAGGTAGCTCGTGAGCACCGGCTTCGCCGGGCATTGGTCTCCTACACCGAGCCGGTCGACTACGTCATCATCGACTGCCCCCCGGCCCTGGGCCTGCTCACCCTCAATGCGCTGGTGGCCGCGCGCGAGATCCTGATCCCGATCCAGTGCGAGTACTACGCCCTGGAGGGGCTGGCCCAACTGCTCAACACGGTCGAGCTGGTCAAGAGCCAGTTGAACGAGGCACTCGAGGTCTCCACCGTGCTGTTGACCATGTACGACAGCCGCACCCGACTGGCCGACCAGGTTGCCGACGAGGTGCGCCAGCACTTCGGTGACAAGGTGATCCGTTCGGTGATCCCCCGCAACGTCCGGGTGTCCGAAGCACCGGGCTATGGCCAGACCGTGATCACTTACGATCCAGGTTCTCGCGGGGCGGTCAGCTATCTCGATGCCGCCCGTGAACTGGCCGAACGTGGCGCCGCGCCACTTCCGGCGTGAGACACCAGCACCACCCCCATAGCACTGGCCGCAGCAGAACGAGCAGGAAGCGGGAGAGCCGGTAAGTGACCAAACCTCAACGCCGTGGCGGTCTTGGACGAGGCCTGGGCGCCCTGATCCCCACCGCTCCCCCGCGTCCGGACGTTCCGTCCGACGACGCCGGATCTGAATCGGTTATGTCAGGTGATCACGAAAACGCCGATGGGAGGACCGCGACCCCGCAGACACCGGCACCGGCGTCCCATGCGGCAGTCAAAGTGGTCAACCGGGTCCCGTCACTGTCATCGCTGTCAGGGTCGACGGCCACCGACTTCTACTTCGACCCGTCCCCGGTGCCCGGCACCACCCTGCGGCACCTTCGCCCCGACCAGATCACTACCAACCCGAAGCAACCCCGGCAGGTCTTCGACGAGGAAGCCCTGACCGAGCTGAGCCACTCGATCAAGGAATTCGGCGTACTGCAGCCGATCGTGGTGCGACCGCAGGGCACCAGCTTTGAACTGGTAATGGGCGAGCGTCGGCTGCGTGCCGCCATCGCCGCCGGCCTGGACACCATCCCGGCCATCGTCCGCGACACCGCTGACGAGGCGATGTTGCGGGACGCGCTGCTGGAGAACATCCACCGGGCCCAGCTCAACCCGCTGGAAGAGGCGGCCGCCTACCAGCAGCTGCTGCAGGAATTCGGTGTCACGCACGAGGAACTGGCCAGCCGGATCGGGCGTAGCCGGTCCCAGGTCAGCAACACCATCCGGCTGATGAACCTGCCGGTGCCGGTACAGCGCCGGGTGGCCGCCGGGGTGCTGTCCGCCGGACATGCCCGGGCCCTGCTCGGGCTGGACGATCGCGAACAGCAGGACGAGCTGGCGGCCCGGATCGTCGCCGAGGGCCTGTCAGTGCGGGCCACCGAGGAGCTCGTGACACTGGCCGCCTCCGGAGCCGGTGCCCGGCCCACCCGGGCCAAGCCGGTCCGCCGGCCCACCGCACCCGCGCTCGGCGAGTTGGCCACCAAGCTGTCGGACACCCTGGAGACCCGGGTCAAGGTCGAACTCGGCCGCCGCAAGGGAAAGATCACGGTGGAGTTCGGCTCGATCGACGACCTGGAGCGGATCGTGGCCGTGATGGCGCCACACCTGGCCACCGTGCCTGCCGCCCCCGCCGACCCGGCCGGGCAGCCTGGCTAACCCGTCGGGCGCTGGTTCGCGGTGGCGTCCATCCGGCCGAACGAGGCGACCTCACTCACCGGCCGCCGGCCGCGCTTGAGTGAGGGTGACCGGCGGTCCGGCATCGGGTGCCCGACGCTGATCACCCCGACCAGCGCGAGCCGGTCCGGGATGCCGAAGGCCTGCTTCACCTGGCCGTGCCGGTCGGCGGGCACCCCGAAGAAGCAGCTGGCCAGCCCGCGGTCGACCGCGCCGAGCAGGATCAGCAGGCTGGCCATTCCGGTATCGATGTCCCAGTACGGCACCGGCCAGTGGGCCTCGTCCCGGTCGGTCCACCCCTTGTCCGGGGCGGCGTACCGGTCAATATATGCCATTTTGTCAGACATTGCGATGATCAGCGCCGGGGCGGTTTGCATATCTCGCAGCCAGGGATCGGGCTCGCCGTCCGAATCGGTGGCGGCCCCCCAGAACCCGGCCCGGTCCGCGGCCGACTCGAGCACCAGGAAGTGCCAGCCCTGGCTGAATCCCGCGGACGGCGCGCGGATGGCTAGTTCCAGCAGTTCGGTCAGGACCTCGCGCGGCACCGGCCGGTCCGGGTCGTAGTTGCGCACCATCCGGCGCCTGCGCACCACCTCGCTGTATTCCATGCCAGTTGTCTACCACCCTCGCATTCTGGGGATGGCCTAGGCATTTCGGGTATGGAACCCTTGAGGCATGGATCTGACCCAGTCCGACAAGCTTGCCGACGTCTGCTACGACATCCGCGGGCCGGTGCTGGCCGAGGCGAAGCGCCTGGAAGCGCTGGGCCATTCGATCCTGAAGCTCAACATCGGCAACCCGGCACCGTTCGGTTTCACCGCCCCGGACGAGATCCTGGTGGACGTGATCGCCCACCTGCGGGCCTCGGAGGGGTACTCCGACTCCCAGGGGGTGCTGTCGGCGCGGACGGCCGTGGTCCAGCACTACCAGGAGAAGGGGCTGGACCCCTCGGTGACCGTCCAGGACGTGTGGCTGGGCAACGGGGTCAGCGAGCTGATCGTGATGTCGCTGCAGGCGATGCTGAACAACGGCGACGAGGTGCTGATCCCGGCTCCGGACTACCCGTTATGGACGGCGGCCACCTCGCTGGCCGGCGGCCGGCCGGTGCACTACCGGTGCGAGGAGTCCGAGGGCTGGCAACCGGACCTGGCCGACCTGCGGGCCAAGATCACCCCGCGGACCAAGGCGATGGTGCTGATCAACCCGAACAACCCGACCGGCGCGGTGTACTCCGAGCCGGTGCTGGCCGAGTTCGCGGAGCTGGCCCGCCAGCACGGCCTGGTGGTGCTGGCCGACGAGATCTACGACAAGGTGCTCTACGACGACGCCACCCACACGCCGTTCTGCGTGCTGGCCCCGGATGTGTTCACCCTGACCTTCAACGGGCTGTCCAAGGCCTACCGGCTGGCCGGCTTCCGGTCCGGCTGGCTGCTGGCGTCCGGGCCGAAGGAGCACGCAGCCAGCTACCTGGAGGGGCTCGGGGTGCTGGCGAACATGCGGCTGTGCGCGAACGTGCCGGCCCAGCACGCGATCCAGACCGCGTTGGGCGGCCGGCAGAGCATCAAGGACCTGGTGCTGCCCGGCGGCCGGCTGCTCGAGCAGCGCGACGCGGCGGTCAGCGCGCTGCGTGCCATCCCCGGAGTCAGCTGCGTCGAGCCCAAGGGGGCGCTGTACGTCTTCCCACGGCTGGACCCGGAGCGGTACCCGATCGCCGACGACCAGCGCTTCGTGCTGGAGTTCCTGCGCGAGCAGCACGTCCTGCTGGTGCAGGGAACGGGCTTCAACTGGCCCGATCCGGACCACTTGCGCATCGTCACGCTGCCGCACGCCGACGTGTTGACCGAGGCGATCGGCCGGCTGGGTACCTTCCTGGACAGCTACCAGCCGGATCGGCTTAGCTAGGCGGCATGTCGGTGTCGCGCAGGGTGGTCCCGCTCACCCTGGACAACCTGGAGGACCTGCCGCGCGACTGCCGGACCTGCCTGTTCTGGGAGGTCGGGCCGTTGGCCGACCGCCAGCCGATGCCCTCGGACGAGGCGAAGCTGGCCAAGGAGGCCTGGCTGTCGGCGACCCTGCTGGACTGGGGCAGCTGCGGCAAGCTGGCCTACGCCGGCGGCGAGCCGGTCGGCTACGCGATGTTCGCCCCGCCCGGCTTCGTCCCCCGGTCGATGTCGTTCCCCACCTCGCCGGTGTCCGGCGACGCGGTGCTGCTGCTGAACGCCCACGTGGTGCCGCACTGGCGCGACGGCGGCATCGGCCGGATGCTGGCCCAGGCGGTGGCCGCCGAGCTGGTGCCGCGCGGCGTCAAGGCGGTGGAGGCGTTCGGTTCCACCGGGCCGCTGTCGCGCGGCTGCCTGATGCCGGCGGACTACCTGCGCTCGGTCGGGTTCAAGACGGTCCGCCCGCACCCGGCCTATCCCCGGCTGCGGATGGAGCTGCGCTCGACGGTGTCCTGGCGCTATGACGTCGAGTACGCCCTGGAGCGGATCTTCGGCACCAACGTCGGAAAGTCGCTCACCCCGGCCCGGTGAGCCTTACGTCAAACGGCATCGAACGAACCTGAAACGATCCGAAACTGCCGCGATCGACACACAAAGGCCGGCCCACCCTGGGGGTGGACCGGCCTTGACGAGGTGCTGGTACTACTTAGATGTAGTCGACCAGGTCCTTGAGCAGCGCGGCCTTGGGCTTGGCGCCGACGATGGACTTGACGATCTTGCCGCCCTGGAACACCGCCATGGTCGGGATGGACATGATCTGGTAGTCCCGGGCCACGTTGGGGTTCTCGTCGATGTTCAGCTTGACGATCTGCAGCTTCTCACCGTGCTGGCTGGCGATCTCCTCGAGCACCGGGGCGACCAGCCGGCACGGACCGCACCACTCGGCCCAGAAGTCGACGAGCACCGGCTTGTCGGACTGCAGGACGTCCTTGGCGAAGGTGGCGTCAGTGACGGCGGGGGTGTTGGCACCCATAACGGCGACTCCTTTGAGCTTTCGGCTGATGTGCTGTGAAACCTAACAAGCTGCGGGCCGGAACCCTTCCCGACGCCCGGGGCCTGCCCGCTCGGGCCTGCGTGCTCAGGCCTCCAGGGCGGCCAGTTCGGCGTCGCCGGTGGCCTCCAGGGCGGTGAGGTAGCGCTCGGCGTCCAGCGCCGCCTGACAACCGGTGCCGGCCGCGGTGATGGCCTGCCGGTAGACGTGGTCGACCACGTCGCCGGCGGCGAACACGCCGGCCAGGTTCGTCCGGGTGGAATGGTTGTCGGTGAGGATGTAGCCCTCGTCGTCCAGCTCGACCTGGCCCTTGACCAACTCCGAGCGCGGGTCGTGGCCGACCGCGATGAACAGGCCGGTGGCCTCGACCTCGCGGGTCTCGCCGGAGCGGGTGTCGCGCAGCGTCAGGCCGGTCACCTTGGTATCGCCGTGGATCTCGGCGACCTCGGAGTTCCAGGCCCACCGGATCTTGGGGTTGGCGTCGGCCCGCTCGGCCATGATCCGCGAGGCGCGCAGGGTGTCGCGGCGGTGCACCACCGTCACCGACTCGGCGAACCGGGTCAGGAAAGTGGCCTCCTCCATGGCGGTGTCGCCACCGCCGACCACCACGATGTGCTGGTTGCGGAAGAAGAAACCGTCACAGGTGGCACACCAGGACACGCCGTGGCCGGACAGTTCGTCCTCGCGCGGCACGCCGAGCTTCTTGTAGGCCGAACCCATCGCCAGCACCACCGCGTCGGCGGTGAACTCGCCGGTGTGGGTCCGTACCGTCTTGACCGGCCCGTCCAACTCGACCGACACGACGTCGTCGCTGACCAGCTCGGCACCGAACTTCTCGGCCTGTTCCCGGATCTGACCCATCAGGTCGGGGCCCATGATGCCGCCCGGGAAGCCCGGGTAGTTCTCGACGTCGGTGGTATTCATCAGGGCACCGCCGTACTGGCTGCCCTCGAACACCAGCGGCCGCAGGTCGGCCCGGGCCAGGTACAGCGCGGCGGTGTAACCCGCCGGGCCTGAGCCGACCACGATGACCTTGCGGTGGTTCTCGCTCACGACTACCTCGATTACTGCCTGTCCGCTCCGACGATCGGAGCCACGGAACAACCAGTCTAAGGCGGGCGCTATTCCGCGCCGTCCGTGCCCGCCGGAGTCGGCTCGCCGGTGTCGCGGCCGGTTCGCCCGCGTACCGCCGAGGCGATCTGGGCCACCTCGGGCAGCGGCAGTCGCAGGGCCAGCACCACCAGCACCACGCTGCCCACCACGCCGCCGGCCACCAGCTCGGCCAGCGCGGCCGGCCGGCTGTCGCCGAGCACCGTGCCGAGGGCCAGCACCACCAGCAGGCCGACGATGCCCGCCGCCGCCGCCGCGACCGCGATCCAGCCGACGGTCCGGGCCACCGGCGAGAAGTGCAGCTGCCCGAACTGCCGGCGCAGCAGCAGGTGCCCGACCAGGCACCCGACCAGGTAGGACACCGAGGTGGAGACGGTCAGCGCGATGATCACCGCCCGGCCGTGCAGCAGCGCGCTGCCGGTCAAGACCAGCGCCACCTTGGTCGCCACCATCGCGACGTTGATGAAGGTGGGCGTCCGGGCGTCGCGCATCGCGTAGAAGACCCGCTGCTGCAACATCACGACGGCGAACGGCAGCAGCCCGAAGGCGCCGGCGGCCAGCGCCACCCCGGTCAGCCGGGCGTTGCTCTGGCTGAAATTGCCCAGCAGGATCACGGTGGTGAACAGCGGGCCGAACACCATCAGCCCCACCGAGATCGGCACCAGCGCGACCGCCGAGAGCCGGCTGCCCAGTCGCAGGTCCTCCAGTACGGCATCGGTGTCGCCGCGAGCCGCCGACCGGCTCATCCGGGGCATCAGCGCGGTCAGCAACGACACCCCGAGTACGCCGTAGGGAACCATGAACAGCAGGTCGGCGTAGGCGAAGATCTGCACGCCGCCGTGCTGGTTGGCGACCCGGTTGATGGCGACCACGCCCACCTGGCTGATCACCACGTAGCCCAGGACCCACAGGGTCAGGGTGCGGAACTCAGCCATCCGGCCGGCCTCGTTCGGCCGGGCCCGGAACCGCCACGCCCACACGAAGCCACTGCGGCGCAGCGGCACCAGCAGCACCAGCGCCTGGGCGGCGATGCCCAGGGTGGTGCCGATTCCCAGGACCAGGATCTGGGTGTCGGTGATGGTGCCGGTGCTGAGGTCCGCCGGGCCCGGCACCAGGACGAACAGCAACGCGGCGGCGATGGTGATCAGGTTGTTCAGCACCGGTGCCCAGGCCGGCCAGCCGTAGATGTGCCGGCTGTTCAGGATTGCCGCGATCATCGCGCCGAGCCCGTAGAAGAAGATCTCGGGCAGCAGCAGGGTGGCCCACAACCCGGCCACCGAGCGGTACTGCGGCGGGCCGCCGAAGATCCCGATCAGCCAGGGCGCGGCCAGCACCGCCAGCAGGGTCGCCCCGCCCAGCCCGACGATGACGATCGAGAGCAGCCGCTGGGTGTAGGCCAGGCCCCGGTCGGTGTCGCTCTGCTGGGCACTGACCAGCACCGGGATCAGCACGCTGGTCAACACCCCGCCGAGCAGCAGCTCGTAGACCATGTTGGGCAGCGTGTTGGCCAGCCCGTAGGCGTCGCCGACGCTGTAAGCCCCGGCCCCGACCGCGGCGGCGATCGCGACGCTGCGCAGCAGGCCGGTGAGCCGGCTGACCATGCTGGCGATCGCCATCGTCCGGCTGCTGGCCAGCAGGCTCGGGGCCTCGTCCGCCGGGGCTTCGCCTTCCGGGGCTTCGGCGCTCGGGGCCTGGGTGTCCGGGATGCTGGTGCCGGGCGCGGGTGCCGGCTCGGTGAGCGTGCCGGCCGCTCCGTTCGATCCGGCCTGGGCCGGCTGCTCGAACGAGCGTGGCCGGTGCCGGCGCGGGCCGTGGTAGATCGGCGCGCTCCAGGCGTCACCGGTGTCGGGCTGGGCGGTCTCGACGGCCAGCACCGAGCTGTCGCCGGGCAGCGGGATCGGGGTGCCGTAGATCCGCGGCGGCGACCAGTCGTCCTCAGTCATGACGCGCGCCACTTGCCGTCATGACGCGGCGCCGGCGAGGACGCCGGGAGAACGGTGCCGGATCCGCCGTACCAGCCGCCGCAGCAGGGCCAGGACCAGCACCGTCACCGCGACGATGGTGATCGCCTTGGTGACCGTGCCGATCGAGGTCGCCCGCAGGTTGAGGGTCACGCCGGCCCCGAGTTGCCGGCCGTCCGGCGTGCTGAGCACTGCCACGACCTGGAACTTACCGAGCCGGTCGACGTGGGTGGGGATGCGGATGGTGGCAATGCTGCGAGCCGGAATCGTCTGCACCTGCACCGGCGGGGAGCGGAAGCCGACCACCCCGGTGGCCGGCGACACCGTCACCCGGACGGTGACCGCCCTGGGCAGCTGGTTGGACACCGTCACCACCACGGGCGAGTCGGCCGAGGACAGGCTGTAGGTGCCCACCGCCGGTTGTACCAGGTGCACCGCCGAGGTGAGCTGGCCGATCCGGCCCTGCAGGGTGCGCAGCAGCGCCGCGCCGGCGGGCCGGTTGCGCCGCCAGGCACTGGACTCGGCCCGCTGGATGCCGTTGTTGAACCCCCCGAGCAGCGCCGCTGCCGCGTCGTTGTCGTGCAGCGCCTCGTTCATCGACGCGACCTGCTGCTCGATCCGGTTCAGCGCCGCCATGTCCGCGGCACCGAGCTCGGCCGCCGGGCTCGCGGCATTGGTCTGCAGCACGCCCCGATCCACCGGGCGCACCGACTGCAGCGCGGTGCGCAGCGCGATCGGCCGTCCCCAGCTGCTGCCACGCTCGGCCAGGATGGTCTGGGCGGCCGCCTCCGGGTTGGGATCGACGTAGCGGTCCGGTGCGATCACCACGAAATGGCTCTGCTCGGGCTGCTGTACGGCCCGGATCGCCAGCTGGGCGAGCAGCGTCTGCTGGTCGTTGGCCGCCGCGGAGCCGAGCCGCAGCGCCCGGGCCACGATGGCCTGGATCCCGCTGTCGGTGACCAGGGCCACCGCCTTGCCCGCGGCCGACGGCAGCGGCGACAGCGCGTCCGGCCGGGGTTCGGTCCGGTTCTGGCCGGGTAGCGCGGCGTCGCCGAGCAACACGGTGGACGCGCCGCCGCCGACCAGGGCGTCCAGCGCCTTGCTGGTCAGTGCGCTGCCGGCCGGCCAGGTGAGCAGGTCCGAGGTCAGGCCCGCACCCAGGGTGGCGGTGATCCGGGCCTGGACCTGCGGCTCCAGCGCGGTGGAGTACGTCAGGCCCGCCCGGCTGACGGCGTTGACGTCCGGGTCGGCGTAGGCGGTGAGCACCACGTCGTGCCGCGCTTGCAGCGCCTTGAGCCGGGCCAGCCAGTCGGCGGCGAGCCGGCCACCGGTGCCCGGCACCGTCGAGGTGCCCGAGCGCACCTTGTAACCACCCGGCCCGGCCATCACCGCCAGGCTGTCCAGCAGGTCGGGATCGACCAGCAGGGTCAGCCGGACCTGGCCGGCCACCAGCTCGGCGGTCCGCAGCGCCCGGTCCAGCCGGCCGCCCGGCCCGACCGAGCCCGCCAGCTGCTCGTCGACGAAGACGTCGGTGTCCATCGCGCGGTGCGGAACGTCGAGCAGCGGCCACACCCAGCCCACCAGCACCGGCCGCGGCGGGGTCAGGAACGACGGCACGAACACCTGCAGCCGACCGAGTTCGGTGGCGCCGACGCTGGGGTCGCTGACCCCGCGGACCACCAGTGCGTACGGATAGACCCCGTCGAAGCAGAGGCACAGGTCGTTGCTGGTGGTGCGGTAGGTCAGGCTCAGGCTCTGCCGGGGCAGCAGCTGGGTGCTCAGGCGCAGCGGCTGGGGTATCTGGTAGTCGGTGTCCGGCGGCTGCTTCATCGCGTCGTCGAGCAGCTCCTGACGCCCGATCGGCAGCCCGCGCCGGATCCCAAGCTCGACGTCGGAGTAGGTGTTGTCGGTGTTGTTGGTCACCGTCACCGCGAAGGTCACCGGCTGGCCGGGCTTGGCGGGGTCGGGGCTGCGCGGGCTCATCGAGTTCAGCAGCAGGCTGACCGCGCTCGCGGGCGGCGCGGCGGCGGTCCGGGGCCGGCCGGCGGCGCCCCCGGCCGGCGCCAGCGCCAGGTCGAGCAGGCTGAACAGGCACAGGGCGATGGCCAGGATCAGGGCCGGGTACCGAGGGGCCCGGGCGCGTGAGGAAAGGTCGGCAGCCCGGCTCACGCGGTGTCCCGCAGCAGGCGCGAGGCCTGGTCCAGCAGCCCCCGCTCGTCGGAGTAGGCCAACCGGTCGGCGATCCGTGGCAACGGCACCCAGGCCACCTCGGTGACCTCGACGTCGGAGTCGGACAGTTCACCGCTGACGGCGCGCATCAGGTAATGATGGACGGTCTTGTGGACGCGGCGGCCCTCCACCACGAACCAGAAATCAATGGTGCCCAGGCTGCCGAGGATCGCGCCGGTGATCCCGGTCTCCTCGGCGACCTCTCGGACCGCCGCCTGCTCCAGGGTCTCGCCCGCCTCCAGGTGTCCCTTGGGCAGCGACCAGAGCAGCCGCCCGCGCCGGTTGGTACGACCGATCAGCGCACCCTGCGGCACCGCTCCCGACAGGTCCAGCACCAGCCCGCCGGCACTGGTCTCATCGACCCGGGGAAGCCGCGGGCGCCGGTTGGTCGACGCTCGGGACATGGATCGATGCTACTTGGCGGTTCAGTAGGGTCTGAACTCATGACTGACGTCCGGAGCGAGTGGTGAGCTCGTGAGTGAGCATCGCGGCGACGCAGGAGCGAGGAGCGGAGCGAATGGTGGCCTCGTGAGTGAGCATCGCGGCGACGCGGGAGCCGGTAGCGCGGCGCCGGTGGTGGGCAACCCCGGCGAGCTGGTGCCGATCCCGCCGGTGGCCACCCGGCTGGGCGAGCTGTTCGCAGCGGCCGGCCACCAGCTGTACCTGGTCGGCGGCCCGGTCCGCGACGCGCTGATGGGACGGCCGGTCAGCGACCTCGACTTCACCACCGACGCCCGCCCCGAGCGGGTGCTGGAACTGGTGACGGGCATCGCCTCGGGCACCTGGACCACCGGCATCGAGTTCGGCACCGTCGGAGCCCAGGTGGCCGGCCAGCCGTGCGAGATCACCACCTTCCGCGCCGACAGCTACGACCGGGTCAGCCGCAATCCGGTGGTCGAGTTCGGCAGCGACATCGCCGAGGACCTGCGGCGCCGGGACTTCACCATGAACGCGATGGCGGTCTCGGTGATCGGTCGCGAGTTCGTCGACCCGTACGGCGGCCTGGCCGACCTGGCCC
>Ga0247773_1000620_pt1 | contig 13792 bp, 11 predicted proteins | sample UWRJL092311B6_FD_179934 | JGI IMG/M metagenome (GOLD analysis project Ga0247773, IMG submission 179934) | Plant litter microbial communities from Arlington Agricultural Research Station in Wisconsin, United States - UWRJ-L092-311B-6 | ecosystem: Environmental > Terrestrial > Plant litter >...
GCGGCTCGCCCGTCCGCCGGAACAGGCTGTCAGCGGCCAGCACAGCCTCGCAAACGACCCAGTGCAGCCGTTGACTCACGACTGGGCGGTTGTCCGGATCCAAGGTGTACACAAATCCTGGGTGCGAATCGGGCGCCCAACCCGTCCGGGCCGCCTCGTCGAACAGGCCGATAGCAGCCTCCAGCAGCCAGCCGGGCGGGTCGGCGAGCGTGGCTTCGAGCGCCACGAGCAGCCGGGTCCACTCGAACGAATGGCCGGGTGTGGTGCCGTAGGGACGGAACTGGTCATCGGGTTTGTCACTGTTGTAGTCCAACACCGGCTGCCAGGCGGTGTTGTAGTGCTCGGGAACCCGCCAACCGTAGTTTCGGGCGTGCACGTTGATGATCCGGCTGGCAATGGCCAGTGCGCGGTCATGCCAGCGCCGCTCGCCCGTGACATCCCCTGCTACGAGGTAGGCCTCGAACGAGTGCATGTTGCTGTTCGCGCCGCGGTAGGACTCGGGATCGGTGAAGGTCGCGTCCCAGCTCTCTCGCGCACAGCCTTCGTCATCGGACCAGAAATATTCGTCGATGATTGAACTGGCCTGCTCGAGGCTGCCGGACGCCGACGTGATCCCGGCTACGAGCGCGGTTGCCGACGCCAGCAATACATGGGCGTGGGCATAGTTGGCCTTCGTCGGATCGCTGACCTGACCGTTTTGGTCGAGGCTAGCGTACCAACCGCCATAGGTGGCGTCGGCGTAACTGGTTGCGAGCGAGTTCAGTCCGGATTCCGCGCGGCGCCGCGCGTCGTCATCGCCGGTGTCGAGATAGGCCAACGAGTAGGCATAGGTCATCCGTGCGGTGATGTACAGGGGACGGGGACGGCGGCGATCGACCGCGCCGTACTCGTCCAGCCAGCCGAAGCCGCCGTCCGGCAGTTCGCTGCCTCGACCGAACGCCAGCAGCTTCGCGGCCTGCTCGTGCCGCCAAGCTTCAGATCCCGGACGAGCCACGTCATTTCCTTCCCGTGCATACCTCTGACGACGAACACCGCCCGAACTGGTCGTGAACGGACTGTTAGCCAGCTTCGTGCGGCCGCTGCTTTCGCCGGGAGTTGTGGCATTGTCTGTGTAGTGTCGGAAATTATGCGATCACGCCTTGTGATCTTAGGTGACGTCGTCCTCGACATAGATGTGGTCGGACGAGTGGACCGGATTTCTCCCGAGGCCCCCGTCCCGTACGTCGAAGACCCTGAAGAGCGAGTTCGCCCGGGGGGAGCTGGTCTTGCGGCAAGACTGGCCGCGCGAGCCGGACACGAGGTAACGCTCATCGCCGCGATCGCGGGCGACGAGCACGGCAGCCGGCTCCGCGAACTCCTCACCGCGGACGGTGTGCGACTGATCGAGTTCTTCGATGCCGGCCCGACGCCGGTCATGACCAGAGTCCGAAGCCACGATCGCACTCTGGTCATGGTTGACGGTTCACAGCGGCCCCATGCGCTGCCGCGCGGCGATGTGAATGCGGTACGGGTAGCGCTGGAAGGTGCCGACGCGATCCTGGTGGCCGACTACGGGCGCGGCATGACCCATGGCACCGACCTGCGTGAACTGTTGCGCGCTGCGGCCTCCCTGGTTCCGATGGTCTGGGATCCACATCCCGACAGCGGGGCGCCGGTGCCCGGCGTCGCGGTCGCCACCCCGAATCACCACGAGGCCCGCGCGTTCGCGCCGGACCTAGCGGGCAGTTCGCTAGCCGGTGATATCGCTCGGGCCGGTCGGCTGGTCGCCGACTGGCAGGTTCGGCACGTGGCCGTTACCCGGGGTGAGGAGGGTGTCGTACTGATGAGCGGCCCTGCCGGCGTCCCCCTGGTGGTGCCGGCCCGCCGGATAACCCATGCGGACGCATCCGGAGCGGGTGACCATTTCGCTGTTGCCACCACGGCAGGCCTGGCGGCCGGCAACCTCGTGTCCGAAGCGATCACCAGCGCTGTTGCGGCGACCAGCGAGCACCTGGCCGGGGAAAGCACCTCGGCCTCTGAACGATTCCCGGTTGCGGCCGGAGAACCCGTGGACGAGCTGGTGCGCCGGGTACGTGCCGGCGGCGGCCGGGTTGTCGCAGCCGGCGGATGTTTCGACCTGTTGCACGTCGGCCACGTGACCATGCTCGGCAACGCTCGACAGCTCGGCGATTGCCTGATCGTGCTGCTAAATAGCGACCGCTCGACCCGCGCGCTGAAAGGCCCCTCCCGCCCGGTCGTACCGGAACAGGATCGGGCGCGGATGCTGCAGGCGCTCACGTGTGTGGACGGCGTCGTGATCTTCGACGAACCGAGCCCCGCTGCGGTGATCGAACGCCTTCGCCCCGACTTGTTCGTGAAGGGAGCGGACTACGGCCTGGACGCAATCCTCGAACGCGACGTCGTCGAACGAGTCGGCGGCCAGGTCGTCGTCGTACCGTATCTGTCCGGCCGTTCGACCACGTCCATGATCCACGAAGTGGGACAAGGAACCGTGCCGTGAAGGTGATACAGATCGCCAGCACGGCCGGGGATGCCTGCGGAGTCGGCAACTTCGCCCTCAACCTGCAGAACGCGCTCCAAGCTGTCGGCGTCGAGGTGCGGACGGTGCGGGAGTTCCCGTCGAAGGCGGCCGCCGCGGACTGCATCCTCGTCCAGTACGGCTGGAACATGTTCGACGACAAGACCGTCGCGGACTTCTGTGCGCGCTCGTCGCTACCGGTGTTCATGTTCGCCCATCACCATGGTGTGGAGCAGTTCGAGCCTGCGGTCAGAGGATTTCTCACCGTTGCGCGCGGCATCATCTCACCGACGTCGGCTCCGGTGCTGGACCTCAAGCACCCCGGCTGGGCACCGGAGGCCCTGTCGGATCGCATCCTGTTGAAACGGCGGTTCGGGCTTCCCGATAGTCCCGTCGTGGGGTCGAGCGGGTTCCTGATGCTGAGCAAGGAATACCCCGAAGTGCTCCGACGGTTGCTGCCGTTCGCACGCGAGGAGGGCTTCTTCGTCGAGCTCGCCACGTCGCGTTGGTTCAAGGGGTCGGACGAAGTCCTTGCCGAGCTCGCCGAGCTCCGGGACGTCTTCCCGGAGTCGTTCCGCTTCGGTGACGACTACCTCGACCAGGCCGAACTCAACCTGAGGTTGCAGGCGTGCGACCTGCTGTGGTGTTGGACGCGCACCAAGTCCAGCCCGTACGGCAGTGGCTCCATCAGCGACCAGTACGGCAGCGGGAGCCGGATCGTCGCGCCCGATAAGCTCCAGTTTCGGCACGTGCTAGAGCTGGCGAACACCGTTACCTGCGAAGCCGATATCGACGACCTGGTCGCATCGATCGTGCGGCAGGTGCGGCTAGGCCGGTTCGAGCGGCACGATCCGCACTCGGTGTCGTGGGACGAGGCCGCCAAGGCTATCGAAGACTTCGTGGCGGGTGCCCTCACTGCGTAGCGGCAGCAGTCATAGACGATATCGTGCGCAGCACGGTCGGTACCGGTTGGCGTTTGCCAACCGGAGCTTCCGCATCCTGTGGGCGGGGCAAAGCCTGTCCAAGATCGGCGACGGGATGTTTCCCGGTGCGTTAGCCGTGAGCATCTTCACCGGCTCCGCTATCGGTGCCCATCAGGGCGTCGTGCTGGCCGGCGAAAGCATTGCCTGGGTACTCGGACTCCTGGTCGGTGGCGTGCTGGCCGATCGGCATCGCCGCAAGTCGATCATCGTCCTGGCCGAGGTGATCAGGATCGGAGCGCTGGCCGTCCTCATCACCCAACCGACCGGCAACTTCGTGTTAGTTGCCGGTTGCGCCGCCATGATGGGTTTCGGCGCGGGTGTCCATGACCCGTCGTACTCGGCGTTGGTCGGCGTACTGCTGCAGCCCCCGGAGCGGGTGGGTGGAAACGCCCTCCGGTCATCGACCTCAAATGCCGCGATGATGGCCGGACCTGCGCTGGGCGGCTTGCTGATGGGGTTCGGGGGCGTCGCCACGGCGTACGGCTTCAACCTGGCCACGTTCGTGGTCAGCATCGGCTCGCTCGCGTTCGTGTCGGAACCGAAAATGGCAGCGGAAGCCAGGCCGGGCAGGGCGCCCAAGAGCGCGCCGTCCGAGCGGTTCGCGGCATGGCAGTTGGCGCGATCCACGCCGTGGTTGTCGGCCTGCCTGGTTCAGGGCGTCCTGGTGCTGGTTTGCGTACGCGCCCCAACCAAGATCATGACGCTCACGGCCCTGAGTTCGGTTGGCCATGTCGATCTGTACGGCGTGGTGCTCGCGGCGCAGTCCGCGGGTGCCGTTCTTGGTGCTTTGCTCGCACCGTTGGCCCGACGACGGCGCGCCGGGGTGGTAATCGGGTTCTCGCAGGCCAGCTTCGCGGCACCGGTCATGGCGTTGCTCCTGTCACCATCCTGGTTGCTGCTCGCCTTCGCCTCGTTGTTGTCCGGCATCGGTCTCGGGGCCTTCGGCGTCGTCTGGAACACCGCAATCCAGAAAGAGGTCCCGGCTGAGTTGCTCGGGCGGGTCTATGCCCTGCAGAGCGTTGCACTGTGGGGCCTGGATCCGGTTAGCCTGGCGGTGTCGCCCATGCTGGTCCAGCATCTCGGCCTGGTCCTGGTGGCGACCGGAACGCTGTGCGTGCTGGCGGCAGCCCTGACGTTGCCATACCTGGTTCCGGGGTTCAGCCGCCTGTCGACGAAAACTGCCCGACCTACCCGCTCAGCACTGGCCGGTGCGCGATAATGGCACCGGCCAGGCTGCTCGTGATCAGGAACAGCGGGCTTGGTGACCTGCTCATGGAGCTTCCCGCCCTGAAAGCCTTGAGACGGCACTTCCCGAGCCACGAGATGTTCGTGACTTGTCCGGATGCGCTGACGCCGGTCTTGGACCTGCTGGACATCGCGGCGATCCCGGTCACCGAGCAGGAGGATCGATCCAAGCCCGCGGCAGCAGCGAGACATCACCAGGAAACAGACCGGATCATTCTTGACCGGCTGCTGGCCGAAGGCACCCGCTACGACGTCGTGGTCGCTCTGCGAGTGCCGAGGACGGCCCTCATCGAGGACCTGAGGAGCCTTACCCGAGGTAGCTATCTGGGTTTCGCCGATCCTGATCTCTCCACTTCCGGTGGCTTGCCACACTTTGACGAGACGGTGCACATCCTTGCCAGATGGAGTGGCTTGCTTGCCGCCTTCGGCGTACCCGTCGATCAGGACGACTTGTATCTCGCACCGGAACATTCAGACGATCGGGCTGTCCATCGAGTGATCGTGCACCCGGGAGCGGCCAGTCCTAGTCGTGAGTGGCCTGTCGAAAGGTGGGCTCGGCTCTCGCGTGCGCTCCGTCTCGCCGGTCTCGAGGTGTTGCTGACCGGTGGACCGGGCGACGTCGGCAAGGCGGAGCGGGTGCGGATTTCGGCCGGTCTCGAACCAGCAGCTGACCGATCCGGCGCCACAAATGTCCTTGAGCTCTTCGAGCTTGTGCGTCAGTCCGATCTCGTGATCAGCGGCGATACCGGTATCGCCCACGTGGCTACTGTGCTGCGTCGCCGCTCGCTCACGCTGTTCGGACCGATGCCGCCGTCCCGTTGGGGACCGCCGCCGGGCACCCCGCGCCACCATGCCCTTTGGACCGGTGGGCTGGGTGATGCCTACGGACCGTCCGTCCACCCAGGACTACTGGAGATCGAGGTCTCGGACGTCGTCGCGGCGCTGGCCGCACGAAGCTGGATTGACGGGCCGCTCGTGGTATGAGAGCGCAGTGTTCTCCTAAGGTACAACCTGCATGGTCAACGTACTGTCCCTCACGTCCCGATCAGGCACGGAGTTGATGTGTCGCACGCGAGTTCATGGCACGACCTGGGATTAGGTCGTGAATTGCGAGAAGAACCGGTCAGCGGAGGTCTGTCCGGCGCGCACACCTCGCGGGTCATAGCTGGAGACGGTCGGGTGGTCGCCTACGTCAAGGTCAGCGATCATCGCAACGGCCACCTGGTCGAGGAACTGGCACAAGAGGCCGCGCGGCTGGTCTGGCTACGCGGGCGCGGCGTTCGGGTTCCGGAGGTCCTGTCGGTCGAATCCGAGCATGACGGGTACCTGCTCACCCGAGCGCTGAGCGGGGTCGCCGCCAGTGAGCCGATTCCGCAAGCGGACCGAAACTCAGCCGTCACCTCGATGGCTGTCAGCCTGCGTGAACTCCACCGCATCGACGTGTCGGGGTGCCCGTTCGACCGCTCGCTGGGCAGCCTGGTGCGGCAAGCCCGGGTCCGGACGGCGGCAGGCCTCGTCGAGCGCTCGTGGCAGCTCGCGGGCAAGCACGACATAACCGCGCCCCAAGCCCTGCTTCGGCTGGAGCAGTTGGCCGATCACATCGTTAGTGAAGAAGCGGTCATGAACCACGGTGACTTCACCTTGCCCAACGTTCTGTTGTCAGAAGCAGACGGCGTGGGGTTCGTCGATGTGGGGCGGGCCGGCGCCGGGGACCGGCACTCTGATGTCGCCGACATGATGCGCAGTCTCCGGAGCCAGATGAATCCCCAGTACGGCGAGGATTACGCGCAGCTCTTCCTGGACGCCTACGGTCGCGACCTCATCGACGAGCAACGCCTGGCCTTGTACGACCTGGTTGAGGAATTCTTCTGGCCCGCGCTGGATCCGGCGACCCGGCGGCCGCTCTAGGTTGCGGTGAAACCGCCGTCGATCGCTATCACCTGACCGTTGACATAGGCCGAACCGTCCGAGAAAAGCCAGAGGGCCACGTCGGCGACCTCCTCCGGCCGCCCTACCCGATCCGCGGGGATCAGGGCCCGCCAGCGGGTCGCGCCGCCGACCGTCGCCTCGGATGCCGCAAGCATGTCTGACTCGATCGGGCCAGGGGCCACGGCATTTACCCGCACACCCTGCGCGGCATGCTCCATAGCGGCGACACGGGTCAGGGCCAGCGCGGCATGCTTCGAGGCGACGTAGGCGCCGATGCCCGGGAATACGGTGCGCAGCCCGTGCACTGAAGCGTTATTCACGATGCTGCCCGAACGCTGAGCCGACATCAGACGCAACTCTGCTCTGAGGCACAGCCACAGGCCACGGGTGTTCACCGCCATAGCCCGGTCGAAGTCCTCAGTCGTCAGATCGGCCAATCGCCCATTACCCGAGACACCCGCGTTGTTGAACGCGAAGTCGATTCTGCCGAATGTCTCGATCACCCACTCGAACAGTGCACCGACCTGGTCTTCCCGGGTGATGTCCGCGCTGAAGAAGCCTGCGGTGTGTCCTTCCCCGCGAAGCTGCTGAGCGATCTCGCGGCCTAGCGATTCATCGCGACCCGACAAGGCAACGTGCAGCCCGGCACGCGCGAACCGGCTGGCCGCGACACGCCCGATCCCGCGGGTCGCGCCGGTAACGACTACGACTCCACCGCTCTGGATATCAGTCACACGGCTTTGCCCGCATTCTGATCTACGGCTGGACCATCCAGCAATTCCGACATGCTCCTGCAGGCGATTCCGAGCTCGAAACCGCTGATGTCATCGGCGAAGGTGGCGGCGCCGATGGTTGTGAGCAACGGCAGGTTCTGCCGTCCGTCGCGATGACGTTGGGTGTCGGCAAGTGCCCGGGTGACTACGTCGACGTCACAGAACAACGGATGCGACACCTGTAGGCCCAAACTCCGTGCGACACCGATCAGGCGCCCTACTTCCGCCCACGACAACAGTCCGCGGTGTGCCGAGAGCAGCGCGGAGAAGATGCAGTCGATCGCCACCGCCTCACCGTGCAGCAGCTCAGGCAGGGCGGTCATCTCGATCAGCGGTGAGAACGTGTGTCCGTAGTCGACCAGACGACGAAGGTCCTTCTCCCACAAGTTCGGTGCGAGTTGCCCGACCATCCCTTCGATCGCACGGCTGATGACCTCGTCGGCCACCGTCGGACCCGCGCCACGGCGGTCGTCCTGCAGGCGGGAGCGGACAAGCTCGTCTCCGTGGGACTCCAGCAGCTCGAACAGCCGGCGGTCGGCCACCAGGGCCATCTTCAGGATCTCGCCCATTCCGTTGCGTACGTGGCGGGCCGGCAGGGAGCGGAGGAATTCGCGATCGATCAACGTGATCGGTGGCGGGGCGTAGCTACCGAGGCGGTTGCGGTACCCGCCGAAGTTCACGCCTGTCTTCGCTGCCACGCTCACGTCCACCTGAGAAAGCAAGGTGGTCGGCACTCGGACGTAGGGAATGCCGCGGCGATAGAGGCTGGCGGCGAGCCCGACGACGTCAGCGACCACACCGCCACCGATCACGACTGGAGGGCTGCTGAGTCGGTTGGTCCCGAGGTCGTTGAGCCGTGCCGCGACGAGCAGGACGACGTCCATCGACTTTCGGGCTTCAACCGCAGGCACAGTGAGGTAGTTGACCGAAACCTCGCGGGTCTCGAAATAGCGGCGGACGCGGTGACCGTAGATATCGGCGACCCGATCATCGAGTACCACCAGCCGGGGCTCGTCGATCACCTGGCCGTGCGGCACTCGGGCAAGTTCGCTGCATTCCGGATCGAGCAGGCCACGGGTTTCCCTGACCTCGTATGACACTTCGAGGGTGCTACGGATCGTCCAGCGACTGGGCCGTGCTGCATCCACCCGGGTCCCTCCCGCCTTGCGCTGGATCGGTGGCGTCACCACTGACCGCGAGGACGCTTGGACAACGGATGAACAGAGACTACTGTCATATTATCACCAATCAGCACGCGATATGGACGTTGTGCTACCGGCTACGCGAACGCGACAGCGTCACCGAGCGGACGCGAGAGGGGACCCGACACCATGGAACATCCGTCATAATCACGAGCTTCTGCTCGGGGATGGTCGATTGGCTATCTCCGGATGAAGCCATCATGGAGGCCGCGCGGCATGGGTTCGATGCCATCGAGATTCTCGGCGAACCGGATGACCTAGATGTGCATTCCGTCCAAAGCCGGCTCGCCGATACCGGACTCGCAGTCAGTGCCTTGACCGCCGCGTCGCGGCTAGCCACCGGCCGAGACCTATCGCACCCGGATCCGGCGATTCGGACGCGCACGCTTGATCACTTCAAGCGATGCATCGACGTAGCAACCGTGTTGGGCGCTCCCGTCGCAAGCGTGACGCTCACTGCGGTCGGACGGTACTGGCACGAGGCTGGGTCGGCCGACGAGCGTGACTGGGCGATCGACGGACTCGCCGCGTTGGCAGCCCACGCCCGCGGGACCGGCGTTCGGATCGCGGTCGAAGTCCTCAATCGATACACGTCATCGATCGCGAATACGCCAGCCGAGATGGCATCCCTCATCGCCCGGGCCGACGGTGACTTAGGACTCTCCATTGACTTGTTCCACCTGGTCACCGAGGTTCGTGATCCGGTGCGCGAACTCGCGGCGGCGCCGCTCGTCCTCAACGTCCAGATCGCCGAGGCCGACCGAACTGGACCGGGTGAACTGGGCTCGTACGCGCATCGCTGCCTTGAGGCACTCGCCGGCGCTGGTTATCACGGTGCCGTTGCCCTGGAGGCATTCCCCGCGGGAACCCGTCCGTATGCGGCTGTGGAACCCGCCGCCAGGCCGGCGACGATGGCATTCATCGATCGATATGTCTCGTTCGTTCGCGATGCACTGGCAATCAGCGCTACCGACCCCCGACTGGACAGGACCACCGCATGACGACGATCAATGAGAACGCCCGTCCGCTTGCAGTGCTCGGCGGCCTTCCGGTCAGACCCCGGGCGATCGAATCGACTGTCACGATTGGCATCGAGGCCCGCCGGGAGATCGCGGATCTCCTCGATGACGGGAACCTGTCGGTTTGGCACGGGGGTCCGTACAGTCGCCGGTTCGAGCAGGCATTCGCTGCCCACCACGGTCCCGAGTTTCACGCTGTGGCGGTCAATTCCGGAACGAGCGCGCTGCACCTGGCCCTCGCCGCGGCCGGCGTGGGACCGGGCGACGAAGTGATCATTCCGGCTGCGTGTTACGTCAGCGCGGCCACCGCTGCGGTGCAACTCGGCGCGATACCCATCATCTGCGACATCGATGTCGATACGTTGGTGATGGATGTCGACGCCGCGGCGGCGTTGATCGGTCCGGCGACGAAGGCGGTCCTGCCGGTTCATCTGTGGGGTTATCCGGTCGACGTCGCGCGACTTCGGACCCTCTGCGACGATGCGGGCGTCGCGTTGATCGAGGACACCAGTCAAGCACCGGGAACCCGCGTCGGGAACCTGAAAGCAGGCATGTACGGCGACTACGCGACCTACAGCTTCGCGTTCAGGAAACATGTCTCGACCGGTGACGGGGGAATGGTTCTCACCAAGGACGAGGCCGCCGCGACTCGCATTCGCGAGCTGGCCAACGTCGGTAAGGGCCCGGGGTGGGAGGACTACTACTCCCTGGGCTACAGCTATCGGATGGTCGAATTCTCGGCAATCGTCGGCCGTCACGGACTCACCGACCTGGACAGCGAGATCGCTCGCCGCCGCGAAGCCGCCCAGATCTACCGCGAAACGCTGGCGGGTACCGGGCTCGAGCCCGCTCGTGAACCCGACTGGGGTGAGTGCTCCTACTTCAAGCTCCCCATCGTGATGCCCGCCGGATCTCAGCACCACCGGGAGTTCCTTGTCGAAGCGGTTTCCGCCGAGAACGTCAGCTGCAAGGTGCCCCACCCCGCGCTGTGGCAGGTGCCATGGCTCGCGGACTACCTGCGCTCGCACGCGCGTTATCGCGGCGCGGAGGAGTGTCCCGCGGCAGCCGGGGTGCTCAATCGCACCTTCGAGGTCGAGACCGGCCCACATCTGCCCGTCCATGAAGCGCAAGCCTCAGCCGAGGCCGTACTTCGCGTCTGGCAGCACATCTGCGACAGCGCGAGCATGAGCACCAGTCCGGAGCGGATGCGATGACACCGGCGCCGAAGGCCACAGTGCCCGGAACACTATGGGTTGGCGCTTCAGACTTCGGATGGGGAAGTCTCGGTAAGCTCACATTGATCCTCGACGAGATGCCTGACGTCGAAGCCGTTCTACATCCGAACTCTGCCGAGACCGGCGTGCTCGTCTCGATGCCGCCCCGCTCCGCTCCGGACGGCTTGCGTCCCACTGCAGCGTTGGTCGTCAATGATCCGTCGCTAGCCGACGAGATTGCCGCGTCCGGCGTGCCAGTCATCTATGTCGATAGCCTGCCTTACCTGCGCCACTCGGAAGCTGAACTGCCCAAGCACGCCTTGGTGTTCTGCGCACAGAAGTGGCCGGGCCAGCCGGCCGAGCTGGTCGGACCACTGGCAGGTCTCACGCACATCCAGTGGATAGACCCCATCGTTCCGCGGTCCTCCCGGCGGGTCGGCGGGCGCGGCACTGTGCTGAGTGTGGGCGGACTCCGAAGCCACCTGTCCGGTGATGCGCCCATCGCCTATATCGACAAGGTGCTGATTCCCGCGGCCGAATATCTTTCGGCCGCTGGCGAGCCGGTCGCGGCGATCTGTGGCAATCTCCCGGACTGGGCATGCACGCGCCTGAGAGCGATCGTCCCCGCAGCGGCGCAGATCGGCCCGACCGACACGCGTGCCTTCCATGCTCTGCTTCGACATGCCGATCGCCTGATCACATCACCAGGCAGCACGACCATGCTCCAAGCAGCCTCGATGGCGCTGCCGACCGTGCTGCTGCCCCCGCAGAACCTCAGCCAGTTCCTCAACGCCGAGATTTTCACGAGCGGATCCGAGGGCATCGCCCAGTGGCCGACCGAGGTCATCGATCGTAAGCGGGTAGATGAGCTGCGCGCCGGAGGCGAGGACGCCGCCATCGACTACGTCTACCGTCAGGTGGCAGGTCTGTTGCACTCCGAACACGATGCGCTCAGTGTTCGTCAGGCGGTCATCGGTGCTATCGAGGCAGCCCCACCGGGCGGCGTGCTTTCAGCCGACCTGCGCTCGGAAACCATGAGAGGAGCGGGGCAGGTCGCTCGCATCGTCAGGCAGACGCTGCTCGCGCCGCCGCTGGCTTCACCGACAGAGGAGTTCAGCCGATGAACCCGAAGTACCTCTTCATCCGGATCCTGGAAGCGTGCAACGCTGACTGCTTCATGTGCGAGTTCGCGCTGTCGAAGGACTCGTATCGCATGTCGGTCGCGGACTTCACGGAAACGGTCGTCCAGGCGCAGGCAACCGGCGTCGAACTTGTCCGGTTCAGCGGCGGCGAACCACTCATGCATCCCGATGTCGTCGCCTTCGTCACGGTCGCGCACGACCTCGGCATCAAGACGTCGACTATCACCAACGGCTGGTTGCTGGAGCGAAAGGCCGCGGAGCTCGTAGCGGCAGGCCTCGACTCCGTCGTCGTCAGCATCGACGGGGCCGCCCCCGACACGCATGACCTCTTCCGACGCACCGCCGGCCTGTTCGACAGAGCCATCGCAGGCGTCCGGGAATGTCTGGCACTCGGCCTGCGGGTCAGGGTCAACACCGTGGTCGGCCCGCACAACTACCAGGAGATCCCTCGCCTGTCGAAGGAGCTCACGGGTCTGGGTGTCCAGGAGTGGGAGGTACAGGCCATCAAGCTCGAGCGGGCCGTTGGCTACCCGGATCCAGCCACAGTGCTCGCAACTTGTGAGCCGGTCTATGCCCAGCACCTCGAGGGTCATCTCACTCCGCTGATGGTCGGCAAGCGCTTCTACGGCGATACCGCGGACGAGCAGGCGCAGTTCTTTCAGCACGGCATGCTCCCCCGCGCTGCTGGGCCGATTTGTCACCTCACCGACGACGTGATGTACATCGACGGCAAGAACGGCAGGGTATACAGCTGCAACTGCCTGCCGCACCGGCCGGGTGCGTCAGAGGACGGCGGGGAACTCTTCGACCAGCAGGGCCGACTTCAACTGATCAGCCCCGGACTCATCCGCCACCGGGATTACTTCCGGGAACACGGCCCGTCGGAGTGCACAGGCTGTTCGCCCACAGCCGCCGGGTACAGCAACGCGATAACCACCAGCGGCCGCCCGCCGGAGTGGAGCTACTGACCCTAGGAACAGCGCACCTCCCGCGCAGTCAGAACCCAGCTGGAAAGGTTGATAATTGTATCCCGTCGCCCCGTACTCGTTCGCGGTACAGGCCAGCCCTGGTCGCGACATCGCCGAGTGGGCTCAACTAATAGGTCGTACTGAGGACCTCGGGTACGACGCCCTGCTGCTACCCGACCACGTGGGATCCGGCGGCGCGCTCATGACCGGAATGGCCAGTGCGGCAGCGTTCACCAGGTCTCTCCGAATCGGCAGCCTCATGGCCGCGGTCGATTTCCGCAATCCGGTCGTCCTCGCGCATGAGCTGATGACGCTCGACGGCCTGCTGGACGGGAAACTGGAAGTCGGCGTGGGCGCCGGGTGGCTCACCCGAGACTTCCTGCGTGCCGGGCTGCCGGCGGAGTCAGCGACCGCTCGGATCGAACGGCTACGAGAATGCGTCGAAATCGTCACGGAACTGTGGAGCGGCCGATCGGTCTCCTATCGTGGCCGGCACTTCACTACGACGGATTCGCAGATAACCGCCACACCGTCAAGCCCGGCGCCTCGCTGGACGCTCGGCGGCGGCGGGCAGCACATGGTGAGGTTGGCGGCTAGCGTGGCCGACGTGGTCAGTCTCAGCGCCAGCATGGCCGCGGGCCGCAAGGACGCGCCCCTCGGTGATACCGCCTCGGCGGCCAGCTTCAAACGCAGGCTGACCTGGGTCGAGGAGGAAGCGTCCAAGCGGGGGTTCTTCCCGGTGATCCAATGCCTGGCCTTCGAGACCGCGGTCGTCGACGACCCGGAGGAACATGTTCGG
>Ga0247773_1000621_pt1 | contig 13774 bp, 12 predicted proteins | sample UWRJL092311B6_FD_179934 | JGI IMG/M metagenome (GOLD analysis project Ga0247773, IMG submission 179934) | Plant litter microbial communities from Arlington Agricultural Research Station in Wisconsin, United States - UWRJ-L092-311B-6 | ecosystem: Environmental > Terrestrial > Plant litter >...
TCGTTCTGCACGCTCGAGTTCGAGATCAACCGCGCGCTGTACGACTGGGTGGTGGAGGGATGGCAGGACTTCGTGCGCTCGCTGGGCGGCACGCCGGCGCGGCCGCACCAGTACGAGTTCGCGCGCGGCAACGTGGAGTACACCATCACCAGCAAGCGCAAGCTGCTGGAGCTGGTGAAGGGCGGCTACGTGAGCGGGTGGGACGACCCGCGCATGCCCACCATCGCCGGAATCCGGCGGCTGGGGTGCACGCCCGAGGCGCTGCGCTCGTTCTGGCAGCAGGCGGGGATCACCAAGGCCAGCCAGCGCATCGAGATGTCGCGCCTGGAGCACGCCATGCGCGACGACCTGAACCACCGGGCGCCGCGGGTGCTGTGCGTGCTCCACCCGCTCAAGGTGACGATCACCAACTATCCCGAGGGGCAGACGGAGGAGCTGGACGCGCCGTACTGGCCGCACGACGTGCCCAACGAGGGCTCGCGCCCCCTGCCCTTCTCGCGCGAGCTGTTCATCGACCGCGACGACTTCATGGAGAGCCCGCCCAAGGGGTTCTTCCGCCTGTCGCCCGGGGCCGAGGTGCGGCTGCGCTACGCCTACGTGATCCGCTGCGACGAGGTGGTGAAGGACGCCGCCGGCGAGGTGGTGGAGCTGCGCTGCAGCTACGACCCGGCCACGCGCGGCGCCAACCCGGCCGACGGGAGGCAGGTGAAGGGGACGATCCAGTGGGTGTCGGCCGAGCACGGCGTGCGCTGCGAGGTGCGGCTGTACGACCGGCTGTTCTCGGTGCCCGACCCCGACGCGGCGGACGGCGACTTCAAGGACCACCTCAACCCCGCGTCGCTGGTGGTGGTCCCCGACGCGGTGGTGGAGCCGTCGGTGCGGGGCGACGCGCCGGGGAGCCGCTACCAGTTCGAACGCGTGGGCTACTTCTGCTCCGACATCGTGGACTCCACGGCCGGCGCGCTGGTGTTCAACCGCACGGTCACGCTGCGTGATGCGTGGGCCAAGGCGCACCCCGCGCAGCCGCAGCCGCGCAAGGACAAGCCGAAGGCTCCGAAGCCCGGTCCATCGGCTGATGGCTCGGCCTCGGCGGCGGCCGGCGCGAAGCCGCGCTCCAGGGCGGCGGCGCCCGACACGCCGCGCTCGCCCGAGCTGGAGGCGCGCCGCCAGCGCTGGGAAGGCGAGCTGGGGCTGGCGCCGGAGGAGCTGGACGGGGTGACGAAGGAGCTGACGGTGGCGCTGATGTTCGAGGGGGCGATGGAGGCCGGGGCATCGGCCAGGGCCGCGGCGAACTGGGCGATCCACGAATTGCCGCGCGAGATCGGCTCGCGCACCATGGACAACCTGCCGTTCAGCGGGCGCGAGCTGGGCGAGCTGGCGGCCATGGTGGAGGACGGCACCCTCTCCACCGCCGCCGCGCGCCAGGTGCTGGGGGTGATGGTGAGCGACGGCGGCGAGCCGCGCGCCATCATGGAGCGCTTGGGCCTGCGCCAGGTGAGCGATGAAGGCAGCATCGCCCCCGCGGTGGACGAGGTGATCGCCGCCAACGCCGCCAAGGCCGACGAGTACCGCGGCGGCAAGACCGGCCTGCTCGGCTTCTTCGTGGGCCAGGTGATGCGCAAGACGGGCGGCAAGGCCAACCCCGAGCTGGTGAATCGCCTCGTGCGCGAGCGGCTGGGCGGCTGACGCATAGCTGTCGGCGGGCGAGCGGAAGATGAAGGCGCGCCGGCCCGAGGGACGGCGCGCCTTCGTCTTATGCCGACCTGCCGACTGACTACGGATGGATCGGCGGGGTCCCTGCGAGCGCCAGATTCTTACAACGGAGTTTCACACGGAGTCAGCGGAGTGAGCGGAGTTCACGGAAACAGCGGCCGCTGACTCCGCTGACTCCGTTGACTCCGTGTGAAACACGTAGTAGTCGTTGGGTTTCTCTCTTTCAAAAACCGATCGATTGATGGCGGAATGGGATGCGGAGATCGTGGTGGGCCCGGAGTTGGCGCGGGCGCTGATCCGCGAGCAGTTCCAGGCGCCAGGCAGCACGATTGAGCCATTCGGCAGCGGGTGGGACAACACGGCATACCTGGTGGACGGCGAGCTCGTGTTCCGCTTTCCGCGGCGGCAGATCGCGGTGCGGCTGATGGAGTGCGAGACGCGCGTGCTGCCCCGCCTCGCCGGCCGGCTGCCGATCCCCATCCCCAACCCCGAGTGGGCCGGCGAGCCGACGGAGGCGTTCCCCTGGCCGTTCTCCGGCTACCGGCGGCTGGTTGGTCGGACGGTGGATTCGGTCGATCTCCAAGACGCCGAACGCCGCGCGATGGCGGCGCCGCTCGGTGCGTTCCTGCGCGCGCTGCACGACGTCTCCACCGAGGGTTTGGAGCTGCCGAGGGACGAATTCCGTAGAACTGACTTCGGTCAGAGAATTTCGATGCTGCGGGAACGGCTTGGCGGGCTTGAAGATGCGGGTTTGATCACCGATCGCCGCCCGTGGCTGCGGCTGTTCGAGGTTGAAGACTTTCCTGCACCGGCAGAGCGTGCCGTCCCCGTCCACGGTGACCTGTACGAGCGGCATCTGCTGATGGACGACGCGCACCGCGTGTGCGGCGTGATCGACTGGGGCGACGTGCACGCGGGGGATCCTGGCGTGGACCTGTCCCTCCTCTACCGCTTCTTCCCCGCGGCCGCGCGCGACGACTTCCTGCGCGCGTACGGCGACATCGACGCGCGAACGGCGCGGATGGCTCGCCTGCGGGCCGCCTTCCACGCCGTCACCGTCGCCTTCTTTGCGCACTCCACCGGCGACGCGGCGATGCTGCGCGCGGGGCTGACCGCCTTGCGCTACGTGCTGGACTGACGCACACCATCCGCCGGAAAAAGCACTTCGCTGATCGGCCGGGCGAAGATGCGCAGCTCGCAGTCGGCGCGGGTGGTGAGGAGGCGCAGGTCGCGCGGGCGCTGCAGGCCGGCGCCACGGCTGCGCGTGGGGATGATGGCGTCCGCGTCCACGCCGTGCCGTCGCGCGACCAGCACACCGAGAGTATAGCGGCTCACCGCTTCGGGCCCGGCGAGGTGCCAGAACCCCGCCTGTGCGTCGGGCGACATCGCCGCCAGCTCCCAGAGCTGCGCCGCGAGGTCTTCGTCGCCGATGGGGCAGCGCAGCTCGTCCACGAACAGCCGCGGCGGTTCCCCGCCCCGGGCGGTGTCGCGGATCGAGTCGATCACTCGCGCGCTGATGGTGTCGGGCGGGTCGGGGCGCGTGATGAGCGACGTCCGCACGATGGCCGCGGCCGGGAGCTGCTCGCGGACTAAGCGCTCGGCGTGGGCCTTCCACCGGCCGTACTCGTGCACCGGCGCCGGCGCGGCTGACTCGGCGTAGGGCGCGTGCTCGCCGTCGAACACCACGTCGCTGCTCAGGTGGATCAGCGCGGCGCCGGCCGCCCTGCATGCGAGCACCACGCTCTCGGTGGCGCGCCACACGTCGCGCTCCGGCGTGTCCTGCCGGTAGGCGGTGTGGATCACCAACTCCGGTCGCACCGCATCCAGCAGCGCCGCCGTGGCCGCCGCGTCCGCGAGGTCGACGGCGTGCTCCCGCGCAAGGTCGAGCACCGGCGCCGTCCGCCGCGTCGCGTGCAGATCCACCCCCTCCGGCGCCGCCCGGATCAGCGCCGAGCCGAGCAGCCCGGCACCACCCGTGATCAGGATCCGCATCCTCTATCCCGCATTGGGTGAATTCTCTTAATCACTGGTGGACAAGATGATACGCAAATTCATCTCACCTCGGTTCTACACGGGCGGAAGTGCCGCAAACGCGTTTTCACCGCCCAGGTAGGCCCGCAGGATCCGCCGCGCATGGCGGTAGATTCCCGGCGCCTCGCTCTCGCGCGGTCCGGCCACGTTGAGCGTCTGGACGCCGTAGACCTGCAGCCAGCGCCGGAACAGCCCCACGTCTTCGGTCGCATCCGCCGGCCAGGAGAAGACCGGCCGCCCGAGCCGCCGCGCAACGTCGCGGGTGAGGTCGGTGCCGGGGCTCGCCCCGTGGGAGGTGAGCAGCAGCGTGGCGTCTGCATCGCGCACGTTCCACCCGGTGCGCTCGGCGGGATCGGCAGACGGCGTCTCGCGCAGCGGATAGCGCGCGGGGATCGGCCCGTCCTCCGCCCACCGCCCCGCGGGGCACCAGCCGCCGCACTCGATCCCCAGCTCCAGCGCCACGTCCAGCGCAGCCCGGTCCACCCCGCTCTGCCCGCCGCTGACGATCTTCATCGCCCCACCCCTCCGTTTGGGCTACAGGCGGCGGACCTGGTCGCCCCGGATCGTCACGTGCACGACCTGATCCCCGTTGGAGCCGCGCGCCGACTCGTAAGCGATGGGCACGATCAGCGCGTCGGCCGCCCCTCGAAGCGGGATGACCTGCACCTCGGCGGCACAGGTCCAGCTCCCCACGCGCGGGTTGCGGTCGACCGCGCGGACGCTGCGCAGCGAGGCCGTGATCCGGCCGTCGCGGTTCGACCACCACGCGGTTCTCCCGTCGATCTCGAGGGTGTCGACCCCGCCATCGGCGCGGTTGAGGTGCTCCAGGTCGTTCGGGATCTCGTGCGAGCCGAGGCTCAGCGCCAGGATGCGCAGGGTCACCCGTGCCGCGCGGCCCTGCGTCTGGTCCGCATCGCACGCGGGGGCGGCACGTGGTCCACAGGCGCCGACGAGGGTGGTGGCCACGAGGGCGGCGACGATCAGGCGGGGAGAGGGCACGTACGTGGATCGGGAGATTCGGGTGAGCAGGGTGGAACCCGTGCCCGGTGGTGGGTCGGTGCGTGGGAGATGCGAAAGCGCCCGCCAAAGCTGGCGGGCGCCGGTGCGCGGGGCAATCCCGGGCGGGGTTACAGCCGGTAGGCCGTGGTGACCAGGCGCTTCTCGGCTTCGCCCTCGATCAGGGCCTCCACCTCGATGTAGGGCTCCAGGCCGCTGCCGGAGAGCTTTTCGCGGAACAGCTCGTCGAGCTGGAAGACGCCGGCGCTGTTGGACATCACGATGCGCAGGCGCACCGGCTTCTCCTCGCCGTGCTCCAGGTGCACCGAGTCGATGGCCGCGGCGCTGATGGAGTGGATGCTCATGGTGCGCTCGATGCCAAGCGAGATGCGGGAGCGGCCCTTGGCCATGTCGAGCGCGTCGGCCACGCGCACGATGCCGGCCTCCAACGTGAGCGGCTTGCCCCCCGAGCGATGCGCGATGATCGCGTGCAGGATCTCGCTGCGCAGGATGGTGGCCGTGCCCACGTCGTAGATCCCGTCCAGCAGCTGCGTGATCTTGGGCTGCGCCACGAACAGCGACATCTCCTCGTGGTTGCTGCGGTGGATCGACATCCCCAGGTCGTGCATGAGCGCGGCGAGCATCACCACCACCTCGGCCTCGTCGCTGGTCATCCCGTAGTTGGTGACCACCGAGGGCTCCACGTTGTGCTCCACCAGCATGCGCAGGAGCTTGACCGCGATGTTCATCACGATCTTCACGTGCACCGGCCCGTGGTCGGTCATCCCCAGCCGCTCCACGGCGTTAACGTTGGCCGCCAGCCACATGGCGTAGAGCTCGTCGTCGTGGTTGATGCGCTCCACGATCGCGGCCAGCTTGGGGTTGTTGCGGCTCGGCACGTTCAGCGAGAGCCGGTGCGAGAACCGCTCCTCCACCGTACGTCCAAACGCCGCCCTCAGCTCGGCGACGCTTACGATATCCGCCATTCGGTCTTCCTTCCTCTCATCTTCCGTCTGATACGTTTCAACTCGGTGCCGCGGTAGATGACGCGCGACCGGCCCGCCGCGTCATCCGAACGCTGGGTCCTGGTGCCGAACGCCGCGTTTCGAAGCGGGACCGGCCGTGTAACGAGTACGGCCGCGGGCGGCGGATGTTTCCCGCATCGCGCCAGCCGTGCGCCCGTGTCAGTGGCCCGAGACGAACGCCATCACCACCTCCAGCACGATCAGCAGGATGATGGCGGCCTCCATCCACTCGGCGCGCGTGGCCACGGCCTGGTCGTAGAGCGCGGTGTAGGTCTCGCGGATCAGCGCCAGCTTGCGGTCGATGGACGCGGCCAGCGCGGGCACGCGAAACAGCTCCAGCGCGCTCGTATACACCCGGGCGAGGTAAACGTCCTCCGTCACCTTCAGCGCGTTGTCCACCTTCTCGGTGATCTCGCTGATCTCGGCCACCAGCCCGCGCATCTCGTTGGCGGCGCGCGAGTAGCGCCGGCGGAACACGGCCACGCCGCGGCGCTGCACCTCCTCGGCCACGTCGTAGATGCGGGGGATCTCGCGGTCGAGGAGCGCGTCGTACACGCGCAGCTCCAGCAGCTGCGCGTTGGCCACCTCCAGCACGTCGGCCACGTCGTCGTCGTTGCCGGGCTCCAGCACCAGGGCGCGGTCCCAGGTGATCACCACCGCGTCGTCGCGGTAGTACGAGTGCCGGTAGCGCAGCACCTCGGCGCGCGCCGCGGCCGACAGCGGCTTGTGCTCGTGCGTGAGCAGGGGGACCAGGTCCACCGCGTCGGCCAGGGGGGTGCCGTCGGGCGGCGGGTCCAAGTCGCGCAGGGTGATGATGGCGTAGTCTTCCTCCACCTGCGCGGCGCTGGGGTCGTCCATCGCCGGGCGAAGCGCCTGCAGCAGCGCGTCCAGCCGCTCGCGCCAGAAGCGCAGGCCCGCCGCCTCGCGCTCGGCCTCGCGCGCGAACGCCTCGAACGCCGGCCACGCCATCGCCTCGGGGAGCCACACCTCCAGCGACAGCGACACCACGCCGAACGCATGGATGCGCGCCACGGCCTTCGTGTTGCAGCGCCGGCCCAGCACGTCCAGCGCGGGCGCCACCAGCTCGGTGACCACCGGCGGGTCGGCGAAGGCGATGGCCTTGGGCTCCACGCGCGCGAGGCGGATACGGGCCACGCTCCCGCTCCCGGCCAGCAGCTGTTCCACCCGGCCCAGGTCGATCCCGTCGGCAACGTCGAAGATGCGCAACACCTCCACGGAGGCGCGGCGCACGGTGAGCGGCTGGCGGGTCGGCGACGGATCCGGCGTCATCGGCGGTGAAGGCGTGCGAGCAGCGTGCCAGCGGGGCGACAACGCGTGAAGCAACGTGAGGGTTCGGGAGGTTTTGATACCATCTCACCGAACGTAGTTCTGGATGAGACTACAAACTCCACCTGGGATCACACAGGGCCAACAGGGCGAACAGGAAACTGCAGCTGTTCCTGTTGGCCCTGTTGGCCGTGTGTGAGACGTAGTTCTGGAGTTCTGGATTGGATATCGAACTCCCGTCGAGAAACCAACGAGAAGATTGCCTCGATTCCAGAACTCTTCCCGGCAACGTGGTATCACGCGAGGGGCCGACCGGCCAGGGTGCGGCCCGTCCCACACGACGGAGACGGACGGCCGGTCGAGCCCGATCCCTCATGCCGACGCGTCCGAGGTGCCGACCGGAGGACTTGGGACGGCGTGATATCGGCGATCCCGGAAGCCACACGGTCGCACGGCGATACACACTGACCCGCGCCACGTGGCGCATCTTTTGATGGGAGGACCGGTGACCGTCCGCAGCGAATAGCGTCCGCATCAGGATGCCGCGAGCGGGCCGGCCGCGGCGCGGGTTTTCTCGCGCCGGGATTTCACCTGCCACGGGAGCGGACTCATGAAGAAGCTGAACCTGGACGTGGAAGCACTCGTGATCGAGCGGTTCGACGTGGAGCCGGAAGGGGCCCGCGAGGGGACGGTGGTGGGCAACGAGCTCCCGATCACGTTCCAGACCTGCGGCCCCGACACCTGCTATCCGCAGGCCTCGTGCATCACGGGAAGCCCCTGCCGCAAGTGCGCTGGGTTCTAGCTCCAGAAGGGTACGCCGAGACCGCGAGCCGCGGTCTCGGCGCGCCGCTTCACGATTTCATCGATCGCCCCAGCCCGCGCGCCTCCGTGCTTCCGTGTGACACTTCAGCAAGCCCTGCAGACGCGTCGATTCTGCGGATCCGGCATCATCGCTTCAGCTCCAGCTCCAGGAACCGCGCGGCCTCGGTCTCGGCCCAGAACTCGGGGCGGCCGGGCTGGCCGGCCACGAAGCCCACGTGGCCGCCGTGCGCGACGATGGCGGCATGCAGCGCGGGGTTCGCGCGGATGGTGTCGTGCGGGATCGCCTCGGGCGGAACGAACGGGTCGTCGGCGGCGTGCACCAGGAGCGTGGGGACGCGGATCCGGCCGAGGAAACCCTTGGAGCTGGAGCTGCCGTAGTAGTCGTCCACGTCGCGGAAGCCGTGCAGGCGCGCGGTGGCCGCGTCGTCCCACTCGCGGAAGGTGCGGGCCGACAGCACGCGCGCGTCGTCGCAGGCGTCGCCGATCAGCGCGCGCTTCTGCCGGTACTTGGCCCGTAGCGAGCGGATGAAGACGCCGGTGTAGAAGCGGCCGGTGACCGACGAGGCCAGCTTGTCGGCCCCCGCGCCCAGGTCGAAGGGGATGGAGATGGCCGCGGCGGCGCGGATGCGCGACTCAGGCCCGCGCTCGCCCAGGTACTTGAGCAGCACGTTGGCGCCCAGCGAGAAGCCCACGGCGCCCAGCGGCACCCCCGGCCAGCGCGCCGCCAGCAGCTCCAGCACGAAGGCGACGTCGCCCGTGTCGCCCGCGTGGTAGAAGCGCGGCAGGCGGTTGGGCTCGCCGCCGCACGAGCGGAAGTTCATCGCCACCGAACGGATGCCGCGATCCCACAGCGCGCGGCAGGTCTCCTTCACGTAGGCCGACTCGGCGCTCCCCTCCAGCCCGTGCACCACCACCACGTACGGCGCGCCGTCCCCCGGCCCCGCCCGCCCGTCGAGCGATGCCCAGTCCAGGTCCAGGAAGTCGCCGTCGGGTGTGTCCATGCGCTCGCGGCGGTAGCGCACGCCGGTGCGCGGCCGCAGGTACCTCCCCGCCACCGTCTGCGCATGCGGCCCGCGCAGCCACCACGCGGGCCGGAACGGGCGCGGCGCGAAGCGGCCGCCCTCTGCGGCGTCACGGTCGGCGGAACCGGCGGGGTCGGTCACGTGTGTCGGCCGTGAGGCGGAGTCCGCGGGAATCAACGAAACGCCATCCCTTTCGATTCAGGCGGACGGAGCGCTCGCGGCAGCGCCCGCCCCGTGGCGCAGGCCATCGACGAGCAGGGCCATCATCCGCCGCGCCTGAGCCACATCGCCCTCGCTCGCCGGCGTCGCCAGCCGCATCCCGGCCAGCAGCAGCTCGCCGGCGTCCACGTCGGCACGGGCCGCGCCGGCGGCGGCCGCGGCGTCGAGCAGGCGGCGCAGCGCCGGCGTAAGCTGGCCAAAGACGTAGTCGGGGAGCGACTGCAGTGCCGGGTCGCCCGAGTGCAGCGCGGGCCCCAAGCCGCGCTTGGTGCCGGCGAGGTCGACCAGACGCTGCATCCACGACGCGAGCGCCTCGCCCGGCGGCTGGGCTGCCCGGAGCGTCGCGGCAGCCGCCACGCACGCCTCCACCTCGCTCCGGATGATGGCCTGGACGAGGTCGGACCGCTGGGGGAAGTGGCGATACAGCGTTCCCACGCCTACGCCCGCCCTCGCCGCGATCGTCCGGATCGGCGCATCAACACCCTCCTCGGCGAACACGTCCATGGCGGCGCGCAGAAGCGCGTCGAGGTTGCGGCGCGCATCGGCCCGCACCGGCCGGCTCCGCTCGCCCCGCGTCTCCAACTCGCCGGCGTCCTTCTTCATCGCCCGACCTGCCCTTGATAAACGGAACTGTGTTCCGTATGTTGGTATCCGGAACGTTGTACCGCTTTCGGCGGACGCGAGTTCCTCATCGCATATAGGCCGCTGGCGAGACCTTCGCCAGCCCCGCACCAAAGGAGACCAACATGAACTATCGCCCGCTCGGCCGGACCGGCATCAAGGTGAGCCCCTACTGCCTGGGCGCGATGATGTTCGGGAAGCTCGCCAATCCCGACCATGACGAGTGCGTGCGCATGATCCACAAGGCGCTCGACTTCGGCATCAACTTCATCGACACCGCCGATGCGTACAGCAACGGCGAGTCGGAGGAGATCGTGGGCAAGGCGCTGAAGGGGCGGCGCGACGGCGTGGTGCTGGCCACCAAGGCGTTCCACCCCATGGGCGACGACCCCAACCGGCAGGGCAGCTCGCGGCGCTGGCTCACGCACGCCGTGGAGGACTCGCTCCGCCGGCTGGGGACCGACTACATCGACCTGTACCAGGTGCATCGCCCGGCGCCCGACACCGACATCGAGGAGACGCTGTCGGTGCTCACCGACCTGATGCGCGTGGGCAAGGTGCGCGCGATCGGGGCGTCGACCTTTCCCGCCGCCGACATCGTGGAGGCTCAGTGGGGGCCGAGCGCCGCGGGCTGGCCCGGTTCCGCACCGAGCAGCCGCCCTATTCCATCCTCAACCGGTCGATCGAGCGCGAGGTGCTTCCCGCCTGCCAGCGCTACGGGATGGGCGTGATGGCGTGGAGCCCGCTGGCCAAGGGGATGCTCACCGGCAGGTACCGCAAGGGCCAGCCCCAGCCCGACACGCTGCGCACGAAGTTCATGGCGAAGGCGATGTCGGACGAGGGGAGCCTGGACGCGGTGGAGCGGCTCATCCCGCTGGCGGAGAGCGCGGGGATGTCGCTGATGCACATGGCGCTGGCCTTCGTGGTGAGCCACCCCGCGCTCACCTCGGCCATCATCGGCCCACGCACCATGGAGCAGCTCGACGGCCTGCTCGCCGGCGCGGAAACCGTGCTTGGGGACGACGTTCTCGACCGGATCGACGAGATCGTGCCGCCGGGCGTGGACGTGGCGCCGCTGGAGGGAGCCGCGTACTCGCCGCCTTCCATCAAGCAGGCGTCGCTCCGCCGCCGTCCCGTCGCCGAGCGCGCGGCCGCGTGACGTGATCATGTCCGGCCGGGCATCGTTCCCGTTCCGGGCCTGACAGAATCTCACGAAGATCAGCAGAGGAGCAGAGACGCCATATTGGTCCCTGCTCCTCTGCTGCTCTGCGTGAGATTCCGTGCGCTCCGCTTGTTCCCCACGGCCGGAGCGCGCATTCTTCGGCAGATGGACCCGCGGTGCGCTTCCCCGCCCTGTCTCGCCTTTCGCCGAAATCGATCCCGCCCGTGTGGCTCCTTCCGCTCTTTCCCGGCATCTCGCGCGCGGCGCTGAAGCTGTTCTACCGGCTGGAGGTGTCGGGCGAGCCGGTGCCGCGGCGCGGGCCGGTGCTGCTGGTGGCCAACCATCCCAACTCGCTGCTGGACCCGGGGATGGTGTTCGCCGTGGCCCGCCGGCCGGTGCGCTTCATGGCCAAGGCGCCGCTGTTCAGCCACGTGGGCGTGGGCTGGCTGGTGAAGGGCGCCGGCGCCGTGCCGGTCTACCGCCAGCAGGACTATCCCGGCGAGACGGCGCGTAACGAAGACACCTTCCGCGCCGTGTGGGACGCGCTGGCGCAGGGTGACGCGGTGGGCATCTTTCCCGAGGGGACCAGCCACAGCGAGCCGTCGCTCGTCCCGCTGAAGACCGGCGCCGCGCGCATCGCCCTGGGCGCGGCCGAGCGCACGGGCGGCGCCTTCGCCATCGTTCCCGTGGGCCTCTCCTTCCGCGAGAAGGACACCTTCCGCTCCGAGGCCGTGGCGGTGACGGGCGACGCGGTGGCGTGGGATGACCTGGCCGCCGCGGGGCCGGGGGATTGGGACGCCGTGCGCGAGCTGACCCGGCGCATCGACGAGGCCTTGCACGAGGTGACGGTGAACCTCGAGCGCTGGGACGACGCGCCGCTGGTGGAGACCGCCGAGGCCGTCTACGCCGCCGAGCTGCCCGTGGACGACGCTGGCGACGCGCGCGTGGCGCGGCTGGGCGAGGCCGCCGAGGGGCTGGCGCGCCTGCGCGCCGAGGGCCGCGCCGAGTGGAACCAGGTGGCGCGCGAGGTGGCGGCGCACGGCCGGGTGCTGGCGATCCTGGGCCTCACGCCCCACGAGCTCCAGACGCGCAACCGCACGCCGGTGGCCGTGTCGTGGACGCTGCGGCAGCTCGCGTTCTTCGGCCTGGGCGCGCCGACCGCCGCGGCGGGGATCCTGGTCTACTTCGTCCCCTACCGCCTGACTGGCCTCCTGGCCGACCGGCTGGTCGAGTTCGAGGACGTGCGCGCCACCTTCAAGCTGCTGGTGGGCGCCGTTCTGCACCTGCTGTGGACGCTGGCGATCTCGATCGTCGTCGGTCTTCGCTTTGGCCTGGGCGCGGCGCTGCTGGTGGCCGTGGGGCTGCCGCTGCTGGGCTACGTGACCGTGCACGTGGCCGACCGCTGGCGGCGCGCCACCGGCGAGGCGCGCCGCTTCTTCCTACGCACGCGTCGGCCCGCGCTGCTGGACGAGCTGCGCGGGCGCCAGCACGACCTGGCGCTGCGGCTGCACGCGCTGTGGGAGCAGGTGCGCGCGGCCCGGTCCGCGTGAAGCCTTCCGACGGCCAACGACGGGGTCACACGGAGCAACGGAGGAAACGGAGGGGTACCGGCGCGGGGGTGAAGTTCCTCCGCTTCCTCCGCTCCTCCGTGTGACAAATCGTTAGAACCGTCCGGCTCGCGAAAGGCGGAGACGACGCGGGGCCGACGCCGTCTTCATCGTTCCGTTACCGGATCCGATTCCCCCGGCGGTACATCGGCGCTTATCTTAACCCGCAGCCCACCGCAGAACCCGCACGCTCGCCCGCTCGTCCCACGCACTCTCGCACTCGGAACCCTGCCGATGCTCGAAGAAATCGTCGCGACGCCCACGCCGCTGTATCCGCCGCACCAGACGCCGCACCACATCACCAAGCGCGCGGTGACGGGGTGGGTGCTGTACGACCTGGCCAACACCATCTTCTCGATGGGCGTGGTGTCGGTCTATTTCTCCCTGTGGGTGCACGACCAGGTGGGCGCGCGGCGGGCCGACACCGTCTACGGGCTGATCACCGCGGCCTCGATGGGGCTGATCTTCCTCTTCTCCCCCCTGCTGGGGGCGATGACCGACCGGGCGCCGCGGCGGATGCCGTTCCTGGTGGTGAGCACGCTCACCTGCGTCTTCTTCACCTGCCTGCTGGCGCGCTTCGGCTTCTGGGCCACGGCGGTGTGCTTCCTGATCGCCAACGTGGCGTACCAGGCGGGCACGCAGTTCTACGACGCCATGCTCCCCGAGGTGAGCACCGAGGACAACCGTGGCAAGATCGGGGGGATCGGGGTGGGGGTGGGGTACCTGGGGTCGTACGTGGCGGTGGGGCTGGGGCTCAAGCTGGTGGACGACAAGGCGCTGCTCTTCACCGCCATCGCCGCCGCGTTCCTGGTGTTCAGCGTCCCCTGCTTCCTGTTCGTGCGCGAGCGCAAGAACCCGCGCCCGCGGCCCATCGACTGGGCCATGGTGCGCGACTCCACCAGCCAGACGGTGCGCACGCTCAAGTCGGGGCAGAAGTACCCAGGGCTGGTGCGCTTCCTGGTGGGCCGCGTGTTCTACACCGACTCCATCAACACCGTGATCTCGGTGATGTCGCTGTACACGCTCAACGTGGCCATCAGCACCGGCCTCACCGCCGAGCAGGGGCAGAAGAAGGCGCAGATGATCATGCTCTTCGCCATCACCTTCGCGGTGGTGGGCGGCTTCTTCTGGGGGTGGATGACCGACCGGCTGGGCCCCAAGCGCACGCTCAACCTGGTGCTCACCGCGTGGATGGCGATCTTCGCCTTCGCCGGGGCCATCGGCGTGCTGGGCCTGCCGCTGTGGTGCCTGTACCTGGTCGCCGCGTCG
>Ga0247773_1000622_pt1 | contig 13736 bp, 10 predicted proteins | sample UWRJL092311B6_FD_179934 | JGI IMG/M metagenome (GOLD analysis project Ga0247773, IMG submission 179934) | Plant litter microbial communities from Arlington Agricultural Research Station in Wisconsin, United States - UWRJ-L092-311B-6 | ecosystem: Environmental > Terrestrial > Plant litter >...
CTCGTCGACGTGCAGCAGCGGCAGGCCGGCCACCGGCAGGATGTGCAGCCGCGGGCCGGCCACCTCGGTCAGGCCCGGTGAGACCACCAGGTCGGTCGAGCTGCCCTCCAGCTGCCAGGACACCCAGCGCAGCTTCTCCGGCCCGAGCGCGCCGGAGGACACCACCGCCACCGTGTCGGCGCCGGACAGCCGCACTGCGCTGACGATGGAGTCGACATCGCCGAGCAGCGGGACGTCGGCCTCGCCGAGGGTGTCGATGGTGTACATGTCGGCGATCACCTCCGACGGCACGCAGGCCCCGGCCACCCGCAGGCCGGCGTACTGGTCGCGGCGCAGCACCATGCTGAACTTGCTGATCGCCTCGGCATCGCCGACCAGCAGCACCGACTTCAGCGCCCGACCCCGGGCCCGCTGGGCGTGCAGCCACTTGCGGGCGGCGTAGCGGGCGACCATGTTCAGGCACAGCGCCACCGGCAGCGCGACCAGCACGAAGCCACGGGCCAGGTCGGCATGGGTGAGGTAGGAGGTCAGCGCGATCAGCGCGGTGAGGTGCCAGAAGGCGCGGAAGATCTTCTGGAACTCGGTGGCGCCGACCCCGATCAGCCGGGCACCGTAGCCGTGGTTGATCCCGATCAGCGCGACCCAGGCCAGCGGCAGCAGCGCGGCCACCGCCATCGTCAGCGGCGCCGCGCTGTGCACGCCGAACCGCAGCAGGTACGCGAACCCGACCGCCAGCCAGGCGGTGCCGAAGTCGGTGGCGACCAGGCCCCGCTGGTACTGGCGCAGCCACCGCGAACGACGCCGGGAGCCGGAGTCGTCGGGGGCCGGTTCGAGCGTGCTGGCATCGGGCCACTCGGCGGCGATTTCCGGCTGCAGGCCCTCGGAGAACGTGGTGCTCACGTCGTCTCGGCCCGGCCCGTCCATGACGGAAGCAGGCCCGGCCGCCGGTGTTCCGGCGACGGCCAGCCCTCGCGAAGCGGGCGTTTCGCCATTATCCCCACCTACGACATCTAGGCCTGAAGTGAACATCTTTCCCCCGTTGCTGCAGGCGGCCTGGACCGACCTGCACTTCCCCCCGCCAAACCGGAGCTGTTGTCCGGTATTACTGCTTCACTACCTTTGCACACACGGCGGGGGTCCTTCGCTACTTCCCGTCGTCCCCCGATCGACGTCCGTAACATGAACGTTTATAGCGGGTGAAGTAAGCGTTTGGGAAGCGCTAAATTCCTTTCGGTGCAAACAAATTTTATCCTAACCCCACTGTTTGCGCGCTCTGTAATCGGGTGTCTGCGGTTAGTCACGAAATGTTGCGTATAGCACTCCGGGGGTGCCCCTTCACCGGTGAGTAACCGTCCGTTCATTCGTTCCTGCCGGCGATGGGCGAAGATCGAGGGATGACGGAGCAACGCAGCCGGGCCAGCCGGATCCCGCCGGGCCCCAGCGGGACGGCACGGCCCGACCTCGGCCAGCCCCAGCCGGTCGACGACGACACCCCGCTGCGACGCGACGTCCGGCGGGTCGGGCAGTTGCTGGGCGACTCGCTGGTCCGCCAGCACGGGCCCGAGCTGCTCGAGCTGGTGGAGCAGGTCCGGGCCCTGACCAAGCAGAGCAAGGACGCTCCGGCGATCTCGGACCGGACCGCGGCGCGCGACGAGGTCCGGGCGCTGCTGGCCGGCCTGCCCACCGAGACCGCGGCCGCCCTGGTCCGGGCGTTCTCGCCCTACTTCCACCTGGCCAACGTCGCCGAGCAGGTGCACCGGGTCCGCAGCCTGCGTGACCGGCCCGCCGAGCAGGGCTGGCTGGCCAGCTCGGTCGCCGCGGTAGCGGCCAAGGCCGGGGCCGAGGGATTGAGCCGGGCCGTCGAGAGCCTGGCGGTGCGCCCGGTCTTCACCGCGCACCCGACCGAGGCCAGCCGCCGCTCGATCCTGAGCAAGCTGCGCCGGCTGGCCGACGTACTGGCCGACCCGACCGAGCCCGGCACCGCCGCCCGCGAGCGGCAGGACCGCAACCTGGCCGAGATCATCGACCTGATCTGGCAGACCGACGAGCTGCGCCGGCACCAGCCCACCCCGGTCGACGAGGCCCGCAACGCGGTGTACTACCTGCAGGAGCTGATCGACGAGACGGTGCCGGCCTTCACCAGCGACCTGGCCGCCGAGCTCGCCCGGCACGGCGCCGGGCTGGGTGCCGACGCCCGGCCGCTGACCTTCGGTTCCTGGATCGGCGGCGACCGGGACGGCAACCCCAACGTCACCGCCGCGGTCACCAACGAGGTGTTGCGGCTGCAGCACCAGGTGGCCGCCCGCTCGGCGCTGGCCGAGATCGACGCGCTGATCGGCGAGCTGTCCTCGTCCAGCTCGATCGTCGGGGTGTCACCATCCCTGCTGGCCTCGATCCAGGCCGACCTGGCCAACCTGCCGGAGCTGGACCCGCGGATCCGGGTGGTCAACGAGACCGAGCCGTACCGGTTGAAGCTGTCCTGCATCCGGCACAAGATCGGCAACACCCGGCGCCGGATCGACGGCGGCGGCCGGCACCAGCCCGGCCGGGACTACCTGGGACGGGCGGAGCTGTTGGCCGAGCTGGAGCTGATCGCGGCCTCGCTGCGCGACAACGCCGGCGCCCTGATCGCCGACGGGTTGCTGGCCCGGGTGCGACGCACCGTCTCGATCTTCGGGCTGCACCTGGCCACCCTGGACATCCGCGAGCACGCCGACGCCCACCACCACGCGGTCGGTCAGCTCATCGACCGGCTGCAGGAGGAGCACTGGCTCTACGCCGACCTGCCGCGCGACTACCGGCGCCGGCTGCTGTCCAAGGAGCTGGCCTCGCGCCGGCCGCTGGCCCAGACCCCGCCGCCGCTGGACCCCGCCGGCGCCCGGACCTTCGCCGTCTTCACCGAGATCCGGCAGGCCCTGGACACCTACGGCGTCGAGGTGATCGAGAGCTACATCGTGTCGATGACCCGGGGCGCCGACGACGTGCTGGCGGCGGTGGTGCTGGCCCGGGAGGCCGGCCTGGTCGACGTGCACGGCACCGACAGCCCCGGCACCGACCCGGCCGGCCGCCGGCCGGTGGCCCGGATCGGGTTCGTCCCGCTGCTGGAGACCGTCGACGAGCTGCGCCGCAGCGGCGACGTGCTCGACGAGCTGCTGTCCGACCCCACCTACCGGCTGATCGTGCGGCTGCGCGGTGACGTGCAGGAGGTGATGCTCGGTTACTCCGACTCCAACAAGGACGCCGGCATCACCACCTCGCAGTGGGAGATCCACAAGACCCAGCGCACCCTGCGCGACGTCGCGGCCCGGCACGGGGTCCGGCTGCGGCTGTTCCACGGCCGCGGCGGCACGGTCGGCCGGGGCGGCGGTCCCACCTACGACTCGATCCTGGCCCAGCCGTGGGGGGTGCTGGCCGGCGAGATCAAGTTCACCGAGCAGGGCGAGGTGATCAGCGACAAGTACGCGCTGCCGGAGCTGGCCCGGGAGAACCTGGAGCTGACCGTGGCAGCGGTGCTGCGGGCCTCGATCCTGCACGTCACACCGCGCCAGCGGCCCGACCAGCTGCAGACCTGGGACCACACCATGGAGCTGGTCAGCGACGCGGCGTTCAGCACCTACCGCAGGTTCGTCGACGATCCCGGGTTGCCGGCCTACTTCCTGGCCTCGACCCCGGTCGAACAGCTCGGCTCGCTCAACATCGGCTCCCGGCCGTCCCGGCGGCCGGACTCCGGCGGTGGCATCTCGGGGCTGCGCGCGATCCCGTGGGTGTTCGGCTGGACCCAGTCCCGCCAGATCGTGCCGGGTTGGTACGGGGTCGGGTCCGGGCTGCGGGCGGCCCGGGAGGCGGGCCTGGCCGACGCGCTGGCCGACATGCACGCCAACTGGCACTTCTTCCGGACCTTCGTCTCCAACGTCGAGATGACACTGGCCAAGACCGACCTGGAGATCGCCTCGCACTACGTCTCGACCCTGGTGCCGGCCGAGCTGCGGTCGCTGTTCGAGCTGGTCCGGGCCGAGCACGAGCTGACCGTGGACGAGGTGCTGCGGATCACCGGCGAGCAGTACCTGCTCGACGACCAGCCGCTGCTGCAGCGCACCCTGAGCGTGCGCGACGCCTATCTCGACCCGATCTCCTACGCCCAGGTGGACCTGCTGTCCCGGGTGCGCTCCGGCGAGGGTGCCGACGCGGGTTCGGATTCGGCGGGTGAGCAGCTGAGCCGGGCCCTGCTGCTCACCATGAACGGGGTGGCCGCCGGCCTGCGCAACACCGGCTGAGCGACCTGTCCCGCCGCCGGATGATCTTCATTGACTTTGGTCGCCCCGGCAGTCGAAACCGATGAAGATCATCCCGCCAGGGCGCCGAAGTGACGTGTCCGAAAACCGCCAGTCAACCGCTGTGCGGCAGGGCAGACTTGAACCATGCCGATCGACGAGGACGCCGCCTACCGGGCCGTGGCCAGCCGGGACGCCCGCTTCGACGGGATGTTCTACACCGGTGTCCGGACCACCGGCATCTACTGCCGGCCGTCCTGTTCGGCGCGCACCCCGCACCGGCGCAACGTCGGTTTCTATCCCAGCTCGGCGGCCGCCCAGCGGGCCGGCTTCCGGGCCTGCAAGATGTGCCGGCCGGACGCCACCCCGGGCTCGGCGGACTGGAACAGCCGCGCGGACCTGGCCGGTCGGGCGGTGCGGCTGATCGCCGACGGCGTGATCGACCGGGACGGGGTGGCCGGCCTGGCCCGCGCGCTGGGTTACTCCGAACGCCAGCTCAGCCGGGCCCTGGTGGCAGCCCTGGGCGCGCCGCCGCTGGCGCTGGCCCGGGCCCAGCGGGCCCAGACCGCGCGGATCCTGCTGGAGACCACCGACCTGGCCGCCTCCGACGTCGCCTTCGCGGCCGGTTTCGCCAGCATCCGGCAGTTCAACGACACCGTTCGCGAGGTCTTCGCCAGCACTCCCAGCCAGCTGCGGGCCGGCCGCAGCGCGCCGCGCGGCGAGCCCGGCACCATCGACCTGCGGCTGGCCTACCGAGCACCGATGGACCTGGTGGCCACCCTGCGGTACCTGGCCGGGCGGGCGGTCAGCGGCCTGGAGGACTACGACGGGCACACCCTGACCCGGACGCTGCGGCTGCCGCACGGGGCGGCCCTGGTCAGCCTGAGGCCGGCTGCTGATCACGTCGCGGCCCGGCTGCGGCTGGCCGACCACCGGGACCTGGCCGCCGCGGTGGCCCGGGTCCGGCGGTTGCTGGACCTGGACGCCGACCCGCTCGCGGTCGACGAGGTGCTGGCCGGTCAGCCGGTGCTGGCCGCCCTGGTGGCCCGCCGTCCGGGGCTGCGCTCGCCGGGGGCCGGGGACGGCTTCGAGATGGCCGTCCGGGCGGTCGTCGGGCAGCAGGTGTCGGTGGCCGGCGCCCGGACGGTGCTGGGCCGGCTGGTCGCCGAGCACGGCCCGGTGGCCTTCGACTCCACCCCCGAGTGGCGGCTGTTCCCCGAACCCGAGGTGATCGCCGGCCTGGACCCGGCGGACCTGCCGATGCCCCGGGCCCGGGGCCGCAGCCTGGTGGCGCTGGCCGCGGCGATCGCCGACGGCAAACTGGTGCTGGGCGCGGGCTCGGATCGCACCGACACCCGGGCGGCGCTGCTGGCGCTGCCCGGCATCGGGCCGTGGACCGCGGACTACCTGCTGATGCGCGCGCTGGGCGACCCGGACGTCTACCTCGGCACCGACCTCGGCATCCGGCAGGCGCTGGCCCGGCTGCCCGGTGCCGGCGACCTCGACCCGCACGCCACCGCCCCGTGGCGCAGCTACCTCACCCATCACCTGTGGGCCAGCCTGGCCGACCCACCCACTGCCTGACCGACCCGAACCTGGAAACCCTTCGAGGACAAGGACATTCGATGATCCACAGCTATGTCGACTCACCACTGGGGCCGTTGCTGCTGACCGGCGACGGCGAGGCGCTCACCGGCCTCTACACCGACCAGCACGGCCGGCTGCCCACCGACCTCGGCCACCGGGCCGATGAGGAGTTCACCCAAGCCCGCGACCAGCTCGAGGAGTACTTCGCCGGCCAGCGGGAGGACTTCGACCTGCCGATCTCCGCGCCGGGCACCGCCTTCCAGAACGCGGTGTGGCAGGCGCTGCGCCGGATCCGCTACGGCTCCACGATGACCTACCGGGAGGTGGCCGAGGAGATCGGCAATCCCAGGGCGGTCCGGGCGGTCGGTTCGGCCAACAGCCGCAACCCGATCTCGATCATCGTCCCGTGCCACCGGGTGGTGGGCAGCGACGGCAGCCTGATCGGCTATGCCGGCGGGTTCATGGCCAAGCGCTGGCTGCTCGACCACGAGCTGGCCACGGCGGGCAGCCGGGTCGGCTGACCCACGACGGGCACCGCTCGGACGGCGCGCGGCAGGTAGTCACCACAACCTGTCGATCTCGCCCGGGTAGAGCTCGATACGGGCGTACTCGAAGCCGGCGGCGTGCGCGCGGGCGTGGTCGGTGCACAGCTCGGCCAGCACGACCTTGTCGAACCGGTCGCTGGGATAAGGGTTCTCCGCGGTGCCGCCGATCAGCACCGTGCCGGGCAGCACCCGCCAGCCGGCGCGCCGGTAGAACTCGGCCAGCGGCTGGTCGCAGCTGAAGATGCCCAGGTCCGCTCCCCCGGCGGCGATCCGCTCGCGGGCCGCGGTGACCAGCCGGTGGCCGTAACCGCGGCCGCGGTGCGCCCGATCGGTGACCACGGTGCTGAGCCCGCTGGCGGCGAACCGCCGGCCGTCGTGGGTGATCACCTTCGACAGGATGGCCAACGAGGCGAGCACGACGCTTCGGTCATCCACCAGCACCAGCGTCACCGGGTGCAGTGCCGGGTCGTGATCGGTCCACGCCTCGCCCGCGCCACGCGGCCATGCCTGATCCTGCAGGATCACGATCTGCGCCCGCAGCGCGGCCGGCACCCGGTGCTGCGGAAACGACAGGATGCGCATCGCGGCCGTCGGGTCAGCGTCAGCCGACGGTGACCGCCTTGCAACCCAGTCTGGGGTTGCCGGTGCCCAGCCGCAGGTTCAGCGCGTAGACGCAGACCGTGTGCCGCCCCGCCGGCAGGCTGCCGATCGAGAAGGCGAAGCCGGAATTCGGCCCGGCGTGCAGGGCCTTGGCCACGTCCGGACGGGCCACCCCGGTCGAGAACCGGCCACGCATCCGGCCGTCGACGTAGGCATCGACGTGCAGCGGGTAGCTCGGCAGGTCCGGGTCGAAGGCCCAACCGCCGGCGCGCAGGCTGCCCCGGCCACCGGACGCCGAGTCCAGGTAGCCCTTCGGGTTGTGCTGGGCGGCGGCGGCGTTGGCCTGGTTGACGATGCTCATCGCCTGGCTGCCCACCCCGATCGAGATCACCGGGTGCGCGGTCGGGTTCAGCCAGCGCATGATCGAGTCCAGCGACGCCGACGGCACCGAGACGCAGCCGGCGGTCGGCCGGCCGTTGGCGATGTGCAGGAAGAACGCCGAACCCGCGCCGGGCACCACCGGGAAGCGGTTGTAGTCGATCACCACGGCGTGGGCGTACACCGCGCCGACGGAGTAGAGGTTCTCGCTGTGCGGCCCGGGCGAATTGGCCTGCACGACATGGGTGTTGTAGGCCGGCGAGGACGACTCGCCGTTCCACCAGTCCCGCGGTCCGGCCTGGAAGTACGGCAGCTTGGTGCCGTTGTTGGACCGGTTGCCGAAGGCCTGGGTGAGGCCGAACACCCCGGCCGGCGTGATCGACATTCCCTCGCTGGTGTGGCCCACACCCCGGGAGCCGACGTAGGCGGCGACCGGACCGGCGGCGTGCCAGAAGCCGCCGAGGCTGGAGCGCTGCCAGAGGTCCAGCTTGGCGGTGGTGGAGCTGGAGCTGGCGGCCTGCACCGTGATGACCTGGTTCGGCTGGGTGGCCGCGGCGGCGGGCGCGGCCAGTGGTGGCGCGAGTGCCGCCAGCACGGCCAGCGAGCTGGCCGCCAGGCCGCTCAGGACGGCGCCGACCACGATCCGGCTGGCTCTCATCGCTCTCCTCCGCGGGCGTCGCGCCCGATTTCTCCGGCAAATCCAGCGCGAACGCTATCGCACGGTGCGCCGACCGGCCCGGTGAGAGCGCGCCAGCCGGAACGCCCTCAGGTGTTGAACTCGTTCTGGGCCGCTTCCAGGCCCTTGGCCAGCAGCGCCTCCACCGCGTCGGCGGCCCGGTCGAGCAGGAAGGCCAGGTCCTTGCGCTCGACGGCGGCGAACTCGCGCAGCACGTAGTCGGCCGGGTCCTGGCGCCCCGGTGGCCGGCCGATACCGAACCGGACTCGCAGGTAGTCCTTCGAACCCAGCGCCGCGCTGGTGGACTTCAGGCCGTTGTGGCCGCCCTCGCCACCACCGCGCTTGAGCCGCAGCGCGCCGAAGGGCAGGTCCAGTTCGTCGTGCACGACGACGATCCTGCCGACGTCGGCCTTGTAGAACCGGCTGGTCGCCACAACCGGCCCGCCGGACTCGTTCATGTAGGACTTCGGCTTGGCCAGCACCACCGGCTGCCCGGCCAGCCGCCCCTCGAGGACGTCGGCCCGCCCCTTGTGTGCCTTGAACGACGAGCCGATCCGGGCCGCCAGCTCGTCGAGGACCAGGAACCCGGCGTTGTGCCGGGTGCCGGCATAGCGAGGGCCCGGATTGCCGAGCCCGACGATCAGGTAACGCTCGTCGGTCATGGCAGTCCGGGCCCCTCGGCTAACGGCTGAGAACCAGCGCCGCGGCACAGCGGCAGGAGGTGACGAACCTAGTTGGATTCGTCGCCGTCGGTGCTCTCCGATGCGGCGTCGCCGTCGGTCTCGGTCTCGGGCGCGTCCTCGACGATGCCCAGCTCGGCGATCGACTCGGCGGTGTCGGCCTCGATGTCCTCGGCGGTCGGCGCGGTGACGACGTTGAGCAGCAGCGTCTCGGCGTCGGTCACCAGCGTGGTGCCCGACGGCAGCTTCAGGTCACCGGCGGTGATGTGCGCGCCGGCGTCCAGGCCCTCGACCGACACCTCGATCTCGCTGGGCAGGTGGGTGGCCTCGGCCTCGACCTGCACCGTGGTGTGCTCCTGGCCCAGCATCGCGCCGGGGGCGATGTCGCCGGTGACCAGCAGCGGGACGTCGATGGTGACCCGCTCGCCGCGGCGTACCGCGATCAGGTCGACGTGCTCGTAGTCGCCCCGGATCGGGTGCCGCTGCACGGCCTTGGGGATGGTGAGCTCGTCCTTGCCGTCCAGGCTCAGGGTCAGCAGCACGTTGCCGCCGCCGCGCTTGATCGCGGCCGCGAACTCGCGGGCCGGCAGCGACACGTGCCGCGGGTCGGCACCGTGGCCGTAGATGACGGCGGGGATCTTGCCGGAACGACGGGTACGGCGAGCGCCACCCTTGCCGAACTCGGTACGTACTTCGGCGGCCAAGCGAACTTCAGACACGGAGGCGCTCCTGTTGCATAGTGGTGCGGACTTGTCGGTACTGCGGCAATGGTGCTCAGGTAGTGGCGGCTGTGGTGCAGGGTCGAACGCGGTGTTGCCCGATCGCGCGGCTGTCGGAGGTCCGCGGTCTTCCCGCGGCCACCACAGGTCACAACACAGCGCCGGCAAGCACCGCGTCGATAACGGGCCCACCGCGACGACCAGCTGATTCCTCAACCGGCCTGCGGGCTCCCTCGCCGAGGCAACCCTGCAAGCTTACAAGGGCGGTCCGGCGACGGAGAAATCGGGGCGCCGGTGGCGGCTGCACTAGCATCGCTGCCGTGGCCCAGACTTGCCGAACAGTGACCGTCCGGGTTCCGGCCAAGATCAACCTCCAACTGGCGGTGGGCCCGTTGCGACCCGACGGCTTCCACGAGATCGGCACCGTGTTCGCCGCCCTGGAGCTGACCGACCAGCTGACCGCCGCCCCCGCCGAGGAGTTGACGCTGACCGTCCGGGGGTCTGAAGGCGCCGGGCTGCCGGCCGACCGGCGCAACCTGGCCTGGCGGGCGGCCGAGCTGCTGGCCGCGCACGCCGGCATCGCGGCCGGGGCCGAGCTGATCGTCGACAAGCAGATTCCGGTGGCGGCCGGCCTGGCCGGTGGGTCGGCCGACGCCGCCGCCGCGCTGCTGGCCTGCGACCGGTTGTGGGGGCTGGGGCTGCCGGCCGAACAGCTGGCCGAGCTGGCCGCCGAGCTGGGCAGTGACGTGGCCTTCGCGCTGCTCGGCGGCACGGCGGTCGGTGCCGGCCGGGGTGAGCGGCTGCGCCCGGTCGAGGCGGCGTCCAGCTTCTGGTGGGTGCTGGCCGCGGCCGGCGGCGGCCTGTCCACCCCGGACGTCTACGCCGAGCTGGACCGGCTGCGCGAGGCCGGACAGGTCCCGGCCGCCACCGATCCGGCCGCCGCCGTCGAGGCCGGCGGGGTGCTCGACGCGGCGCTCAGCGGCGATCCGGAGCTGCTGGCCGGCCGGCTGGCCAACGACCTGCAGCCGGCCGCGATCGCGCTGGCCCCCTACCTGGCTGACACCCTGGCCGCCGGCCGGGACTGCGGCGCGCTGGCCGGCGTCGTCTCCGGCTCCGGCCCCACCTGCGTCTTCCTGGCCCGCGACGGCGAGCACGCCCGGACGCTGGCCCGGGCGCTGGCCGACACCGGCAGCTGCCGGTTGGCCCTCGCGGTGGCCGGCGGCCGGGCCCGTCCCACCGTGCTGGGCTGATCGCCGCCATGGCCCCCGTCGTCAACCTGGTCAACCTGGAGAACGTCTCCAAGGGCTACGGCACCACCTCGGTGCTGGAGTCGGTGTCCCTGGGCATCGGCGAGCGCGACCGGATCGGGGTGGTCGGGCGCAACGGCGGCGGCAAGTCGACCCTGCTGCGGATGATCACCGGCGCCGAGCCGCCGGACACCGGGCGGGCGACCGCCACCGGCGGCCTGCGGATCGCCACCGTCGACCAGGCGGGTCACCTCGCCGCCGGCGCCACCGTCCGCGACCTGGTGGTCGGTGACGTGGCCGAGCACGTCTGGGCCGGCGACTCGGCCATCCGGGCGGTGCTGGCCGGCCTGGGACTGGCCGCGCTGGGCCTGGACACCCCAGTGGATCGGATGTCCGGTGGCGAGCGCCGGCGGGTGTCGCTGGCCGCGGCGCTGGTCACCGACGCCGACCTGCTGGTGCTGGACGAGCCCACCAACCACCTCGACCTGGAAGGGGTCCGCTGGTTGGCGGACCACCTCAACCAATGGCGCGGCGCGCTGCTGGCCGTCACCCACGACCGGTGGTTCCTGGACGCGGTGTGCACCCGCACCTGGGAGGTCGTCGACGGCTCGGTGCGCAGCTTCGACGGTGGCTACGCCGCCTACGTGCTGGCCCGGGCCGAGCGCGACCGGCAGGCCAGCGCAAGTGAGGCCCGGCGGCAGAACCTGCTGCGCAAGGAGCTGGCCTGGTTGCGCCGCGGTGCTCCGGCCCGCACCTCCAAGCCGAAGTTCCGGATCGAGGCGGCCGAGGCACTGATCGCCGACGTCCCACCGGTGCGCAGCGCCGTCGAGCTGCGGGCGCTGTCGGCCAAGCGGCTGGGCCGCAGCGTCTACGACGTCGAGGACGTGACGCTCGCGGTCGGCACCGGCCCCGAGGCGAAGACCCTGCTGTCGCAGGTCACCTGGCATGTCGGCCCGGGCGACCGGATCGGCATCATCGGCGTCAACGGCTCGGGCAAGACCCACCTGCTGCGGCTGCTGGCCGGCGAGCTGGCACCCGACGCCGGCCGGGTGGGCATCGGCCAGACCGTCCGGGTCGGCTATCTGTCCCAGAACGTCACCGAATTACCCAGCGATCTCAGGGTGATCGAGGCCGTCACCGAGGTTCGCGGCAGCGCGGTGATCGGCGGGGTCGAGCAGTCGGCAACCCAGCTGGCCGAGCGGTTCGGCTTCGCCAACGAGCGCCAGTGGACGCCGGTCAGCGACCTGTCCGGCGGCGAGCGGCGCCGGCTGCAGCTGCTTCGGCTACTGCTCGCCCAGCCCAACGTGCTGCTGCTGGACGAGCCGACCAACGACCTGGACACCGACACGCTGGCCGAGCTGGAGGACCTGCTCGACTCCTGGGCCGGCACCCTGGTGGTGGTCAGCCACGACCGGTACCTGATCGAACGGGTCTGCGATTCCACGGTGGCGCTGCTGGGCGACGGCTCGGTGGCCGCGCTGCCCGGCGGCATCGACGAGTACCTGCGACGCCGCGAGGCCGGCCTGCGGGCAGCCGTTCAGCTCGACCAGCAGGCCGCGGCGAAACCGGCTCGCAAGGGCGACCCGCGCGCCACCCGTAAGGAGCTGGCCCGGCTGGAGCGCGAGATCGCCAAGGCCGAGCGCCGGGAGGCCGAGCTGCACCGGGCACTGGCCGAGCACGCCACCGACTACACCCGGATCAGCGAGCTCGACACCGAGCTGCGCGGCGTGCTGAGCGCCAAGGAGGCCGCCGAGCACAGCTGGCTGGAGCTGTCGGAGGAGCTGTAGCTCAGTTGTCCAACGACAGCCTCGGCTTGGCCTCCAGGCCGCGCAGCCCGTTCCAGCCCAGGTTGACCAGGTGCGCTGCCACCTCCTCGCGCCGGGGCTTGCGGACCTCGAGCCACCACTGGCCGGTCAGCGCCACCATGCCCACCAGCATCTGGGCGTACATGCCGGCAAGCTTCGGATTGAGCTTTCGGGCACCGAACTCGCGCACCAGGATGTACTCCACCTGGCTGGCGATGTCGTTGAGCAGCGAGGAGAAGGTGCCGGTGCTGGTGGCCACCGGCGAGTCCCGCACCAGGATCCGGAAGCCGTCGGTCTGCTCCTCGATGTAGGTCAGCAGCGCCAGCGCGGCCTGCTCGACCAGCGCCCGCGGGTTGTCCCCGGTCAACGCCGAGGTGATGGCCTCCATCAGGTTGCGCATCTCGCGGTCCACCACCACCGCGTACAGGCCTTCCTTGCCACCGAAGTGCTCGTACACCACCGGCTTGCTGACCCCGGCCCGGGTGGCGATCTCCTCGATCGAGGTGGCCTCGAAGCCCTTCTCCGCGAACAGCGCGCGGCCGACGTCCAGCAGTTGCTCGCGCCGTTCCTTGCCGGTCATCCGAACCCGGGGCCTGCTCTGGCTGTCGGTCACTCGTCCCATTCTTGCGCACTCGGGGCAGGTCCGGGCTCACCGGCGGTTTCGCCGGGCCACCGGCAGTTGCGATCATGGGCAGATGACTGATGCGCCGATCGTCACCGCACCGGATGCGGACTCGCTGCTGGCCGCGGCCGAGCAGGCCGATGCCCACGACCCGCTGGCCCACCTGCGCGACCGCTTCGAGCTGCCGGAGGGAACGGTCTACCTGGACGGCAACTCACTCGGGCCACTGCCCCGGGCAGTCCTGCCGGTGCTGACGGAGGTGGTGCAGCGGCAGTGGGGCCAGGACCTGATCACGTCCTGGAACGTCCACGACTGGTGGGGCCTGCCCCGCCGGGTCGGCGACCGGCTGGGCAGCCTGGTCGGCGCGGCCCCGGGCCAGGTGGTGTGCGGCGACTCGACCTCGGTGCAGCTGTTCCAGGCGATGGTGGCGGCCTGCCGGCTGCGTCCCGGGCGTTCGATGCTGCTCACCGATGGCGCGAACTTCCCCAGCGACCAGTACCTGGCCGACTCGGTGGGCCGGCTGCTCGGGCTGCGGGTGATCCGGTTGCACCCGTCCGAGCTGGCCGCCTACCTCGCCGACCACGGGGCGCAGGTGGCGGCGGTGTC
>Ga0247773_1000623_pt1 | contig 13717 bp, 9 predicted proteins | sample UWRJL092311B6_FD_179934 | JGI IMG/M metagenome (GOLD analysis project Ga0247773, IMG submission 179934) | Plant litter microbial communities from Arlington Agricultural Research Station in Wisconsin, United States - UWRJ-L092-311B-6 | ecosystem: Environmental > Terrestrial > Plant litter >...
CGGGTCGCGGTGATGGGTTGCGTCGTCAACGGTCCGGGGGAGGCTCGCGAGGCCGACCTGGGAGTGGCCAGTGGCAACGGCAAGGGTCAGATCTTCGTCCGCGGCGAGGTGATCAAGACCGTGCCCGAGTCGATGATCGTGGAAACCCTGATCGAAGAGGCGATGCGGCTCGTCGAGGCGGATGCGCTGCCATGACCGCCGCGCCGCTCATCCGTCCTGTTGGAGAACGCGACCGAAACGAGCCTGCGATGCCTGAAGCCGCTGTGCCCACCGCCGACCTCGGCGCCCGGCTGGCCGTCAGCCCGTCGGACGAACAAGCCACCCTGGAGCGGGTGAAGGCGCTGGCCGAGCTGATCTCGGTGCAGCTGCTTAACGACTGGTCGGCCGAGGGCCAGCTCGACGTGGTGTGCAGGTACGCGGTCAGCGCGCCGGGCAAGTTCTTCCGTCCGATCCTGCTGCTGGAATCGGCGCTGGCGGTCGGCGGTGACACCTACCAGGTGCTGCCCGCCGCGGCCGGCACCGAGGGCGCGCACGTGGCCAGCCTGATGCACGACGACATCATCGACGGCGACCAGGTGCGACGCGGAATGCCCGCCGCGCACGTGGTATTCGGCCGGGACGACACCATCGTCGGCGGCGACGCCCTGATCTTCTACCTGTTCGGGGCGCTGTCGAACTGCGCCGAGCGGGGTGTGGAGCCCGACCGCATCGTGGCGGCGATGAACCGGGCCGCCGAGGCCGGCCGGGACCTGTGCCGCGGCCAGATGCTCGAGGAGGCGATCCGGGCCGGCTATGACTGCCAGGTCGAGTCCTACCTGGAGATGATCGAACTCAAGACCGGCGCGCTGTTCCGGGCGTCCTGCTTCATCGGCGCGACCCTCGGCGGCGGCAGCAGCGCGGCGGCCCAGGCGCTGGCCCGGTACGGCACCTGCCTGGGAATCGCCTTCCAGATCCAGGACGATCTGTTGCCCTACCTGTCCAGTGACGAGGAAGCGGGCAAGTCCCGGATGAGCGACCTGGCCAACCGCCGGTTGACGTTGCCGTTCCTGCTCTGCCGGGAGCAGGCCGACGTACGGCTCGCGGCCGAGATGGACGAGCTGATGACCCGGCAGGAGGACCTGTCGGGTCGCTACCAGCGGCTGTCCGGCCTGCTCACCGAGTCCGGCGCGGTGACCCGGTCGGCCGAGCTGGCGACCCGGTACGCGGGCGAGGCGATCGACGCGCTGTCGATGCTGGCCGAGTCCGAGAGCAAGGCGTCGCTGAGCTACTTCGCCAAGGCGGCGGTGGATCGATGCCGGTGAGCGTGCGCACCCGGCTGTTCGCCCACCTGGAAACCTGGCGGCCCTACACCGCCTGCTACGTCGGCCTGGTGGGGCTGGCTGGTGCCCAGCTGGCCGATCCTGGTGCCGGGTCCGGGCGCAGCCTGGCCGCCTGGGCGATTCCCACCCTGGGCTGGATCGGCGGCCTGTACGGCGGGGACTACTTCGACCGCCGGCTGGACGCCGAGGCCAAGCCGCACCGCCCGATCCCGTCCGGGCGGATGCCGGCCGGCGTCGCGCTGGCCGGGCTGATCGGCTGCAGCGCGGCCGGCGCGGTGCTGTCGCTGCTGCTCAACTGGCGAACCGTGCTGCTGGTCGGCGCCGCCCTGCTGGTCGGCATCGGTTACAGCACGGTGTTCAAGGGCCGCGGGCTGTCGGGCAACCTGGTCCGCGGCAGCATGACCGCCTTCGCCTTCCTCTACGGCGCCATGATGAGCCAACAACTGCCGCCGGCGCGGTTGCTGCCGCTGGCGCTGGTGTTCCTGCTGCACGACACCGCCTCGAACCTGGTCGGCGCGGTCCGCGACATCGACGGCGATCGCGTGGGTGGCTACCAGACCTATCCGGTCCGGTACGGGGTAGCCCGCTCGGTCCGGGTCATCGCCGTCCTGCTGGCGCTGGCCTACGCGCTCGCGCTGGCGGCACCGGCGATCCTGCACCGGCACTGGAGCAGCGCCTTCGCCACCGGGCTGCTGATCGCCGCGGCCACCGCGGTCTGGGCGATCGGGCCGCTGTTCCAGCTCGGAACCCCGGCCCGGCGGCCGGCCTACCAGGCGCACGCGGTGTTGGTGATGACCCGGATCCTGCTGGCGGGCGCGTTCGGGGTGTGGACCCTGGGCGCGCCGGTCGGCGTGCCGATCGTGCTGGCCGCCCTGGCCGCCACCTGGATCAGCCAGCGGTTGCTGCGCGAGCGGCACGAGTTCGCCCCGGCGCAGCCGGCCGAGGAGCTGACCGGTGCGCGGGTCACCGAGTTCGTGGACCACCAGCTCGCGGTGCTGAGCGGGGACCCGTCGGCGTTGGCCGCCCTGGCCGGCTGGAACCGGGTGATCGACATCGCGCTGAGCGAACCGGAGCTGCGGCTGCGGCTGCGGTGCCGGGACGGCCGGCTCACCAGGGTGGACCCGGAAGAGCCCGGTGCCGATCCGGATGAGCGCGGTGCCGATCCGGTGCTGGGCATCAGCACCACCGGGCGGGTGTTCGGCGACATCTTCCTGCACAACCGGAGCAATCCACGCCGTGCCTACCTGTCCCGCCAGCTGACCATGTCCGCTCTGGCCGCGGACATGATCCGGCTCAACCAGCTGTTCAACCGGTTCCGGACCCTGACCGCGCCGGCCGCCGCGACCGCCATCGATCGGCCGGTCGAAGCCCGTGAAGCGGAGCCGGCCGTTCTCCGGTCGACGGTGGTGATCAGCGACACCACGCTGCGCGACGGCGAGCAGATGCCGGGCGTGGTGTTCACCCCGGACGAGAAGCGCCGGCTTGCCCGGCTGCTCGACGAGCTCGGGATTCCCCTGATCGAGGCGGGCTTTCCGGCCGTATCGGCCGAGGAGGCCGAGACCATCCGGTCGATCGTGGCGGACCGGGCCGTCGACGGCCGGGCGTTGATCCAGGTGATCGCCCGCCCGGTCGATCGTGACATCGACGCCGCGCTGGGCACCGGAGCGCACAGCATCGCGGTGTTCATCGGTACCTCGGCCAGTCACCTGCAGTCCAAGCTCAGGATGACTGTCGACGAGGCGCAGCACGCGGTGGAGAGCGCGGTCCGGCGTGCCAAGCGCGCCGGCCGGCAGGTGGTGTTCGCCGCCGAGGACGCCACCCGGACCGAGCCGGAGGTGCTGCGCAGGATCTGCCTGGCGGCCGCCGAGGCGGGTGCGGACGCCCTCGGCGTCGCCGACACGGTCGGCATCGCCAACCCGGCCTCGATGACGGCGCTGGTTCGCCGACTGGCCGCCGAGGTGCCGCTGCCGCTGGCGGTGCACTGCCACAACGATCTCGGCCTGGCGACCGCCAACTCCCTCGCCGGAGTGTTGGCCGGTGCCTCCGGAGTCCAGTGCTCGGTGCTCGGTATCGGCGAGCGGGCCGGCAACGCCCCGCTCGAGCAGGTGGTGCTGGCCCTGCAGGCGTCGTTGGGCTATGACACCGGGCTCGACACCACCCGGCTGCAACCGCTGGCCGACTACGTCGCCGACCTGGTGGGGGTGGCGATCCCGCCGTTCCAGCCGGTGGTGGGCGCTCACGCGTTCACCCACGAGAGTGGCCTGCACCTGGACGGGATCACCCAGGATCCGGGCACCTACGAGCCCTACCGGCCCGAGGTGCTGGGCCGGCAGCGGCGCATCGTGCTGGGCAAGCATTCAGGGGTCTCGGCGGTGCTGGCGGTCGCCGAGGCCGCCGGCATCGAGTTGGACCCGGCGCAGGCCCGGCAGGTGCTGTCGGCGATCAAGCAGTCCGCGCAGGCCAAGCAGTTCCGGCCGGTGCCCGACGCCGAGCAGTTGGTGCTGCGTTTCGCGCCACTTCCCGTCGGCTATGCCGGCGCGACCACCACGACCGACCAGTAGAGGAGCCGGATCACCATGACCGCAGTCGAGAACGCCCCGGCGGCCTGCCCGTACGCGGAGCTGCCCGAGCGGCCGGCGTTTCCCTTCCAGGGTGACGTGTTCGTCGAGCCGAGCCCGGTCTATGCGACGCTGCGGGCCGAGCGCCCGGTCTGCCCGGTCACCGCGCAGGGCGAGAAGCCGGCGTGGCTGGTCACCCGGTACGCCGATGCCAAGCAGGCACTGACCGATCCCCGGCTGACGCGGGCCGGCACCCTCGACGAGCGGACGGTGCAGTCGATGGGAGCCGCCGGGCCGGCCGGACGGACCGCGTTGATCTATGCCGACCCGCCGCTGCTCACCGACTCCCGCAAGCTCATCTCGCGCTACTTCAACGGCCGCCGGGTGGAGGGCCTGCGCCCGCGGGCACAGCAGATCGTGGACGGCCTGATCGACGCCATGCTCGATCGCGGCGGGCCGGTGGACCTGCTGGACAGCTTCGCCAGGCCGCTGCCGATGCAGATCATCTGTGAATTGCTTGGCATTCCGGTGTCCGACAGCGAGCGGATCAGGGCCAGCGTGGACGTGCTGATGGCCACCGGCGGTCGCGCTCCGGACGACGTCCGGGCGGCGTTCGGCTTTCTCTACGGCTACCTGGGCCGGTTCGTCGCCCAGCTGCGCGCCGAGCCGGGCGCGGACCTGCTGTCTGACCTCATCCATGCCGAGGGCGAGGATCCGCTGACCGATGCCGAGCTGGTCGGGCTGGCCATGCTGCTGTTCGTCACCGGGCACGAGACGACCATGACCCAGATCGTGAACTCCTGCCTGGTGCTGCTGCAATCCGACGAGCAGCGCGCCAAGCTGCTGGCCGAGCCGGAACTGCTCGAGGGCTGCGTGGAGGAACTGTTGCGCTTCGTGCCGCTCGGCCATGCCGGCCTGCCGTTCGCCGCGAGCGAGGATCTGGAGCTGGCCGGCGAGCGGATCAACAAGGGCGAGCTGGTGTTCGTGTCGAAGCTGTCGGCCAACCGCGACTCCGACGAGTTCGCCGATGCCGACCGGCTCGACATCACCCGCACCGCGAACAAGCACATCGCCTTCAGCCACGGACCGCACTACTGCCTGGGCGCCGCACTGGCCCGGATGGAGTTGCAGGTCGCGATCGGCACGCTGTTCCGGCGGCTGCCCCAGCTCCGGCTGGCTGTCGATCCGGAGCGGTTGGAGTGGCGTACCGACAGCATCCAGCGCGGCCCGCACGCGCTGCCGGTGACGTGGTAGCCGGCGCCACGAGCACCTCCGAGGCAACCGAGCGAGTGAGGACGACGATGACAGCTGGGCAGGATCTGGTGGCAGTGCTCGACGCGGCGCTGGCCCGGACGACGGACACGCTGTTCGGGCTGCAACGCTCGGACGGCAGCTGGCAGGGCAGGCTGTCGGCCAGCCCGCCGTCCACCGCGGACGTGTTGATCGCCATGCACCTGGCCGATCCGGCCGGCTGCGCGGACCTGATCGAGCGTGGCCTGCGGTTCCTGATGTCCAGCCAGCAACCCGACGGTGGCTGGGGTGACGACGTTGACACCGAATCGACGTTGAACGGCACCGCATTGACGGTCGCAGCGCTGGCGCTGATCGCGCCGGACCGGGCGGCTGAACACATCCGGCTCGGCTGGCAGCGGGTGCAGGACTTCGGCGGCGTCGAGGCGGTGCGCGATGTCGAGCGGTGCTCGCTGACCGTCCTGGTGCACTTCTACCTGGTGCTGGCCGGCCTGATGAGCGACGAGGACCTGCTGCGGGTGCCGATCGAGCTGTCGCTGCTGCCGGCACCGTTGCGCCGCAAGCTGACCTTCGCGATGCCGACGGCGATGGCCTGGGGCCTGATGTGCGCCGAGCTGCTACCCGCCGGCCGGCTCCGGCGAGCCCTCAACCGCAAGGCCACCCCGCCGGCCATCGAGTACCTGGACGGCCTGGTCGGCTTCGAGGGCCCGGACGGCGGGTTCGTCGAGTCGCCGATGATGTCTGCCAACGTGTGCATCGGCCTGACGCTGGCCAGGCTCCGTCCCGACATCGTCGAGCACTGCCTGCACTACTTCCGGCTGACCATCAAGCCCGAGGGCGGTTGGGCGGTGACCCGGGACCTGGAGGTCGACGCGACCAACTTCATCTCGGTGGGGCTGCAGCATGCCGGGCTGGGCGAGGACTCCCGGGTGGCCAAGGCGGTGGAGTGGATCCGCAGCGCGCAGCGGGACGAGGACTTCATCTGGACCGGTGCGCCACCGGGTGGCTGGGGCTGGGGGTTGCCGTCGGGCTGGCCGAACAGCGGCAACACCGGCGGTGCGGTGATGGCCCTGGCCGGCGCCGGGCACGACGTCGGCGACGACCAGGTACGCCGGGGCGCGACGTGGTTGCTGGAGCAGCAGAACTACGACGGATCGTGGAGTTGCTTCGCCCACGTCGGGCGGTTGGCCACCATGGACCCGTCCTTCGCGATGGTGGGCAAGGCGCGCTCGCCGAAGGTGCTCTACGGCCCGTGCTCGGTGATGTCGGCCGAGGCGGTCTCGGCGCTGGGGTTGTCCGGGGCCTGGAGGGCCGGCGATCCCCGGTTGGACAAGGCCTATTCCTGGTTCGAGAAGGTGCAGCACGCCGACGGCGCCCTGGACAACAAGTGGTATCTGGGCCTGACCGCGGGCACCGGCTCGGTGTTGCGGGCGCTCGGTGACAACGGCCTGGGCGCCAGTCCGGTGGCTCGGCGCTGCGCGTCCTGGCTGCGGTTGAGCCAGAACACCGACGGCGGCTGGGGTGACGCGATGGGCTCGCAGGTCTCCACCGCCGAGGAGACCGCGATGGCGATGCTCGGGCTGACCTCGATCGGCAGCGACGCCACCGACCCGATGCTGGTGCGCGGCGCCCGCTGGTTGGTCGAGCACCGCGACGCCGACGGGCTGTGGCAGCCCAGCCTGCTGGGCGTGTACTTCCTGGAACTGCTCTACCGGCACGACCACACCGCCAACGGCTATGCGTTGCAGGCGCTGGCCCGCTACCGCCAGCTGCTGGTGCGCGGTGGTGCCGCCACCGCCGATCGCTATGCCAGGCCGAGCTGGGCCGGGAGGTACCAGTGACCATCAGTCCCGAACTCTTCATCGCCGGCGTCGGGGTGTACCTGCCGGACCGGCAACCGGCCGTCGAGGCGATCCGGCAAGGCCGGTACGACGACGCCTCGGCCGCGTCCGACGAGGTGGTGTCGGCCTGCGTGGAGCAGAAGCTCCACCCGGCCGAGATGGCCGCGGCGGCCGGCCGGGACGCACTGGCGATGGCCGGCCCGCGGGCCGGCAACGTGCGGGCGGTGCTGCACTCCTACCTCAACTTCCAGGGTGCGCACTTCTGGGACGCCGCGCCCTACGTCGCCGAGCACACCGTCGGGTCGCGGGTACCGGCCTTCGACGTCAGGCAGTCCTGCAACGGCGCGCTCGGTTGCCTGGAGCTGGGCCGGCGGTTCCTCGACGACGCCGGGGACAGCGTGCTGGTCACCACCGGCGACCGGTTCGACAACCCGTGGGTGAACCGGTGGAAGGGTGACCAGTCGGTCTTCGGCGACGGCGGCACCGCCCTGGTGCTCAGCGGTTCCGGCGGCTTCGCCAGACTCGACTCGCTGGTCACGCTGTCGGACAACTCGCTGGAAGCCGAGTCGCGGGGCGCGGAGTTCACCGACTCCGGCGACGTGATCGACTTCGAGTTGCAGCGCGAGAAGTTCCACACCACGACGGTGGCGATGATGGAGCACTACGGCCGGATGGAACCGTTGCTGCACCAGTGCATCGGCCAGGCCCTGGACCAGGCGGGGATCGGCAAGTCCGACCTGGCCTACGTCGTGCCGGTGGTGACCACTCGGTGGCGGGTACAGATCCAGCTCGACCGGTTCCTGGGCATGAAGCCGGAGCAGTCGACCTGGGAGTTCGGCAGCACCACCGGCCATATGGGCTCCGGTGACCAGATCAGCGGCCTGCACCACCTGCGCAGCACCGGCAAGGTCTCGCCCGGTGACCGGGTGCTGCTGCTCGGCGGCGGCACAGGTTTCACCGTCACCGGCGCGGTATTGGAGATCCTGGAGGATTGAGATGGACGCCGGATGGGACGCCTGGTTCGAGGCGGTGCTGCGCGCCGAGCTGACCGAGCTGAGTGCGAATGCCGTGCTGGAGCCGGATCAACCGCTGGCGCTGTACGGCCTGACCTCACTGAGCTATCTCAGGTTGGGCGAGCAGTTGTCCCGGCACTACGGGGTGTCCACCCGGTCGCTGGTCCAGCGGTCCTTCCGTACCGCGCGCTCGCTGTGGGCCTTCACCCAGGCCGCCGACCTGCCGGCGGCCGTACCGATGCCGGTGGTGCGGGAGCGTGAGGTGGCCCGGGTCCAGGCCGGGCGGACGCTGGCCGAGCACTTCGCCGCGGCGGCGGACCGGCATCCGCAGGCCACCTGCCTGATCGCCGGTGCGGCTTCGCGAACGTACCGGCAGTTGCTGGGCGAAGTGGCGGCCCTGGCCCGGGTGCTCCGCTCCCTGATGGGACCGTCGAGCGCCGCCACGGCGACCGGTGCCACCGCCGCTCCGGTCCGGATCGCGGTGCTGGGCGAACGGGAGCTGGCGACCTATCGCGGCTACCTCGCCGTGCTGTACGCCGGCGCGACCGTCGTTCCGCTGTCGCTGGAATCGCCACCGGCTCGCAATGCCGCCATCGTGGCCCGGGCCGGGGTGACCCTGGTGCTGTTCGCCGGTGAGCGCGAGGACCCGGAGCTGGTCGATCAGCGTGCCGCGCTTGGTGAGGTGGCGGCGCTGCTGGACATCTCGGCGACCTCCGGTCCGATGTATCCGATCGAGCCACCGGCGCCGGTGTCGAAGGATGCCATCGCCTACCTGCTGTTCACCTCCGGGTCCACCGGAACCCCGAAGGGCGTCGGCATCACGCACCGCAACGTGGACGCCTTCCTGGCCGGGTCGCTGGCGCGGTATCGGCTCGGGGCCGGCGATGTCTTCTCCCAGGTCCACGAACTCAGCTTCGACCTGTCGGTCTTCGAGTTGTGGGGTGCCTGGGCGAGCGGTGCGACGCTGGTGGCCGTGCCGCGGCTGCGGGCGCTCGATCCTGCCGAGACGGTTTCGACCTACGGCATCACGGTCTGGACCTGCACTCCCAGCCTGATGGCAGCGGCCGGCGCCGCCGGCCGGCTTGCGCCCGGTTCACTGGCCGGACTGCGCTATGTGGTCTTCTGCGGGGAACCGCTGCCGGAGTCGACCGCCGCGCTCACCACGGCGGCGGCGCCGGCGGCGGTGGTCGACAACACCTACGGGCCCACCGAGGCCACCGTGTGGTGCACCTGGCATCGGATCACTGACAACCGGCCGGGGACCGGGGAATCAGCCGCCGGCATCGTGGCAATCGGTGCGCCGTGCCCGGGCATCGAGGTGCTGATGCTGGCCGAGGACGGCGCACCGGCCGACGAGGGCGAGCTCTGCCTGGCCGGTGCGCAGGTGTTCACCGGCTACCTCGACTCCGAGCTGGATGCGGACAGGTTCGTCGAGCACGACGGTCGGCGCTGGTACCGTACCGGTGACCTGGTGACCCGCGGCGTCAACGGCCTGCGGCACCTGGGCCGGCTCGACGACCAGGTCAAGGTGCGCGGGTTCCGCATCGAACTTGCCGAGGTGGAGCAGGCCGCTTCGGCGTTACTGGCCGGCCGGCGGACTGCCGCGGTGCTGGCCGCCGACTGTGCGGGCGCCGCCGAGCTGGTACTGGTCCTCGAGGGCGAGCCGGTGGACGGTAACCGGCTGCGGGCCGGGCTTGCCGAACGGTTGCCGGGGTACATGGTGCCGGGCCGGGTGCGGTCGGTTGCGGTCTTTCCGATGACCAACAACGGCAAACTCGATCGTCCGGCTCTGGCTGAGCAGGCTGCCGGGCCGGCCTACGAACCTGCCTCGGCGGGCTAGCGCGGGGTGCCTCAGCCGGTGAGGGCCGGCACCCGGTCGGCCTTGCGGTCGGGAAAGCCGAGCTGCTGCAGGCGGTCCAGCACGGTGAAGCGCTGGTAGCCCAGGCCCGAGATGTTGTGCATGATCTTGTAGCACAGGCGCTGGTTTCGCCCGTGGCAGCCGAGGATGTAACGGGTGCGGGCGAATCCCGGTCGGCTGCTGGTGTTGGTGAGCAGGTCGGCGAACCGGTGGCTGAACTCCGACAGGGTCTGGACGTCGGCACGACGCTTGAGGTTGTAGGCCGCCAGCGCGGCGTCCACCCCGGTCCGGTCGCTCACCTCGACGCCGTCGAGCACATCGGCCAGGGCCATCGCGTCGGCGATGGCCGCGTTCATGCCCTGGCCGGCCATCGGGTGCACCGCGTGGGCGGCATCTCCGAGCAATGGCATGCCGGCGCCGTGGAAGACCGGCGCCACGAACCGCCGGGCGGACAGCACCCGCGAGGTTGCGACGCTGCGGTGGATCGAGTCGGTCAGCGGGACCAGCGCGGGACAGGACCGGATCACGCTGTCCATCCAGGCCGGCACCGCTCGCTTGCCGATGCCGTTGACGAAGCCGTGCGGGATCTGGACGTACAACCGACCGCCGTTGTCGGGCATCGGGTACATCACCCGCATTCCCTCGGCGGTGACGACGGTGTTGGCGGTGTCCTTCAGGTGCGGCTCGTCCTCGAGGTCGAAGGCGATGACCTGGTGGTCGTACTCCACCGCGTCGATCTCGATTCCCACCTGGGCCCGCAGCTTGGACGAGTAACCGTCGGCGGCCACCACCAGTGGCGCGTACAGCTGGTCACGCAGCTTGCCGTCCCGGGTCTCGATTCCGCAGATCCGGCCGCTGTCGTCCATCAGCGCGTGATCGATCACGACGCCGCGCCGGAATTCGACGGTCGGCGGCAGCACCGCGATGAAGTTGTCGAGGATTGCCTTGTAGGTATGGGTCAGGCAGTGGTTGTACGGATCGGGCAACCACCGGTAGTCCATCGAACAGAGTTCCTCGTCCAGGGCGTTCGAGCTCACCAACCGGTCGATCCGCCGGGCGCCCGAGCCGACGAGGCTGGTCAGGTTTCCCAGCGAGTCCAGGCTGACCAGCGAGCTGGGTTGCAGCAGTTCACCCTTGAAGGTATTGACAGTGTCGCGCAGCTTGTCCACCAGCAGCACCCGGTGGCCCTGGCGGCCCAGCCCGATCGCGGCAGTCAGTCCACCCGCACCGGCACCGCAGATGATGACATCGAAGGACCGGTCCGCAACTGTCATGCTTGCATCATAAGGGACAACCGGAACAGCTAGGAAAATTTATTACAGATGAGAATTGCTCGGCAGTCGAGCGCGATCACTCGGATCCGAGCAGGTCGGCCAACTCGACCAGCAGCCGGCTGGCCCGTTCGCGCTCGGCCTTGCTGAGGTGTGGAGTCGCCTCGGCCAGCGCCTGGCCGATCGGTCGCGAGCTGTAGTCCTCGACGGTCTGCCGGTAGGTGTTCGGGTCGAGCCGCACCCGGGTCTCCCGCCGGTCCTGCGGGTTCTTCCTCAGGTGGAACACCCCCTCGGCGCCCAGTTCCCGGACCACCCGGGATACCCGGCTCTGGGCCAGGCCGGTGCCTCTGGCGATCTCGGTGATGGCACTGTCGGGGTTGCGTGCGACGTGCTCGACGATGGCGAGTTCGCCGATCGACAGGGGCAGGTCGCCGCCGTCCTGGCTGGCCTTCAGGGCGATCTCACGGAGTTGCCGGGCCAGTCTGATGAGCCGCCGGACCTCCATTCTGTGAACATACCCTGGATGGTGGCCGAGGCTGCCGGGCCGCGCCAGCAAGGTATATCATCGGTGATGTATCACTGGTGATGGAAGGCTGTAACCGATGTCTTGGACTGACTGGGCGATCTCGATTGGCCTTATCGCACTGGTACTTCGCCAACTACGGGGCAGGCAGCTCACGCCGTCCAGCCTGATGTGGCCGGTGGGGCTGGTGGTGTGGGCGGGTTTCGAGTACCTGGGTAAGTTTCCGAGCCACACCTCGGACTGGATCTTCGCCGCGTCCCTGAGCGCCATCGGCTTGATCCTGGGGCTGAGCTGCGGCTTCTTCACCCGGGTGTATCCCGACGGCGACCAGGTGACCGCCAGGGCGACCAAGACCGCGGCGGTGCTGTGGATCCTCGGCATGGCCAGCCGGTTGGCTTTCGGCATCCTCGCGCTGCACGGTGGGGAAGAGGCGATCGGGCGGCTGAGCGATCGGTTCGACCTGCATTCGGCAGACACCTGGCCGACGGCGCTGATCACCATGGCGCTGTGCGAGGTGCTCTCGCGCACCGCGGTGCTGCTGTGGAAGTACCACAACGCCGCCCAGCATGTGGTTCAGCCGGTGAACAAGGGCAAGGGCCGGGGCAAGCAGCGCTCCGCGGTCAACATCTCGAAGGCCTGACGCTAGTCGGCGTTGGTGGCCAGCGCCTGGAGCTGACCGTAGGCGCCGTTGAACTGGTCTTGCCCGCCGGGGAAGGTTCCTGATGAGGAGCTCTGCCAGAGCGTCCAGGTGGCGGTGCCGGCCGGGATCGAGGTTGGCGGTGCGGTGGTGTAGCTGGCCAGCCAGAACGGATTGGTGCTGGCGAACGCGGCGGAATTGGCGGTGCAGGCGTTCCACCAGCTGAAGGTCGTGTAGATCATCGGGTACTTGTTGGTCTTGAGGTGTACCTCGTCGGAGAAGGCCCTGATCCAGGTGACCATCGCGGTCGCCGACATCCCGTAGCAGGTCGCGCTGGTTCCGGGTTGCAGCACCAGCGCCGGCGGCATCGTCCGACCGTCGCCCGACCAGCCGCCGCCGTGGCCGACGAAGTAGTCGGCCTGGGCCGTGCCGGTCGAGCTGTCGGGGTGGGAGTAGTGGTAGGCGCCGCGGATCATGCCGATGTTGTAGGAGCCGTTGTACTGCTGGGCGAACGATGGGTTGGTGTACGTGGTGCCCTCGGTGGCCTTGACGTAGGCGAACCGGGCGCCGAGGTTGAAGGCCGCCTGCCAGTCCACGCTGCCCTGCGCGCTGGAGACGTCCATGCCCTGGCTGAGCAGGCCGCGGTTCTGCTTGGCGGTCAGCACCCGCATCGCCGAGGCGTCCACCTTGGACTTGAAGGCTGAATCGGAATTGGCTTTGGCCAGCACCGCGTTGTACATCGCAGGCAGCAGCGAGGGATCGTTCATCAGCGCCAGGTCGCCGCCGGCGTTGAAGAAGTTGATCGCCCGGTCGGCCGGTGCCCACGGCGTCACCTGGGCGGCGCCGAGGCTGTCGCTCATCACCACGCCGGTGAAGCCGAGGTCGCCGCGGATCATGCCGTTGATGACGGTGCTGGAGAAGGCCGCCGGGTTGTTCGGGTCGATCTTGGAGTAGTAGGCCAGTGACACCATGACGATCGGCACGCCCTGGTTGACGGCGTCGGCGTAGGGCTGGACGTAGGCGTCGTACCGGGTGGTCTGGGTGTCCGTGACGCCGGTGCTGGTGTCGGTGTTCGCGGTCACCCGGCCGAGGCCGGGAAAGTGCTTGACGGTGGCGGCGATGCCGGCGTCGGCCATCCCCTGGGCGAAGGCGTTGCCCTCGGCCGAGACGGTGGCCGGGTCGTAACCGTACTCGCGCTGGTAGTAGCCGATCGGCTTGTTCTGCGGCGCGAACGCCGCGCTGGGCACGGTGTCGAGCACCGGCGCCAGGTTGACGTTGACACCCGCGGACTTCAGCTGGGTGCCCCAGGTCTTGGCGTCGGCGCGCAGGGTGCTCGGCGCGTAACCGCCCTGGGTCAGCCCGCTGGGGATGGTGGAGAAGCCGGTGCCGGACAGCACCTGCACCTGGCCGCCCTCCTGGTCGGTGGAGATGAGCAGCGGCACGCCG
>Ga0247773_1000624_pt1 | contig 13685 bp, 10 predicted proteins | sample UWRJL092311B6_FD_179934 | JGI IMG/M metagenome (GOLD analysis project Ga0247773, IMG submission 179934) | Plant litter microbial communities from Arlington Agricultural Research Station in Wisconsin, United States - UWRJ-L092-311B-6 | ecosystem: Environmental > Terrestrial > Plant litter >...
AGGCAGTGCCCCAAAGCCCTGCCCGATCTCCAATTTTAAGGGGCAAATCCCCCAAATAAAATCGGACACGAACCAACCAGTCAGCCCGAGCAGGTAGGCAATCGGCTTTCAAGCCTGCTGCCGCAGGCAACCCTGCGCCGTCGACGAGCAGCAGGCCTGCCGCAGGCAACCCTTCGTCAGCCGGTCCTGTAGGCCTGCCGGAGGCAACCTTGCGCCGTCCACCCCCGTAGGCCTGCCGGAGGCAACCCTTCGATCGAACCGCCGCAGGCTCTCTGCCGCAGGCAACCTTGCGTTCTCAACCCCCGTGGGCCTGCCGCAGGCAACCCTGCGCTCTCAACCGCCTCAAGCTGTCTGCCGCAGGCAACCCTGCGCCTTCAACCGTCTGTCGCCTGCCGAAGGCAACCCTTCGATCCAACCCCTGCAACTTGTCTGCCGCAGGCAACCTTCAACTGAAGCACCACCTGCCTGGCACTCACTACCCATCCACAACGGCAACCGTGGCCACCGGGCCCCCGGCCCCAACTCAACCCCGTGACCAAGCCAACCCACATCTCAATTGCACCGTCCGGAACCGCACCAAATATCTTCCGGCCCCCGGCCGGCACCCGCACCGCGCCTCAACCGCACCATGCCGGCAGGTTCTTTTAACCCCCACCCCGGCCACCCCCCGATTGTTTTTGCGCCCCCACCCTCTTTCGCCTTGTCAAGGCATCTTTCCAGCCTTGACAAGGCGAAAGGGGGTGGGACAATCGGCGCAATCGGGGGTTGACCCCACAGCACGGGGAGGTGAACAGGAGGAACCCGTGCGGCGCAATCCGAAGCGACTCACCCCGGTCCGTGCACCCAGCGTCCGGCACTCGTGCCAGGATGGACGACGTGACAAGGCCAGACCCTCGTAAAACCGCAGCTCTGTCCGCCGCACTCTCCGGGGCGGTGGACTTGGGCGCGCTCAAGGCGCGCGCGGACGCGGCCCGCCAGCGGCCCGCCACTCCACCTTCAGCTCCTGGCGCCCCGGCCAACGGCCCCAGCCCGTGGGTCCTCGACGTCACCGAGGCCACGTTCCAGTCCGTGGTCGAGCGTTCGATGGACATCCCGGTCGTCGTCGCGCTCTCCGCCACCTGGAGCCCGGAAGCCCAGCAGCTGGAACCGATCCTGGAGACAGCGGCCCGCGCCAGCGGCGGCGCCTGGATCCTCGCCAAGGTCGACCTCGACGCCAGCCCGCGCATCGGCCAGGCCTTCGGCGTCCAGTCCGTCCCCACGGTCGTGGCCGTGGCCGCGGGCCAGCCGATCGACGCCTTCGCGGGCCCCCTCCCGCAGGCCGAGTTCGACCAGTGGATCACCCGCCTCCTGGACGCCCTGCGCGACAAGCTCCCCGGCATCGCCGCGGCCGAGAACGGCGCGGCACCGGCCGCCCCCGCGGAAGAACCCGAGGACCCCCGCTTCACCGCCGCCGAGGAAGCCTTCGAACAGGGCGACTTCGACGCCGCCGAGGCCGCCTACGAGGCGATCCTCGCCGTCGAACCCGCCAACGAGGAAGCCAAGGCCGCCCTCGTCCAGGTCCGCTTCACGGCCCGCGCCGAATCCGTGGACCAGGACGCGATCACCAAAGCGGACGCCGCCCCCGACGACCTCGACGCCCAGCTCGCCGCCGCGGACCTCCAGATCGTCAACCAGGACGTGGAAGGCGCGTTCAAGCGACTCGTCGACACCGTCCGCCGCGTCTACGGCGACGACCGCAACAAGGTCCGCGAACACCTCGTAGGCCTGTTCGAGCTGTTCCCCGCGGACGACGCCAGGGTCTCAGCGGCCCGCCGCAACCTCGCCAGCGCACTGTTCTAGACCTCGTGAGGGGGGCCGAAACGCGCCCCCCTCACGAGTACTTCCGCGTGCAAACACCCTTCCCGCCATCGAAGAACCCGTCCCGAAACGCCTCGACGCGCGCGAACCCGGACGGCACCACAGCCCCGTTCACATCAGCCGCGATCAAGCTCTTGTCGGCCAGCAACTCCGCCACGGCCTCGTCCAGGTCCCCGGCCGACAACCGCAGCTTCGACGTGTTCTTGGTGGTGGTCCCAGCCCACGCCCCCGTCAGACACGCCGTCCGCAACCCGGCCGCGGGCCCGTCCAACGGATACCCGGTCGCCTTCTGGATCGACAGCGTGAACCGCGAGGCGATCTCGGCGAACGCGGCGAAGTCGCCGATCCCGCCCTTCTGCCCCTTCTTCGGCACCGCCCCGATCTTCGTCAGCTCGTCCAGGTCCAGCGACACCTGGTTGGTGCCGGGGCAGTACGCCGCGGGCGACGTCGGCTGCACCCCCGGACACGCGTCCACGCCCGTCTTGAACGCGGGCGGCGCGGCCCCGGTCTGCTTGTAGGCGTCCCGCAGGCTGCTCTCCAGCAGGTCCAGGTTCCTCCGGTCCCCGACCGCCAGCTGCCCCTTCGACGCGTCGTCCGGGCTGAACGTCTGCTGGGTGATCCGCTCCTTGATCTCGGCCTCGTCGATCCGCGCGCACCGCGCCGGATCGCCCGCGAAGCCGAACTGGAATGCCGCCACGCGGTCGAACGCGCTCCCGTGCGCCCCCTGCTTCTCCGCGCTCGTCCCCGCCGCGTCGCGGATGAAGAACATGGTGGCCAGCACCTGGTTCAACCCCGGCCCGGTGGAGATCCGGAAGTGCTTCGACTTGCCCTCGGCGATCCACCGGAAGAAGTTGCCCGCGTAGCAGTCGGCCTGCTGCTCCTTGATGATCGTCGGCGTCGCCTGGGTGATGCCGCTCTCCGCGCCCAGCTTGTACTGCACCGCGTGGCCCGTCTCGTGGGCCAGCACCGTGACCACCGACATCGGGCCGAACGCGTCGTTGAGCATCGGCAGCAGGTCGCCGCGGTCCCAGGCGATGCTGTCGTCCAGCGAGCAGTAGAACGCGTTCGCGACGCCCGCGGTGCTGGTGCGGCAGATCTCGACGCCCTTGCCGGTCGAGTCGTAGGACACGAGCCGCTTCACCGGGTCGAACTTCCTGCCCTTGAAGTTGGCGGGCAGGGCTTGCGACCAGTACTCCTCGACGTCGGCCATCGTGTTGAGGGCCAGCCGGTCCATCTCGCCGCCGTCGCCGTTCTCCACGGGCAGGGTCGCGTCCGGCACTCCGGGTTTCGCGCCGCTCTCGCCGGTGGTGATGTCCAGGCCCGCGACCTTCGTGACGTCGGGGGTCTCGGCCTTGGGGGTGCCGCCGATGGTGGTCGCGCACCCGCCGAGCAGGCCCGCCACCGACACCGTCGCGACGAGCGCCGCTCCTCGCCAAGCCCGCCGCGCCATCCCAGGGTCCCCATTCCGGTCCGCGTTTCGCCAGCGCTGCGCACCCTACTTGGTTCATCCGGGTGAGAGGTCGAGACCGAACTGTGAGCCTGCCTCACCCCTGGGGGTGATTTCTAGACTCTCGCGACTCGTTTCCTTGTCTCGTACTGGTGAGTAGGGCGAACGTCTCCGCTCACCACGCCTTCAACGCAGAGGGAGCCAGCGGTATGGCAGAGGCAGAGGACGAGTCGTCGGGGAGAACCCGGTGGTCCAGGTTCGTCGCCGTGTTCGGCATCGGCGCGATCGGCGCCGGGGCGCTGATGTTCGGCATGTCGCAGGGAGCGCTCGCGGCGTCGTTCGCGGTCTCCGGCAGCAGCTTCAAGGTGTCCGCCGACACCCTCACGGGCAAGGGTTTCGTGCAGTTCGGCGGAGTCGACGCGGGGTCCGGGGCCGCTCACGCGGTCGCGGTCAACGGGTTCAAGACGGCCACGCTCGACAAGTTCTGCCAGTCGGTGTTCGTGCCGGGCGTGCCGCTCGTCGGCGACGTCACGATGCGGATCACCGCCGCGGACGTCGGCGGCATGGCGGCGGAGAACCTGGTGGTCAACCTGACCGACCTGACCGGCGACCTGACGCTCGGCAACCCGCAGATCGGGGTCGACGCGGGCTCCCTCAACAAGGGTCCGGACGGCCTCAAGGGCCAGACCGGCGGCTTCGGCCTCCAGGCCGACACCGCCACGATCGCCGGTCTCAAGCAGACGGCGTGGAGCACCACCGCGCAGACGATCAAGTTCACCGGCATGGGCCTCACGGTCCGCCAGGGTCGTCAGGAGTGCTTCTGAACAGCGGTCCGGACGACCAGCCCCCGCGGCGGTCGTCCGGACTGCTCAGGGCGTGGCGCTGGTTCCGGGACTGGCGCCGCGGCAGACCGTTCTGGGCGGGGCTGTTCGTGGCCCTGTCCGGCGTGATCATCCTCGCCCCGCCCTACGCGAACCTGAAGCTCGGCGACCTGGTCATCTCGATCAAGACGCTGGGCGGGGTGTCCGCGCTGCTCATCGGCGTGCTGCTGCTGATCTGCGCGGGCGCGCTGTGGTTCCGGCCCGCGTTCCGCTTCCCCGCGGGCGTGATCGCCGTCCTGCTGTCGTTGATCGCCCTGGTGACGACCAACCTCGGCGGCTTCCTGCTGGGCACCATCCTGGGGCTGCTGGGCGGCGCGCTGGCCGTCTCCTGGACCGACCGGCCGAAGCGGAAGGCCGAGCGCCGCAAGAAGGTCGACCCGAAGGCCACTCCGTTGGCCGCGCTGTCGCTCGTGGGCCTGGTGCTGTTCCAGCCGCCGACGTCCTCCGAGCCGCCGCCCAGCAGCACGCCGCCGTCGTCCTCGGTCCCGTCGACCACCGCGGAACCGCCGTCGTCGACGCCGCCGTCCAGCGAACCGACCGATCCGTCCACGTCCACGGAACCGCCACCGGCGTCGTCCTCGGAGGAGCCCGCGCCGCCACCGGAGGACCTCACCCCGCTGGTGGCGGCGAACCGGCAGTGGACCTTGAAGGCCAGCAGGCTGGAACTCGGCGGGTTGGACTTCACCGGCATCGGCGAGGTCCCGCTCGACGGGCAGCTGGTCAAGGTCCTCAAGTTCACCTCGACCAGCCTGAAGATCACGAACCTGGTGCAGACCGCCGACCTCGGTGACGGGCACTCGCTCGTCACCGCGGCGGCGCCCGGCAGCGTCTCCACCATCGACTCGGGCAGGATCGAGCTGTTCACCGTGCGGCTCAAGGGGAACCTGGACATCCTCGGCCTGAAGATCCCGGTCGACTACACCGCGGCCAACCCGCCGCCGCTGAACATCCCCTTCGCGGTGTTCACCGAGGTGACCGTGCAGAACACCGACCTGCGCGGCGGGGTCCTGCGGATCCCCGGAGCGCACATCAGCGTCACCTGATCACCTGATCCCGCACGCCTTGTCGCCGTCGAACACGCCGGTGCGGAAGACCTCCACCCGCTTGAACCCCGGCTCGATGCCGGACTTGCCCTTCGCGTCGCGGGTCGGGAAGTTGGCCACCAGCAGCACCTTCACCGCCTCGTCCATGTCACCGGGGGAGAGGCCGAAGCCGTCCTTCGGCGACAGCACGGTCTTGGTGTACGCGCCCGCCATGCACAGCGCGTTGCTGCCCGCCGTGGACCCCTCGGTCTGCTTCCCGGCCTGCGCCAGCGCCGACAGCCCGTACCGGCTCGCCATCAGCAGGCCGGTCGCGTAGTCGCCGATCTCCTCGTGCAGCTTGGGCAGGTCGCCCTTGACGTCGATCTCCACGGACTTGTCGTCCTTGCAGAACGCCACCGGCCCCTGGTCGCCCGAGCAGTTCGGCTCGGTGTCGACCTGCGTCGACTTGGGCGGCACCCACGTCTTGCCCAGCGACGTGAGCACGCCCTGGTAGTAGTCGTTCAGGTTCGGCGTGAGCTGGACCAGCATCTCGTTGAACGGCAGGTTCCCGCCGCGGTCGCGGTCGTCGACGCTGGTGAACGACGACTGGGTGAACACCCGGTTCTGCACGGTCATCGCGCCGCAGAACTTCGTGTCCTTCTGGAAGCCGTCCTGGAACGCCGACACGCGGTCGAACGCGTTGCCGTGGGCCTGCTGGTCGGTCGGCGACGTGCCGACCGGGTCGCGGAAGGAGATCAGCGCGCCGAGCGCGGAGTCCAGGGCGTCCTGGCCGATGTCCAGCGACTTGGACTTCCCGTCGGCCACCCACTTCGTGAACGAGCCCGCGAAGCAGTCCGCCATCGCCTCGGTGAGGATCGTGGGGAACTTGCCGGGGTTCGCCTTCTCGGCCTCGGGCGTGATGCCCATCCGCTTCTGCACCGCGTGGCCCATCTCGTGCGCCAGCACGATCACCACGGCGGCGTCGCCGAACTTGTCCTGGAGCACCGGGAGCAGCGCCGCGCGGTCGTAGGCGACCGCGTCCGCCGACGGGCAGTAGAACGCGTTGCCCTCGACGTCGGACGCCTTCTCGGTGCAGGGCGGCGGTTTCGCCGTCGCGTCCGCCGTGTCGACGGAGAAGATCCCGCCGGTCAGGGGCGTCCACGGCTTGCCGAACGTGGCGGGGAACGCCTCCGTCCAGAACCGGTCGATGTCGGCCAGCGCGGTGCCCGCGAGCTGGTCGATCTGGCCGCCGTCGCTGCCCCGGATCGTGCCGGTCGACGTCGTGTCGCGCGCCACGACCCGCGCCGCCTTCGGCTGGCCGCTGACCGCGACCGTGCACCCGCTGCCGACCGTCGCGACGGCTGTCACCAGCGCCGCGAGCTTGACCAGCCGTCCTGATCGGTGTCGCATCGGACCATTGTGCCCGGATCCGTGGCGGGTGGGCGTCAAAGTGTTAATACCGCGATCCTCGTCATGGTCGCTTGTACCCTCCGCCGCATGGCCTGGCTCCCCGCTGACTTCGTCCACCCGACCGCCGTTCCCGTGACCGAGGACCGCCACCTGCGCCCGATCAGGGCCACGGACGTGGACCTGGACTACCCGCTGGTGATGGGCGCCCGTGAGCGCCTCTGGGCGACCTACGGCGAGGCTTGGGGGTGGCCGCCCGCGACCATGACCCACGAGCAGGACCGCGTCGACCTCGCCCGCCACGAGCGCGAGGCCGAGGAGCACAAGTCCTTCAACTACGCGTTGTTCAACGATGACGAGACGGTCCTGTACGGCTGCGTCTACGTCGACCCGCCGCGGAAGGTCGGCGCCGACGCCGAGCTCTCGTGGTGGACCGTCGACGACACCGACCTCGACGCGTTCGTCCCGGCGTGGATCGCGGCGGCGTGGCCGTTCACCGCGCCGCGCCACGTGGGCCGCGACCTGACCTGGGCGGAGTGGATCGCCCTCCCGGACGCCTGACGGGCGACCCACTCCCCGGCGTCAGGACGGCACGGGCTCCAGACTGATCAGTCCGCAGCCGTAGGCCTTGGCGCGGCCGATGCCCGCGACCACGGCCTCGGTGAACGCCGCCGGGTCGGTCACGACGAGGTGGCCGTCGAACCGGACCGCCTCGACGGTGATCTTCGTGGCGGCGTTCTTGCGGCCCACCAGGGTCGGGATCGGCGACGGCTCGACGTCCGGGACGTCGCCCGCCGTGGGGATCACGAAACCGTGCTGCTCGCCCTTGCGCATGAGCCACTCGACCTGGCGCTCCGGCTCGCGGTGCACCAGGCGCTTGCGCGACTTGGCCTCGCACCAGGTCGGGTTGGCGACGATGCGGAACGCCAGCTTCCGGCCCGGCGCCACGGTGTCGAGCACCGGCCGCAGCGGGCGCACCTCGGCGGGCGCGGTCAGGTGGCCCTCCGGGAGGACGTTCCAGTCCGGCTCCGTGCGGCTCTGGACGTACTGGACGTATCCGTCGTTCGTGCTGTCCAGGCGCCAGAGCACGGCGTGGGCCTGGCGGGCGGGTGTCGCCTCCGTGATGTTGGGGAACGCGGACATGACTGTTCGGTGCATGTCGTGGATGTTGGCGTGGTCGCGCCGGAACTCGCGCGATCGAGTGTTGATGTCCAGCTTGGTCAGGAACACGGTCATCCCGATTCGGTGTGCGGTGCTATTGCGGTTCCGAAAATGCGACGGTGATCAAGACCGAGGGCTCTACCTGCTGGTATGCCGCTCGCGCTCGGTCCTCATCACGTCGCATTCGTCGAGATCGACCATGTAATCAGATTCCGTTCGCATTGCCCATGCGGTAACCCCGATATCGCCCTGAATGGCGTTCGACTTCACCCGGATGATGCATTGGTTAACCGCTTGAATAGAATTGGTCTAAAGGTGTTATACGGCTATTCCGCAGTTTTGCGCATCGGGTGCGACGCCTGCGCTACCCCATCCGGCGGCAGATGTCGACATGTTCTTGGTCTCGCGGCGAGAAGTCGACAATCTGACGTTTGGTGGTACGGGACGACCGTCCATTCGCGAACACTGAGTGGACACGTCGACCTCGTGGGCGGTGCGCCGTCCGGACGAGTTCCTACGAAGCGGATCCGCTGTGATGCTGACCCTCGGTCAACTGGCCCAGATCGGGCGCCTCCAGCACCTCTGCGAGGTGCTGGGGTGGAGGGTGCAGTTGAAGCGGTCGCCGGAGCCGCCGCACGACGTCGACGAGCTGGTCTACTTCTGCGAGAGCGGCCTGTGGCTGGACGTCCTGCGGGTCCGGTCCGACACCGACGCGCAGGCCGCGCGGCTCGTGCGGCAGTCCGTTGTGGAGAACCGGCCGCGGGCCGTGTGGGAAGCCGAAGGCACGTTGGGCGAAGTGCTGGACCGGTTGGCCGAGTTGCGCTAACGCGAGATCCACAAAGGACGTCGCTTTTCCGGAGAACGAAAACCGGCCGTCCCCAACGGGAACGGCCGGTTTCGGTACCGAGTGCTAGATCGGGTCCTCGATCTCCACGTGCTCGTTCTCGGGAGCCAGCCACAGCACGCCCGCGGGCGGCAGTTGCAGGAGGGCCGACGCCTCACGGCCGTGCCACGGGTGCGCCTCGGCCTCGACGACGCCCAGGTTGCCCACCCCGGAGCCGCCGTACACCGCGGAGTCCGTGTTCACGACCTCCTTCCACCGACCCGTGGTCGGCAGGCCGACCCGGTAGTCGTGGTGCGGCTGCCCGGAGAAGTTGGCGACGCACGCCAGCACCGAGCCGTCCTCGCCGATGCGCAGGAAGCTCAGCACGTTGCCCGCCGAGTCGTTGGCGTCGATCCACTCGAAACCCTCGGGCTTGTTGTCCGCGCTGTACAGCGCGGGCGACGCCCGGTAGACCCGGTTCAGGTCACCCAGGAGCGTGCGGACCCCGCCGTGCAGCGGCGTGTCCAGCAGGTGCCAGTCCAGCGACTTCGACTCGGACCACTCCTCCGGCTGGCCGAACTCGCCGCCCATGAACAGCAGCTGCTTGCCGGGGTGCGCCCACATGAACGCGAGCAGCGACCGCAGGCCCGCGGCCTTGTTCCAGTCGTCGCCGGGCATCCGCTGCCACAGGGAACCCTTGCCGTGCACCACCTCGTCGTGGGACAGCGGCAGCACGAAGTTCTCGCTCCACGCGTACACCAGCGAGAAGGTGATCTCGTTGTGGTGGAACGCGCGGTGGATCGGCTCGCGGCTCAGGTAGTGGAGGGTGTCGTGCATCCACCCCATGTTCCACTTGAACCCGAACCCCAGACCCCCGAGGTGCGTGGGCCGGGAGACGCCCGGCCACGCCGTCGACTCCTCGGCGATCATCATCACGCCGGGGTGGCGGCGGTAGACGGTGGCGTTCAGCTCCTGCAGGAACCGCACCGCGTCCAGGTTCTCCCGGCCGCCGTACTGGTTGGGCAGCCACTGCCCTTCCTTGCGCGAGTAGTCCAGGTACAGCATCGAGGCGACCGCGTCGACCCGCAGGCCGTCGAGGTGGAACTCCTCGATCCAGTACAGGGCGTTCGCGACGAGGAAGTTGCGGACCTCGTTGCGGCCGAAGTCGAACACGAGCGTGCCCCAGTCGGGCTGCTCGCCCCGGCGCGGGTCGGCGTGCTCGTACAGCGCCGTGCCGTCGAACTTCGCGAGCGCCCAGCTGTCCTTGGGGAAGTGGGCGGGCACCCAGTCCACGATCACGCCGATGCCGCGCTGGTGCAGGCTGTCGACGAAGAAGCGGAAGTCGTCCGGGGTGCCGAAGCGGGACGTCGGCGCGTAGTACGAGGTGACCTGGTAGCCCCACGAGCCGCCGAACGGGTGCTCGGCGACCGGCAGCAGCTCCACGTGCGTGAAGCCGGTCTCGACCAGGTAGTCACCCAGCTGCTCCGCCAGTTCGCGGTAGTTCAGGCCGGGCCGCCACGAGCCGAGGTGCACCTCGTAGGTGCTGACCGCGGCGTTGATCCACGTGGTGGCCTCGCGCTTGGTCTCCCACTCGGCGTCGCCCCACTCGTAGTCCGACACCGTGACCACGGACGCGGTCTGCGGCGGCACCTCGGTGCCGAACGCCATCGGGTCGGCCTTCTCGTGCCACGCGCCGTCCGCGCCGAGGATGCGGAACTTGTACTTGGTGCCGACGGGGATGCCGGGGATGAAGACCTCCCACACGCCCGACGAGCCCAGCGAGCGCATCGGGTTCGCGCGGCCGTCCCAGCCGTCGAAGTCGCCGATGACCCGCACACCGCGAGCGGTGGGGGCCCAGACGGCGAACGACGTGCCCTCGACGCGGCCGAGCGGGGTGTCGTAGCCCCGGCGGTGCGCGCCGAGCACGTCCCACAGCCGCTCGTGGCGGCCCTCGCCGATCAGGTGCAGGTCCAGCTCGCCGACCGTCGGCAGCCAGCGGTACGGGTCGTCGACCGTGACGACGTCGCCGTCGTAGTCGATCTCCAGCCGGTAGTCGCCGGGGTGCTCGGGGAGCTTGCCCGCGAACAGGCTGTCGGCCACCCGCGGCAGGTCGTGCTTCTCGCCGCCCGAGACGACGGCGACGGACTTGGCGCCGGGGCGCAGGGCTCGGGCCACCACGCCCTCGCCCACGTGGTGCACGCCGAGCACCGAGTGCGGGTCGTGGTGCGCTCCGGCCAGCAGCCGGTCCACGTCGCTCGGCGGCGGTGCGGCGTCGGGCAGGTCGGCCGGTTTGGCGTTCACGGTGCCGTCACGCTCCTTCTCCTGTGATCCGGGCGATCGACGACAGCGGGACCGTCAACCACTCCGGTCGGTTCGCGTGCTCGTAGGCGACCTCGTAGACCGCCTTGTCCAACTCGAAGGCCCGCAGCAGTTCGCCGTGCTGCCTCGGGTCCCCGACGGTGTCCGCAGCCGCTTCCGCGTAACCCTCGCAGAAGGCGGCGCGGTTGCGCCGCGCCCACTCCAGCGCCCGCTCGGTCAGCTGGGGGTCGTCCTCCTGCCCGACGAGGAGCTGGTGCGCGGCGTAGTCGAAGGATCGCAGCATTCCGGCCACGTCGCGCAGCGGCGACTTGAGCGCCGCCCGTTCGGCGGCGGGCGCGGCGGGCTCGCCCTCGAAGTCGATCAGCAGCCAGCCCTGCACGGTCCGCAGCACCTGACCGAGGTGCAGGTCGCCGTGGACGTGCTGGATCGGGATCGGGCCCACGTGCTCCTGGACCTTGTCGAACGCGGCGGCGATGGCGGGGGCGTACTGCCGCATCTCCGGCACCACCTGCGACATCACCGTGAGCCGGGCGTGCATGGCGCGCAGCGTGGCGTCGAGGTCGGCCTCGTCGGCCTGCTGCTGCCCGAGCGCCCGCTGGAGGTCCGCGTGCACGGTGGCCACGGCCTGGCCGAGCCGGTTCGCCTCGGCAGCGAAGTCGCCGCCCACCTGGTCGGCGTGCAGGTCCGGGTCGGCCATCAGGTCGCGCACGCTCGTGGTCGCCATCGCCCAGCCGTCCACGGCGTCCGGCAGGAACTGCTGGAGCATGCCGATGGTGACGGGCTCGCCGTTCAGCTCACCGGTGATCGAGCCCAGCGGCTGCGCGATGTGCTCGCAGCCCGCGTCCCGCAGCGCCCGGTGCAGCACCAGGTCCGGGTTCGGCCCGAACGACAGCTTGCGGAACAGCTTCAGGATGTACTGGCCGCCGTAGATGATCGAGGTGTTGCTCTGCTCGGAGGTGACCGGCCTGCCGCGCAGCCCCGTCTGGAGTTCCGCGCCGGGCTCGTGCGTGAACACCAGCCCGTCGACCTCGGCGCCGTCGGCGATCAGGTCGAGCAGCCTTCCGGTCAGCTCGCCGTCGCCGGTGGCGTCGAACGACTCCGTCCGGTCGGTCGCCAGCAGCTGGTAGTTCTCGACCGGGCGGTCCTCCTGGGTGATCTCGACGACCACGTGCACCAGCAGCGGGTCCTCGCCCAGCACGGTCGTCCGGAGTGGACGGATCGACTCCACCGGCAGGTCCTTGCCCGCGAACCAGCGCTGCGAGGGCAGCTGGTCGGGCAGGTCGGCCACCAGCTTGTCGACCAGTTCTTGCGGATCGGTCACGTCGCTCACCTCGATTCGCCGTCGTCGCCCACCGTGGCCAGCTGGAACCAGTAGAACCCGTGGCCGGGCAGCGTGAGCAGGTACGGCAGTTCACCGACCTGCGGGAAGTGGACCCCGCCGGTCAGCTCCACCGGGGTGGTGCCCCGGTGCTCGGACAGGTCAAGTTCGACGGGCTGGGGGAACCGCGACAGGTTGTTGACGCACAGCACGATGTCCTCGTGGCCGTCCGGTCGCGTCCAGCGCCGCTTGTAGGCCAGCACGCTCGGGTTCGACCCGCCGAGGTCGATGAACGTGCCCTCGGCCAGGGCGTGGTGCTGCTTGCGCACCTCGATCATCCGGCGCGTCCAGTTCAGCAGCGAGGAGGCGTTGTTGAGCTGCGCCTCCACGTTGAGCGCCTGGTAGCCGTAGATCGGGTCCATGATCACCGGCAGGTAGATCCGGCCGGGGTCGCAGCTGGAGAACCCGGCGTTGCGGTCCGGCGTCCACTGCATCGGCGTGCGCACCGCGTCGCGGTCGCCCAGCCAGATGTTGTCGCCCATGCCGATCTCGTCGCCGTAGTACAGGACGGGCGAACCCGGCAGCGACAGCAGCATCGCGGTGAACAGCTCCTGCTGGTTGCGGTCGTTCTCCAGCAGCGGGGCCAACCGGCGGCGGATGCCGATGTTGGCCTTCATCCGCGGGTCCTTGGCGTACTCGGTGTACATGTAGTCGCGCTCTTCGTCCGTCACCATCTCGAGCGTGAGCTCGTCGTGGTTGCGCAGGAAGATGCCCCACTGCGTGCCGGTCGGGATCTCCGGCGTCTGCGCCAGGATCTCCGAGATCGGGAACCGCGACTCGCGCCGCACCGCCATGAAGATCCGCGGCATCAACGGGAAGTGGAACGCCATGTGGCACTCGTCGCCGCCGACCTCCGGGTCGCCGAAGTACTCCACCACGTCCGACGGCCACTGGTTCGCCTCGGCCAGCAGGATCCGGCCGGGGTACTCGTCGTCGACGACCTTGCGGCACCGCTTGAGGAAGTCGTGCGTGCGCGGCAGGTTCTCGCAGTTGGTGCCCTCCTCCTCGAACAGGTAGGGCACCGCGTCGAGCCGGAAGCCGTCGATGCCCAGGTCCAGCCAGAAGCGCAGCGTGTCCAGCATCGCTTCCTGGACGTCGTTGTTCTCGAAGTTCAGGTCCGGCTGGTGGGAGAAGAACCGGTGCCAGTAGAACTGCCCGCGCACCGGGTCGTAGGTCCAGTTCGAGGTCTCGGTGTCGACGAAGATGATCCGCGCGTCGGAGTAGCGCGAGTCGTCGTCGCTCCACACGTAGTAGTCGCCGTACGGGCCGTCCGGGTCCATGCGCGACTGCTGGAACCACGGGTGCGCGTCGGAGGTGTGGTTGAGGACCAGGTCGGTGATCACCCGGATGCCGCGGCGGTGGGCCTCGTCGAGCAAGTAGACGAAGTCCT
>Ga0247773_1000628_pt1 | contig 13597 bp, 11 predicted proteins | sample UWRJL092311B6_FD_179934 | JGI IMG/M metagenome (GOLD analysis project Ga0247773, IMG submission 179934) | Plant litter microbial communities from Arlington Agricultural Research Station in Wisconsin, United States - UWRJ-L092-311B-6 | ecosystem: Environmental > Terrestrial > Plant litter >...
AGGCCGACCGGGCCAGGCCACCGTTGGCCAGCGTCGCGTAGCCGACCGCCTGGTCGATGATCCGCACCGGGTAGTTGCCGATCCCGACGTAGTCGTCGGCGTTGCCGTTGCGCATCAGGGTCGGCGCGCCGGGGTTGGGACCGGAGGCGGTCTCGGTGGCCGGGATGCCCATCGCCCGGGCGGTCTTGACCACGTTGTCCGGGCCGACCAGTGAGGTGAGCTTGCCGAACACCGTGTTCAGCGACAGCGTGGTCGCCTTGCGCAGCGAGTAGCTGCCGTAGTCGGGGTCGGTCGGGTCGTTGGCGAACGGCAGGTTGTCGATGGTCTGCGGCGACGAGCCGTCGAAGACCGACTGGATGGTGAAGGCCGGCTTGACGCCCTTGAGGTTCTGGGTCAGCGCGGTGGCGGTCACGTACGGCTTGAAGCTCGAGCCCGGCGGGCGCCAGGACTGGGCGTAGTCCAGCCCGGCACCGTTGGGGCCGCCGTAGTAGGCGATCACCGCGCCGCTGTTCGGATCGACGGCCACCAGCGCCGGACGCAGGTTCTTCTGCTTCTCGGTCAGGTCGGAGTAGGTCTGCTTGATCGCGTCCTGGGCCGCCACCTGGGCGCCCCGGTCGATGGTGGTCTGGATCCGCAGGCCCTTGGTGTTGATGGTCGCCGGGTCCACCCCGACCGAGCGCAGCTCGGACTTCACCTGCCGCCAGACCAGGCCCAGCGGGCCGTCCAGTACCGAGCTGGTGTTGCGGGTCTTGATGGTGGTCGGGAACTTCAGGGCCGTCGCCTTGGACTGGTCGAGCTTGCCGGTGCTGACCATGCCGTCGATCACGTACTGCCAGCGGGCCTTGGCCGCCGCCGGGGTGACCGCCGGGTCGTAGTACTCCGGCGACTTGATCACCGCGGCCAGCAGCGCGCCCTGGGCGACGCTGACCTTGTCCACCGAGACGCCGAAGTAGGCCTTGGAGGCGGCCTCGATGCCGTAGGCACCCCGGCCGAAGTAGATGGTGTTGAGGTAGCTCTCCAGGATCTGGTCCTTGGAGTACTGCCGGCTGAGCTTGAGCGAGATCGCCAGCTCCTTGAGCTTGCGGCTCAGGGTCTGGTCGGAGTTGAGGTAGGCGTTCTTGACGTACTGCTGGGTGATGGTCGAACCACCCTGGGTGGAGCCGCCCCGGACGTCGTTGACGGCGGCCCGCAGGGTGCCCTTGACCGAGATGCCGGGCTCGGAGTAGAAGCCGCGGTCCTCGGCGGCGATCACCGCGTCGCGCACGTGCACCGGCACCTTGGCCAGCGGCACGATGGTCCGGTTCTCGCCGCCGTCGATGGTGGCCATCGTCGAACCGTCGGCGTACTGCACGATCGCGGACTGGTTGGTCTCCAGCTCCTCCGGGCTGGGCACGTGGGCGACCGAGTACACGGCCACCGCCAGCACCGTCATCAGCACCGCGAACAGGCCGAGCAGCCAGGTCGCGAGCAGGCCGATCCGGCGCAGGATCCGTTTGCGGCGGCTCATCGCGGCCAGCCGGCGCTTCTTGGCCGCCCGCCGGCGCTGCCAGCGGCCGGGCTGGGCGGTGCCCTTGGACGGACCGCCCGGACCGCCGGACCGGCCGTTGCCGGAACCGCCGGGTACGGACCGGGACTGCCCGGACGCGGAGGAACCCGCCACGAAGAACTCCTTCATCGCTCAGCACCGAAACCGCGCTTCGGTGCCCCGCGAAACTCGACATCGCTTCCTGCGAACTTCTAGCAGGGTACGGGGACATTTCCGGTGCCGAGGCCCGGCGCAGCCGCTGAAGCCGCCCAAACGCCGCGATTCTGCGAGCCGTACCGGCCAAGCTCACAGCTGGGGCCGCGCGCCTCGGGCTGCCGGACAGCGACAAGCTGAGTAGGGTGCAAACCACTGATTTGTCCGATTAGTGGAGGTTTCACATGTCCCACTCACGATCCGCACGACTGGCGCGCTGCGCCGCCGGCCTCGCGATGCTGCTGCCGCTGGCAGTCCTCGCCCCGCAACCGGCCATCGCCGGCGGAATTCAGCCGGGTAGCTCGGCCGCCCTGCGCCCGATGACCGCCACGTCCGGTTCCGGCACCGTCAACGACCCGTGGGTCCCCTCGAAGTCCGCCACCATCGTGTGCCAGAGCGCCACGGTCTGGGGCAACTACAACGGCAGCACCCACTCCACCCCGCTGGGCACCGTCTACTACGGCGACACGGTCAGCGTCCGTTACGAGACCTCGGACCACAACTCGGTCATGGCGTACTCCGCGCGCGCCAATACCTGGGGCTACATCCTGCGCAGCTGCGTCCAGTTCGCCTGACCGGCCGCCGCCCCGCATCCCCTTCCACCTTCGAGGAGACCCACCATGATCATCCGTACTGCGCTCGCCACCGCGGCAGTGACGGTCGGCCTGCTGTCCGGCACCGCTACCACCGCCGATGCCCGCACCCCTGAGCAGCCGATGCGGCTGGACAGCGTGCAGCAGGTCTGCGCCCAGGACGTCTACGTCCGCCAGACCGCCGCCGGCGTGGTGATCGGCACCCTGCTGCACGGTGAGAGCTTCGACCACACCGGTGGCAGCTCCACCTGGTGGTACGGCTATGCCTACGGCAGCGCGAACAAGTGGGGCTACGTACTCGCCTCGGCCTTCAGCGGCTGCTGAGGAGAACCGCCCCCAGGGCTGTTTCGCCCGGTCCACTCCCGGACCGGGCGGAGCTTTCCGGGGGCCGCCGCCGCGCTAGGTCGTCCCGGGTCGGAACCGGTCGGTGGCGGCCACGATGGCCTGCCCGATCGCCGGCGAGGCGTGCCCGGCATTCTCCACCACCACCAGCTCGGCGTCCGGCCAGGCCCGGGCCAGCTGCCAGGCCGCCTCCAGCGGCCCTGCGGGTCGAAGCGGCCGTGCACCAGCAGGCCGGGAATGCCGTGCACCCGGTGCGCCTGCTCGATCAGCTGGTTCTCGGCCAGCCAGGCGCCGTGCGAGAAGTAGTGCGCGCACAGCCGGGCGAAGGCCAGCCGGTAGCGCGGGTCGGCCCGCTTGACCGACGGGCCGGTGGTGCCGGCATCCAGGCTGATCACCGCGTCCTCCCAGGCCATCCAGGCGTCGGCGGCGTGCTGCCGGACGTCCGGATCGGGCGAGTTCAGCAGCTCGTCGTAGACCTGGGTGAGGTCGCCGTCGCGCAGCCCGGCCGGTACCGCGTCGCGGTAGCGCGCCCACTCCTCGGGCAGGAACCGGCGCAGGCCGCCGTAGAGCCAGTCGACGTCGGAGCGGCGGGTGAGCGCGACCGCCGCCAGGATCAGCCCGGTCACCCGCTCGGGGTGCTGCTCGGCATAGGCCAGCCCCAGGGTGGTTCCCCAGGAGGCGCCGAACACCAGCCAACGCTCGAGGCCCAGGTGCCCGCGCAGCCGCTCCAGGTCGGCGATCAGGTAGCTGGTGGTGTTGGTGGCCAGCGAGGTGTCGTGCTCGGCGGCGTGCGGGGTGGAGCGCCCGCAGCCGCGCTGGTCGTAGAGCACGATCCGGTACGCGGCCGGGTCGGCCAGCCGGCGGGAGTTGACCGACCAGCCGCCGCCCGGGCCGCCGTGCACCAGTACCAGCGGCGTGCCGTCGGGGTTGCCGCACTGCTCGTAGTAGACGAGCTGGCCGTCGCCGACATCCAGCATGCCGGTGTCGTACGGCTCGATCGGTGGGTAGCCGATCACCGGAGTTGCCATGCCCGCACGCTACAAGTCCGGTGGTGCATGACCCGGAAAACCGGCGGATTCGGCACGGTGGGACACGCCACGTCGGCCGTGGTGTGAACGATGCATCGACCTGATGTATCGTCTCGATATATCGCTGATCTGAACGGTCGGTGAACCACGGGGAAGGGAGGGAACGCCGGTGCTCGAGATCGCCATCCTCGGTCTGCTCTCCGAGTCGCCGATGCACGGCTACGAGCTGCGCAAGCGGCTGTCGACGCTGCTCGGCGCGTTCCGGGCCTTCTCCTACGGTTCGCTGTACCCGTCGCTGCGGCGGTTGCAGGAGGCCGGCTGGATCGACGAGGAGGCTCCGCTGACCGAGTCGCCCGGCGGTTTCACGTCCAAGCGCGGCAAGAAGGTCTACAAGCTGACCGCCGAGGGCAAGGAGCACTTCGCCGAGCTGCTGGCCGAGGTCGGGCCGGAAGCCTACGACGACGAGGGCTTCGGCACCCGGCTGGCGTTCTTCGCCCAGACCCGCTCCGACATCCGGCTGCAGATCCTCGAGGGACGCAAGCAGCGGATGACCGAGCAGGCCGACGGGATGCGCTCCAGCCTGGCCCGCACCCGCGAGCGGATGGACCGCTACACCCTGCAGTTGCAGGAGCACGGGCTCGAGTCGGCCGACCGCGAGGTCCGCTGGCTGGCCGAGCTGATCGAAACCGAACGCCGGGGACCGACCTCAGGCCCCTGATCTTGAAGAATTCCCGCCACGCCAGTTCGAGAACCAGCCAGGTGCGGCACCCAACAACAAGGAGGAACCCGATGGGTTCGCAACACAACCAGGACGGCTCCCAGGGCGGTCCGATCCGGGTCGCCATCGTCGGTGTCGGCAACTGTGCCGCGTCGCTGGTGCAGGGCGTGCACTACTACCGCGATGCCGACCCCTCGGCCGCGGTGCCCGGCCTGATGCACGTCAAGTTCGGCCCGTACCACGTCAGCGACATCCAGTTCGTCGCCGCCTTCGACGTCGACGCCAAGAAGGTCGGCCGCGACCTGTCCGAGGCCATCGTCGCCTCGGAGAACAACACCATCAAGCTCTGCGACGTGCCGCCGCTGGACGTCGCGGTGCAGCGCGGGCACACCCTGGACGGCCTGGGCAAGTACTACCGGGAGACCATCGAGGAGTCCGACGAGCAGCCGGTGGACGTCGTTTCCGTCCTCAAGGACAACGCCGTCGACGTGATGATCTGCTACCTGCCGGTCGGCTCGGAGGACGCGGCGAAGTTCTACGCCCAGTGCGCCATCGACGCCAAGGTCGCCTTCGTCAACGCGCTGCCGGTGTTCATCGCCGGCACCCCGGAGTGGGCGGCCAAGTTCGAGGCGGCCGGCGTGCCGATCGTCGGCGACGACATCAAGTCCCAGGTCGGCGCCACCATCACCCACCGGGTGCTGGCCAAGTTGTTCGAGGACCGGGGCGTGGTGCTGGACCGCACCTACCAGCTCAACGTCGGCGGCAACATGGACTTCAAGAACATGCTCGAGCGCGACCGGCTGGAGTCCAAGAAGATCTCCAAGACCCAGGCCGTCACCTCGAACATGAAGCACGACCTGGGCGCCCGCAACGTCCACATCGGCCCGTCGGACTACGTCCAGTGGCTCGACGACCGCAAGTGGGCCTACGTCCGGCTCGAGGGTCGCGCGTTCGGCGAGGTGCCGTTGAACCTGGAGTACAAGCTCGAGGTCTGGGACTCCCCGAACTCGGCCGGCATCATCATCGACGCGCTGCGGGCAGCCAAGATCGCCAAGGACCGCGGCATCGGCGGCCCGATCCTGTCGGCGTCGAGCTACTTCATGAAGTCCCCGCCGGAGCAGTACGACGACGAGACCGCGCGGTCCAAGGTCGAAGCCTTCATCCGCGGCGAGGTCGAGCGCTAGGCCCCTGATCGGCCGCGACGGGCGGCCCGCCACGTCCTGTGACCCCCCGCGGCACAGGACGTGCGGGCCGCCCCGTCGCATCTCCGGCCCCGGAGTTGTCAGACCCCCGGCGACACCCCGTAGTAGCCGGTGACGGACAAGTGCAGGGCGACGTCGGCGGTGCCGGACAGGCCGCGGACCATCACGCTGTCCCCGGCCATCCCGACCGTGAGTTCGGTGGGCTGCAGCCAGGCCGAGGACGAGACGACCGGCGATCCGCTCCAGGCGGCGGTGGCCCAGACGCCCAGCGCGACCGGTTGGGACGGCCGGTCGGTGGTGATCACCAGGTTGGCCGCCTCCCAGCTGCCGTCCGCCGGCGCCAGGCGGATCTCGACGGGGGGGCGGCCGTGCAGCACCAGGGCCGTTGCCGGCTGCGGGCTCAGCGGGACGTAGTAGCCGAAGTCGAAGAAGTCCGGCTCCAGGCCGCCGCGCAAGAAGTACCCGAACACGTCGACGACCAGGTGGACGCTGCCCGCGCTGCTGTTGGTGAAGCTCAGGTTCGCATCGCCGCCGAGCCGCAGGGTGCGCTGGGTCTGCATGGTCCGCGGGGCCGCCCGGCTGCCCACGAACCGCAGCCGGGGAGTCGCCTGGCTGCCGTCGCCGTCGGTGATCACCAGCTGCCCGGTGCTGCGCGGCGCCAGCACCGCGACGTTCGCGACCACCGCGACGGCTCCGCCGGCCGGGATGCCGACCCGCCCGGCCAGGGCGAGCGTGACCTTCCGGCCGGCGCGGACGGCCGTCCCGGTTCCCTTCCGGGTGTCCAGCACCCGCCCGCTGGCGACGGTGAACATGCCGGTCACGGCGGCGGTGCCGGCCGCGTAGTAGCCCAGCACGTCCACCAGCAGATTGGTCGGCCGGGCAGCGTTGCTACGGATCGTCACGCGGCCGTCGGCGCCGAGGCCCACCGTCAGCTGCTGCTGGATGTTGCCGCCGCCGGTCAGCGTCATGGTGACCCGGCCGTCCCAGGTGGTGCCGCTCGGGTACACCGACAGCGAGCCGGCCGGCGCCGGGGTGGGCACCGTGACGACGAGGACGGCTGCCTGCCAGGTACCCGCGGCTGACGCCGAGACCGGGAAGGTGACGGTGCGGCGGGGGCTCACCAGGCCCCGGTAACCGCCCAGGCCGGTCCGGGTGTCGAGCACCCGGGTGGCGGCGATCGGCTGGTACCTGCCGGCGGTGTGGTCCGGCGCGGCCGCGGCCTGCGGGGTGGCGGTCAGCAACCCGGCGAGCAGCGTTCCCGCGACGAGGACGGCGACCTTGCGCATGGTGTGCTCCTAGCTGCCCGAGCGCAGGCAGGCCACGCAGTGGTTGTACCAGTAGTAGCCGGTCAGGTACGCGTGCAGGTTCGTCTGCGGCGCGCTGGAGAGGTTGACCAGCGTGATCCAGCCGTCGAGGCTGGCGTGCACGATCAGCTCGGTGGGTTGCCGGGCCGCCGTCGAGGACAGCGTCACCGTGGGCGTCCAGGGACTTCCCGAGTCGTACAGCCCGAGCAGGGTCGGTTGCGAGGGCTGGTCGGCGGAGACGACGACGGTGAAGGCCATCTGGGTGAAGTCCCCGATTCCCGGGAACAGCGGCAGCGGCTGGTGCCCGATCAGCTTCAGCTGGGTCCCGGTGCCGTACTGCCGCCGGAGCGAGATCGGCCGCGGGCTGAGCGGGACGTAGCGGCCGGCGAAGACGCCCTGGTACGGCCCGTCGCCCTCCCGCCGGAAGTAGCCCATCAGGTCGACGACCAGGTGGACGCCGGCGGTGCTCGACTGGCTGAAGGTGAGCTTGCCGTCCGCGCCCACCCTGACCATCCGCTCGGTCTGCATCGGCAACGATCCGGTCCGGTTACCGGCGAAGCGCATGTGCAGGGTGGCCTGGCTGCCGTCGCCGTCGGTGACGCCCAGCAGGCCGTTGGCCCGCGCCGACAGCACCGAGACGTTGAGCACCGCACCGGTGACGCCGCCGGCCGGGACGCCGAAGTGCCCGGGCAGTGCGACGGTGAGCTTGCGGCCGGGGTTCAGCGGACCGGTGGCCCGGGTGTCCAGGATCCGGGTGTCGAGGGCGACGAACGTGCCGTACCCGCTGGGCGTACCGCCGTCGTAGTAGCCCAGCGCCTCGACGATCAGGTGTACGGCCCGGGCCGAGTTGTTGCGGACGGTCACGCCGCCGTCCCTGCCGGGGCGCACGGTGAGCTGCTGGCTGATGGTGCTGCCGCCGACCAGCGACATGGTCACGTGGCCGTTCCAGGTGGTGCCGCTGGGATACACCGACAGCGAGCCGGTCGGTGCGTTGCCGGGCACCGTCACCTTGATGACCACCGGCGCGGTGGGATCCTGCGACCCCGCCCGGACCGGAGCCGTCACCGTCTGTCGGGGCGCGACGGCACCCAGCCGGCCGCCGAGCCCGGTTCGGGTGTCGAGCACCCGGACCGGATTGCCGTCGACCGGGTTGAAGCTGCCGGCGAACGGGTCGTCCTCCTGGGCCACGGTCGGGGCGGCCGGCGTGCCGGGGGCGGCCGCCACCGGAGGCGAGACCAGCAAGCCGGCGATCAGCGAACAACCCGCAAGGACGGCACCGGCGGCGATGATGCGCATGGGACACGCTCCAGGGTGTCGGGTTCCCGGCCGGACGGCCGTGGTCAGCCCTCACCAGCTAGACACCTGGGACGGGCCGAAGATTGCGCTGCTCCGCCGAGACGCTCCTAGAGGCCGAACGGCACCCAGTAGTAGCCGGTGACGTACAGGTGCAGGGCGACGCCGGTGTTGCTCAGGTTCTGCAGGACCACCTCGTAGAAGGCGTTCGTCGCGATGGTGATCTCGGTGGGCTGCAGCGAGGCGAGGACGAGACCACGGGTGAACCGGACCAGTCGTCGAGCAGGCCGTAGGCACCGATCGCCGTGGCCTGCTCCGGCCGGTCGACGCTCAGCACCATGGTGGTCGCGAGGTCCTGCTGGTAGTGGCCACCCGGCAGGCCGACCACGCCACCCCGCCGGGCGCGCAGCACGACCGGCACCACCGACAGCGGGCTCTCCGGAAGGTAGTAGCCCAGGTCCGGGTACGTCGGCTCGACACCGTCGCGCAGGAAGTAGCCGAACAGGTCGACGACCAGCTGGACGCCGCTGGCGCTGCCGTTGGTGAAGCTCAGCCTGCCGTCGCTGCCGAGCCTGAGGATCCGCTCGGTCTGCATGGTCTGCGGGACCGCCCGGCCCACGAAGCGCAGTCGGGGGGTGGCCAGGCTCCTGTCGCCGTCGGTGATCGTCAGCAGCCCGGTGCTGCGGGCCGACAGCACCGCCACGTTCGCGATCACGGCGACCGCCCCGCCGGCCGGGACGCCGCCGTGGCCGGGGACCGTGAGCGTGACCGTCCTGCCCGCGCCGACGGCCGCCCTCGAAACGCCGAGGCCGGTGCGGGTGTCGAGCACCCGGCCGTGCGCGGGAGCGAACATGCCCCGCACCCCGGCGGTCCCACCCTGGTAGTGGCCCAGGACGTCGACCAGGAGGTGGACCGGCCGGGGACCGTTGTTGCGGATCGTCACGCCGCCGCCGGTACCGAGACGCTGCGTGAGTTGCTGCTGGATGTTGCCGCCGCCGGTCAGCGTCATGGTGACCCGGCCGTCCCAGCCGGTGCCGGCCGGATACAGCGACAGCGAGCCCGACGGGGCGGGCGCGGGCACCGTGACGTCGAGGACGGCCGCCTGCACCCCCGTTCGGGCCACCTGGAAGGTCACGGTGTGGCCGGAAGCCACCAGACCGAGATGCCCGCCCACCCCCGTCCGGGTGTCTAGCACCCGCTTGGCGGCGAACTGGGAGAACTGACCGGCGCCGTGATCGACCGCGGTGCCGGGCGCGGCAGCGACGGGGGCGGTGGGCGTCGTGAGCAGCCCGACGATGAGCGAACCGGCGAGGACGGCACCTGCAGCGGGAACGATGCGCATGGAACACCCTCCACGACAATGGACTCGGCCGGAAATGGCCGTATCACCCCTTACCGGTGAGACACCCGGGACGAGCGGAAGGTTGCTCTGCTCAGGGCAGGGTGAAGTCACGGCTGTAGTAGCCGGTCAGATAGGCGTGCACCCAGGTTTCGGGGGCGTCGAACAGGTTGCGCAGCACGAAGGTGTTCGCCGCGATCGTGAAGACGGTCAGCTCGGTGGGCTGCAGGGTCGGTGAGGAGGTCACCGTCGGCGAGCCGTTCCAGTTGCTCCGCTCGGAGTTGTAGATCCCGAACAGGGCCGGTTGCCCGGGCCGGTCGGTGGTGACCACGATGTTGTACGAGATGGCCTCCTGGCGGACCGGTACCCCCACCAGGGTCGGCGTGCGACCGCGCAGCACGATGCGCTTGCCGGCATTGAGCGGGATGACCCCGGTGGGGATGTAGGCGCCGCCGTTGTCGCCGTAGATCGGGCCGGGCAGGAAGTACCCGACCAGGTCCAGCACCAGCTGCACGGCGGCGGTGCTGGACTGGCTGAAGGTGAGCGTGCCGCCACTGCCGAGCTCGACCACCCGCTCGGTCTGCATGCTCTGGTTGCCCGCGAACCGGATGTGCGGGGTCATGTCCCGGCCCGCGCTGTCGGTGATGCCCAGCAGACCGTTGGCCCGGGCCCCCAGCACCGCCACGTTCAGGATCACCGCACTGGCCCCGCCGGCCGGGATGCCGCCCCGTCCGGACAGCGCGAGGGTCAGCTTGCGGCCCGGGGCCAGCGGGGTGCCGCCACGGGTGTCGAGGATCCGGGAGTTCAGCGAGACCAGCGCGCCGGGATCGGTGGGCGTCCCGGGCCCGTAGAAGCCGTGCAGCTCGACCACCAGGTGCACGGCCCTGGCCGAGTTGTTCCGGATGGTCACCCCGCCGTCCGCACCGAGCCGGACGGTGAGCTGTTGGGCGATGGTGCCGCCGCCGGCCAGCGTCATCGTCACCCGCCGGTCCCAGCCGGTGCCGCTGGGATAGACCGACAGCGAGCCGGCCGGCGCGTTGCCGGGCACCGTGACGTCGAGCACCGCCGACCCCGGCTGCCCGCTCGTATCCGGCAGGCGGACCGGGAAGGTGACCGTGCCCCCGGGCGCGACGGCGCCCAGCCGGCCGCCGATGCCGGACCGGGTGTCGAGCACCCGCCGCACCGGTTCGGTGCCGTTGAGCGAATGGAACCGCCCGCCGCCGACGGAGGTCTGGGACGCAGCCGGACTCGCCGGCACCGTGCAGAGACCGGTCAGCAGCAGGCCACAGGTCAGCAGGAAGATGATCTTGCGCATGGCCACGCTCCTCGGGATGCGGCCCGGCGAGCAGCCGGAGTGCCCTCATCCGTTAGACACCCGGGACGGGGCGAAGGTTGCCCCGCTCGGCCAACTTCGGCCGCTGGATCGCAATTGTGCGGCCCGAAACGTCTTGGCCGGAGCCGTAGAGCGACGTTTCGGGCCGCACAATCCCTTGGAGGGGGTATTGCGGACGGCTGGATCAGCCGGTCGGGTGGAGGTAGTAGCCGGTGACGTAGCCGTACACCCAGGTCTGCCACTTCATCACGTTGCGGACGGTGATGGCGTTGACGCCCTGGGTCCGGACGCTGAGCTCGGTGGGCTGCAGCAGGGAGTTCGTCGAGACGGCCGACGATCCGGTCCAGGGGCTGCCGGAGCCGTAGACGCCGAGCGGGCCACCCATGGACGGGTAGGTCGTGATGACGAGATTGACCGCGCTGTGCTGGCGGGCCGGGACACCGGCCAGCGCCAGCGTGCCGGGCTGGTAGTCCTGCAGCACCAGGCGCTGGCCGGAGTTCACCGGCCGCGGGCTCAGCGCCACGTAGGAACCCTCGGGATAGCTGGTCTCGCCGCCGCGCAGGAAGTAGCCGAACACGTCCACGATCAGCTGGATCGCGGTGCCGCTGGTGTTGGTGAAGGTGAGCGTGCCGTCGGTGCCGAGCTTGAGGACCCGTTCGGTCTGGGTGGTGGGTGACCAGTCACCGAAGCCGGAGAACCGGATCGGCGTGGTCGCCTGGCTGCCGTCGCCGTCGGTGATGGCCAGCTGCCCGACCCGCAGCGGCTCCAGCACCGCCACGTTCGCGATCACCGCGGTGGCGCCGCCGGCCGGGATGCCGCCGTGCCCGGCCAGCGCCAGGGTGAGCTTGTGACCCGCACCCAGGGACCCCTGCTCGGCACCGAGCCCGGTCCGGGTGTCGAGCACCCGGCTGTTGGCCGGGGCGAACTTGCCGGTGCCGGTGGCGGTTCCGCCGACGTAGAAGCCCAGCACGTCGACCACGACGTTCAGGGAGTAGCCGGCGTTGCGGCGGATCGTCACGCCACCGTCCGCGCCGAGCGACACCGTCAGCTGCTGCTGGTTGGTGATCTCGTACATCAACGACATCGTGACCCGGCCGTCCCAGCGGGTGCCGCTCGGATACACCGACAGCGAGCCGCCCGGCGAGTACGCGGGCACGGTGACGTCCAGGACGACAGCCGACACCGGATCGGCGGTCGGCCGGGCGGCCGAGACGTTGAAGCTCACCTCCTGCCTCGGCCCCAGCTTGCCGGTGAAGCCGCCGAGACCGGAGCGGGTGTCGAGCACCCGCTTGGCGGCGACCGGCAGGTAGCTGCCGGCCTTGTTGACCAGCCCCGCCGAACCAGCCGCGGCCGAGCCGGCCTTGGTCGAACCGGCCGCGGCTGGACTCGCCGCGGCTGAACCGACCGGCGCGGCCTGGACCACCGTCGACGGCGCGCAGAGCGCGGCGACCAGCGAGCAGCCCAGGGTAAGACGAACGATTGTGCGCATGCTTCCACTCCTTGGAGGCGGGAGCGGACCCCGATGGCCGCTTACCGCGATGGGTAGACGCGGAATAAGGGCAATCGGTTGCATTGCGGTCAGGTCACGACCGGCAGCGGCCGTCCGGAGAGGTTCGGGTGGCCTGGCTCAGGACGGCTGGTTCAGGCTCGCTGGTTCGGCGGCATCAGCACCACCGGGCACGGCGCGGAGAACACCACCTTCGGCGCGATCAGGCTCTTTCCCAGCGTGCTGGCGTTGCCGGACCGCGGCGAGTCGAGCACCAGCAGTTGGGCACCGACCGCCGCCTCCAGCAGCACCGCCGCTGCCTTGCCGTGCCGCAGGCTGAAGGTGATCCCCAGGCCGGCCAGGTCCCCGCCGACGTGCGAGGCCAGCTCGGTGGCCAGCCGCTGCTCCTCCTCGGCGAAGGCGTCCTCGTGCGGCAGGATGGCCGGCGGCCGGCCGCCGGGAGCGGCCGGTGGTCGCGGTCCGCGCCAGGCGGTGACCGCCAGCACCTGGGTGTCGCGCAGCCGTGCCTCGGCCATCGCCCAGCGCACCGCCTCCGGCGAACCGGTGCGCCGGCTGACCCCGACCACGATCGGGCTGGTGTGCTCCATCGTTGCTCCTCGGATCGGTTCGGGACTCAGGCGTTCGCGCCGGCCGGGTCGCTGTCCCGGGGCGCTCGCGACAGCGGGTCGGCGATGTCCTCCAGCGACTTGCGTTCGGCGTCGATGGCCAGGAAGAACGCCACCACCCCACCGAGGATCATCACGCCGGCCCCCAGGTAGTAGCCGAAGGTCAGCGGCCCGCGCGGCGGATTGGCGTTGTTCGCGCCGCCGATCAGGTGGCCGTACAGCGAGGTCGCGATCGCCCCGAAGCCCTGCGCGATCGAGAAGAAGATCGCGATCGCCTGCCCGCGCAGTTCCAGCGGGAAGATCTCGCTGACCGTCAGGTAGGCCGAGGACGCCCCGGCCGAGGCGAAGAAGAAGATGACGCACCACAGCACCGTCTGGGTGGTGGCGCTGAGGTGCCCGCCGCCGAACAGCCAGGCCGACAGGGCCAGCAGCGCCCCGGAGAACAGGTAGGTGCCCGAGATCATCTTCCGGCGTCCGACGGTGTCGAACAGCGGCCCCAGGATCAGCGGGCCGAGCAGGTTGCCGATCGCGAACGGCAGGAAGTAGTAGCTGGTATGCGCCTTGCTGACATGGAAGAAGTGCTCCAGCACCAGGG
>Ga0247773_1000629_pt1 | contig 13586 bp, 7 predicted proteins | sample UWRJL092311B6_FD_179934 | JGI IMG/M metagenome (GOLD analysis project Ga0247773, IMG submission 179934) | Plant litter microbial communities from Arlington Agricultural Research Station in Wisconsin, United States - UWRJ-L092-311B-6 | ecosystem: Environmental > Terrestrial > Plant litter >...
CATCTGAAAGCCACCGTCGCCGACCACCACCCAGATTTCGTCGTCCGGGCAGGCCATGCGTGCGCCCATGGCGGCGGGTAGCGCAAAGCCCATCGTGCCCGCGCCGCCGGAGGTCAGCAGCTTTCGCGGGTAGTCGTGCTTGTAGTACTGCGCCTCCCACATCTGGTGCTGGCCCACGTCCGTGACCACCAAGGCTTTGCCTTGCGTGAAGCGCCACAGGTCGTTGAGCACGTGTGCGGCGAACAGGCGTCCGTTGTCGGGCAAGCTCTGGATCTCACGCACGGCACTGCTGCCCTTCAGCTCGTTGATGTGCGCGTTCCAGTCGTCGCAGCTGCGCTTCTCGATTTGCGGCAGCAGCATGCGCAAGATATCGCGCACGTCACCGACCAGCGGCAGATCCACCTTCACGTTCTTGTTGATCTCGGCCGGGTCGAGCTCGATGTGAATCTTCTTCGCGCTCTGGGCGTAGGTCTTCAAGTTGCCGGTCACGCGATCATCGAAGCGCATGCCCATGGCGATGATCAGATCCGCCTCTTGGATCGCCGTATTCACCCAGGCCTCGCCGTGCATACCCATCATGCCCAGGCTCAGCGGATGGGTGGCGGGAAAGCCTCCCAAGCCCAGCAGCGTCAGCGCCACCGGGAAGTTCGTCTTCTGCACGAATTCCAGCAGTTGCGCGGTGGCATTGGCCTCGATCACGCCATGGCCGCAGAACACGATTGGCCGCTTCGCAGCCTTGATCATCTCGGCCGCTTTTTCGATCTCGCGCGGCACGGGGTGGTGCTCCGGACGATAGCCAGGCAAGCGCACGGGCGAGGGGTCGTAGCGGTGCTCGACGCTGCCTTGTTGCGCGTCTTTGGTGATGTCGACCACCACCGGTCCCGGGCGGCCCGAGCTCGCGATGTAGAATGCCTGGCGAATGGCCGGCATGATGTCCTGCGTGCGCGTGACCAAGATGTTGTGCTTGGTGATGGGCAGCGTCACGCCGGTGAAGTCGACCTCCTGGAAGCCGTCGCTGCCGATCAGATGCGACGACACTTGCCCGGTGATACAGACCATCGGGATCGAATCCATCATCGCGTTGGCGATGCCGGTCACCAGGTTCGTGGCACCGGGACCGGAGGTGGCGATGCACACGCCCACCTTGCCGGACGCGCGCGCATAGCCGTCGGCCATGTGAGCTGCGCCCTGCTCGTGGCGCACCAGCACGTGCCGGATCGGGTAGGCCGGCATCGCGTCGTAGGCGGGCATGATCGCGCCGCCCGGATAGCCGAAGACGACCGAGACCCCTTCGTGAACGAGCGTGTCCCAGATGATCTGGGAGCCGGTCAGGGTTTGCAGCTCGGCTTCTGCTGAAGCGGTCGCTGCGCGGGGTTCGGTGATGCTCTTCATCGGTGAGGCCACGTTGTTCTCCTCGGTGCCTGGTAGCTGCGGTGACGATTCGTTGCGTGAGAAATCGGAGGGCTGAAACTAAAAAACCCCCGTACCTCGGTGGGTGCGGGGGCCTTTGGACTTGGCTGAGGTATTAGGTCAGCCGGCCACCGCACACGGGCTAATAAGCCCGAGTCCGACTACGACGAGACCGACGACGACGCCAACGCCAAACTCGACAGACGCGCGCGCGTCGCTGCCAACGGCAGAGACGGGGGTCATGGAGGCGTGAGCGGGGGCCATCGACGGGGTGAAACCTGCTCTTCTGCGGCAAACTCGTCAAGTGCGTTTTTGCGGGGCAAACCGATACACGCCACTAACTGGTTGTGATCATTCGAATAATTTGGTTCAACCAGCTGATGGCTCGGCCCATTACTCGTCTTTTTGGGGCTCGATGCGCGACAAATCCGCCCACGAGAACTCATCCGCGCGCGGCGTGAGCACGGGATTGGGCGGCCGCATGCTGAACCAGGCTGTGGCATGCCCGAGCTGCATCACGTGCATGCTCTGCGCGGGGCTCTGCAGCGCTTGCCCGAGCAAAGCCACTCGCTCGCCGGTGGGTTTCTGCGCCACGTCGAGCACCAACAGCGCGTGCCCCTTGCCGCGCGACTGCAGGAAAAAGTCCCCGGGGGTGAGCTGGGCGGGATCCGAGACGTGCGTCGCTCGCATCGCCAGCGAGACGCTGTTCGACCACAGCATGACCGCGTCGATGTATTGGCGGAAGTCGTTGTAGGTCGGATCCTTTGGTTTGCCCTTCACGACCCAGAACACGTTCGGCCCGGAGGGCAGGAGGCGTTGCCCCTTGGCCCAGCGCGAAAAGGGCATATCGAGCTTCGAAGCGCTGCGATAGCTGATCGCATCGGGCTTGTCGTTCGCCCATAGCCACTCGGCGTGCAGGCGCGTGACCGCGTCCGAGCTCTGCTGCAGATCGCCTGCGCCCACGTCGATGGCGATGACGGCCGCGACGTACGGGTCGTCGCCCGGGTAAACGGTGTCACCGCTGTTGTTCAGCACGGGCGTACCCGGCGCTGCCAGGGGCAGATCGCGTAGCCACTCACCGAACGAGCCCGTCTGGACCGAGACGCGTTGGTAGCCGGGTGGAGGCGGGAAGCGAGCTTCGAGTGAATCGACCGGCGCTGGGAACTTCAGACTGTCCGCAGCCAGCCAGCGATAGCGATGAGCATCCGGTGCTGGGCCAGCACTTCGCTTGCCCGCGTCGCTGTCGGCTGGCGCCGTGCTCGCGGGACCGCCATCGAGAGCAAGGCCAGAGCCTGCGGGCGCTGCCGAGGCGGGCGGGGCGGGCGCGGCGGGCGCACTTGCAGTGACACTCGATTTAGGAGCAACAGTGTCGACCTTGGGCTCATGTTTGCAGCCGAAGGCCGCGACGATCAGGCTGAGAACGGCAATTCGGCGCACGGCGTCCGGGGATAGTACACCGACCCCGAACAAACTCCGATTATTGAGCCTTTTCTTCGGTTGGGCCGGGTTTGGGAGCTGTAACACCTGGAAATTACTGTGGTTGTTCAAAGTTTCGGGCGGGGCGATAACCCTGGGCGTATAAGTGGCCGTCAGGACGCTCATGAGTAGCCCGAGTCCTTTTCCTGGTGTGGGCTTCCGTCGCGGTCGAGACATAAGCTACGGAGTCGCCATGGGTCAGCCTGATAAGGGTCAAGAGCTCGAACGCGTGCTCGCTAGCGCCGTCGATAAGCCGCACGTGATTCTCCTCGGCGGTCATCCCGACCCGGATGGCATCGGCAGCGCGCTCGCGCACAAGCGCTTGTGTGAACGGATGGGCGTGTCGGCAACCATCGCACACGTGCTGCCACTGTCGCGCTCCGAGAATCGCGCATTGGTGAAGCTACTCAACGTGCCGATGGTGCGCGTATCCGAGATGGCGGACTTGGAACAGTACGGCTACCTGGCGTTGGTCGACGCCAGCGCCAGCGAATCGAGCATCAAGCTGCCGGAGAGCCTGAAGCTGCTCACCGTCGTGGATCACCACCGCCCGCCGTCGGTGCCGAAGGCGCCGTTCGTGGACATTCGTCACGACGTCGGCGCAACCTGCACGATTTACGCAGAGTACGCCGAGCGCGGCCTCGCACCCTTTGGCGCAGAGGGCAATGACGACGCGGCCGTGGCCACGGCCATGTTCTTCGGCATCCAAACCGACACTGACGATTTTGCCTTCGGCACCCCAGCGGACTTTCGCGCCGCTGCGTATTTGAAGCCGTTCTGCGACTCGGAGACGCTCAGCCGCGTGGGGCGCCGAACGCTCACCGCCGAGTCGATGGAGGCCGTCGGTCGCGCGCTGATCGACCTCGAGGTCGTGCGTGATTTCGCGATCGCGAGCGTTGGTCGGGTGTCGGCGAACAATCGCGATGCCATCCCGATGGCGGCGGATTTCATTTTGCGTCGCGAGGACATCGACACCGTGCTCGTGTTCGGGGTCGTCGAAGATCGCATCGACGGTTCGCTGCGCACCAGTCGCGCCAGCGTTGATCCAGCGCTGTTCATGCAGAACGCCTTCGGCGACGACAACCAAGGTCGCCCCTACGGTGGTGGTCGCGCGGACATGGGCGGCTTCCGAATTCCACTCGGGCTCTTGTCGGAGTCGACCGACGAAAACAACCTGATGCGCATGGTCAAAGAGGTCGTGCAGAAGCGCGTTGCGCGTGTCGTGCCCGAGCTCGACAAGAAGAAGCGCGAGCTGAACAACAAGTCCGAGTAGTCAGCGCGACTCGCGAAGCGGGCGCGTCGGCCCTGGCTGGGCATGGTTTTCCGCTTCCGTTCCGGCTTCGGGCGGGACCTCGACGCGCAGCGGGCTGCTGCTGACGCGTGCTCGGGGCGGTGGCTCGGGCTCGGAATAGTCGATTTCGGTGCCCTCGGTGTCGATTGCCTGTCCCGTCAGCCGACCGCGTAGCGCGTCCGAGGCATGACGGAGTCCGAGATCGACCTCGACGCCCACCTCGCGGCAGCGCCAGGCCGCGCGTCGCAGCGGACGGCCGAAGGGGAGTGACAGCGCGAGCAGAAGCGTGGGCAGGAGCACCCGAAACAGTCCCCAGCTGGCCAAGCGCGCCACGCTCAGCGCCAGCACCACCAGTATCAGCAAGGGGGGGCCGCCGGGGCCATGGGCGCGTCGTTGCGACTGCCAGTTGCGCGAGCGTTCGCTGCGGCGCTGCCCGCGGGCGGCGCGGCGCGCGTGCCGGGTCTCATCGCGGACTTGCTCTTTGAGCTCCTCTCGCAGACGCCGACCCTCGTCGCGAATGTGCTGACGTTGCTCGCGGCCTCGTTCACGCAACTCACGCCAATCGCCCGCTGTGGACGGGGCGGGGGCGGGTCGTCGTCCTGACCCGGGTGCCGGTACCCGCGTTGCGCGCTTGTCCGGATCGGGCTCGAGCATCGCGCTCAACGCGCGCACGAGCCACGGTGGGGCGCCGCTGCCGAGTGCCGCACGGACGTCGATCGCCAGGCCACGGTGCGGTAAATCCTCCGGTTCTCGGCCAGTGACGAGCGCCAATGCCGTTGCTCCGACCGCGTACACGTCGCTACCCGGTAGTGCGCGGCCCTGGAATTGCTCGGGTGCCATGTAGCCGAACGTGCCGACGACGGTGCTGCCGCCTTCCGGTTTCAACTGATCGCGCACCGAGCCGAAATCGACGAACGCGAAGCTGCCGTCCTGCCGCAGGATGACGTTCCCGGGCTTGATGTCGCGGTGAATGATGGGGGGAACGCGCGAGTGCAGGTACGCGAGCACACTGTCCGCATCCGCTAGGAAGCGGGCCACGTCCGCCTGCGCCAAGTTGGCCCGGCGGCGGCGAAGCGCGGCCAGGCTTTCGCCCTCGATCTTCTCCATCACCAGGTACAGAGCGCCGTCTTCCTCGAAGTGCTCGATGTACACGGGCAAGTTCGGGTGTGACAGCGTGGACAGCACGCGCGCCTCGCGCTCGGCCAGCTCCACGTCCTTCCAACCCTTGGCGCCCCGCACGTGGAAGCGCTTGATGGCCAGCGCGCGGCCGCTGACCTTGTCGACGGCGTCGAGCGTCTCGGCCTGCGAGCCCGAGCCGAGCTCCCCGATGATCGCGTAGCGACCCGAGCGCAGCGTGCCGGAACTGGGAGCCGAGCTCACGGGCGATCTCTAGTACCGGCCCCGGCGTTTCGCCAACCGGGGTCGAATGGGGGCGTTTGGCCCCTTGAATTCAGGCCCGTGCCCCTGTGCCCCTGTGCCCCGAAAAAATCGGACCACGAGACCCTCCGCCGTTGTGCAAGCGGGCCGCTGAGTGGCAACCCCAGAAGGAAGAAAGAGGGGGCGATCGCAATCCCGCAGCGCACCTCGCAGGGCGCTCGGTTCACGACGCAGACAGCAATGCCGTCCATCCAGCTCCTGCGGCGAGGGGCAAACGCGCGACGTCATCGCCGAGCCCCGACCCGAACTTCGACCCACGTCGGGACTCAGCTCAGGATAGGTCAGCGATTGCCCGGTCCCTCCGCCGCACGCACGCAGCCGCCGAGCGAGCTGCACGGCCGCTTCTACACGAGATTTTCGGTAGAATTGCCGCGCGTACCGCTGATTGTGAGCGCGGCAGCGCAAGCGAAGATTCTCAACCGTGTTCTCGCCTCCCACGGCCCAAGGCTCCACGTGGTCGAGCTCCAAGGAGCGACGCGCGCTACACCGCCGCCCATCCGGCGAGACATAGCTACAGCGCTGACCATCTCGCAGGAACACCGCGCGCGCTACCGCTGCGGGGTAGTGACGTTTCGGGTTCGGGTTCGAGCTCGGCGTTGACTGGGTATCGAGGTCGGATGGATCGGGTGCCGAGAGCTCAGGCTGGGACAGATCGCGCGCGGACAGATCGGCTTCAGCAGGCGCACTGCGTGCGGAAGACGCGGCTGCCACGCCTCGGCTGCGGCGTGGCTTCCTGCCCAGCGCGAAACGCTCCTTCGTCAGCTCGCGCTCGTACGCTTCGAGCCCGCGTTTGAGCAAAGTCATCAGGTCGCCGTTGGGCAGCCGATGCCCCGCAAGTCCGCGCACCCGCTCGAGCAGTTCGCGAAACTCACCGTCTGCCGTGAAATGCACGCCGTAGCGAGCCGCAGACAAGGGTTCGAGTCGGCCGGGTTTCGGCGCCTCGGCCGTCGCCAATGCGATCGCTGGTTCGCGCGACCGAGACTCGACCGATGCCTGCTGCAGCGGGACTGACGGCTCGCGCGGTGGCGGCTCCGTTGGCACCTTCTCCGAAGCACGCTCAACGTCGGGACTAGGCCTTGCGTCCGCTGGCACCCCTCCGGGTATCGCGAAGCGCGTCAAGCGACGCACCAGCTCGCGCACATCAGGCTTCGGAAAGCGCGCCGCCAGCAACTCCTCCACCTTCCGCGCGCTCTGATGCGCACACCGCTCGAACAGCTCCGCGGCGTTCTCCGGGGTCAGGTGCTTCCTCAGCAAACTCAGCGCCGAAGCGTGCAACGCGCCGCTCGCCACCAGGGCGAACACCTCGGGATGATTGCGGCACACCCGCGCCGCCGCGATGTGTCGACCCGCAGTCGATTCACACAGTCCGAGCTTCTCCACGCAATATTCGAACAGCGACGCGAACCCGAGAGCGAGAAACGGCTGCCGCTCGTCCGGCTCGGCCAAGTACGCCAGAAACTCAGCCGTGATCTGATTGCGCCGCCCGACGACGCTCGAAAGCCCCGCCATGAGCTCGTCGTCTGCCAATGACTTCAAACGATATCCGTGCTGCCCCATCGCTCTTGTCTATCACGCTCATTTTAGAGCTCGTAAAACGCCAATAGCGTCAGTTTCAGGCTCGAAATCAGCTTCAGCTCGATTCGGATCATGATCGTTCGATCCTGCCCAAACCAAGCGTTCTCGCACGCAAATCTTCCCGCCCCTCGCGTTCACGGACAACCCATTCCCAAATTTTCTGTCCAGCAAATTCGGCAAATTCAGTGGCGGCCGCAGGCTCGCCACCACCAATTAGGGCGTACGAGTTGGTGGAGTTCGTCACGCGTCACTCCGCCCTAGCACCGAACCTGCACGCGAGCGCGGACTCCACCGACTCGTACGCACACGCAGCCGGATCACACCTCACCCGTCGCGCCAACATTCCCTCGGCCGCGGCTCCAGAACCACCTGCCGTCACGCGCCGCGCTCGACGTTCCCTCGTCGTGCCGCGCCTCACATCTTCTCCTTGCAGCTCTCTCTCGCGAAAGCCGCCACTCTCAACGTAGAGCGCGCTTACCCACTCGAACAGTGCCGCCCACTGCCGTTGGCGCACCGCGCTGGCCGCAGGCCAGCGCTCGGGAAGGCGGGCGCCCGCAGCGCGAGGACGCCCGCCTTGCCTGGACGTCTCGCGCTCGGGGCACCCTACCCACAAGAAATCTGAGGTCGCGAAGCCTCAGCCGGTGTTGCGCATGCCCTGTGCGATGCCGTTCAGGGTCGTCCCGAGGGCGGCGTCGAGCAATTTGAGCTTCGGGTCGTCCTCGGCGAGCTTTCGCTTTTGCTTGAGCAAGGCCACCTGCAGCAGGTTGAGCGCGTCCACGTACGGGTTCCTGAGCGTGAGCGCGCCCTGCAGGAAGCGGTGGTCGAGCAGCATGTCGCGCTCGCGGATCATGTGCAGGCACTGCACGGTGCGCTTGAACTCCGCTTCGAGCCCGCCCATCACCACCGGATCGGCGCCCAGCTCACGCGCGTACAAGCGGGCCACGTCGATGTCTGCCTTGGCACAGACCATTTCGATCTTGTCCAAGAGATCACTGAAGAACGGCCAGTTCTTGGCCATCTGCTTGAGCAGATCGAGACCACCTGGTTCGCTGATGATTTGATCGAGCGCCGTACCTGCCCCGAGCCAGGCGGAAGCCATCAGGCGCATCTGCGTCCAGCCGAAGTTCCACGGGATGGCGCGCAGGCCCTTGATCGTGCCGGCTCCGCGCTCGCGATATGCCGGACGCGAGCCGAAGTGCACGTGACCGAGCTCTCGCACTGGCGTCGCCTTGAGGAACATTTGGAACAGCGCCGTGTCGTCGTGCACGACCTTGCGGAACGCGGCTTGTGAGGATTCACTCAGGCGCGCCATCACTTCGCGGTAGCGCGCTTCCGCGCCTGGCTCGAGCTCCCGGCGGAAGTCCGAGAACTTCGCCATCAAGGTGCCGGTCAGCATCACCTCCAGGCTGCGCTCGGCGATCGACAAGATGCCGAACTTCTGGGAGATGATCTCACCCTGCTCGGTGATTTTCACGCGGCCGGACACGGTGCCCGGGGGCAACGCCGTGAAGGCACGATACACGGGCGAGCCACCGCCGCGACCCACCGTGCCGCCGCGACCGTGGAACAACGTCAATGTCACGCCAGCATCGCGCGAGACTTCGGCCAGCGCTTCTTGTGCGCGATACAGCTCCCAGGCCGCTGCCACGACCCCGACGTCCTTGGCGGAGTCGGAATAGCCGAGCATTACTTCTTGGTGCATCTTGCGCGCCTTGAGCTGGCGCAAGTACACCGGGTCGGCGAACAGGTTCTTCATGATCGAAGGCCCGTTGAACAAGTCCGCCTGCGTCTCGAACAGCGGCACTACGTCCAGGCGCGAGAACGGTTCTGCGCGCGCGAGATCCACGAGGCCTGCTTCGCGTGCCAGGATCAGCACGCGCAGCAGATCGGTCGAGGTCTTGGTCATCGACACGATGTAAGTCTGCGCTGCGCGCTCGCCGAATTCGTCCTGCACCTCACGCATGGTGTGAAACAGCTTGGCGGTGCGCGCGGCCTCGTCGTCCAGCGGCGCGTAGGCCGAGACCAGTGGGCGGAGGCCCATCAATTCGCGGTGAATTGCCTCGTCGTCCAGCTCCGGCACACCCACCGCTTTGGCGATCGCGGCGAGCGTGCGCGTGTGCATCTCGGAGTCCTCGCGCAGATCCAAGTAGTAGCCCGCGAAACCCAAGACTTCGACTTGGCCGATCAGTGGATCGAGCAAGCTGCGGCGTGCGTGCTCGGCGCGCGCGTGCACCAGGGACTGACGAACGACGTCGAGATCCTGCCAGAACTCGTCGGCTGAAGCGTAGGCACCCGCGACGCGTTCGGCCTGTCCGGAATCACGGGCCGCGATCTCACGTCGCGTTGCGTCCAGCCTTCCGGACATGAACGTGAGCTTGAGCCGGAGCGGTTCGTGTTGGTCACGCTTTCGATTCATCTCCCACAGCTTCGGCAAGAGCGGCTTGTCGCGCTCGAGCGATTGACGAAGCACATCCGGTACGCCGCCCAAGCGGTCGGAGACCGACAAGCGCTGGATGAGTTGCCAGATCTTGCGATGGTACAAGCCGAGCAGCGCGTGGGCCGTACGTCGCGCAGCGGCCATGGTGATTTCCGGAGTGACGAACGGGTTGCCGTCGCGGTCGCCGGCTACCCAGCTGCCCATGGGCAAGCGCAGCGAAAAGCCGAGTGGCTCGCCAAACGCCAACTGGAACGCGCGCTCGGCGTTCTCGCTCACCTGAACCGAGGCGTCGAGCAGGCGGTCTTCCAGATACCAAATGACCGAGCTTACTTCGTCGAGCACGCTCGGACGGTCGCGCCGCACTTCATCGGTCAACCACAACAGCTCGATCTCGGCGGCCATCGCGTTCTCGATGCGCGTGCGCTCCTCGGGCGGAGAATTTTCGCGCTTGAGTAGGTCGTCCGCGAGGCGCGCTTGAAGTTGCAGCAGCGTACGCCGCGTGGCTTCCGTGGGGTGAGCCGTGAGCACGGGGCGCACTTCGAGCTCACGCATGTACTCGCGCACGTCGGCGGCACTGCGCTTGCTGTCGCGCAACTTCTCGAATGCCCAGCGGATGCTGGCGGGCTGCGCAGCGAGCTCCGCGCCGTCTTCGTAGGCGTGCCTTCGGCGCACTCGGTGCACCTGCTCCGCAGTGTTGATCAAGAAGAAGAACAGCGTGAAGGCGCGAGCTACCGGGGCTGCGACCTCGAGCGGGAAGTCCGCGACCCGTGCCAGGAGTGTGTCGAGATCGGCGGCCGTCGCTTCTCCGCGACGACGGCCTCGGCACGCCGAGCGGAGGTCTTCGACGGCTTGGAACACCGCCTCTCCCTCGAGGCGTTTGATGACTTGGCCGAGCGCCGACGCGAGGTAGCGCACGTCTTCTTGCAGCGGCCGATCTTGAGGACGGACTTCGGGGTTTGTTGCTGGGCTCACATTCTCTCGTTTCGCACGAGCCGAGGGCAGAAGGAAGCCCCTCGACGAGCGCTAGTGCCATAAGAGGGGTCGCTAAAACGGAGTGTTTCCCGAGTGTTGCGCGAAGGGATAAAAAAGGAGTTGGCACCGAAACCGGCGAGAGTCGTCTCCGACATAGGCCGCCAAATCATCGCCTTTGGCCGTGGCGCACCGTGCGCAGCAGCGATTCCGCCGCACTCTCCAGCAATTCCGCGCAACGTTGCATCGCCTCTTCGAGCGACATGGGGCGGCGGCAGATCGAGAAGATGCCCGCAAATTCGTAAAAATCCGCGAGGCGCACGTCGTCCGCGATGCCGCCGACCAGCGCCATGACCGGCACGCCCCGTTGTTGGGCCCAGCGGGCAACGCCGCACGGCCCTTTGTTGCGCAGGCTCTGTCGGTCGAGAAGACCTTCGCCTGTGATCACCAGGTCGGCACCGAGCAACGCTCGCTCGAAGCCCACGCTCTCGAGCACCAAGTCGATCCCCGATTCGAGCGTCGCCCCCAGCACTCCGAACAGCCCGGCTGCGAGGCCGCCAGCGGCACCACCCGAGACCAGGCTGCGCACGTCGCGCTGGGTCGTGTGCTCGATCACGTCCGCAAAGTGAGCCAGGTTTCGTTCGAGCTCGAGCACCGCGTCGGGCGTTGCACCCTTTTGTGGAGCAAACAGCACCGCCGCTCCGTGCGGACCCAGCAAGGGGCTATTCACGTCGCAGGCGACTCGCAACTTCACGCGCGCGAGCGCGGGATGGACGCGCGACAGGTCGATGCGCGAAAGCCGTGCCAGGCCTGCGCCGCCACTAGCAATCGGCGTGCCAGCTTCGTCGAGCAAACCAACGCCGAGCGCGGCGAGCAGGCCGGCGCCCCCATCGACCGTCGCGCTGCCGCCCACGCCGAGAATCACCGTCTCGACGCCAGCGTCGAGTGCAAGGCTGAGCAATTTACCGGTGCCGCGACTGCTGACCGAGAGCGGCTCCCGCTCGTGTGGGGCCAAGAGCGCGATGCCGGATGCGGTCGCCACGTCCAGCACCGCGGTGCGACCTGCGTCGAGCAAGCCGAAGCTCGCGCGCACCGGGCGTCCGAGTGGGTCGGGGACAATCGTCTCGCGAATCACGCCATCGCCTGCTGCAAGCAGCACGGCGCTCGTTCCGTCCCCACCGTCGGCGATCGGCAGACTGACGATCTCGATCGCGTCGTCCACGATAGTGAGTCCGCGAGCGATGGCCAGTGCGGCTTCGGCTGCCGTAAGGCTGCCTTTGAATGCGTTGGGAGCGACGACGACGCGCACGGTTGCTGCGTGCGATTTAACATTGTCGGGCAAGGCTGCCAAAGCGCCTCGTTCTTTTGCGATGGCCCACTGTCCTGCTTGCCAGAATCGAGGCCCGCTGCGCGCGTCGTTCCGTGCTCGCCAGACAATTGCGGACGATTTGCAAAAAACGCCGCTGCTGGCGCATTTTTTACGGCTGAGATCGCGGCCGGGCCGGAGTTCTGTGCGGGCGCACCCGTTTGCAACAGTCGATTTGCTGCCTTGAAGATTGCCCACCCCAGGCTTGCTGGTCTATCGGTTCGTTTTTTCTCGAGAGGTGGTGAACGATGCGACTGTCGAAGTTCGTGAGCGCAGCATGCCTGCTGTCGATCCCCACGTTGGCGTCATCTGCCCGTGCAGCGGATCCCGCACCTGCCGCGAGCGCGGGCGCTTCGGTCAGCCTGGGCTCGAGTGGGGCCTCGGCCACGGCCAGCAGCGAAACGGGAGACGGCTTCTGGAAGCGCTATCGCCCGCTGCCCTTTGCGCTCGAGCTCGGCTTGTACGGAGGCGTCGCCGATTTTGCGGCACAGCACAACCTGCAGGACCTGGCTGTCGTTCAGGATGCGGAGTACGGACACCAAAGCTTGAGCACGGGGCTGGATCTCGGGCTGCGCGCAGCCTTTTATCCGCTCTCGTTCCTTGGCCTCGAAGGCGAGCTCGGTGTGGTGCCGACCAAGACGGCGATCGATGATCGCAGCGCGACGGTCTGGACCTACCGCGCGCATCTGATCGCGCAGTACCCGCGCTATCGTTTGGTTCCTTTCGTCGTGCTCGGCCTGGGTGGCATGACCCTGAAGAGCCACCCCGACACGCTGGGCAACGACGCTGATCCGGAAATGCATTGGGGCCTCGGCGCCAAGTGGGCGTTCAACGAGTACTTGAGCGCGCGCTTCGATTTTCGCGATGACTTGATGCAGAAAAATATGCTGCTGAACGGTGTCAAAAACGGCGATTTGGTGCACAACACCGAATTTTTGCTGGGCCTGAGCTTCACGCTCGGCCGCACGCCGTACGAGCCCGCGAAGGCGCCGGTCGACTCCGACCGCGACGGCTTCTTGGATGTATACGATGCCTGTCCGATGCAAGCCGGTGTGGCCCCGAGCGGTTGCCCAGCGCCGGTCGATACCGATCACGATGGCGTTCCGGACGCGAGCGACCCCTGCCCGCAAGAGGCCGAGGACGGTCAACCGCCGAACGCAAGCGACGGTTGCCCGAACAAGGACTTGGACGGCGATGGCATCCTACTGCCCGAAGACAAGTGCCCTTCGGAAAAGGGTGTCGCACCCGACGGCTGCCCGGTGCGAGACAAGGACGCGGACGGCATCCCCGACGACATCGACAAGTGTCCAGAGCAACCGGAGACCAAGAACGGCTTCGAAGACGCCGACGGCTGCCCTGACGAGCTGCCCAAGGCGGTCGCCAAATTTGCGGGCGTGATCAAGGGCATCGAGTTCGACTTCGGCAAGGCGACGATCCGCAAAGGCTCGTACAAGTTGCTCGATGAGGCCGTGAAAGTGCTGGGCGAGTACAAGGACCTGAACGTGCTGATCACGGGTTTTACCGATGACGTGGGCGAGCGCCAGACGAACATCGACCTGTCCGAGGCACGCGCGGGCTCGGTAAAGGCCTACCTGGTTTCGAAGGGCATCGATCCCGGTCGGATC
>Ga0247773_1000630_pt1 | contig 13566 bp, 12 predicted proteins | sample UWRJL092311B6_FD_179934 | JGI IMG/M metagenome (GOLD analysis project Ga0247773, IMG submission 179934) | Plant litter microbial communities from Arlington Agricultural Research Station in Wisconsin, United States - UWRJ-L092-311B-6 | ecosystem: Environmental > Terrestrial > Plant litter >...
CTGAGCCTGGTTCCGGCCGGGGCGGCAGCCGAGCTGCTGCCCCCGGTGGCGGAGATCGAGTTGGGCCCGGTGCACCACGCGATCCTGGCGGCGCTGGACGGCGATCAGGCCCTGTTCCTGCGCGCCATCGCCGACCGGGTGCGGGCCCAGCTCGACGGGGCGGGCGGTGCGACCGACCCGGCCGAGCAGTCGACACCACCCGACAGGTCCGGGGCAATCGCCAAGGCCGGTGCAGCCGACAAAGCCAGGGCGAACGGCAGGACCAACGCGAACGGCAAGGTCACGGCGAACGCCAAGGTCGCGGCTGTCGACAAGGCCACGGCGAACGCCAAGGTCGCGGCTGTCGACAAGGCCTCGACAGCGGAGGTGGTCACCGAGGCCGACATCGGCAGGGCGATCTGGGACCTGGCCTTCGCCGGCCTGGTCACCAACGACACGCTGGCCCCGGTCCGGGCCCGGCTGGGCGGCGGCCGCACCGCGCACGGCCGGCGACCGGCGGCACCCCGGGCCAGGTACGGCCGGTTCAACCTGGGCCGGCCCACCACGCCGGCCGGGGGCGGGCAGCCGGCCGCCGCCCTGCCCGGTCGATGGTCACGGCTGCCGGACCGCAGCCCGGACGACGCTCACCGGGCCTTGCTGCGCACCGAGGTCCTGCTCGACCGCTACGGCATCCTCACCCGCGGCGAGGTCGCGGCCGAGGGCGTCCCCGGAGGCTTCTCCGCGGTGTATCCGGTGCTCCGCCAGGGCGAGGACGCCGGCCGGTACCGGCGCGGCTACTTCGTCGAGGGTCTGGGTGCCGCACAGTTCGGGCTGACCGGTGCGATCGACCGGCTACGCAGCCTGATGACCGCTGCGGAGCGCGACGAGCCAGGCCGGCCGGGAGCCCTGGTGCTGGCAGCCACCGACCCGGCCAATCCCTACGGCGCCGCCCTGAACTGGCCCGAGCGGGTGCACCTGCCCGAGCTCGAGTCGGGCAAGCGCGGCCACCAGCCGGCCCGCAAGGCCGGGGCGCTGGTGGTACTGGTGGATGGCGAGTGCGCACTGTACGTCGAGCGCGGTGGCCGGACCCTGCTGTCGTTCACTTCCGACGAGGGCCGGCTGCAGGCCGCCGCTGCCGCGCTGGCCGTCAGTGCCCGGGCCGGTTCGCTGGGCAAGCTGCACGTCGAGTCGGCCGACGGCGACCCGATCGTGGCCTCGGCGCTCGGCCACGCGTTGGAACAGGCCGGTTTCCGGCCGTCGCCGCGCGGGCTGCGGTTGCGAGCGTGAGATAGGTGCCCGAGGGCGATACCGTCTACATGGCCTGCCAGCGGTTGCGGACCGCATTGGCCGGCCAGGAGGTCACCCGGTTCGAGCTGCGGGTTCCCGCACTGGCGCTGGCCGACCTGACCGGCAGCACCCTCACCGAGGTGATCCCGCGCGGCAAGCACATCCTGATGCGGTTCTCCACCGGCCAGAGCCTGCACAGCCACCTCCGGATGGACGGTAGCTGGCGGGTGATGCCAGCCGGCTCCCGGCCATACGGCCGCAACTTCGAGATCCGGGCCCTGGTCGGCAACGCCGACTGGCTGGCCGCCGGGTTCCGGTTGCACGACCTGAAGCTACTGGACACCGCCGACGAGCACGAGGTGGTCGGGCACCTCGGCCCGGACCTGCTGGCACCGGACTTCGACCGTGCCGAAGCGCTGCGCAGGTTCGCCGAGCGCCCGGCCCAGCCGATCGGCGAAGCGCTGCTCGACCAGCGCCTGGTCGCCGGAATCGGCAACGTCTACAAGAGCGAACTGCTGTTCCTGAACAGGCTCAGCCCGTTCCTGCCGGTGGCCGACGTCCCCGACCTGCCGAAGGTGCTCGACGATGCGGTGCGGCTACTGCGCGGCAACATCAACGACACCAACCGCTCGACCACCGGCTGGCGCCAACCTGGCCAGCAGACCTGGGTCTACGGCCGGCGCGGCAAGGGTTGCCGGCGCTGCCGGACCGCGATACGCAGCTGCGAGCAGGGCGCCGACCCGGCGACCGAGCGGATCACCTACTACTGCCCGAAGTGCCAGGACGTAACTGACTAGCGGCCCGGTAGCCCGGCTGGCAGGCCACCGCGGGAGGAGGGAGTCAACGGTTCGAGCGCGGGCAAATCTCAGTCCTGGTCACGCGGGCGACCACGGGGGCGTCACCGCGGCAGGCCCTAGCTCCGGAATTCCCCGGCCAGGTCCAACCAGACCGTAAGCCCGGGATTGCCCGCGTCAGCGCTCGGTCTCGGCCCGCTCCGTCACCGACTGTTCGGCCGGCAACGATCCCTTGGCCTTCTCCAGGGCCGGCGGCGCGTCGTCGCTCAGCGCGTTCGGGGCGCTGCCGGTACCGCCGGTGCCGGAACCGAGCGAGGCCCGGATCTCGGCCAGCCGGGCCTGGCCGGCCATGTTGGTGGTCGCCTTGCGAACCTCCAGCATCCGCCCCTGCACCGAGTTGGTGGCCAGGTCCGCCTGACCGAGGGCGTTGGCATAGCGTCGCTCGATCTTGTCGCGCACCTCGTCCAGCGACGGGGTGTTGCGCGGAGCGGCCAGCTCGCCCATCTGGTTCAGCGACGCAGACACCTGCTCCTGCATCTTGGCCTGCTCCAGCTGGCTGAGCAGCTTGGTCCGCTGCGCCAGCTTCTCCTGCAGCATCATCGCGTTGTCCTGCACCGCCTGCCGGGCCTGCTGGGCGGCGCCCATCGACTGGTCGTGCAGCTCCTTGAGATCGGAGGCGGCAGCTTCGGAGCTCACCAGCTGGTTGGCCAGCATGCCGGCGGTCTGCTCGAATTCGGCGGCCTTGGCCTCGTCCCCGCCCGCCCGCGCCTGATCGGCCAGCACCAGGGCCTGCCGGGCCTGGGCCTGCAGCTCCTCGATCTGGCTGAGCTGCCGGTCGAGCTTGAGCTCCAGCTGGTGCTGGTTGCCGATGACGCTGGCCGCCTGCCGGGTGAGCGCCTCGTGCTGGCGCTGGGCATCCTCGATCGCCTGCTGGATCTGGATCTTGGGATCGGCCTTCTCGTCCACCTTGGCGCCGAACCAGGCGGAGACGTAACGCCAGGCCTTCACTAAGCCGTTCGCCATCGCTGCTACGACCTTCCGGTAACCGTCGGAGACTTTCCTGGCGTTCAGTCTGCATCATGGCCCCGGGGCCGGTCCAAGGCCGGTCGGGCGCTGAGGCCGCTATGCCGGCTGCCGCACCAGCACCAGCACCAGCACCAGCACCAGCCGGGAAGCTATCTCGCCGGGGGCAAGCCCGCGACCAGGACGTCGACGTCCGCTGCGATGTCGGCCTCGTCCGCCGGCGCGATGACGTAGGAGGACAGCCAGCGCAGCACCGTCGGGGTACCGGCCCGGCCGGACCGGTACAGCAGCTGCTCCACGGCATGGGCCACCTTCGCCCAGCCCGGGCTGCGGACGTCCACCCGGGCCAGCACCGCCAGCGTGGTGGTGTCCTGGCCACCGAGCGCCTCGAGCAGCGGGTGCTCCGACACCGCCACCGCCGCCGCGGTCAGCGCCGGTGCCAGCTCCAGCTGCCACACCGACGTCACGAGCCGGTCGATCTCGTCCAGCAGCAACGCCGCCAACACGTCCTCGCGGGCCCGGAAGTGGTTGTACAGCGTCGCCTTGGCCACCCCGCCGCGAGCCGCCACCTGCGCCATGGTGATCTTCGTGCCGTTCGCCTCGACCGCCGCCCGGGCACCATCGAGGATTGCGGCCCGGCTACGCGCCATCGGTCCGGCCGTGCGCGCACCCACCGTGGCAGCCGGCGTCCGAACCTGACCGGAGCCAGAACCAGAGCCGGCACCGGTCCGGGCCGGTCGGGGCCGGGCCACGCCGGTCGGCGCCCCCGCCGACGGTGCGGGTCGGGGCTGCGGGCCGGGCACCGGGCCGGCGGTGGTGGCACGCAGCACGAAGTCGGTGAGCGGGTCGGAGCGACGGGGGGAACTGTACGAACTCATACCCCGAAGTTAGGCGGCTGACCGGCGGCTACGGGCCAGCCGCACACCCGACACGCCCATTGTCTCGACCGTGGGATGAGACTTCACGGCCGGAAATGCGGGACCGACGCCGCCAGGTCATCACGACCCGAACGACCAGGTCACCACGACCCGAAACGGCCAGGTCACCACGACCCGGACGACCAGGTCACCACGACGCGAACGGTCAGGTCACGACAGCGCGAACGACTGCCAGGAAGCGCCGGGACAGGGCTAGGCGGCCACGTGCGGCATCGACCGGACCTGCGGACCCTCGGCGCCTCGGGGGGCCGGGGTCAGCACCGGTGAGCCGCGGCGGGCACCGAGCACCATCGCCCGCTCGGACGCGGTCTCCTGGCGGCGCAGCGTGTCCGAGACCAGCAGGAACACCTCGGACAGCGGGATGTCGAGCGCCTCACAGATCGCGGCCAGCAACTCCGAGGACGGCTCCTTGTGGCCGCGCTCGATCTCGGACAGGTAGCCCAGGCTCACCCGGGCGGCCGCGGACACCTCGCGGAGGGTGCGGCGCTGCCGCAGCCGGACCGCGCGCAGGGTCTCGCCGACCACATGGCGGAGAACTGCCATCTCGCGAAACCCCCTTCGTCCACCGATCACCTCGCGGCCTTCATTTCCCATCGGCCGGTCGACGATCTTCTGAAATCCAATGCTAGTCCGGTCGCCGTCCTTGGTGCCTGGCGCGCGGATGAATCTGCTGACAGCGAACTAAGTCCGCATCGCCCGTCAGGATGACCCGGCCTGGTGGTCCACCACGCCGGCGAGAAGTGCGACTGCCTGTTCAACGACCTGCACCCGAATCGTGTTCCGGTCCCCGCGCAGATTCAATTCCGATACCGATTCGATACCCCCGCCCCGTTCGGCATCGGGACCGACCACGGCCAGGAACACCGTTCCCACCGCCTTGCCGTCCTGCGGCTGCGGCCCCGCCACGCCGGTCACCCCGACGCCCCAGCTGGCCGACAGCCGGCTCCGGACACCGCGGGCCAGCTCCAGGGCGACCTGGGCGGCAACCGGCCCCTGTTCGGCGAGCAGGCTCTCCGGCACGCCCACCAACCGGGCCTTGAGGTCGGTGGCGTAGGCCACCACCCCACCCCGGAAGGTGGCGCTGGCACCGGCGGTGGAGGTCAACGCCGCCGCCAGCAGCCCACCGGTCAGGGACTCGGCGACCGCCACCGTCTGCTGCCGCCCGGCCAGGCTGTGGTGCAGCCGTTCCAGCAGCTCGGGCAGTTCGGCGAGCGGCGGCGCGGTCATGCCCGTACCACCCGGCGCAGCCGCACGGCCCGGGCCACGTAGTCCAGGCCGGTCACCACGGTGAGCACCACCGCCGCCGCCATCACCAGGCTGGCGGCCAGGTGCAGCGCGCCGGACAGCGGCAACAGCAGCAGGCCGATCGCCACCCCCTGCAGCAGCGTCTTGACCTTGCCGCCGCGGCTGGCCGCCATCACCCCGTGCCGGATCACCCAGAACCGCAGCAGGGTGACCCCGATCTCGCGAACCAGCACCACCACCGTCACCCACCACTGCAGGTCGCCCAGCATCGACAGCCCGACCAGGGCGGTGCCGGTCAGCGCCTTGTCCGCGATCGGGTCGGCCAGCTTGCCGAACTCGGTGATCAGGCCACGGCGGCGGGCGATCTCGCCGTCGACCCGGTCGGTCAGGCTGGCCACCCCGAAGATCACGCAGGCGGTCACCCGCCACCCGGTGACATGGCCGTCCAGGTGGAACAGTGCCGCGGCGAAGAACGGCACCAGCAGCAGCCGCAGCATGGTCAGGCCGTTGGCGATGTTCCATGCCGACACCGTGGTGACCGGTGCCGCCATCGGGTCGATCCGGGGGTCGATCCCGGTCATGGCGTGGAACTCATCGCGCCGGACGACTTCGCAACCGGTTCCGCGTCGAAGCTCGTGGTGCCGGACGGGTTCGAGCTCATCGGGCCGAACCGGCGACCACGTCCGCGATCAGGTCGGCACCGTCGTTGCCGGTGACCACCGCCTGGACCAGCAACCCCGGTCGCAGCCCGGCCAGCGCGCCGGTCAACCGCACCCCGCCGTCGGTCTCGGGTGCCTGGTGGGCGGCCCGGCCGGTCAGCTCGCCGTCCTCGGCCGCTTCGATCAGCACCTCGACGGTCTCGCCGTGCCGGTCCTCGGCGCGCTGGTCGATCAGCTCGTTGACCAGGCTCGAGACCCGTTCGACCCGAGCCGCGATCACGTCCGGATCGAGCTTGCCGTCGAACCGCTCGGCCTCGGTGCCGTCCTCGTCGGAGTAGCCGAACACCCCGACCACGTCGAGCCGGGCCAGCGTGAGGAAGCGCTCCAGCTCGGCCAGCTCGGCCTCGGTCTCGCCCGGGAAGCCCACGATGACGTTGCTGCGGGCACCGGCGGCCGGCGCCAGCGCGCGGGCCTGGTCGAGCAGGCCGAGGAAGGACTCGGTCGAGCCGAACCGCTTCATCCGGCGCAGCAGCTGCGGAGCGGCGTGCTGGAAGGACAGGTCGAAGTAGGGCAGCACACCCGGCGTGGCGGCGATCGCGGACAGCAGCGACGGGCGCAGCTCGGCCGGCTGCAGGTAGGACACCCGGACCCACTCGATCCCCTCGACCGCGGCCAGTTCGGGCAGCAGCGCCTCCAACGCCCGCAGGTCGCCGAGGTCCTTGCCGTAGGAGGTGGAGTTCTCGCTCACCAGCACCAGCTCCCGGACACCCTGGCCGGCCAGCCAGCGGGCCTCGGCCAGGATCTCGGCGGGCGCGCGCGAGACGAACGCCCCGCGGAAGGACGGGATGGCGCAGAAGGTGCACCGCCGGTCGCAGCCGGAGGCGAGCTTGAGGTAGCCGACCGGGCTGTCGGTCAGCCGGGCCCGGGGCGCGGTCGGGCCCCACCGGTGGCCGGGGACCGCCACCTCGGCGACCGCCGACGGGCGCTGGGTGGGGCTGATCGGCAACAGGGTGCGCCGATCGGCCGGGGTGTGCGGGGCGATCGGACGGCCGGCCAGTACGTCGTCGAGCCGGGCGTCGATGTCGGCATAGGAGTCGAAGCCCAGGATCGCGTCGGCCTCGACCAGGGCGTCGGCCAGCTGGTCGCCGTAGCGTTCGGCCAGGCACCCGACGGCGACCACCTTGCGCCCGCCGTCGGCCGCCGCCAGCACCGTGTCGATCGAGTCCTTCTTGGCCGAGTCGATGAAGCCGCAGGTGTTGACCACCACCACGTCGGCGTCGTCGGAATCGGTGAGCTGCCAGCCGCGGGCGGCCAGGGTGCCGGCCAACTCCTCCGAGTCGACCTCGTTGCGGGCACAGCCGAGCGTGACGATGGCGACGCTGCCGGACGGCGCCGCGGGACGCGGTGAGGACACATCAGCAGGCTACCCGGGGCCGGGACCGCCGCCGTCCGCTCCGGTCCGGGTGCCGGACGGTTGGGGCCCGGCGGTGCGCCCGGTTGAGTATCGTGCGGCTATGCCCGAGGTCAACCCGTCCGTGCCGACCGGGCAGCTGGTGATCAGGCGGGCCCGCACCAGCGACATCCCCGCGATCAAGGCGCTGGTCGACACCTACACCGGACAGCGGATGCTGCTGGCCAAGGACACCGTGACGCTGTACGAGTCCGTGCAGGAGTTCCGGGTGGCCGAGCTGGCCGGCATGGTGGTCGGCTGCGGCGCGGTGCACGTGCTGTGGGAGGACCTCGGCGAGATCCGGACGCTGGCGGTGTCGCCGGAGCGCCGCGGTCACGGGGTCGGTGACCTGCTGCTGGACGAGCTGGTGGCCGGCGCCCGGGAGCTGGGCCTGCGCCGGCTGTTCGCGCTGACCTTCCAGACCCGGTTCTTCGCCCGGCACGGCTTCACCGAGATCCACGGCACCCCGGTGGACCCTGAGGTGTACTCGCAGCTGCGCCGTTCCTACGACGCCGGTATCGCCGAGTTCCTCGACCTGGAATACGTCAAGCCGAACACCCTGGGCAACTCCCGGATGCTGCTCACGCTGGGCGGGCCGGCCCCGCAGGACCGCCGGCGCGCGGCGGGCAACGGGGACCGGCGGCGTGAGGTGGACAACGGCAGCCGATCACTCAACCGTCATGTTGAGGTTGAAGGTTCCCGCGCGCCTCACCAGTCACAGTAGGTAACACCTATACCGTCAGCTCCGGTTACGTCGGACGGAGGTGTTATCCATGACCGGTTTTCAGTTGACCCGACCGGGGACTGCGAGCTGGGCGCTGCCGGCCCGCGAGGCGGTCGGCTCCGGCCGGCACGCCTCGAACCTGCGCGCCCGGTGGACGTTGCGCCGGATGTTCTACCTGGCCCGGCACGCGATCCGCTAACGCCGGAGCATCCTCAGGCCCTGACCGCACCCCCGCGGTCAGGGCCTCGTGCTGTGCCGATCGCCCCGACGAGCGACACGGCCGGCCCGCTCAGAACGGCGCGGGCTCGTCCCGGCCGTCATCCTCCGGCTCGTCGTCCACCAGATCGTCGGCGGTGCCACCGTTGCGCAGGGTGTAGATCAGCCCGGCCAGCTCGTCGGGCTTGACCAGGACGTCGCGAGCCTTGGAGCCCTCGGACGGCCCCACGATCGAGCGGGACTCCATCAGGTCCATCAGCCGGCCGGCCTTGGCGAAGCCGACCCGCAGCTTGCGCTGCAGCATCGAGGTCGAGCCGAACTGGGTCGAGACCACCAGCTCCACGGCCTGCAGGAACACGTCGAGGTCGTCGCCGATGTCGGAGTCGATCTCCTTGGCGGCCGCCGCCGGCGCGGTGACGTCCTCGCGGTAGCTCGGCTGCAGTTGCTCCTTGCAGTGCTTGACGATCGCGTTGATCTCGTTGTCGGTGACGTAGGCGCCCTGGATCCGGGCCGGCTTGGAGGCCCCCATCGGCAGGAACAGCCCGTCACCCTTGCCGAGCAGCTTCTCCGCCCCCGGCTGGTCCAGGATGACCCGGGAGTCGGTGACCGACGAGGTCTTGAAGCCCAGCCGGGACGGCACGTTGGCCTTGATCAGGCCGGTCACCACGTCGACCGACGGACGCTGGGTGGCGATCACCAGATGGATGCCGGCCGCCCGGGCCAGCTGGGTGATCCGGACCACCGCGTCCTCGACGTCGCGGGGCGCGACCATCATCAGGTCGGCCAGCTCGTCGACGATCACCAGCAGGTAGGGGTAGACGGTGTAGACGCGCTCGCTGCCGGGTGGCGCGACCAGCTCGCCGTGGCGCACCTTGCGGTTGAAGTCGTCGATGTGCCGGACGCCGGAGGCCTCCATGTCCTCGTAGCGCATGTCCATCTCGCGGACCACCCAGGCCAGCGCGTCGGCGGCCTTCTTGGGATTGGTGATCACCGGGGTGACCAGGTGCGGGATGCCCTGGTAGGCGGCGAACTCGACCCGCTTGGGATCGATCAGGACCATCCGGACCTCGTCCGGGGTGGCCCGGGTCAGCACCGACAGGATGAGGGAGTTGATGCACGAGGACTTGCCGGCCCCGGTCGCGCCGGCCACCAGCAGGTGCGGCATCTTGGTCAGGTTGGCCACCACGAAGCCGCCCTCGACGTCCTTGCCGAGCGCGGCCAGCATCGGGTGGTGGTCGCGCAGCGCCACGTTCGAGCGCAGCACGTCGCCCAGCATCACGATCTCGGGGTCGGTGTTGGGAATCTCCACCCCGACCGCGGACTTGCCCGGGATCGGGCTGATGATCCGGACGTCCGGACTCTTGACCGCGTAGGCGATGTTGCGGGCCAGCTGGATGATCCGCTCGACCTTGACGCCGGGGCCCAGCTCCACCTCGTAGCGGGTGACGGTGGGCCCGCGGCTGAACCCGGTGACGGCGCAGTCGACGTTGAACTCCTCGAACACCTGCGACAGCGAGGCGATCACCTCGTCGTTGGCCCGGGTGTGCTCCAGGTGCTGCGAGCCGGCGCCGAGGATGTCGGGCGAGGGCAGCGTGTAGGCCGCGCCGCCGTGCAGCTCGAGCTGGGTGGGCCGGGTCACCGGCGGCAGGTCCTCGGCGACCGGTGCCTTGGCCACCCGGGGCTTGCGCGGCTTGCGGGCGGTGTCGCCGGCCGTGTCGGCGGCCGGATCTGCCGGCGGGAACGGGTCGTCCAGGAACGGGGCACTGTCGGCGACCAGGTCGACCGGTTCGGTGGCCCCCTCGTCCCCCGGCGTCCGCCGTCCGCGCCGGGCCGCCGGTGCGTCGGCGCCGTCCTCGGCGGGATGGGCTGCCGGGAACAGCTCACGCACCATGCCGGGCAGCTGGTTGAGCGGGGTCGCGGTGATCACCAGGGCACCGAAGGCACCCAGCAGGAACAGCACCAGGACGACCAGGGCGGCCGGCAGCACTCGTTCGAGCTGGCCGGCGAGCACCCCGATCACCCCACCGGCGTGCGACCAGCCGGTCTCGTCGCGCGGTGAGCCGGCCCCCAGGTGCAGCATGCCGGTGACGGTGAGCAGGATCGCCAGGCCGCCGACCAGCAACCGGCCCCGGCGCTCGGGATGCGGTTGCTGGCGCAGCAGGTGCACCGCCCAGCCGACCAGCACCAGCGGCAGCACCAGCGCCAGGTCACCGACCAGCAGCCGGAACAGCCCAGTGATCGCCGCACCCAGCGGGCCCGCGGCGGCGAACCACAGCGCGATCGCCGAGATCAGCCCGAGCGCGAGCACCGCCAGGCCGGCTCCGTCGCGGCGATGTGCCGGGTCGAGTTCCCGGGCGGTGGCGGCGTTGCGTCCGACCGCCCGGGCCAGCGTTCCGGTCGCCGTGCCGAGCGCCCGCCAGAGCTGGGCGATCAGCCGTCCGAACGCGGCCAGCGCGGGCTGGTGGCGTGGCTGCGACTGCCGGGGAGCCGGACGGTTGCCCGAGCGGGGCCGGCTGGCCGGTGCCGAGCCGCCGCTGCGGGCACGCCCGGGTCCCGACGCCTTCTTCGAGGCCGGCTGTCGGGTTCTGGTTCCGGGAGTTGCTGCCACCTGGTCACGGTAACGCTCAACCGCAAGTTGAGGGTGGACCGACACCGCGGCCCGAGGGCTACGTCAGGACTGGAGCAACCCCGCATCGGCGAGGTCCTGGCGCAGGTGGCTGAGTTCGTGCTCGGTCGCCTCCACCATCGGCAACCGCACCGGACCGGCCGAGCGGCCCCGCAGCGCCAGCCCGGCCTTGACCAGGATGACGCCCTGGGTGCGGAAGATGCCGGTGTAGATGGGCAGCAGCTGCCGGTACAGCCGCAGCGCCTCGGCGGCGTCGCCGCGCTGCCAGGCGTCCAGCAGCTGCTTGGTGCCAGCTCCGGAGAAGTGCGTCGAGGTGCCGACCACTCCGGTCGCGCCGATCGCCAGCAGCGGCAGCAGCATCGCGTCGTCGCCGGCGTAGTAGGCGAGCTCGGTCTCGGCCAGCACCCGGGCCGAGGCTGCCAGGTCGCCGCGGGCGTCCTTGACCGCCACCACCTGCTCGTGGCCGGCCAGCTCGAGCAGGGTGTCGGTGGCCAGTTGGACCGCCGTCCGGCCCGGGATGTCATAGACCATCACCGGCAGCGAGCTGGCGTCGGCGACCGCCCGGAAGTGCTGCAGGATGCCGGACTGCGGAGGCCGGGAGTAGTACGGGGTGACCACCAACAAGCCATCCGCGCCGGCCTTGGCGGCCTGGTCGGCGAGCTGGATGGAATGCACCGTGTCGAAGGTCCCGACGCCGGCCACCACGCTGGCCCGGTCCCCCACCGCGTCGGCCACCGCGGCCAGCAGCTCCGCCTTCTCGCCGTCGGAGGTGGTCGGTGCCTCGCCGGTGGTGCCGTTGATGACCAGGCCGTCGTTGTGCTGTTCGTCCACCAGGTACGTCGCCAGCTCCCGGGCCGCCGTCAGGTCCAGCTCACCGGCAACGGTGAACGGCGTGACCATGGCGGTGAGCAACCGGCCGAACGGGCGGGTGCGGTCATCACTGAGCATGTCTCAACGCTACCGCCGGACGGGCCGGTGAGCGGCATCCCCGCGCGGGCATGTCACCACCGGGGCACCGGGCGCCGCCGGGGCACCGGGCCGTCACCGGGGCACCGGGCCGTCACCGGGCGTCATCGGTTAGGTAGGGCGGCTCGGCTCACTCGCTCCAGCCCAGCACCCGGTCGGCCAGCTGCCGGCCGGCGGCGACCAGCTCGGCATTGCGCTCGTCGGACTCGTGCACCCAGCGCTCGGCTTCGTCCGGGGCCTTGCCGAAGGCGACGTGCCGGGCGACCAGCGCCGCTCGCCGGCTGGTCGGGGGCGGGTCGAGGTACCAGACCTGATCCAGCAGCGGCCGGATCTCGGGCCACAGCAGCAGGTAGTTGCCCTCGGTGACGACCAGCGGTACGTCCGCCGGCACCGGGACCGCGGCGGCGATCGAGTCCTCGATCGCGCGGTCGAAGGCCGGGGCGTAGATGGTGCCCGGCTCGCGGCGCAACCGGCCCAGCAGCGCGGCGTAGCCGGCCCGGTCGAAGGTGTCCGGAGCCCCTTTGCGCTCGCGCAGGCCGGCCCGGCGCAGCTCGGCGTCGGCGAGGTGGAAGCCGTCCATGCCGACGTAGACAGCACGACCGGCCCCCAGCTCGGTCACCAACCGGGCCGCCAACGTCGACTTGCCAGCCCCCGGCGGCCCGGTGATGCCCAGGATCCGGCGCCGGCCGGGCACGCTCAGCAGACCGGCGGCTTCCCGCAGCTCGGAGAAGTCCGTCATCGCCCCGCCCGGCCGTCGATGCCGGCCGCGCTACCGGGCCCGGCCGAGCGCATCGGCCAGTGCAGGCGCCAGGTCGCCGCGGTGGTTGACCGCTACGCCGTCCAGGTCCAGCCACTGGGCCAGTTCGGCCAGCTGGACGGCCAGCTGCTCGGCGACGTAGCCGTGCTCGGCATCCGGCTCGGCCCAGGCGGACTGGACCCGCAGCAGCCCGGCCTGCCGGTCGGCCTTCAGGTCGACCCGGCCGACCAGCGTCTCATCGAGCAGGAAGGGCAGCACGTAGTAGCCGTGTATCCGCTGCGCGGCCGGGGTGTAGATCTCGATCCGGTAGTGGAAGCCGAACAGCCGCTTGGCCCGGTCCCGGAACCAGACCAGCGGGTCGAACGGGCTGAGCAGCGCCCGGGCCCGCACCCGGCGCGGCCGGCGGGCCGCCGGCCAGAGGTAGCCGGGGGCGTCCCAGCCGCCGACCGTGACCGGCACCAGCTCGCCGGCCTCGACCAGTTCGGCGACCCGGGCCTTGGACTCGGCCCGGGGCAGCCGGAAGTAGTCGCCCAGGTCCGGCTCGGTGGCCACGCCGTAGGCCCGGGCGGCGATCCGGACCAGCTCACGCTGGGCGTCCTCGCGGGCCGGGGTGGGCTGGTTGGCGATGGCGGGCGGCAGCACCCGCTCGATCAGGTCGTAGCGCCGTTCGAAGTTCACCCGGCGGGCCGCGCCCACCTCACCGGCCCAGAACAGGTACTCCAGGACGGCCTTGCCGGCATGCCAGTTCCACATCTGGCCGGGCGTGCGAGGCTGGCGTTCGGGCTGCACGTCCGCGCTGCGGATCGGACCGCGCTCGGCGACCAGCCGGCGCACCTCGTCCACCAGCTCCGCGTGGTCCCGGGCGACCCGCTGCATGCTGCCCCAGGAGTCGTCCCGGGCCC
>Ga0247773_1000631_pt1 | contig 13564 bp, 9 predicted proteins | sample UWRJL092311B6_FD_179934 | JGI IMG/M metagenome (GOLD analysis project Ga0247773, IMG submission 179934) | Plant litter microbial communities from Arlington Agricultural Research Station in Wisconsin, United States - UWRJ-L092-311B-6 | ecosystem: Environmental > Terrestrial > Plant litter >...
CACCACGGGGCTCCACCGCGACTACCACCAGGTGACCGACGAGCCGCAGTACATCGACTACACCAAGCTCGCGCACGTCTCCAGCCTGGTGGCCGACATCGCCAGCGCCGTGGCCAACCGCCCGGCGAAGCTGGTGGTGGACCAGCCGAAGCCCGATCCGCACGGGCAGTGCAGCCAGTGACGGCAGGGGAGAGGGAGTAGGGGACAGGGGATAGGGGACAGCCTGCACGTCATCCCTCCCGCCCCGATGGATCGCCCCGGCCGCCGATGTTTCCGGCGGCCGGGGCGTCGCGTATCGTGCTACGTCATCGTCATACCGAATTCGGAAAAGCATTGGTCACACAGAGACACGGAGGCACAGAGAACTGCCTGCTTTCTCTGCGCCTCCGTGCCTCTGTGTGACGCCCGGCGGTGTCTGGATCGAGCGCGGTCTATGCGGATCACACCACATCGTGCGGGATGGACGGCGCCTTTCGTCGGCGCCACCGCCGCGAGCAGTGTCCATCGGCGGCGGAGCTCACGCGACCCTGGCATGGGCGCCGGCCTGGGCGGGAGCGTCGGCGGTCGCGTCGCGCAGGTGCCAGGGAGTGTTGATGATCACCACCTGCGGGCCGCCGCGCAGCAGCAGCAGGCCCTTCAGCATGGTGGCGCGGTGGCTGTGCAGCAGGAAGTGGTACCACCGCCGCTCCACCAGCTCGGGCACGAACACCCCCACGTAGCGCCGGGGGTTTTCTCCGGCCAGCCGGCGCACGTACTTCAGCACCGGGTCGAAGAACTCGCGGTACTCCGACGCGATCTCCACCAGCATGGGCGGGGTGATCCCGGCCTCGCGGAAGGGCTGCTCCACGTGGGTGTGCCAGCGCGCGCGGAGCGGGTCCATGTTGGGCTCCTGCGTGAGCACGTGCAGCACGTGCACCTCGGGCGAAATGCTGGCCGCCAGCCGCAGCGCCTTGCGGCCCACCCGGTCGAGCCGCTTGAGCGGCACCACGATCACCGGGGGCAGCGGGTCGTCCAGCTGGAGCGGGCCGTCCACGTCCACCTCTCGGTCGATGGACTCGTTGAAGCGGCGGATGCGCGAGAACAGGTAGACGAACGCGGGCACCACCAGCACCGCCAGCCACGCCCCCTCGGTGAACTTCGCCACCACGATCACCACCAGCGTGGCGCCGGTGGCGGTGGCGCCGCAGGCGTTCAAAAGCAGCGAGCGCCGGGCTCCCGGCGCGTTGGCCCCCTCGCGCCGCCAATGGGCCACCATCCCCGCCTGCGACAGGGTGAACGCCAGGAACGCACCCACCGCGAACAGCGGGATCAGGCGGTCGGTCACGCCGCCGAACGCCACCAGCAGCGCCGCCGACAGGATCGCCAGGATCACGATCCCGTGCGAGTACACCAGTCGGCGCCCCAGGTGGGCGAACTCGGCTGGGAGGTAGTCGTCCAGCGCCAGCACGCGGCACAGGCGCGGGAAGTCGGCGAAGCTGGTGTTGGCCGACAGCGCCAGCACGCACACCACCGAGCCGATGGTGACGTAGTACATGGGGCCCCGCCCCCACACCGCGCCAATCAGCTGCGACAACACGCTTTCGTAGCCGGCCGTGCCCGGGCGCGTGGCCGTGATCCCGTAGGCGTTGCACAGGAAGGCGATCCCCGCGAGCAGCATGATGAGCACGGCGATGATGGCGGTGAGCGTGCGGCGGGCCATCACCGTGCGCGGCTCGCGGAACACCGGCACGCCGTTGCTCACCGCCTCTACCCCGGTCATCGCCGTGCAGCCGCTGGCGAAGGCGTGCATCAGCAGCCACAGCCCGGCGGCGGCTTCGACGGCCGGGCCGTGCGCGGGCGGGGGCCGCACCGCCACGGGGTCGCCCCCGCTCAGCACCGCCTTCACCACGCCCGCGCCGATGGTGAGGCCCAGCGTGGCGATGAACAGGTAGGTGGGGAGCATCCACAGCAGCCCCGCCTCGCGCACGCCCCGCAGGTTCACGGTGGCGATCAGCGCCAGCAGCACCAGGCACAGCGGCAGCGTGTAGGGCTGCAGGGCGGGGACGGCGGAGATGATGGCGCCGGCACCGGCCGAGATCGCCACCGCCACGTTCAGGATGTAGTCCACCGCCAGCGCGCTGGCCGCCAGCAGCCCCGGCCGCGCGCCCAGGTTGCGCGAGGCGACCGTGTACGAGCCCCCGCCGTCGGGGTAGGCGGCGATGGTCTGCCGGTACGAAAGGTAGACGAGCACCAGCAGGCCGATGATCACGGCGCTGAGCGGCCCCATGTAGCGCGGCGCGAGGATGCCCACGGGCAGCAGCACCGTGAGCGCCGCCTCGGGGCCGTACGAAGCCGAGGCCAGCGCGTCGAGCCCCAGCACCGGAATGCCCGATGCCGGGCCGATCTTCTGTTCTTCGTGCTCCGTGGAGCGCAGCCGCCGTCCGAGCAAGAACCGACGAAGTGTCACGTCCACCCTGGGTTTCGCGCGTCGTCCACTCCCGCGTGCCGGGAGCCAGACGGCGCGCCGGGAGCATTCCGCATGCCTTCCGGGCCGGCATCGCGTAGCACGGCGCGCAGGGCCGGGCACCATGGGCCCAACGCGTGGATCTTCTCCACCGCGACGTCTTCTAACCACCTCCACACGCGGGTTCGATCGATGAAACTGCACGTCGTCAGCGACCTGCACGCCGGGTTCGCGCCCTTCGACCCGCCCGACACCGGCGCCGACGTGCTGGTGCTGGCGGGCGACGTGGATACGGGCGTGCGCGGGATGGAGATGGCGAAGGGGTGGGCGAGCGGGCGGCCGGTGGTCTACGTGGCGGGGAACCACGAGTTCTACGGAGAGAGCATCCCCCGGCACCTGCAGAAGCTGGCGAACGCGGCCGCGGGAACGGAGGTGCGCTTCCTGGAGAACCAGCCGGCCGAGATCGGCGGCGTGCGCTTCCTGGGCTGCACCCTGTGGACCGACTTCGACCTGTTCGGCCACCGCATGGTGGACGCCGCCGCGGCGCAGGCGGCGATGAACGACTTCCGCTCCATCCGCGTGGACCCGCAGTACCGCCGCTTCCATCCCACCGACGCCATGGCGGTGCACGCCGCCAGCCTGCGCTGGCTGGTGGACCGGCTCGACGAGCCGTTCGACGGGCCCACGGTGGTGGTCACGCACGCCGCCCCCAGCCTGCGCTCGGTGAAGCCGGAGTACCGCGGCAACCCGGTGACCGCCGCCTACGCCAGCAACCTCGACGCGCTGCTGGACGGCCGCGCGGCGCTGTGGATCCACGGCCACACGCACTTCTGCTGCGACTACACCGTGGGCGGCACGCGCGTGATCGCCAACCAGCGCGGCTACCCGCACGAGGACACCGGCGGCTTCGACCCGGCGTTCACGGTGGAGGTGCCGGGGAGCTGAGCCGCCGGATCACCCGCCGGCCGAGCGGTTCAGCGGTCGCATCAGCCAGTCCATCATCTGCGGCATCCACACGGGCGGCTGAAGCCGCGGCAACGACGACGGGAAGCCTCGCAAACTGCGCAAGGCTGGTGGCGTGAGATCGGTGCGGGTTGCGGCCCGTCGGTCGCACCGCGTCGAGCAGTCCGCGAAGCGGGCTTCGGGCCCTTGTCGCCGCGAATCCATTCGCCAGGTGCCTGGCCTCTCCTGCTCGACCTTGCTCTCCGCTCCGTGCGGACTGCGCCCCATTCGCCTCCGTAGTCCGCGAAGTATCGCCAAGGCGGACTTCCCGCGGTCCAGCCGCCGTGGTGACCGCCGGAAGGTAGGGCGACGGGGCCGACGAAGAAGCCATGTACCGACTGCAGAGCCCGCTGGGAACCATCCCGGCGGGCCGTTTTCGTATTTACGCAGCGGGCGCGGCATTCCGTGGGTGCAATGCACGCCTCGGGGAACGGGGGAAGCCACGTTCGCGTAAACACCCGGTCTCATAGCGCGTAGATTAAGCCATACACGGAACGAGTCTGGAAAGACAGGGCTACCCGCTCTACATGCCGAATGGGCCAACCACACACGGAACACGTGAATGCTGTGGCGAGCAATACACAGGCGCTGAGGAAGGCATGTCCCACATCCGTATGCCTCAACGAGCCGGTGTAGCAGTGTGTTTCAAGTAAGTCGTTGTGGCGCAAGGCACACCTAAGCGGACGGATCTGGGTCCACCTTTTGCGAAACGTGGGGCTCGACCGCTCGTTCCACGGGCCGGTCTTCCGCGCCCGGTTCGGCCCCATGCTCCGAAACCCGCCCGGTCTCTTTTCCACCTTTCTCCGGCGGTTCCCGCGCAGTCCCGGCGCGGACGCAGTGCCCGCAGCTCACCCAGATCTCTGGCCGGCTCCCTCGCCGTGCCGGACGCCTCGTGTCGCCGGAACGCGCGCGCGGCGGAACCCATCCCCCTCACGGGAGGAACACGACGATGCCGTCCGTGCTCACCTATCCAGGCGTCTACATCGAAGAAATTCCCAGCGGGGTGCGGACCATCGCGGGGGTCGGTACGTCGATCACCGCGTTCGTGGGCTACACGCCGCGCGGCCCGCTCGACCGCGCGGTGCGCGTGCTCAACTTCGGCGACTACGAGCGCGCCTTCGGCGGCCTGCACCGCGACAGCGACATCAGCTATGCGCTGCAGCAGTTCTTCCAGAACGGCGGCTCCGACGCCTACGTGGTGCGCGTGGCGGCCGGCGCCGCGGCCGCCGCGGTGAACCTGGGGCTGGTAGGCGGCGGCGCGGCGCTCACCGTGACCGCGGCCGACGCCGGCGCGTGGGGGAACAACCTGCGGGTGGACGTGGACTACGCCACCAGCAACCCCGACAGCACCTTCAACCTGTCGGTGGCGCGCGTGGACCCGGCCACGCTGGCCGTGGTGGAGCGCGAGAGCTACCTCAACCTGAGCATGAGCCCGCGCTCGGCCAACTATGCGCCCGCAGTGATCGGCGCGGCGTCGCGGCTGGTGCGCGTGATCCCGGCGGCGGGGCTCGCCTTCGACGCGGCCGACCGCGGGTGGAGCCTGAGCGCCGACGCGACGGCCGCCGCGCTCACGGCCACGCAGACCACCGTCACCGGCACGGTGGACGGCGACACGCCCTTCCAGCTCGTCCTCAACCCCACCAACGTCACCTCGGCGGCCACGCTGCGCACCGAGCTGATCAACGCGATCACCGCGGCCGGGCTGACCGACCGGCTCGACGTGGAGCGCGCCAACTTCAACGGCGTGAAGAACGCCAGCACCGGCAAGTTCGTGCGCCTGGTGTCGAAGTCGGCCACGGTGGCGCCCGAGAACTCGTCGGTGTCGGTCTCGACCGCCGCGGCCAAGGACGCGTCGGTGGCGCTGGGCTTCGGCGCGGCGGCGGGCGGGCGCGAGAAGGAGGGCGGCAGCTTCCGGCGGCCGGCCCCCACCGGCGCCAGCGGCACCGACCTGGGCGCCGCCTCGGGGCCGATCGGCGGCGACATCACGGTGACGCTCACCGAGCACGGCGGGAGCGGCTCCACCGTGCTGCTGAACGCGGGCGCCCTCACCATCCCGTCCACGGCGGTGGGCCCGGCGCTGGCCGACGCGGTGCAGACGGCGGTCCGCACGCTGGGGCACCCGCTGGCGCAGTCGGCCGTGGTGCGCTTCGAGGGCGGCGCGCTGCGGATCACCCTTCCCGAGGCCGCGCCCAACGTGAGCGTGGGCGTGGGCGGCACGAACGCCACCGCCCTGGGGTTCGGCACGGGCGCGATCGAGAACGTGGGTCGCTACGTGGTGGGCGTGGGCGCGGGCTTCGGCGGCCAGTCGGGCGCGGTGGCCGGCGCAGACGGCACGCTGCCCACGGCGGCCGAATACATCGGCTCGCCCAACCTGAAGACGGGGATGCACGCGCTGCGCGACGTGGACCTGTTCAACATCCTGTGCATCCCCGGCACCTCGCGCCTGGGCGACACGCAGGCCAGCTCGGTGATCCAGAGCGCGATCGCGCTGTGCGAGCAGGAGCGCGCCTTCTACGTGATCGACACGCCGCCCGCGGCCACGCTGGTGACGGTGGAGGCGTGGGTGGCCAACATCACCAAGAGCCGCAACGCCGCGGTCTACTTTCCCCGCATCCTGGCGGCCGACCCGCTGGACAACTTCCGCCTGCGCGAGATGCCGGCGTCGGGTGCGGTGGCGGGGGTGTTCGCGCGCACCGACAGCGAGCGCGGCGTGTGGAAGGCGCCCGCGGGGACCGAGGCGGTGCTGCGTGGCACGCAGGCCCTGGCCTACAACCTGACCGACGGCGAGAACGGGACGCTGAACCCGCTGGGCGTCAACTCGCTGCGCACCCTGCCGGTGTACGGCCGGGTGGTGTGGGGCGCGCGCACCCGTGCCGGCGCCGACGCCAACGCCGACGAGTACAAGTACGTGCCCGTGCGGCGGCTGGCGCTGTACATCGAGGAGGCGCTGTTCCGGGGCACGCAGTGGGTGGTGTTCGAGCCCAACGACGAGCCGCTCTGGTCGCAGATCCGGCTGAACACCGGCGCGTTCATGAACAACCTGTTCCGCCAGGGCGCCTTCCAGGGGAAGACCCCCGCGCAGGCCTACTTCGTCAAGTGCGACGGCGAGACCACCACGCAGAACGACATCGACCTGGGGATCGTGAACATCCTGGTCGGGTTCGCGCCGCTGAAGCCGGCCGAGTTCGTGATCATCAAGCTGCAGCAGAAGGCCGGCCAGATCGCCGCCTGATCCCCTCTCTTTCTCCATCGACCCGACTTTAAGCGGAGAAGACCGCGATGGCACAGTTCAGCGTGAACACCCAGCGCTTCGACCCCTACAAGAACTTCAAGTTCAGGGTGAAGTGGGACGGCCGCTACGTGGCCGGGGTGAGCAAGGTGGGCTCGCTCAAGCGCACCACCGAGGTGGTGAAGCACCGCGAGGGCGGCGACCCCTCCAGCAGCCGCAAGTCGCCCGGGCGCAGCGAGTACGACGCGATCAGCCTGGAGCGCGGGGTCACGCACGACCCCGAGTTCGAGCGGTGGGCGAACAAGGTGTGGAACTTCGGCTCGGGGCTGGGCGCCGAGGTGAGCCTGCGCGACTTCCGCAAGGACATCATCATCGAGCTGTACAACGAGGCCGGCCAGCTCGCGATCGCCTACAAGGTGTTCCGCTGCTGGGTGAGCGAGTGGCAGGCGCAGCCCGACCTGGACGCGAACGCCAACGCGGTGGCGATCCAGCACATCAAGCTGGAGAACGAGGGGTGGGAGCGCGACTACGACGTAGCCGAGCCCACCGAGCCGAGCTTCACCGAGCCGGCGTAGCCGTGCGGGCGCTCGCCCCCGGGGCGGTGCTGGAGGCGTGGGAGCGGGGTGCCGCGAGGCACCCCGTGGACCGCGCACTGGTGCTGCTCGCGGCCGCCTTTCCCGGCGCCTCGCGCGCCGAGCTGGCCGCTCTCACGCTGGCCGAGCGCGACGCGGCGCTGCTGCGGCTGCGGCGCGCCACCGTGGGCGCCGAGCTCGCCGCGGTCACCGAGTGCGCGGCGTGTGGCGAGCGGCTGGAGTTCTCGATCGACTCGGGGGCGCTGCTTTCCGCGGCCCAGCTCGAGCCGGGGCCGTGGGAAGCGGCCGCGGGCGGGTGGCGCGTGGTGTTCCGCATGCCCGACAGCCGCGACCTGGCGGCGGCCGCGGCGTGCGCGTCTCCCGACGAGGCGCGGCGGGTGCTGGCGGAGCGCTGCGTGGTGGAGGCGGCGGGTCCGGACGACGCCGAGCGGGCCGATGCGCTGCCCGACGAGGTGATCGCGGCGATGGCCGGGCGGATGGCCGAGGTTGCGCCGCCCGAGGCCGACCTGTCGCTGGCCATGGAGTGCCCGGCATGCGGCAACGCGTGGGAGGCGGTGCTGGACGTGGCGGCCTTCTTCTGGGCCGAGGTGCAGGCGCGGGCGCGGCGGCTGCTGCGCGAGATCGACGTGCTGGCGCGCGCCTACCATTGGAGCGAGGCCGAGATCCTGGCGCTGTCGCCCGCGCGGCGCGGCGCCTACATCGAGCTGGTGCACGGATGAGCGACTTCTTCTCTCGGCTGGCCGAGCGAGCGCTGGGCACCGGGCCCGCCGTGCGCCCGCTGGTCGCCTCGCGCTTCCAGGACGAGTCGGGCGGCGACGGCTTCACCGAGGCCAACGCCGAGCGCGAGATCTCCGCCCCCGTGGGCTCGCCGGGTCCGCTGACTGTGCGCGATGCTGCCGCTTCGTCGTCGGCGGCTGCGGGCGTTCGCGGCGCATCCACGCCCGGCGCCGCGGCATCTTCCGCGGCCGGCGGGGCGTTCACTCCGCCCGCGCTCTCCCCCGCCGCCGGCACCGTTCTCCAGCGATACGCGTCGGGCGCGACTCCGCCTCGACCGCCGAACGTCGCGTCTGCCGGGTTTGCTGGTGAAAGCGCGACGGGGATCTCGTCTCCGATCGCGAGCGGCGTGAGCCCTGGCGCTGCCACGGAATTGGCAGGCCATCGCGGGGTAGCTGCGGGTTGGGAGGATGACTCACCCCTGGTCGCGCCCACCACGGATCGCAGCGGAATCACACGGAATTCGGCGGACGATGCACGGCTTGACGAGGCGCACGCCGAGATCGACGCCTCGCCGGATGCCCAGTCGAGGCGCGCGCCGTCCGATCCGTCCGCCACGCAGGCGACGGCGCAGGGCGACGGAGATCCGGCCGGCGCCGCGCGCGCGGTGAACTCATCTCCGCAGCGGAACGCAGCCAGGGGGCGCGACAGCATCCACCCCGTCGTGCGAGCGTCGGAGGAATCGTCGGCCGCTGATGCGACTTCGCCGTGGGGCGAGAGCGCGTGGGAGGTCGAGGGCGATTCAGGCTCGGCGCGCGAGATGGCGAGCGGAGGCCGGATTTCGAGCGAAGTGCGTGGCTCCGCACGATTGCCATCCACCGAAGACGCAGGCGAAACCAGCGCCCGCGGCGGTCGCTCGGACGCGGCACGAAGCCTCTCTCCTCGCTCTGCCGACGACAACGCCGGTGAGGAGGATTGGCTCGTTCCCGGTCAGCGAGATCGCGCTCGTCAGGCGAGGGACGCGGGGGTGGGTCCGGCGGATGGCTTCGATGTCATCGACGACGAGGTGGAGGGCGGACGCGTGGTTCGCTCGGGAGGGTCCACCGCTGGCGAGCGGGCGGAGATGGTGCGCACGCGCGGGGAGAGGAGGGCGCAGACGTCATCCTCCGCACCGCGCGCCGATGCCGTGACGAGCACGAACGCCGCGGCGGACGCGGCGAAGGTGGCGCGCGCCGTGGAGGTGTCGGCGAGGCGCGCGATCGCCGCGGCGCGGGACGAGGCTTCGGCCGATGCGCAGGCGCGCGGAGGGGCTGCGTCCGCGGATGGCGCGGAGGGTGGAGCGCCGAGAAGCGGCGAAGGGCAGGGGACGGCGATCGTGCCGCGGCAGAGGAGCGTGGCCGTGACGGCGTCGGTCGCGTCGGCGCAATCACGGTCGCAGTCGCAGGCTCAGGCGCGACTGGCGGCGTCGCGGGCGGAGGCGGAGCGGCCGGTGGTGCACGTGACCATCGGGCGCATCGAGGTGCGCGCGGTGACGCCGCCTGCCGCGGCTCCCGAGCCACGGCCTGCGCCCGGGTGGACGCCGCCCGTGCTGAGCCTGGACGAGTACCTGAAGCGCGGGGGGAACGCGTGAGCAACCACCTCGCGATCGCCGCCGTATCGCGCGCGCTGCGGCTGGTGGTGGAAGACGCCGCCCGGGCCGCCGTCACCGGCGCCGAGGTCACCCACGTGCGTCCCGGCGGCGAGCCGGTGAAGACGCCCGCCACCGGCGTCAACGTCTTCCTCTACGGCGTGACCCCCAACGTCTCGCTGCGCAACGGCGACCTCCCCTCGCGCTCGGGGAGCGGGCAGCTGGTGCAGAAGCCCACGGCCGCGCTCGACCTGCACTACCTCCTCTCGTTCTACGGTGACGACGCCGAGCTGGAGACGCAGCGGATGCTGGGCACCGTGGTGCAGGCGCTGCACTCGCGCGCCACCCTGTCGCGCGACGTGCTGCGCCACGTGGCGCAGGAAGACGCGTGGCTGGCCGCCTCCGACGTGTCGGAGGCGCCCGAGGCGGTGCGCTTCACCCCGGTGCTGCTGAACCTGGAAGAGCTGTCCAAGCTGTGGTCGGTCCTCTTCCAGACGCCGTACGCGCTGAGCGTTGCCTACCAGGCCACGCTGGTGGCCATCGAGGCCGACGGCCCCGTGCGCGCCACGCTCCCCGTGCGCGACCGCAACGTCTACGTCTTCCCCACCGCGCTGCCGGAGATCGAGGCGGTGGAGAACGCGTCGGGCGCGCGCGAGCCGATCACCGCGCGCAGCATGCTGCGGCTGCGCGGCAGCCGGCTGATGGGCGAGGTGGTGAAGGTGCGCGTGGGCACCGGCGGCGCCACCGGCGACGCGGCTGCCGTCACCCTGCGCGAGGTCCTGTTCCCCCTCGCCTCGATCACGCCGCAGCGGCTGCGCGCGGGCGTGCAGGGGATCCAGGTGGTGCACGAGCGCAGGATCGGCACGCCGGCCGTGCCGCACCGGGGCGAGGAGTCGAACGTGATGGCGTTCGTCCTGCGCCCGCGCATCCGCCGCGCGGGCGACGACCCCAACGCCGCGGACGACGCGCTCGCCTTCACCCCCGCGGCAGGCGCCGACCCCCCGCGCATCGCGGCCACGCTGGAGCCGGTGGTGGGAAAGACGCAGCACGCCGAGCTCCTCCTGAACCCCGCCGGCGACCCGTCGCGCCCCTCGTACCGCTTCCCCGCGCCCCCGCTGCGCAGCGAGGACGGCGACACGGTGACCTTCGACGTGCCGGGGATCGAGGCCGGAAGCTATCTCGTTCGCGTGCGCATCGACGGCGCCGAGAGCGTGCTGGAGGCCGACGCGAGCGGCGAGTTCATCCGCCCGAAGATGGTGATCCCGTGAGCCGCACTGCCCACGCCCCGCGCGCCCCCCGCCGTTCCAACGCCCGCCGCGCCGCGCCCTCCGCCGAGCCGCGGAGCTGGGCCGAGGCCAACCAGGCCCACCTGGTGGCCTCGCTGGCCCGCGTGCGCCGCGCGGTGGAGCGCCACGCCGGCCGCGACCCGCAGCCCGGCGACGACGGCGAGGCCGACGCCCTGGCGGCGGCGATGGACCCGCAGCCCGCGGCCGAGCGGCTGGCGCAGGCGTTCGGGCTGTCGCCGTTCGAGCGCGACGTCCTCCTGCTGTGCGCGGGGACCGAGCTGGACGCGGGGTTCGCCGAGCTGTGCCGCGAGGCCGCGGCGGGGCGCGCTGGGCCGGCGTTCGCGCTGGCGCTGGCCGCGCTCCCCGGCGCGCACTGGAGCGCGCTGGCCCCGGCGGGGCCGCTGCGCTACTGGCGATTGCTGGAGGTGGCGCAGGGAGACACGCTGGCCACGGGAGCGCTGCGCATCGACGAGCGCGTCCTCCACTATCTCACCGGCACGGGGGGGATGGACGAGCGGCTGCACGGGCTGGTGGAGCCGGTCGCGGCGGCCGCCGCCCTGCCGCCTTCGCAGCAGGAGGCGGCGGAGCGCGTGTCGGGGCTGTGGACCGAGCGGGCCAGCGAGACGCTGGCGCTGGTGTGCGGGCCCGACCGCTGGGCCCGCCGCGCCGTGGCCGCCGCCGCCGCCGAGGCGGTGGGGATGCGCGCCCACGCCGCCGCCGCCGCCGACCTCCCCGCGCACGCCGCCGAGCGCGAGACACTGGCGCGCGTGTGGGAGCGCGAGGCCGTGCTGGCCGGCGCCGCGCTGACGGTGGAGGTGGACGACGCCGACACCACCGAGGTGATCCGCTCTGCCGTGGCCTTCGCCGAGCGGGTGCGCGCGCCCGTGCTGGTGTCGGCGCGCGAGGCGCTGCGCGCGGGGGTGCGGCCGTGGGTGCGCATCGACGTGGAAAAGCCCACCGGCCCCGAGCAGCGCGCCCTGTGGCGCGACACGCTGGGCGGCGAGGCCGAGGCGCTCAACGGGCGCCTGGAGCCGCTGGTGGCGCAGTTCCACCTGGGCGCGCGGCAGATCCGCGAGGCGGGCGCCGACGCGCTGGCGCGCGCCGAGGGCGCGCTGGCCGACCGGCTGTGGTCGGCATGCCGCGCGCAGGCGCGCCCCCGGCTGGACGACCTGGCGCAGCGCATCGACGCCGCGGCCAGCTGGGACGACCTGGTCCTCCCCGAGGCGCAAACGCGCACGCTGCGCGAGATCGTGGCCCACGTGCGCCACCGCGCCCGCGTGTACGAGGAGTGGGGGTTCGCGCGGCGCGGTACGCGCGGGCTGGGGATCAGCGCGCTGTTCGCGGGGCCCAGCGGCACGGGGAAGACGCTGGCCGCCGAGGTGATGGCCGCGCGGCTGCAGCTCGACCTCTACCGCATCGACCTGTCGCAGGTGGTGAGCAAGTACATCGGCGAGACGGAGAAGAACCTGCGCCGGGTGTTCGACGCGGCGGAAGAGGGCGGGGCGGTGCTCCTCTTCGACGAGGCCGACGCGCTCTTCGGCAAGCGCAGCGAGGTGAAGGACTCGCATGACCGCTACGCCAACATCGAGGTGAGCTACCTGCTGCAGCGGATGGAGAGCTACCGCGGCCTGGCAGTGCTCACCACCAACCTGCGCTCCTCCATCGACGGGGCGTTCCTGCGGCGCATCCGCTTCGTGGTGACCTTCCCCTTCCCCGAGCCCGCGCAGCGCGCCGAGATCTGGCGCCGCGCCTTCCCCCCGGGGACCCCCACGGAGGGGCTCGACCCGCTCAAGCTGGCGCGGCTCAGCGTGGCGGGCGGCAACATCCGCAACATCGCCCTGGGCGCGGCGTTCCTGGCGGCCGACGAAGGCTCGCCGGTGCGGATGGAGCACCTGCTGCAGGCCGCGCGCGGCGAGATGACCAAGCAGGAAAAGCCGGTGAGCCCGGCGGAGGTGGCGGGATGGACATGACCCCTGCCGAGATCCGCCTGCACGTGGAGGAGATCGTCCTCCACGGCGTGGACCCCGCCGACCGCCACGCCATCGGCGACGCGGTGCGGGCCGAGCTCGCGCGGCTCCTGGCCGAGCGCGGGATCTCGGGCGCGCTGGCGAACGCCGGCGGCGCCGCGCGGCTGGACGGCGGCACCCTCCATCTCGCCTCGGGCGCGTCGGCGGGCGAGGTGGGGGCGGCGGTCGCGGCGCGCGTGGCCGGCGCGGCGTTCGGCCGGGCGGGCGGAGGCGCGCGATGAGCGCCGCGCCGGTGCGCGCCCTGGCGCACGTCGTGGGCACCGCGCCGCTGGCGGTGCACTTCGCGTTGCTCAATCCGCCGGAGAACAGGGGCGCGGTGGCCGTCCCCCGCGTTCTCCTCCCCGCCGGCGTGTTCGTGACCGCCCAGCTCCGGCGCGCGGACGGCAGCATCGCGTGGGAGCTTCCCGCCGCCAAGCCGGGCGGCCTCAAGCTCGACCCCGCCGTGCCCGCCAGCTACGTGGAGCTCGAGCCGGGGTACGCGTGGGGCGCGCTGCTGGTGTTCGACGGCGCCCCGGCCCAGCCCGGTCAGCGCATCCACCTGCGCTACTCGAGCGCGCCGTACGACGGGCCGGACGGGAGCCGTCCCCTGCGGTTCGAAGCGGATGCCGCCGTGCCCGGCGCGCCCGGAGAGGGAGGCGAGCCG
>Ga0247773_1000632_pt1 | contig 13524 bp, 23 predicted proteins | sample UWRJL092311B6_FD_179934 | JGI IMG/M metagenome (GOLD analysis project Ga0247773, IMG submission 179934) | Plant litter microbial communities from Arlington Agricultural Research Station in Wisconsin, United States - UWRJ-L092-311B-6 | ecosystem: Environmental > Terrestrial > Plant litter >...
AATATCAGCTCCGCGCCACACTCTGATTGACCGCCCTCAGGCCCGTACAACGGCCTGGGGGCGTTTTCATGAAGCCTGGTGGCCCGGCCAGTCCACGTCATCCTCAGCGGTCGGCAGTATCCCGTGCCCCTCATGCCAGGGGTTCGACCAGCCACAAGCACCGCAGCTGTAACGCCCCTTGATCCCGGCGATCTGGCTGCCGCACTCGGGGCATTCCGTCGAGGTGATCTCCTGCCCGGCGAGGAACTGCGCCGCGGCGGCCGCCTTCTCGAGCGCCTCCGGCGTCGTCAGCGGGCCGGGGCGCGCCTTCTGCTTCCTGGTCGTCACGACGCCGACCCTACCTGCGGGGCCGGCGTGGGCGCGTTCCCTGAGACGGGGCCGCAGTTCGCGCAGGCCCAGGAGCCGTCGCCGCCCTGTTGGGCCTGTGCTCCACAGTTGGGGCAGGTCATGGTCGCCTCCCGGTTGTCGGCCCGTCCAGGGTGCCCGTTGGGTGGGGTGCCGGGTAGGGGGCGGGCGGGAATCCCTCCCCCACTCGCTGGCATTGCAGTGCCATGCCTGAAGCGATAGGGTGAGCATCTACCGGCAGCACCCTCCACCCTCACGCCATCCGAGCGGAGGGAACACGCGCCCACATCCGCGCCACCCTGGAGAACACGCCTCCACGCCCCAGGAGCAGCCCATGACCGAAACCACACCCGCCGACGACGGGATGATCCGCGCCCCGTGGACGCCCGAGCAGGTGACCGCACTCAACGCATTCCAGCAGCGAGGCGGCATGCACCCGTTCACGTGCGGAGGCGACCACACGCCCGGCTCCCCGGCGCTGGTCGCATACACGGACGGCTGGCGCTGCCCGCAGCCCTACGGGGAGGCCTGCGATTACCGGCAGGACTGGGCGCATCCGTTCATGCTTCGTGCCGCCGCCACGGTCCCGGCGTCCGCGCCCACCGACCAGGCCGCGCTCGTCACCGCTGCTGCTGGAGCCCTCACAGCCGCGGCCCACGAATGCGACGGCAAGTGCGGCCTGTCCGAACGCGACTGCTACGACGCGCACCCCATCAGCTTCTCCGCGATGTCCAACGGCACCATGCACGTCACCGGATCAGTGACGGCACTGGCCACCGTGGTACTGGCCGTCTTGCCCGCGCCCGCCGGCCGGGCAGCGACCCTCCGTGAAGCCGCCGACGCCATCGTGGCCCAGCAGGAGCGCGAGGAAACCACCGAGCACGCACAGCATGGGGACCTCGACCACGAAACCGAGATCGGGCGTGGCTATGTCTACGCGGCAGCCGCCCTGCTGCGCCGCTTGGCCGACGCCGCGTCCGGTCCGGGCCGGGCGGACGGCGAGACACAGCAGGACGAGACGCAGGGCGTCGTGTGCCAGGGCTTCGTCTGGATCGGCCAGTCGTTCGCCACCTGCGACCGCTGCGCCCAGCCCGCGTGGGAGCACGAAGGCGCCGACGTCCCGGTCGACGACAAGGCGGGCCCGTTCGACAACCGGCGCACCATCCGCCCGTGGGAACCCGGCGAGGCCGACCGCATCCGCGCCAAGTGGACGCCCGCCGCCGTGTCCCAGCCCGGCAAGGAGGCCGAGACCGCCCACGCGTGCACCGAGTTCGACGTCTGGTTCGACCGCAACGTCTGCCCGGACCCGTGCGGCGCGATGCACCAGCGCTGCGATCAGTGCGGCGCGCCCATCGGCGGCTGCGCAAACGACACCCCCGCACAGGAGGTCTGACCATGCCCACGAGTAGCGGTGGATCCACCGGAATCAGCCTGGCGGGCCGATGGGAATGCGGGGGCTGCGGCGCGTCCGGTGACGGCTGGTACGACGAAGACGACGGCCTCGTACTCCACGACGAGAACGGCCAACCCATCACCGCCGACGACCACGACTGCGGGGAGGACTGATCGTGATCTGGTTCCTCATCGCGGCCGCGGTCCTCGCCGGCTACGGCATCGGCCGTTACCAGCCCGGTCGCCGCGCCTCCGACTGGGCGCACTGGCAGACCTACCGCACCAACCGGCCCCGCCACGACGCCCGCTGGTGGGCCGTCTGGACCGTCCTGTCCACCGAAAACCTCGGCTGGATCATCACCCACCCCGTCCAGGCCCGGCACACGTGGAAGCACCGCAACGACCCGCCGCCCCCGCGCAGCCCCGCACCCCAGATCGACCCCGACTGGGCGGCGAAGCGTCGCGCGGCCACCGAAGACCAGGAGGCGTGACCGTGTCTGAAGAATTCCCCGAGCAGCTCGCCGTCTACCTGGCCGAACGAGAAGCCCAACGCGCCAGCGCCGTGGACGCCACCCTCGGCGCCCTCACGGAACGCGAACGCCGCCTCGTCTGCGAAGCCGCCGTAATGGGCTACGTACAAGGAACACGGCACCCGGCTGGCGCCGAACACCCCAAGAACGCCGCGGTCCTCCACCTCGTCATCGACGCCTGCCTTGCCTTCTCCGACCTGTACCCGGTCATCACCGGGGTCCAGCCGTGCAGCGAATGCCAGCATCCCAAGTACAACCACCGCGAAGGCGAAGACCCGGTCTCGCCCGGCACCTGCCTGGAATGCGAAGCAGACGACGACGAGGACGCCCACCACGACTACGCGGCCGCGCCCTCGCCCCGGTCCCCGGAGCCGCGGTGAGCATCCCCGTGAAGCGGTGCCGGCGCTGTCACCGCCCCCTCCCCCGCAACAGTGCCGACATCGGGCCCGTCTGCGCACGACGCGAAACCGGCCCCACCCGACGCCGCTCCCTCCGCCCCGCACCCGTCCCCCACGCCCCAGACGCCCTCCCCGGCCAGGAACAGATCGAGCTCTTCTACTTCGAGCCGACCTTGGATTCCGTGTGATCGCCGGCCTTCTGGCCGCGCTCGGGTTCGCTGCCGCGGTGTGGGCGGTCACGTTCCTCGCAACCGTCGACTGGCGCCACACCCGACCCGCCCCCGAAAGGAACCCTCGGTGATTGAGACAGCGCCCCAGCCCTCCACCACCGGCACCGACACCGACCTCACCCACCTGTACTGCTGCGACCCCGACCGGGCGATCTGCGGCGAAGACCTCTCCGGAACCCCGGAAGTCGACGAAGACGGACAGCTCTGCGTGGTCTGTGAGGATCTCGAAGACCAGCCCTGCTCCTGCTTCACCACACCCGGATAGGACCCGCCGATGGCAGCCAAGCCGTACCTGAAGCCCGACTTCGTAGAGAACGCCAGCACCGAAGCCATCCGCGCCCAGTACAACCACGCCCAAGCCCAAGCCGACCTGTGGACCGACCGAGCCCGAGAACTGTTCCTCCTGCTCTCCGAACGCGAAGGAGAAGGAACCCCTCCGTGACCGACCGCCTCCGCCACGCGCAGACAGCCACCGCCGGCCGCTTCCCCCTACGCCCCGGGAAACCCCTCGTCCACCGCCGCAACAACGGCAACTGGGGCTTCACCTGCATCTGCCACGGCCACAACCGGCCCGACCGGATCAGCAAAGCCAGCAGCTACGAAAGCCACAACTGCCCTAGCTGGAAGCAGGCCCTGTGGGAAGCCCGCGATCACGTCGCCTACTACCACAAGACGGCCGCCCAGTACGAGATCGAAGCCCTTGAGGCCGCGCTCTCCCTTCCCGCCGCCGAAAGGACACGCCGGTGACCGACCAGCAGGAGACCCCGTCCACACACTGCTTCATGTGCGGCCACCCCGTCACCTCCCACGACCCGAACCCTGACGGCACCCGCCCCTGCCGTTCGCCCGGCCACCCCAACGGCGTCCCCTGCTCGGACTGCCGTGCCATGCTCACCAGCGAGTACCGGGAGCGCGTCCAAGAGGAACGCGACCGCGCCGGATTCGAGACCGCTTGGAACGCCTACCAGCTCACCCTTCAGGACGCCCGCAACGCCTTTGGCGAGCACGCCCCGGTGTTCTTCACCGACATCCACCAGTCGGCGCTCGCATCCGCGTTCATCGCCTACCGCCCGCACCAAGAGCAGGCCGACCGGCTGATCTGCCCAGGCCCGAACTGCGGCGAGGACATCACCGACTACAGCGAAGACGACCACGTCACCCGCACCGGCGACGACCGCCCGTACTGCTCCGGCGAATGCGTCGTAGCCACGCACCGGACCGTCTCCGAGCGCGTGCCGCTGGCAGACCAGGCCGCGATCCTCCTCGACATGGCCGGCCAGCTCCGCCGCACCCCGCGCGACTCCAGAGACTTCACCGGCGCCCTCCGCGGGGCCCGACTGATCGAAGAAGAGGTCAAACGCAGGACCAGCCCGGCGACCGAAGCAACCGACGCCGAAAGGACCAGCCCGTGACTGGCAAGACCGAAGCCCGGGAACTCCTCCTGGACCTGATCGGCGTGACCGACGCCGTGGACCGCGGAACCACCCCCGCGCAGGCCATCGACGATGCCATCGCCGAAGCGATCCTGAACCAGCCGTCCCTACGCCACTGCCTCGTCCCCGGCTGTATGCGCGAGTTCGACGCCATGTCCTGCATGGCCGGTGACCCGCCCCCACGCCCGTCCTGGGACGGCAAAGGCTGGGCCACCCTCGGAGCGGGCAGCATCTTCCCCGCCGGCGGCCACATCTGCCCCGACCACAAGCAGACCGTCACCGACCACTGGCCCCGCCGTCTCAAGCTCCCCAGCGGCCGTTGGAGCGTCGACTGCGCCTGCGGATGGACACCGGCCCCGCAGACCTGGCACGGCGTCCTCCGAGCCCTGTGGGAGCAGCATCTGCTCACCGTCGACGGCAAGCTGCCCGTCGCGGCCCCAATCCCCGACCCTGACGTTCCTGGGACCCGCCTCCCGCTCGCCGAGCACACCGACAGCACCCTCGCCGAGCTGTACGACCGCCTGTGGGACGCCGAAGCCGACCTCCCGGAGACCCGTGCCGTCGCCCGGTCCTGCATGGTCGCCTACACGACCGCCGTCCCCGCCCTCCTCGGCGTGAAGACCTCCCTCGAAGCCCTCCGCTCACGCATCGCCGTCGACTCCCGCGACTGGACCGCCGACAAAGTCGACGCTCTCCTCTACGCGATCCTCGTCGGCGTGAACTGCGAGGACGACACCGAAGGCCACGTTCACAACGACATCGACTGCGCCGGCGACCAAGGTCTGTGGGAGCTCGCCAAGCAGCACGGCATTCCCACCGACCAGACCATCCAGGTCTCCCAGTACCGGTGGTGGATCGCCAACGCCATCAAGGCAGCCACCCAGATCGAGGACGTCAACAAGCCGAAGGAGAACTGACCGTGTCCGAGCCCTGCCCGTTCTGCGAGATCAACACCGGCCGCGCGCCCGCCAAGTTCGTGGCCGAGTGGTCCGACGCCATCGCCATCGTCCCGCACAACCCCGTAGTCGACGGCCACACCCTGATCATCCCCAAGACCCACGTCACCGACTTCGCGGATGACCCCGACGTCACCGGAGCGACCGCGCGCCGGGCAGCGCAGCTCTGCCGCGACCTCGACCTGGTACACGCCAACCTGATCACCAGCCGTGGCGTGCACGCCACGCAGTCCGTGTTCCACCTGCACATCCACCTCGTCCCGCGTGCGGAGAATGACGGCCTGGCCCTGCCCTGGTACAGCGGACGCAGCCGCAAGACGAAGGAGGCCTGACCGTGTCCCTGCGCTCTGTGCCCGCCCCCGCTCAGGAGCAGCGGCCGAAGAAGACGTTTCCCGAACTCGTGGCCGCGATCTACGAGGACTCTCGCATCGGACACGAAGCCCGCGAGCTGCTCTTGGCCGTCGCGTACGCCGTGGACCTGGCGAAGCGTGAGGACGGCGTGAGCCCCCTGCGAACGGCCCGACGGAAGCTGGGTGTGGAGCACGGCCGGCAGGCCCGCTACGACCGCCTGGTGGCCGCGGACGCCCCCCGCTACAAGCCGCCCCGGGAAGCAGCCGACTGGGGACCCGGCGGTGCACCGGGCTGTGAGGCGCCGCGCCTGCGCCCGTACGTCTACCGGCCCCGCCCAGCCGCCTCACCCTTCGACGACGAGGCCGTCGCCCGGATCCGCCCCCTGCCCGCGCCAGTCGTCCACGTCGATGCCGGACACGTCGACCCGGTCGACTACCGCAACGAGCACAGGATCTGCGGCGCCAACTCCCACCACCGCGTCCTGGAGAAAGACCCCCGCACCGGCTGGATCACCGCGCACTGGTTCTGCAAGCGCCACAAGGACCACGCCGACCGCGTCACCGAACAGGTCCGCGCCCAGAACGAGCAGGCCCCCGAGGCGATCCCCAACACGGGCGGGCTCCTGCCCTGCTACTTCGCAGCGGACTGGGAGAAGGTCTACCGGCATTACCGGCCCCGCTGGACGCCCCCGCGATACGGTCTGGCCGCCGATGACTGGCCCATCGTGGAAGAGGCCCAGCCCCGCCGTCACGGACGCCTGCGGGCCATCAACGGCCTGAACCTGGAGGAAGCGTGACCGACGAAGTCCCCGTCGACGACGGGCCCGAGCCGGACCGGGAGGCGCTCCTGGCCGACTGGCTGTCCCGCGAGTACGACTACCGAGGCATCACCGAACTCGAGCAGGAAGACCCCGAACGAGCCCAGGAGCACCGGGACGCCGCGCAGGCACTCGTCTCCTGGATCGCGGAGTGCCCGCGGGAGGAACGAAGCGCAGCGTTCGGCCGAGGCTACGAGAAAGGCCGTGAGAGGCAGAAGGTCCGCACCGCTGCCGACATGCGGCGCCTCGAGGCCGAAGCCGCCGAACTCCGCAAGGACCGCGACCCGGAAGGCCTCCGCGGAAGGATCCGCGACCTCGAGCGCGCACTGGAGGGCTGGGACCGCTTCATGACCGGCCGCACCCGCACTCCCGACGCGACCGGCTGGAAAGACGTCGCGGCCGGCTACCTCGCCAAACTGACCGAAGTCCAGCGGGAGCTCGCCATCCTCAAGGGCGTCCAGCCCGATGACGCGACCCGGCGTGCGGCGACCTGACCGTCAGGCCGCCGACGCCGCGCCCTTGTCCTGCCCGTCGACGGGGGCGCTGTCGTCGAACCGGTAGTCCGGCGACAGCGCGAACTTGCACCCGAGCTGCGCCGGCGACACCGCCCCGAACTTGCTCTTCAGCACCGCGACATGATCCGTCAGCGTGCGGAGGCTGATCCCCAGGCGGGCTGCTGTCCGGCTCTGCTGGATGCCGTCGACCATGTCCCGCAGGATGGCCCGCTCGAGCGGTGTTGTCCGCACCCCCGCGCCCGGACCCGAGACGGTGTCGACGCACCAGGCGCCCGTCCCCGCCACCACGTCCTCCGCGGCGGCCGCCGTCTCACCCTTCCACGGAAGAGCAAGCTGCCAGGCGTTCATGAACGCGCCCACAATGAACCCGATCGAAGCCGGGTCCGTGAGCAGCCACGCCGCATGCGGAGGCGCCCCCACAACCGCGTACGCGGACACGAAGGCGTACCGCCGGTCGATGACGATCGCCCGCTCATACGGGGCGACCATCGTCCGGTACTCGGCACCATGCCCGGTCATCGTCGCAATGTGGGAGGCCATCGCGGTGGACTGGCGGACACTGTCCCGGTACAGGGTGAGCAGCGACACCCCACGCTCTAAGGCCGCCTTGTCCCGCTCCACGGACCGTTCCAGGACTTCCCGGGTGCGGGGTCCGCCGGGCTGCGCGGACAGGATCTCCGTACGCGCCGAGCACAGCAGGTCATCAAGGCGGGTATTCACCACCGCGGCGTCGTCGATGTACTCGCTGCCCCCACCGGCACGGAGCTGGGCCCGCTCGAACTGGCCGCCGAGCTGTTCCATGAGGACGGGTATCGTCCGCGCACGCGCCAACAGATCCGAAGCCGTCGCGATCTCTTCCCGCAACCGTCGTTCCGCAACGTCCCGCGGGTTCAGCGCGACCGGCCGGCCCGACGGATCCACCGCAACGAAGCCCAGCGACGTGAGCTCCGCAACGGAATCCGCAGCCCCCTCCGGCACCGGCAGACCAGCCGCGATCAGGCCGAACACGTTGACCGTCTCCGCCGACAAGCCCTCCGGCATGCCACTCTCAGCACCAAGCGTCACCGTGTTGATCCCCCGTCAAAGCAGCCTGCATGGTGCGCGTTTCCGCAATGCGTACACACGCACGAACGAATAGTTGAGAGTGAAATGAGCGTACGGCAGATTGGTCCTGGGGCGTCCCCCGGAACTCGGATCAGCAGCCTTTCCTGAGCAAGACGTGTGGCCTCTGCCAGAACACGCGTCGCACCGCAACGGGAATCGCAGCGGCTGCCGATACGAACCACCGGGACGGGCGCCCCGCTATCGTTCCCGCAGAAAATGATACGGAAGGGACTCCTGATGCGTCGAACCTTCGCAGCTCTCTGCCTCGCCGCCGCGGCCGCCACCGGCATCGCCCTGGCCCCCGGCACCCTCACGCCGAACGCCGACACCACGTGGGGCGCACCCCACCACCACCGTCACGCCGTCACGGTCGATGGAACGGTCACCGCACCCGACACCGGCGTGACCATCACCCCCCTCGACACCACCTGGGGATAACCCCCACCGGCCTGGCACGGCACGCCACCACCAACGACACCCCGTGCCAGGCCCACCCGGACCCGGGGGAACACCCGGCAACTTCTGCGGCAGCGTAGAGACATGCCCCAGACCACCACAGCAACCGACGACCCGCCCCCGGTCCAGGCTGTCGACTACGCGGGACACCCCCTCACCGAAGGCGCCACCGTCGCCTTCATCAACAACGACCCGATCACGCTCTGCCAAGGCCGTATCCGCGTCATCGGCCCCCGCCAGATCTGTATCGACACCGGCCACGACCTCTACGTCTTCGACGGCACCCACAGCCGCATCACTCTCGCCCCTCAAAGCGAGGGGATCCCCGTGTACGACAGCGACGGACCGACCGGCCTGTACCTCGGGAACAAAAGAATCACCGGAGGAACCGTCGTCGGAACTCTCCCCGACGAATCCCAAGCTCCCGCGCCGCTCCGGTACCCGCACGTCGCCCTCCAGGCAGCAAAGGACGCCGCCTGATGGCCAAACTGCTCCCGGACTCCCGCCTCGAAGCCCTCCGTGCCTGGCTGACCGCCAACAACATCGACCCTATGAACGTGTGGCGGGACGGTGTACTGACCGTCGTCACCAAGAACGACCAGAGGGTCATCGTCTACGAAGCGTTCGACCTCACCCCCGACGGCAAGCGCCAGATGGACGAGCGCGGCCAACACGTCGCCGTGAAGCGCTGCGAGACCCCTCTACTGGTCGAACCCCCGGACTGGTGGCAACCGTACGAGAAGCCCACCCGCGAGCAGCTCCTCGAAGCCGCGGACCGCGTGCGGAAACTCCACATCGAGAACGCCCACACGGGCGACTGCGAGTACTGCTCCCTCCGGGACTATCCCGACTACTCGGTCCCGTACCCGTGCGACACCGTGCAGGCCCTGAACGGCACAACACCGAAGGGTGAGTACCCCACGTGAGCGACCCCGAGGAAGGCGAGTACGAGCTTGTCGCGCCGATCGTCCTCGCGCGCAGCAACGGAGGCCCCTACGACGATGCGGCCCTGGTCGCTGGCATGACATGCGGCGCCCTCGACCACGAACTCACCATGACCGCCGCCCTCCACACGCTGCCCCACGAGCGGTACCTGGACCAGGCGCTGATCCCGCAGGTCGATCTGATCGCGATGCGGCACGGCTACGTCCTCGAGCACGGCGACACCGACGAAGCATCCGGGTATCAGCAGATCGGGTTCGCTTGGGCGTGAATGACCCCCTCCGCGTCGGGCCGGGTGTCAGAATCGTGGTGGTGCTGGTGCCGTGTACGTCCCCCGTGGCGACACCAGCCCACCAAAGTCTCCGGCCCGGGTCAGCGATCCAGGCCGGAACCTCTTGTGGCCCGCATCTCTGGGGAGAGCGGGCCACAAGCCTGTGCGGGGTCCGGGCCCGACAGGCGCTGGCAGGCAGCCTCCGAACCCCGTCACCCCTTGATCCGAGACGATCACGGGCAGCGGATTGGTCTACCGCCGCCACACGTTCACCTTCTCCGTCGACAGCAGCGGCGCACCAGCAGGACCCTTGACGTGCGAAGGCACCCACGTCTGCCGGCGCAGGGACTGCCCGGGCCCGTGAGCCTGGTTCCGCCAGTGCCCGGAAACAACCCAGCGGTGTCGGTAGTGCTGGCCACTGCCGCCGTCGGGATCCTGGTCCTGTGGCGTGTACTGACGACGGAGGTCGACCACGGTGACGTCGGGGACAGGCAGCCCGTCGCGGGCGTAGGCGCGTCCCGTCGGCTTGTCGGCCCGCTCGCGTGTCCTGTCCAGGAGAAGTGGCTGCTGCATCAGCAGCCACGCCGACGCCAGTGCGGCCACCACGCGCTGCGGAAGGTTCGGATCGATCTCCGCCATCGACACCGGATCATCCGTCACCGGAAGGATCGCCCCGTACACCGGCAGCAGCGGCGGAATCCCGTCAGCAGGCAGTCTCAAGTCCGGTCGGGTGTGCGCCATTTCCGCAGCCAGACGATCCCGGGACATCAGCAGCCAGAGCACCATGCCGCCGGCGTAGGGACCCCACGCGCAGGCCTCCACCGGGATCTGCACGCCCTGCGCGTCGAGATGCCCGATGCCGTCCTGCCAGTACAGCAGCCCGCACGGCGACGGCCGGTCCGCTGTCGCCCACCGCGCCGCAGCCAGCTGCTCCCCGGCGTGCATGGCGAGCGCGGCCATGTCCTGCTGAACCCAGAACAGCTCACCCACCTCGAGGGACGCGGCGAGAGCGTCCAAGCCTGCCTGATTGTCCAGGCCCGTCTTCGATCGCAGATTCGACTGCTCGTCCTTGAGGTGGCGCAGTGTTTGCCGCCGCAGTCGCGGTAACTGGGAGGGGCGCAGGCTCACTTGGTGTCCAGCAGGTCGGTGCGCTTGCCGCGCCCGGGCCGGCTGGCGAGTGCCTTGTCGACCTCGGCCTGGCTGAACACGGCGATGACCTGGCCCTCACCGTCGATCTGGCAGCGTGCGATCGGCTTGACGCCGAGCCGGCGCATCGCCTGTGACGCCGCCGAGGACGGGTTCTGGGCCTTCGAGCCGAGCTTGAACCGGCCGATCTCTTCCAGGGTGATGACCTCGTTGCGTTCGACGATCTCCTGGAGGTCGATGTCCTCCACGCAGGCAGCGATGTCGATACTCCCCAGGTCGTCTACCGGGTAGCCGTCCCATTCGTCGTCGTCGGGGTGGGCGGGGCCGATGAACTCGTCACCGCAGAGGGAGACGCCGGCGGGGAGGGCGGCCTGGATCGCGTCGCGGTAGTCGGACTTGATGGCGTCGAGTGCGCCGGACGCTTCGAGGAGTTGCTGCCAGTCGTTGTCGCCGCCGTTGATGTAGTCGAGGACGTCGGAGTCGGGGCTGGTCGAGTACTGGTTGACCAGGTTGCACCACGTGCCGTAGCTGGTCGTCGTCGTGTAGCTCATGGCGGGGCCCTTTCTCTTTGGCGGAGGTCGGATTGGAGGGGGTGGGGCTTGTTCCCTTCCAACGCCTTAACCATGTCATAGCTATCACGAGGTTGGCAAGGGGTTCACCACCAAACAGAAAAACGGCCCACCGCTAATAACGAGCGGTGGGCCGTCCCCTGCTCCCAGGGCGGTCCGATCACCGTACCCCGGACCCGGGATGCGGCGGGAGAACTTCCCGCACCCGATCCGCCACCTTGCACGCCGCCTTCGCATCGACGGACTTCGACGCGTACAGCAGCTCCGGCACCAGGCGGTCGATCCCCAGCACGAACACCACCCCACCGTCGCCGACGGGCGCCGCAAGGTACTCGCCCCGAGGTCCGCGGACCTGGGAGCCGTGGACGACGACCAGCGGCCACACGGTGACCCGCATCCCGAGGGCCGCCTGCACACGGCGCGCGTACCCGGCGACCGCCTCAATCTGCGCGTGCCGGTCCTCCGCCCCGCAGTGCACCCGGCCGTCCTTCAACTGGGTGTACCAGCCGGCGCGCCAGGCCTTCGTGTCGAGGACGACGACAGTCCGACCATCCGGCGGAACGATGACGTGGTCCAGATCGACGCGACTCCCCGGGATGGACAGGCCGTGGAAGACGGCCCAACCGCGCGACTCCAACTTCCACAGCTGCCGGCCGGTCGCCGCCTCTGCGCGGGCGCCTATCAGCGCACGGTCCGCCCGAGACTCCGCCCGTACGGTGGCCGCACTCCGGACCCCGAGGAGGGCCAGGAGACGCCGCCACACGCCCTTCCGGGCCTCAGCCCGCAGCGCTGCCGCACGAGCCGCAGGAACCTGCCCAGCCGCGCTCACGGGGCCGCCACCCGATCGGCAGCAGCAGAGCAGGCAGGCCGGTCAAGATGGAACAGACTCCGCGTCCTCACGATCCCCGCGTCACCGATCGGCGTGTCCGTCGTGTACCTCACCGACGCCGAGTCCCGCATCGGCCGGCCGCAGTGCGTGCACGTCGCATCCCACTGATCCTCTCCACCCAGCGACCGCACTTCCCGCTGCAGGAACACCAGGTGCGCCCTCAACTGGGCGCACCGGTAGGCCATGTACCAGGCGACAGCTACCGCGATCAGGCCCAACAGTTTCCAGATCACTCCGCTGCCCCCTTCGCCTTCAGCCACTCCGTGCAGTACGCCTTCGCCAGCTTGTCCGCGCTGCCACCCGGCACCGTCCCGCCGAGCACGATGCCCAGCGCGCTCTGCAGGCCGAGGATCTCGCCCCGCACGTTCTCCACCACCGACTCCCGCAGCGCCGGCTCCGACCGGAGCTCCTCGAGACGTTCCATCCGCCGGTAGATCTCGGTGGCGATGGCGTTCGCGTTCTCGGCTCGGGTGTCCGTCTGCCGGATCACGTCCGCGAGGTCGGCGTGGCTATACGGGTCGTCGTCCTCCATGAGCCCGGCATCGCACAAGGCCCGACGGACGTCGTCCAGCTGGTGCTCCTTGGCCCTGCGCGCCCGGTGTGCCAGCCTCAGCCGGTTCTGCAGGACACCGACCTGCTCGGGGGCGTCCTCCACGAACTTGGCCTTCGCCACGCGCACCAGGGCAGCCAGCGCCTCCTGGCCCTCCGCCGTGAGTTCACCGGCACCGCGGACGCGGACAGTCTCGCCGTCCACCTCCACGGGACGGCACGTGTCCTGCTCGGTCGCTTCAGTCGCTGCCTGATCGGTCATGACTGCCCCTTCGCTCGGTCCATGGATTCGATGAGCCGGTCCGCGTAGTCCGCGGCGACTCCGTGTGGGGAGCAGAAGTCCCGCATCTCCCCTGCGAACTTGCGGGCCGCCGCCACCTCAGCCCGCAGCGACGCCATCTCGTCCTCCGCGATCCGCTCCACCGTCATCAGGAACAGCCGCCCGTCAGGGAGCACGTCGATCTCGTGGCCGCCGTGCTCGTCCTTCCACTCCAGGCAGACGCCCCCGGCCTCGGTCGGGTAGACGTGCAGCGTCGTATCGCGCGGGAGGGCCGGGCCCAGGATGGATGCCTGCGTCAGGGCGGCCGTGGTCGGCTTCTTCCCGTCTCCGTCCAGCCACCCATCCCTCAGC
>Ga0247773_1000633_pt1 | contig 13520 bp, 13 predicted proteins | sample UWRJL092311B6_FD_179934 | JGI IMG/M metagenome (GOLD analysis project Ga0247773, IMG submission 179934) | Plant litter microbial communities from Arlington Agricultural Research Station in Wisconsin, United States - UWRJ-L092-311B-6 | ecosystem: Environmental > Terrestrial > Plant litter >...
GCACCTCGCTCCAGTGCTCGGCGATGCGGTGGAGGCGAAACTGCACCGCGCCGCCTATACTGACGGCGGCGGCCAGCGCGGCGCCCGCGGCCACCCGGCCCGCGCGGCCCGGCGCCCACCATGCCCACAGCAGCGTGCCCACGCCCGCCGCCACCAGCCATGCCGGCGACAGCCGGAGCATCCACGCGGCCAGCGCCAGCACCGCCGCCCACCCGCCCAGCCACGCCAGCCAGTGCGTGCGGGGGCGGGTGGCGCGGCGGGCGCTGGCCGCGGCCACAGCCGGTCTCCCGATGACCTCAGGCATGCACCCCCGCACCTACGCCGTGGCCGACCTGCCCTGGACCGAGGTGGCCGCCCACCTGGCCACCGACCAGCGGCTGATCGTGGCGGTGGGCAACTGCGACCAGCACGGCCCGCACCTGCCCGTGGGCGCCGCCACCGCCGTGGCCGAGGCGCTGGCCGCCGACCTGTCGCGCGAGTTCGGCGTGCTGCGCGCGCCCACGCTGCACTACGGGGTGAACGTGGCCTCGGAGGGCGACTACCCGGGCACCGCGGGCTTCAGCGGCAAGACGCTGCACCGCGCCCTCAACGAGCTGGTGGACCAATGGTCGTGCCAGGGGGTGAACGAGTTCGTCTTCATCACGGCCAGCACCTACCTCCCGCACGTGGAGGCGGTGGCCACCGTGCGGGCGGAGGGCGCGCGGGTGCGCGTGGTGTCGGCGATGACGGTGGATCTCTCTCAATTCCTGGACGGCATGAAGGGACCGCAGCATGGGGGCGAGGCGCTCACCTCGCTGCTGCTGCACCTGCGCCCCGCGGTGGTGCGCATGGACCGCGCGCACGACTTCGTGCTCGACGCCGAAAGCCTGGAGCGCTGCGCGGGCGGCCGCGAGCGCCGGCTCCCCGACGAGAGCCCCGGCTCGGTGGGCCAGCCCACGCTCGCCACGGCCGAGAAGGGCAGAAGGATGTACGAACATATGTTGCAGAAGATCCGCAACAAAGTTTTCATCGCCCCCGAGGAAGATGCGACGAGCGAGTGACGCACGGCCGAACGGGTGCGGGAGTGCGGGTCGAACGGGTGCGTGAGTGCGTGAGTGCGTGAGTGCGTCGCGAACGGAAGTCTTCGGATCGCAGCGGAATCCACCCACACGACCCAGGCACCCGCGCGAAGCTGCCGCAGCGCCTGCCTCTCGTCACTTCTCCGACATCCTCCATCCTCCTGCCACGCGGCGCTCCACGTGGAGGAGGCGCACGCTGGCCTCCGGACCGTCCCTCCCCTGCAGTTCGGGGGAGGGACATGCGCGCAGCGCCAGGGAGAGGGCCCCGGCGCCGGCGACACGCATCGCCACTCTCCTCCGACGCCGAGCCCCATAACGCACTCCCGCACCTCCGCACTCCCGCACCCGTCCCCACGCACCCGTCCCCACGCACCTGTTCGCGGTGCCATCCTAACCCGCCGATAACCCGCCCGTCGCTTGACCTTCCCCCCACCCGCCGGTAACATTCCGGGTTCCTTATCGTCGCGATTTTCCGGGGCCGAGCAGGCCCCGTTTTCAACCGGAGTAGCCGCCCCGTGGCCGAGGCCCTGCCGCCTACGTACGATCCCAAGGAGAACGAGGCCTCCCTCTACCAGCGGTGGGAGGAGCAGGGCTTCTTTCACGCCGATGCCTCGTCGGGGCGGCCGTCGTACGTCATCCCCATCCCCCCGCCCAACGTCACGGCGCGGCTGCACATGGGGCACGGGCTCAACAACACCATCCAGGACGCCCTGGTGCGCTGGCGGCGGATGCAGGGGCTGGAAGCGCTCTGGATCCCCGGGAGCGACCACGCCGGCATCGCCACGCAGAACGTGGTGGAGCGCCTGATCGCCAAGGAAGGCCACTCGCGCGACGACCTGGGGCGCGAGGCGTTCGTGGAGCGCGTGTGGGAGTTCGTGGACAGGACGGGCGGCGAGATCTTCGACCAGCTGCGCGCCATCGGCAGCTCGCTCGACTGGCCGCGCAAGCGCTTCACGCTCGACGAGGGGCTGTCGCGGGCGGTGCGCGAGGTGTTCGTCCGGCTGTACGAGAAAGACCGGATCTATCGCGGCCACCGCATCATCAACTGGTGCCCGCGCTGCCTCACCGCGCTCAGCGACGAGGAGGCCGAGCCCGAGGAGACGCAGGGCAAGCTCTGGCACCTCCGCTACCCGCTGGCCGAGTCGGTGGACGGTGACGCGTCCGGCCTGCCGCGGCTGCCGGACGGGCGCGCGTACCTCGTCGTCGCCACCACGCGGCCCGAGACGATGCTAGGCGACACCTGCGTGGCGGTGCATCCCACGGACGAGCGCTACACCGCCCTCGTCGGCAAGGAGCTGGACCTGCCGCTCACCGGGCGGCGCATCCCCATCGTGGCGGACACGTACGTGGACCCGGCGTTCGGCTCGGGCGCGGTGAAGATCACCCCGGCGCACGACCCCAACGACTTCGACGTGGCGCAGCGCGTGGGGGCCCCGGCCATCGACGTGATGACGCCCGGCGCGGAGATGAACGACGCGGCGCCCGAGCGCTTCCGCGGGATGGACCGCTTCGAGGCGCGCCGCGCCGTCGTCAACGCCTTCGACGAGCTGGGGCTGCTGGAGCGCGTGGAAGACCACACCCACGCCGTGCCGCACTGCTACCGCTGCGACACCGTGGTGGAGCCGCGCCTGTCGGACCAGTGGTTCGTGCGCATGCAGCCGCTGGCCGAGCCCGCGCTGCAGGCGTGGCGCGACGGCAAGGTGCGCTTCACCCCCGAGCGCTTCGGCAAGATCTACGAGCACTGGCTGGGCAACATCCGTGACTGGTGCATCTCGCGGCAGCTCTGGTGGGGGCACCGCATCCCCGTCTGGTACTGTCTGGATGCCGATTGCGGCGAGACCATCGTCCGCCGTGAAGACCCCACCGAGTGCCCGAAGTGCGGCGGCGCGCTGCGGCAGGACGACGACGTGCTGGACACCTGGTTCAGCTCGTGGCTGTGGCCGTTCAGCACCCTGGGGTGGCCGGACAGGACGCCCGACCTGGCCGCGTTCTACCCGAACTCGACCCTCGTCTCCGGGCAGGACATCCTGTTCTTCTGGATCGCCCGCATGATCATGGCGGGGATCGAGTTCATGGGCGAGGTGCCCTTCCGCGACGTCTACCTCACCGGGATGGTGCGCGACCACCTGGGGCGGAAGATGAGCAAGTCGCTGGGCAACGGCATCGACCCGCTGGAGGTGGTGGAGCGCTTCGGCGCAGACGCGCTGCGCTTCACCGTGATCACCGGCGCCGGGCCGGGGATGGACCAGTACCTCAACTACCAGGATCTGGAGCTGGCCTTCGGACCCGGGCGCAACTTCGCGAACAAGCTGTGGAACGCCGGCCGCTTCGCCCTGATGACGCTGGGCGACGCCCCGCGTATCCCGGTGGAGCAGGTGGCGGACGCGCTGGAGCTGGCCGATCGCTGGATCCTTGCGCGTCTCTCCGCGGCGACGGCCGAGGTGACGGCGGCGATGGAGCGCTTCCGCTTCCAGGACGCCGGCCAGCGCGCCTACGACTTCGTGTGGGGCGACCTGGCCGACTGGTACCTGGAGATGGCCAAGCCGCGCCTCTACGGCGACACCGGCGAGGCCAGCCGTGACGCCGCGCGCGCCGTGCTGGCCGAGGTGCTCGACCGTTCGATGCGGCTGCTGCACCCCATCATGCCCTTCATCACCGAGGTCGTCTGGCAGCGTCTGCCGCGTGCGAGCGGTGACGCGGCCAGCCTGATGGTGTCGGCGTGGCCCGAGCCGGTGGCCGCCTGGGAAGACGCGGCCGCCGAGGCGGCCTTCGCCGAGCTGCAGGAGGTGGTGGTGGAGGTGCGGCGGATGCGGCAGGAATACCTCATTCAGCCCGGCGTTCGGGTGCCGCTGCGCGCCGTCCCCGCGTCGGCCGCGGTGCGCGACACGCTGGAGGGCGGCCGCCGCGCGCTGGCCGACCTGGCCCGCGTGGACGACCTGACCTTCGGCGCGGCCAATGGCGAGGTGGGCGCCAGCGCCGTGCTGCGCTCGGGCACCGAGCTGTTCCTGCCGCTGGCCGGCGTGATCGACCTGGACCGCGAGCGCAAGCGCCTGCGCGACGAGGCGGCGCGCATCGAGGGGCTGGCCGGTGGCACCGAGAAGAAGCTGGCCAACGAGGGCTTCGTGGCCAAGGCGCCGGCCGAGGTGGTGGAGCGCGAGCGCGAGAAGCTGGCCGGCTACCGCGAGCAGGTGGACAAGCTGCGCGCCAAGCTGGCCGCGCTGGAGGGCGTGTCGTGACGGTGTGTCATCTGCGTCATTTGCGGACGCTGGCCTTCGCGGCGGCCGCGCTGGCGCTGGGCGCGTGCGCGCACGTGGAGGGCCCGCCGGGCGGCGCGGTGGACGAGGCCGCGCCGGTGCTGGAGGAGACCCGCCCCGACACCTTCGCCGCCCTGCGCTCGTACGTGGGCCCGGTGGTGTTCTCGTTCGACGAGGGGCTGTCGGAGAAGGGGATCGACACGGTGGTGACGGTCAGCCCGCGCACCAGCGGCGTGGTGGTGGACAAGAGCGGCCACCAGGTGCGCGTGGAGCTGCGCCGCGGCTGGGAGGCCAACCGCGTGTACCAGGTGACGCTGCACCCCGGCGTGCAGGACCTCTTCGGCAACACCACCAAGACGCGCTCCACGGTCGTCTTCTCCACCGGCCCCGAGATCGTCCACACGATCGCCACGGGCACCGTGGTGGAGCGCACCACGCTGCAGGCGGCGCGCGGCGCGCGGGTGGAGGCGGTGCACCAGCCCGACTCCGTCCTCTACGAGACGCGCCCCGACAGCGTGGGGCGCTGGACGCTGGAGTACCTGCCCGAGGGCAGCTACCGGGTGCGCGCCTACAACGACACCAACCGCGACCAGAAGCTCCAGCCCTACGAGGCGCAGGACACGTCCACCATCACCGTGACCCGCCGCGACACCGCGCGGGCGCGGCGGCTTTCGCTGATCGCGCCCGACACCACGGCGCCCAAGGCCGGCACCGCCTCGGGCGAGGCCGACCTGGTGGAGATCCGCTTCGACGACTTCCTGGACCCGGCGCAGCCGCTGTCGCCCGCGAACGTGACCATCACCGCGGCCGGCGCCAACGGCGCCCCGGTGCGCATCGCGCAGGTGCGGGTGGGGCCGTTCCCCGACGCGCGCCCCGACACCGCTACCGCGGCCGATTCCACCCGCGGCGCGCAGCGCGACACCGGCCGCGCGGCGCGGCCGGTGGCGGCGGGCGCGGTGCCGGGCGAGCCGGTGCCCAGCCAGTCGCTGTTCGTGCGCACCGCGCAGCCGCTCACGCCCGACGCCAGCTACACGGTGGTGGTGCAGGGCGTGCGCAACCTGCTGGGGCTGTCGGGCGGCGGCACGGTGCAATTGCGCGCCGCCCGCGCCCAGCCCGTGGCGCCCGCGCCGGCCGACAGCGCCGCCAACGTCTCGGGCGCGCGCCCGTCGCCGGCCCGTCCGGCGACAGGCCAGCCGCCGGCGGGACAGCCGCCCGCCGCGCCGCCGACGGCGCCGCCCGCGCCGCGGCCGCAGACGTCGCCGGCGCCCGTGGCGCAGCCGCCGCGGCCCCGGCGCTAGGAACCGAATCCGGAACGGACGCGAGAGCGGCCGTCATCATCCTTTGACCGAAAGCCTACCCATGGCCGAAAGCTCGCCGCTGGCCGGACTGCTGGCCGGCAAGAAGGGCCTGATCATCGGCGTCGCCAACAAGAACTCCATCGCCTGGGCGTGCGCGAAGGCGCTCGCGGGGGCGGGGATGCAGCTCGCCTTCACCTACCAGGGCGAGATCATGCGCGACCGCGTGCAGAAGACCGTGTCCGAGATGGGCGACGTGCCCCTCTTCGACCTGGACGTGACGAACGACGAGCAGATCCAGGCGCTCTACGACGGGCTGCACGGGCCGTGGGGCGGCAAGCTCGACTTCCTGCTGCACTCGGTGGCCTACGCGCCCAGCACGGCCATGAGCAACTCGTTCCTGGAGACGCAGCGGGGCGACTTCTCCACCGCCATGGACATCAGCGCCTACTCGCTGGTGGCGCTCGCGCGGCAGTTCACGCCCATGCTGCAGGACGGCGGCAGCGTGGTGACCATGACCTACTACGGCTCGCAGAAGGCCGTGCCCGGCTACAACGTGATGGGCGTGGCCAAGGCGGCGCTCGAGGCCAGCGTGCGCTACCTGGCGGTGGACCTGGGGCAGCACGGGGTGCGCATCAACGCGGTGTCGGCGGGGGCGGTGAACACGCTGGCCGCGCGTGGCGTGGCGCACTTCCGCGACCTGATGAAGATCACCGCCGAGCGCTCGCCGCTGAAGCGCGTGATCGAGCCCGACGAGGTGGGCCGCGCCACGCTGTTCCTGGCGTCCGACCTGTCCACCGGCATCACGGGCGAGACCATGTACGTGGACGCGGGCTTCAACATCACCGCCGGCTGATCCCTTCGAGTCTGCCAAAGGGCGGACCGCCGGCCTTGGGCGTGTTCGGCGCTTGGACGCCGAACCGGGCTGCGCGCGCCGTAGGCAACGATACAGCCGTTGCCAACGGCGCCGGGCCCACGTCGGCGGAAACTGCCCCGCCGCCGCGGTCCCGGCCCTCCGGGCGCGCATCCCTCACGCATTTGTGCGTCGAGCCACCCGCCAACCCCGGTTCGATTCCCCAGATGGAGTGACGAGCGTGCGTGGATCGAGCTGCGATGCCGCCACCGAGCCGGTGAGCCTCGCGCAGTTTGCGAGGCTTTTCGTAGTTGTTGCTGCGGCTTCAGCCGCCGGTGAGCGCCCGTCGTGACGCAGACCCCCGCCGTCTTCCTCGACCGCGACGGCACGCTGATCCACGACCGCCACTACCTGGCCGACCCCGCCGGCGTGGAGCTCCTCCCCGGCGCCGCTGACGCCGTCGCCCGGTTGAACCGCGCGGGCTATTTCGTCGTCCTCGTCACCAACCAGTCCGGCATCGGCCGGGGCTTCTTCACCGAGGGCCAGTACGAAGCCGTCCACCGTCGCCTGGTCGATCTGCTCGCGGCGGGAGGCGCGCGGCTGGACGCGGAGTACCACTGCCCCCTGTCTCCCGACGCGCCCGACCCCGACGGCATGCGCAAGCCCGGCGCGGGGATGTTTCTGCGTGCCGCCCGTGAGCACGACCTCGACCTCGCCCGCTCGTGGCTGGTCGGCGACCGCCTGCGCGACGTTTCGCCCGCGGCCCAGCTAGGCGCCCGCGCCATCCTCGTCCGCAGCGAGCAGACGGAGGCTGGGGAGGCGGGAACGAGCGTGGTCGCCGTCGTGGGAGAGCTGACGACGGCCGTGGAGATCGTCCTCACCGAAGGCTCCTTGGGTGCCGGGGCGCGGGGAAAACCCTCGTAGCGACCCGTCCAATCGATCGACGGCCTGCGTCGATGGTCTCGACGTCCTTCCGATCTCCTTGGAGAAAGCACGGAGCCCATGCACCCTGTCACACGCACGGTGGTGTGGATCGTCGCTGGCCTGGTGACCCTGGGGGTGTGCGTTCGCATGTTCCTGGGGCTGTACACGATCCAGCCGATTGGCGCGCTGCCCGGGGGACGAACGCTGGTGGTGTGGCGTGCGGCCGGAGAGCCGTTCTTCAATTCCCCCGATGCCGTGTGTCTGCAGCGCGTGGGCGGTGTCTCCCTCATGTGCCGAGCAATCGCGATGGGCCAGGGTCCGTTGGACCGGATCGTCATCCGGCTCCCGTACATGGAATGGGCATACCTCGCGTCGACCGGCGGCCGCAAGTTCCACCGTTGATCCTTCCTGGCCGCATCCAACTGGTCTGCAATCACCTCCATCGAGCAGCCCCATGGATCTGGTGATCGTCTTCGGGCCGCCGGCGGTGGGGAAGATGGCGGTGGGGATGGAGCTGGAGTGGCTCACGGGGCTGCGGCTCTTCCACAACCACATGACCATCGACCTGGTCCTGCGCTTCTTCCCCTTCGGCGACCCCGCCTTCCACCGGCTGGTGGGCGAGTTCCGCACGCGCATCTTCGAGGAGGTGGCCGCCAGCGACCTGCCGGGGCTCATCTTCACCTACGTGTGGGCGCTGGAGCACCCGGGTGACCGGGCCCACGTGGACGGGCTGTGCGACGTCTTCCGCGCCCGTGGCGCGCGCATCCACTTCGCCGAGCTGAGCGCCACGCTGGACGAACGGCTGCGGCGCAACGAGACCGAGCTGCGGCTGGCCGAGAAGCGGCCCAAGCGCGACCTGGAATGGTCGAAGCGCAACCTGCTGGAGGTGGAGGAGAAGCACCGGCTCAACACCAGCGGCGACTTCTTCTACCCCGGCCAGCACCTGCGCATCGACAACACCCACCTGTCCGCGAGCGAGACAGCCCGTCGCATCGCGGAGCACTTCGGCCTGGCGTCGCGGGGCTGAATCCGGGCTGATCCCCGTGTGGAAGCGCCCGCGGGCCGGGCGAGTGTCTTGCATCCACGCGGGCGTTGCGTCGCCGCCGGGCGCGCTTCCGCGCCCGGCACCGCGAAGACGCGTTCCCCCCGATCGGACAGGGGGTTTGCCGATGTTCCTCTCCCTCTCTCGCCAAGCCTCGCTGGTTATCGCCGCCGCCGCGCTCGCCGGGTGCGGCGGCTCGGCCCGCCTTCCCGTCTCGGCCGGCACCGGACCTTCGCCCACGCTGCCGGCGGAAGAGCACGCGCTGATCCCCGTGGTGCACGTGGCGCCGGCACGGCGCTGGGCGGCCGGGCAGGCGCCCACGGCGGCGCCGGGCACCGCCGTCGCAGCCTTCGCGCAGGGGCTCGACCACCCGCGCTGGCTGTACGTGCTGCCCAACGGCGACGTGCTGGTGGCCGAGACCAACGCGCCGCCACGGCCCGAGGACGGCAAGGGGATCCGGGGCTGGTTCTTCCGCATGTTCCAGAAGAAGGCCGGCGCCGCCGTCCCCAGGGCCAACCGCATCACCCTGCTGCGCGACGCCGACGGCGACGGCGTGGCCGAGACGCGCTCCATCTTCCTGGGCGGCCTGACCTCGCCGTTCGGGATGGCGCTGGTGGGCGGCACGCTCTACGTGGCCAACGCCGACGCGCTGGTGCGCTTCCCCTACACGGCGGGGCAGACGCGGATCACCGCGCCCGCAGCCACCGTGACGGCGCTCCCCGGCGGCCCCATCAACCACCACTGGACCAAGAACGTGATCGCCTCGGCCGACGGGTCGAAGCTGTACGTCACCGTCGGCTCCAACAGCAACGTGGCCGAGAACGGGATCGCGGCCGAGGAGGGCCGCGCCGCGATCTGGGAGGTGGACCCGCGCACCGGCGCGCACCGCGTGTTCGCGTCAGGCCTGCGCAACCCCAACGGCATGGCCTGGGAGCCGCAGACCGGCGCGCTGTGGACCGCGGTGAACGAGCGCGACGAGCTGGGCAGCGACCTGGTGCCCGACTACATCACCTCGGTGCGCGACGGCGGCTTCTACGGCTGGCCCTACAGCTACTACGGCCAGCACGTGGACCGCCGCGTGAAGCCGCCTCGCCCCGACCTGGTCGCCACCGCGCTGGTGCCCGACTACGCGCTGGGGCCGCACACCGCGTCGCTGGGGCTGGCGTGGAGCGCGGGGGCGCGGCTTCCGGCGCCCTTCACCGGTGGGATGTTCGTGGGCCAGCACGGCTCGTGGAACCGCCGCCCGTTCAGCGGCTACCGCGTGATCTTCGTCCCCTTCAGCGCCGGCAAGCCCGTGGGCGCGCCGGTGGACGTGCTCACCGGCTTCATCGACCGCGACGGCCACGCGCTGGGCCGCCCCGTGGGCGTGGCCATCGACCGCGCCGGCGCGCTGCTGGTGGCCGACGACGTGGGCAACACCATCTGGCGCGTGACCGCCGCACCCCCGGCCCGGTGAGGGCCCGCAGTCCCTCGCCGAAGCAGCCACGAGCGAAGCGAGTTCCCCGTCCTTCTCCTGCAGTTCGGTGGGGAACGCGTGTTCGAGAGGATTGACGCCCGGTTGCCGCACCCCCATACTTCAGGGGTGAACCAACCGCCTCGCGGCGCGAAACCTGCGGGTCGGGATGGGTGTACAAGTCGTTGATGCGGCGGGGTTTGGCCCTGCCGGATGAACCATACCATCGGGGGCAGCGATGCAGACTCAGAGCGTGGCGACGGTGGACGCACCGGTGAACACCGAGGCCCCGGGCAGCCCGATCTCTCTTTCGGAGCTCGCGGCGGGCGAGGTTCGCCGCTACATCGAGGAGCAGGGCGCGTCGGAGAAGGCCGGCCTGCGCGTGGGCGTTCTGCCCGGCGGGTGCTCGGGCTTCCAGTACGGCCTGAACATCGAGGACGAGGCCGGCGACGACGACATGATCTTCGAGGTACAGGGGATCCGCCTGTTCGTGGACCCGTTCAGCCTGCAGTACCTGCAGGGCACCGAGATCGACTACGTGTCGACCTTCCAGGGCAGCGGCTTCACCTTCAACAACCCCAACGCCACCGGCGGCTGCGGGTGCGGCAGCTCGTTCACGGCCTGATCGCCACGACGCGCTGAACGCAGGATAGATCGACCGGTCGTCCAAACGACGTCTGGAAAAACGAAGAGCCCTTCGATGGTCACACCATCGGAGGGCTTTCGTCTTCACTGGACAATGGAGAGTAACCTATCACTTGACGACGAAACAGCAATGACATAGCGTTGCTTACGCCCTGAAAGGATCGGCTCGACTCCACGACACCTCCACCTGTCAGATCGACAGATGCCTCGTGGCTGGCATCCCTTTCGGGCGCTAACGCAATGCCCGCGCATCCCGCGCGGTCCTGTGTCCACCGCCGCAGAGGACGAACCCGATGCATCGCACCTCCATCGCCCGTCTTGCCGCCGTTCTCTCGCTCGCGGCGGCCGCCGCCTGCGCCGACACGCCCACGGCCACCCCCGCGGCGTCGGACTCGCGCATCACGCGGCCGGCGTACAACCTGCCCGTGGCGCAGGTGACCGTCACCAACTCGAGCGGCACCCCGCTGGTGAGCTAGGGGCCGGTCACGGGCGCCACCAGCTACACCGTGCGCCTGATCACCTACAACACCCAGAACGGCGCCTACGTGAACCGTTTCTTCCAGACGCTCACCAGCACCACGAGCACGTCGTACCTGGACAGCAACAACAGCTACACCGGCGTCTACCAGTGCACCGACGGCTACGAGGGGCCAGACGGAATCGAGCGCGGCCACTGGTACGAGTACGAAGTGGTGTCGGTCTTCCCCACCGGCACCAGCAGCGCCCGCCACTACGCGCCGATCACCAGCGAGTACTGCTGACCGTCCACTCCGCCGGTTGCTCGCCCACGTGAGCGGCTACACGCAGGTAAGACGCTGATGGCAGACAGCCCCCGGTGAATTCCGTTCCACCGGGGGTTCGTCGTATATCCACGGACCCGCACTTGCGTAATCAGGCGCCTGTTGCGATCTTTCTCATGTCGAGAACGTTACCGGGCTCGACACGGTCCGTCGCGGGATAGGCACGCGATCATCCGCCGACGCAGGTTCAGGGCGTCGCGGGTCACGATACAGGAGGTGGGCATGGTCCAGATCGCCGAAACGCTCAGCAGCCCGCTGCAGTACGCGGCGCTTCCCCGCGACGAGCTGGCCGCGCGCATCGCCGCGCGCAAGGCCGAGCTGAACGCGGTGATCCTGGGGCACAACTACCAGCGCGTGGAGATCCAGGAGGTCAGCGACTACCTGGGCGACTCTCTGGGGCTGTCGCAGGAAGCCGCCAGCACCGACGCCGACGTGATCGTGTTCTGCGGCGTGCACTTCATGGCCGAGACGGCCAAGATCCTGTCGCCGCAAAAGACGGTGCTGATGCCCGACCTGCGCGCCGGCTGCCCCATGGCCGACTTCGTCACCGGCGACGCGCTGCGCAGGCTCAAGGCGAAGTACCCCTACGCGGTGGTGGTGGCCTACGTCAACTCGACCGCCGAGGTGAAGGCCGAGAGCGACATCTGCTGCACCAGCGCCAACGCGGTGCAGGTGGTCAACACCATCCCGGCCGACCGCACGATCCTCTTCGTGCCCGACCGCAACCTGGCCAGGTACGCGGCCGAGCGCAGCGGCCGGCCCTACGTGGTCGCCGGGAAGGAAGGCGCGGGCGAGGTGCAGCCGGGAACGATCGTGGCGTGGGACGGCTACTGCTACGTGCACGACGACCTGGTGCTGGACGAGCTGGCCGAGGCGAAGAAGCGCCACCCCAACGCGCTGGTGGTGATCCACCCCGAGGCCCGCGCCGACCTGCTCGCCCACGCCGACGTGATCGCCAGCACCGCCCGGATGGTGGGGATCGCCGAGGAGAACGACGAGGTGATCTTCGGCACCGAGCGCGGCATCGTGGACCGGATGAAGGCGCGCTTCCCCGAGAAGACGCTGGTGCCGCTCTCGGGCGCGGCCATCTGCGGCAACATGAAGGTGAACACGCTGGCCAAGCTGGCCTGGTGCCTCGACCACGGGCAGCACGAGCTGGTGCTGGACGAGGAGATCCGCATCCGCGCCGAGCGCTCGCTGCGCCGCATGCTGGAGCTGTCGGGCGGCTGGGTGGGGCAGAGCGAGGAAGAGGCCGAGCTGGAGCTGGCCGGCCTGCGCAAGACCGGCTGCGGCTGCGCGTAAGTCTCTCGACGGAATCGGCAGAGGGGCTCCGGACCACCAGGTCCGGAGCCCCTCTTCTTCATCCCACCGCGGCCGGTGTTCGGGCCATGGACCGCAGCCCCGTCGCGAGCCTCCGCTTCACCTCGCCCGGCGTGATGCGGAGCTCGGCGGCGATCTCGGGCACCGTCAGGCGCGCGTAGCAGGCCAGCTCCACCGCGCACCTGTCCCAATCCCCGTCTCCGTCCGACTCGACGGCGCCGCGCCTGCCCGCCGCGCGCGTGAGCGCTGCCTTGCGCACGCGCATCGCCATGGCCGCGCGGGTAGGCGGGGAAGCGAGGTCCATCGCGGCCGAGAAGGCGTGGAACACCGCCTCCTCCGCCGCGTCCGCATCTCCCGAAACGGCCAGCGCCAGCGCGAACAGCTCGGGGGCGCACGCGTCGAACAGCCGCACCACGGCGTGGTCGGGCTCGCCGGCGATGCTTCGCGGGATGGGCGGCGGGGCAGTGTGCATGGGTGCGGGCGCGGGTGGCGACGCCGGACGGATGTCCAACGTTTGTATAAGACAGCAACTCTCGCGCCGTGCCCTCGTCCTGCTCCGCGTGCGTGCTGCTACACCGGCGGGCGCATCTCCCATTGCATCAACGGGCAAGCTGCTCCATCATCCAGTGGCAGAACCTTGCTGGACGATGGAGAGAAACGTCGCATGCCCCCCACGCTCGCCCGCGATCTGGTGGCAGCCCCGCTGCCGCGGCTCACGCTCACGCTCCTCGCCGACACCTTCGCCGTCTGCCGGCTCGATGCGCAGACGGTGGTGCCGCACTGGGCGTGGATGGGCGAGATCGCCTGCGTCACCCGCACGCGCGACGAGCTGTCCATCGTCTGCCGCGCCGACCTGGTTCCGGGCAAGGTGGTGCG
>Ga0247773_1000635_pt1 | contig 13420 bp, 11 predicted proteins | sample UWRJL092311B6_FD_179934 | JGI IMG/M metagenome (GOLD analysis project Ga0247773, IMG submission 179934) | Plant litter microbial communities from Arlington Agricultural Research Station in Wisconsin, United States - UWRJ-L092-311B-6 | ecosystem: Environmental > Terrestrial > Plant litter >...
ACGAGTGGATCGTGTTCACCGCGACGAACGCGGTGAAGGCGGTCCGGGAGAAGTTCGAGGAGTTCGGCCTGGACGCCCGGGCGTTCGCCGGCGTCAAGATCGCCTGCGTGGGGGAGCAGACCGCCGAGGCGGTGCGGGCCTTCGGCATCCGGCCGGAGCTGGTGCCGACCGGCGAGCAGTCCTCCGAGGGCCTGTTGGCCGACTTCCCGCCCTACGACGACGTACTGGACCCGATCGACCGGGTGCTGCTGCCGCGGGCCGACATCGCCACCGAGACGCTGGCCGAGGGCCTGCGCGAGCGGGGCTGGGAGATCGACGACGTGACGGCCTACCGGACGGTGCGGGCGGCGCCGCCGGCGGCCGAGATCCGCGACGCCATCAAGTCCGGTGGCTTCCAGGCGGTGTGCTTCACCTCGTCCTCGACGGTGCGCAACCTGGTCGGCATCGCCGGCAAGCCGCACAACAAGACGGTGGTGGCCTGCATCGGTCCGCAGACGGCGGCGACGGCGCGCGAGTTCGGGCTGCGGGTGGACGTGCAGCCCGAGACCGCGAACGTGGCGTCGCTGATCGAGGCGCTGGCCGAGTTCGCGGTCAAGCGGGCCGAGGAGGAGCGGGAGAAGGCGGCGGCCGCACCGGCCCGCCGGTCCCGCGCCGGCTCGCGGAGCCGCACCGTTCGCTAGTTGCTGCTGTTTCAGGCGGGCATCGTTCGCGCGACCTTCGGGCCGTGCGAACGGTGCCCGCACTCGTTCCCGGCTGTCACGGATATTGGACCGATTTCACTCGAAGGCGTTCTCCGGCCGCGAACCCTGGAATCGTAGGCACGCTGTACGGTTGCTTTCGGGAAGTCTCGCAGTGCGCTTTCCAATCTCTGGTTGATAGAGCGTTCGAACCGGTCCGCTCAAGCAACTGACTTCGTAGAGTGTCCCGTAGTCGAAACGTGGCTGCACCTCAGATAATCATTCTTAGTAAAAGGGCTGCACACTGTTGCGATGAAGTCGCCGCTGTGACGGCTTCGGCGGTTAGGCCCGCAGCCGCCAGACCTTCCTGACCGCAGTCATCGCATCACGTCCAGGAGCGCAACCGGGCACCGTCATAAGGGGCTCCAGCTGCTTTCATTGCAGAGATCGCAGCAGCGGCTTCATGACGATGTGCGCATCCGGAGCCGACTACGGCGACGGTGAAGCGCCCTCCGGGCGGGCGTTCTGTTGCGCGGACGGAGCGTCCCACCCGCTGTGGACGCAGCACAGATCTACGAGAGGGTGCATATTGGCCCCTCGAGACCTTACCTATTGAGCCGACTTCGAGGTGAAAGTAGAAGTGCCAGGATGAATAATCCGGCTCCGATACCGACCAAGACCACACCGATACCAAAAGCTGCAGCGCCGCGATGCGAAGCGAGTAAAAACGGTAAACCGATGACTACGCAGAGCACGGCTAGGATCATCAGGCGCTTCCGCCTGAACCGCATTGTCTCCGTATTCACTGTCTCACCTCCATCTCTGCTCGCGCAGATTACAACGCGATGTTCTCCGTTCGGGCGGCAACAGCCGATAGGCAAGCTACCTGGCCTCCGAATCAGGCGGGCGGCGGGGTGAAGAACTTTGTGGCGATCGGACCTATGCCCCCGGTTACGGCGCCAACAGCGGCGCCTTCTCCACACGCGACCAGCGCGTTGGAGCCGCTGAGCAGTGATGTCACAGCTCCTCCTACGCATCCTCCAACAGCTCCTCCGATGATCGGACCCGCGATGCCGTCCAGTGCCGCTGAGGCGACAGTGCCAACGACTGCACCCGCGAGCGACGCCGCGAAATCGCCAAGGCTTTGTCCGGTCGGGTCGGCGTTGTTGATGGGGTCGCCGGCGGCGTAGGCGTAGCGGTTGGCGTTGTGAGGGTCCAGCGGGGTGTTTCGACTGTCCTGTTGGATCCAGGTGCCTGTGGTCGGGTCGTACCAGCGCGCACCGACCCAGGCCGCCGGCTCTGCTTGCCTCGACCACAAGGGAGTCGGACCGTGAACCCGCAATCCCCGCGAAGATCCCGCCGCGATCAAGCGGAAATCTCGGTCACCTGCCTGGCTGCTCCACGTACGGCGACGGCATTGATCATGAGGTGCTATATGAACGCTGTCAAGGCAAATGCCCGATTCACACAATGACGGCAGTGATGGAAGGCCGCGCCTCGGTTATGGTCGGCAGTTGTGACCAGCCCTCAGCTACCTGACCCCACAGTTGCCGACCGGGCCGAGATCGCCGAACTCGTCCGGACCTTCTTCGCCGCGTTCACCTCCGGCCCGGACCTCGCCGACCGGATGGTCGCGCTGCGCGAGGCGTTCCTGCCCGCGGCGGTGATCGTCAAGACCTGCGGCGGCGAACCCACCGTCTATGACGTCGACTCCTTCATCGCGCCCCGGCAGGCGCTGCTGTCCGGCGGCTCCCTGCTCGACTTCAGCGAGTGGGAACTGTCCGGACGTACCGAGGTGTTCGGCGACATCGCCCAGCACTTCTGCGGCTACGCCAAGCAGTGGACGCAGGACGGGACGCCCTTCACCGGACGGGGGATGAAGACCCTGCAGTTCGTCCGGACCCCGGCCGGTTGGCGGATCAGCGCGGCAGCCTGGGACGACGAGCGGGACGGCCTGACGATCGGGGATCAGCCGCCGGCCATGGGCGTATCTCCCTAGGCCGAGCTGCCGGTCAGCCGCAGCGCGGCCACGATCAGGGTGCGGGCCGCCCGCACCGTCTCGGTCAGCGACACCCGTTCCTGCGCGCTGTGCGCGACCGCCGGCTCGCCCGGTCCGTAGTGCAGGGTGGGGATTCCGGCGCCGGCGTAGAGCCGCAGATCGCTGCCGTAGGGCGCACCGCGCTCGGCCACCCGGCCGCCCACCGTGTCGGCATGCGCCCCGGCCACCACCTCGCGCAGCGGATCCCCGGCCGCCAGCCGGCCGCTGGCGAACTGGCCGCCGCTCCAGCTGACCGAGGCCGGGTGCGCCCGCAGCCAGGGGTCGGCCTCGCACACCTCGGCGATCCGCTGCTCGAAGGCGGCCCGGGCCGCCGCCGGGTCCTCGTCCAGCAGCACCCCGTAGCGGCCCTGCGCAACCAGCAGGTCGGGCACCGTGCTCGGCCAGTCGCCGGAGGACAGCTGGCCGATCGACAGCGGTGCCGGGATCTCATACGCCGCGAGCAGCGGGTCGGGCTCGGCGTTGCGCTCGGCCTCCAGCGCCCGAAGGCCCACGAACAGCGGCAGGAACTTCTCGATCGCGCTGACCCCGGCGGTCCGGATGCTGCCGTGCGCCGCCGCGCCGGGCACCGTCAGGGTGAAGGTCAGCGCGCCGCAGTTGGCGGTGATCAGGTCGAGCGCGGTGGGTTCCGGGATCAGGCAGGCATCACCGCGATGGCCGCGCCGCAGGGTGGCGAACGCGCCCAGCCCGCCGTCCTCCTCGCTGGCCACCAGGTGCAGCGCGAGCCTGCCGGCCAACCGCACGCCGCTGGCCCGGATGGCGGTCAGCGCGGCCAGGTTCGCCGCCACCCCGGCCTTCATGTCGCAGGCGCCGCGACCGTGCAGCAGGTCGCCCTCGACCCGCGGCGTGAACGGATCGCCCGGCCAGGCGGCCCGATCGCCGGGCGGCACCACGTCGACGTGGCCCTGCAGGATGACGGTCGGTCCGTCCTGCGCCGCGGTGCTCGCCACCAGGCCCCAGAGCTCGCTCCGCTCGGCCTCGGTACCGGGAAAGTCCGGATCGGCCCGCAGCTCGGCCAACTCCGGCTGCCACAGGTCGACCTCGAGGTCCAGCCGTTCGGCGTGCCCGGCCAGGGTGTGCAGCAGTTCGGTCTCGGCCGCGCTGCCGGTGATGGACGGCACCGCGAGCAGGTCGAGCAGGTTGCGGTGCAGCGCGGGCTCGTCCAGGGCGTCCAGGGCGCGGCGTTCGGGATCGGTCAGCACGGCGGTTCAGCCTTGCGCCGTCAGGCCGAGCTCGGCCACCGCGGCGTCGCGGATCTTGAACTTCTGGATCTTGCCGGTCACCGTCATCGGGTACTCGGCGACGAACCGGACGTAGCGCGGCACCTTGTAGTGCGCGAGCCGGCCGCGGCAGTAGTCGCGCACCTGCTCCTCGGTCAGCTCGGCGCCGGTACGCAGCCGCACCGCCGCCAGCAACTCCTCGCCGTACTTGGCATCGGGCACGCCCACCACCTGGACGTCCTCGATGTCGGGGTGGGAGTAGAGGTACTCCTCCACCTCGCGCGGGTAGACGTTCTCGCCGCCCCGGATCACCATGTCCTTGCTCCGGCCGACGATGGCCAGGTACCCGTCGTCGTCCATCACCGCCAGGTCGCCGGTGTGCATCCAGCCGTCGCGCAGCACCTCGGCGGTCTGCTCGGGCAGGTTCCAGTAGCCGCGCATCACCGAGTAGCCCCGGGTGCATAACTCACCGGTGGTGCCCCGCGGCACCAGCTGCCCGGTGACCGGGTCGATCACCTTCACCTCGACGTGCGGGTGCACCCGGCCGACGGTGGCTGTCCGGCGCTCGAGCGGGTCGTCGGCCCGGGTCTGGGTGGACACCGGCGAGGTCTCGGTCATCCCGTAGCAGATCGTCACCTCGGCCATGTGCATCTCGGTGATGACCCGCTTCATCACCTCGACCGGGCAGGGGGAGCCCGCCATGATCCCGGTGCGCAGGGTGGACAGGTCGAAACCCGCGAAGTTTTCCAGTGCCAGCTCGGCGATGAACATGGTGGGCACCCCGTAGAGGGAGGTGCAGCGCTCGTCCTGCACCGCGCGCAGGGTGGCGGCCGGGTCGAAGCCGGCGGCCGGGATCACGATGCAGGCCCCGTGGGTGGTGGCGGCCAGATTGCCCAGCACCATGCCGAAGCAGTGGTAGAACGGCACCGGCACGCAGATCCGGTCCTCGGCGGTGTAGCCGCAGCCCTCGCCGACCAGGTAGCCGTTGTTCAGGATGTTGTGGTGGCTGAGGGTCGCTCCCTTGGGGAAGCCGGTGGTTCCCGAGGTGTACTGGATGTTGATCTCATCGTCCAGGTCGAGCCGGTCGGCCACCGCGCGGAGTTCGTCCGGCGGCACCGCCTCGCCGTCGGCCAGCATCGCGTCCCACCCCGGCTCGCCCAGGTAGATCACCTCGCGCAGCTCGGGGCAGTCGGCGGCCACCTCCGCGACCATGGCCCGGTAGTCGCTGCCCTTGTGCGCAGGAGCCGAGAACAGCACGCTGATCCCGGACTGTCGCAGGACGTAGGCCAGCTCGTGGCTGCGATAGGCCGGGTTGATGTTCACGGCGATCACGCCGATCCGGGCGGTGGCGTACTGCACCAGCATCCAGTCGACGCAGTTCGGAGCCCAGATGCCGGCCCGGTCACCGACCTGCAGGTGGTGGGCGAGCATGCCGCGGGCGAGCTGGTCGACCGCCGCGTCGAACTCGGCGTAGCTCAGCCGGCGGCCGGTGGCGTACTCCACCACCGCGTCCCGGTCGGGGTACCGGGCCGCGACCCGGGCCAGGTTGGCGCCGATGGTCTCGCCGAGCAGTGCCACGGCCGAGGTGCCGCTGGAGTAGGAGGGCAGCGCAGTCGTCATGGTCTCCAGATTCAACTCGCCGTCCGGAGCCGGCGCCAGCGCCGGCCGGGTTACGACATGTCCGAAATAAAATTCAGGTGGGGTAATTGTGGAAGAACGCCTCCGGACGTTCCGCCCACCGAGCTAGGGTGGGGGTTGTGAACGATCTTCCCGGGCTTCCTGCCTTTCCGGTGTCCCGGCCCCGCCGACTGCGGCGCACCGCCGCGCTGCGCCGCCTCACCGCCTCGGTGGCCGTCCGTCCCCAGGACCTGGTGCTGCCGATGTTCCTCGCCGAGGGCGCCGCCGAACCGCGACCGATCAGCTCGATGCCGGGCGTGGTGCAGCACAGCCTGGACTCCCTGGCCAAGGCCGCGATCGCCGCGGTGGAGGCCGGCGTCGGCGGCCTGATGCTCTACGGCGTTCCGCTGGCCAAGGACTCGGTCGGCTCCGGCGCCGACGACCCGAACGGCATCCTGAACGCCGGCCTGGCCCGGTTGAAGTTCGAACTGGGCGATGCCACCGTCCTGATGGGCGACCTGTGCCTGGACGAGTTCACCGACCACGGTCACTGCGGCGTGCTGTCCCTGGACGGATCGGTCGACAACGACGCCACCCTGGCGCGCTACGCCTCGATGGCCCTGGCGCTGGCCGAGGCCGGCGCGGACCTGGTCGGCACCAGCGGCATGATGGACGGTCAGGTCGGCGTGGTGCGACGGGCGCTGGACGAGGCCAACCGGTCCGACGTCGGCGTGCTCGCCTACGCGCCCAAGTACGCCTCCAGCTTCTACGGCCCGTTCCGGGAGGCGGTGGACTCCTCGCTGACCGGTGACCGGCTGACCTACCAGCAGGACCCGGCCCGGGGCGTCCGGGAGGCACTGGCCGAGGTGGCGCTGGACGTCGCCGAGGGTGCCGACATCGTGATGGTCAAGCCCGCGCTGCCCTACCTCGACATCCTCACCGCGGTGGCCGCCAGCTCCCCGGTGCCGGTCGCGGCCTATCAGGTGTCCGGCGAGTACGCGATGGTCGAGGCGGCCGCCGAGCGCGGCTGGATCGACCGCGAACGGGTGCTGCTGGAGACGTTGCTGTCGATCCGGCGGGCCGGTGCTTCGATGATCCTCACCTACTGGGGGCACGAGGCGGCCCTGCTGCTCGGTTCGGCCTGAGCTTGCCCCGCGGGTCGGCCAAGCGCGCGAGCTACCGGACCGCCGCCCTGCTGGCCGGGACGGTGCTGCTCGGCTGGGCCGTCGACCTGGCCCTGGGCGGTGGCGCCGGGCACAGCATCGGCTGGCTGCTGGCGCTGCTGCTGGTCGCCGGCATCCCGGCGCTGGCCGCCCGGGCAGCCCACCGCCGGGCCGCCGATGCCGAGCCGCCGGGACCGGACCCGGCCACCGATGACAGCGCCACCGACCCGGACCGGGTCGTCCGGCCGGCCCGTCCGGAGGAACTGGCCGAACTGATCGAACTCGAGCGGGCCGCCGACCAGCTGTTCGCGCTGGCCGGCTACGGCCAGGTGCCACCGCCGGCGACGCTGGCCGAGCTGCGGGCCGCCCCCGGCCTGTTGGTCAGCGGCGACCCGCCGGCCGGCTACGCCCGGATCGAGGTGGTGGACGACCGGGCGCACCTGGAGGGGTTGTCGGTGCGGCCCCGCTCCATGCGGCAGGGACGCGGCACCGACCTGGTGCTGGCGGCGTGCGAGTGGGCGGCCGTGCACGGCTTCGACGAGCTCACGCTGTGCACGTTCGCCGAGGTGCCCTGGAACGGCCCGTTCTATGCCGGCCTCGGCTTCGTCGAGCTGGCCGAGTTGACCCCGGGTCTGCGGGCGCTGCGGGAGGCGGAGCGGGCGATCGGCCTGGACGCGCTGGGCAGGCGGGTGGTGCTGGTGCGCGCGCTCGACGACCAGCCCTCGGCAACCGCGACTTGCCTACCGGGCAACTAGGGAAAGTGACCGGCACCAGTCGCCGTATGCTCATTCGGACCGCCGAGCTGCGAGGAGTGCCGAGGTGTCGCTGTCCCCCATCGCCGTCCTGTCCTGCGCCGTGCTTGCCGTGGCCGGGCTCGCCGGCTGCTCGCCGACCGACGACAAGTCCGACTCGCCGGCGGTCAGCGCCGCCCCGGACGCCTGCGCCAAGTCCGCGCTGAGCCTGACCACCCCCGGCACCTTCACCGTGGCCACCGACAACCCGGCCTACGAGCCGTGGTTCTCCGACAACAAGCCCAGCAACGGCAAGGGGTACGAGTCCGCGGTCGCCTTCGCGGTGGCCGGCAAGCTGGGCTTCGCGGCCAACGAGGTCAGGTGGGTCACCGCCGCGTTCAACAGCGTGGTGACGCCCGGCCGCAAGAACTTCGACGTCGACGTCAACCAGGTCTCGATCAGCGACGAGCGCCGCAAGGCCGTCGACTTCTCCACCGGCTACTACGACGTCGCCCAGGCGGTGGTGACCTACCAGGGCAGCAAGATCGCCAAGGCCGGCTCGCTGGCCGAACTCTCCGGCGCCAAGCTCGGGGCCCAGGTCGGCACCACCAGCTACAAGACCATTCTCGACACCATCAAGCCGTCGAAGAAGCCGGCCGTGTACGACACCAACGACCTGGCCGTACAAGCCTTGAAGAACAAGCAGATCGACGGCATCGTGGTGGACCTGCCCACCGGCTTCTACATGAGCGCCGCCCAGCTGGACAACGGCAAGATCGTCGGCCAGATCTCCTCCGGCAGCTCGCCCGAGCAGTTCGGCTTCGTGCTGAGCAAGGGTTCCAAGCTCACCGCCTGCGTGTCCAAGGCCGTCGATGCGCTGCGCAACGACGGGACGCTGGGCCGGCTGCAGGAGCAGTGGCTGGCCACCGCCGGCGGCGCGCCTGAGCTGAAGTGATGGCCCGGGCGCCGCAGCCCAGCACCCCCGCCGCGCCGTCAGTGTCGTCCGCAGGCGCGAACTGGCAACCGTCGCAGCTGCAGCGCCAGCGGCTGGCCTACCGCCGGGGCCGGACCGTCCGCTCGGCGGTCACCGCGGCGCTGAGCACCCTGGTTCTGCTGGCGGTGCTGATCGGCGCGGTCACCTCGTCGCCGGGCTGGCCCCGGGTGCACGAGACCTTCTTCAACTGGGACAAGGCGAAAGACTCCTTCCCCGCGGTGGCGGCGGGGCTGTGGCTCAACATCCGGGTGATGCTGATCTGTGCCGTGATCGTGGTGGTGCTCGGGCTGGCCCTGGCGATCCTGCGCACCCTGCGCGGCCCGGTCTTCTTTCCGCTGCGGATGTTCGCCGCCGCCTACACCGACCTGTTCCGCGGCCTGCCGCTGATCCTGGTACTGCTGCTGCTCGGCTTCGGGGTGCCGGCGCTGAGCCTGGGCGGGGTGTCCTTCCAGCCGGTGGTGGTCTACGGCGGTGCCGCGCTGGTGTTGACCTATTCCGCCTATGTCGCCGAGGTGTTCCGGGCCGGCATCGAGTCGGTGCACCCGTCGCAACGGGCCGCGGCCCGATCGCTGGGGCTGAGCAACGCCCAGGCGCTGCGGTACGTGGTGCTGCCGCAGGCGGTCCGCCGGGTGCTGCCGCCGCTGCTGAACGACTTCGTGTCGCTGCAGAAGGATTCCGGCCTGATCTCCATCCTCGGCGTGATCGACGCGATCCGGGCGGCGCAGATCTCGACCGCGTCGGACTTCAACTACACGCCCTACATCGTGGCCGGTTTCCTGTTCGTCTGCCTGACGATTCCGCTCACCAGGCTGACCGACTGGGTCGCCCGCCGGCAGGGCTGGTACGGCGTCAGCGGCGGTGCGGTGTGAGGCGGCGCAGCGGGTTCGAGGCGACTGCCGACCCGGTCCCGGCCGACGGGCCGCTGCTGTCGATCCGCCACCTGCGCAAGTCGTTCGATACCAACCTGGTGCTCGACGACGTCAGCTTGGACGTCGACAGCGGAGATTGCGTCGTGCTGATCGGGGCGTCCGGCTCCGGCAAGTCCACCCTGCTGCGCTGCGTCAACCTGCTGGAGGTGGTCGATGACGGGGTGATCACGCTGGCCGGCGTCGACGTCACCGATCCCCGGGTCGATGCCGACCGGGTGCGGTCCCGGGTCGGCATCGTGTTCCAGGCGTTCAACCTGTTCCCGCACCTGTCGGTACTGGCCAACGTCACCCTGTCGCCGATGAAGGTGCACGGCCTGCCGCGTGCCGAGGCCGAGGAGCGGGCGCTGGCGATGCTCGAGCGGGTGGGGCTGTCGGACAAGGCGGCGGCCAAGCCCGACGAGCTGTCCGGCGGCCAGCAGCAGCGGGTGGCGATCGCTCGGGCGCTGGTGAACTCGCCGGTGCTGATGCTGCTGGACGAGGTCACCTCGGCGCTGGATCCGGAACTGGTGGGCGAGGTGCTGAGCCTGCTGCGCGAGCTCAAGGACGAGGGCATGACGATGCTGATCGCCACCCACGAGATGGGCTTCGCCCGGCAGGTCGCCGACACGGTCTGCTTCCTCGACGGCGGCCGGCTGCTGGAGGTCGGACCGCCCGAGCAGTTGCTGGCCGATCCGCGCGAGCCCCGTACCCGGCAGTTCCTGGCCCGGATCATCGAGGCCGGCCGGCTCTGAGGGCCTGCCCGATCCCTCGGCCGGGTCCGACCCGCCGCTGTCGTACTGGAACACTGGGCAGGTGAGCGATGCACCCCTGTCAGCCGAGCTGTTCGCCCGGGCCCAGAAAGTCATTCCCGGTGGGGTCAACTCGCCGGTCCGGGCCTTCCGTGCGGTCGGCGGCACCCCCCGGTTCATGGTCAGTGGCCAGGGCCCGTACCTGACCGACGCCGACGGCAACGACTACGTCGACCTGGTGGCCTCCTGGGGGCCGATGATCCTGGGCCACGCCCACCCGGCGGTGGTCGAGGCGGTCCGGCAGGCGGCGACCCGGGGCCTGTCCTTCGGCACCCCGACCATCGGCGAGGTGGAGCTGGCCGAGGAGCTGATCGCCCGGGTCGCGCCGGTGGCCGAGGTCCGGCTGGTCAACTCCGGCACCGAGGCCACCATGTCGGCGATCCGGCTGGCCCGTGGTGCCACCGGCCGGTCCAAGGTGGTCAAGTTCGCCGGCTGCTACCACGGCCACGTCGACTCGCTGCTGGCCAGCGCCGGCAGCGGGGTGCTCACCCTGGGGCTGCCCGACACCCCGGGCGTCACCGGTGCCCAGGCCGGCGAGACCATCGTGCTGCCCTACAACGACGTCGCCGCCGTCGAGGCCGCGTTCGAGGCGGACGGCGCCGAGATCGCCTGCGTGATCACCGAGGCGGCGGCCGGCAACATGGGCGCGGTGCCGCCGCTGCCGGGCTTCAACCAGGCGCTGCGCGAGATCACCGCCCGGCACGGGGCGCTGCTGGTGATGGACGAGGTGATGACCGGCTTCCGGGTCTCGCGGTCGGGCTGGTACGGCCTGGACCCGGTCGAGGCGGACCTGTTCACCTTCGGCAAGGTGATGTCCGGCGGGCTGCCGGCGGCGGCCTTCGGCGGCCGGGCCGAGCTGATGTCCTTCCTGGCACCGGCCGGGCCGGTCTACCAGGCGGGCACCCTGTCCGGTAATCCGGTGGCGGTCGCGGCCGGCCTGGCCACCCTGCGCCATGCCGACGACGAGGTCTACGCCCGGTTGGACGCCACCGCGTTCACGGTCGGCCGGCTGGCCTCGGAGGCACTGGCCGCCGAGGGCGTGGCGCACCGGCTGCAGTACGCCGGCAACCTGTTCTCGATCTTCTTCGGCGAGGAGCCGGTCACCAACTTCGTGCAGGCACAGGCCGGGGAGACCTTCCGGTACGCGCCGTTCTTCCACTCGATGCTCGACGCCGGGGTGTACCTGCCGCCGAGCGCGTTCGAGGCCTGGTTCGTCACCGCCGCCCACGACGACACCGCGATCTCCCGGATCGCCGACGCGCTGCCGGCCGCCGCCCGGGCCGCGGCGGCAGCCACCCCGCCCCAGCCGCGGCCGGTCGGGCGACCGTGACCGCGATCCGGACGGTGGTGCACCTGCTGCGCCACGGCGAGGTGTTCAACCCGGACAAGGTGCTCTACGGCCGGCTGCCCGGCTTCCGGCTGTCCGCGGCGGGCGAGGCGATGGCCGAGCGGGCCGCCGGCTACCTGGCCGGCCGGGACGTGACCTACCTGGCCTCGTCCCCGCTGGAGCGGGCCCGGCAGACCGCGAAGCCGATCGCCGCCGAGTTCGGCCTGGACGTGGTGCTCGACGAGGACCTGATCGAGGCCGCCAACGCCTTCGAGGGCAAGCGGGTGGCAGGTCCCGGCGGGGTGCTCAAGCGCCCGTCCAGCTGGCCGCTGTTCCGCAACCCGGCCCGGCCGTCCTGGGGTGAGCCCTATGCCGAGATCGCCGACCGGATGCTGGCCGCCGCCCAACGGGCCCGCAAGCAGGCCGAGGGTCACGAGGCGGTCTGCGTCTCGCACCAGCTGCCGATCGTCTGCCTGCGCCGGCACGCCGAGGGCAAGCGGCTCTGGCACGACCCGCGCAAGCGGCAGTGCTCGCTGGCCTCGCTCACCTCGCTGACCTTCGAGGGCGAGCGGATCGTCGGGGTCGACTACGCCGAGCCGGCCGGCACCACCCCGAACCGGATGGACCAGCAGCCGCCCGGCGCCTGAACGCGGCCACCTGCGGCACACCCCGTTTCTGGTTCCGTTCGCGACCTGCTCGTGCAGCGCCGTGGCACAGCCGGTGCTCAGCCGGGCGGGGCAGTGCTGGTGTGCCCTGGCGCACGCCTCACACTGGTGGGGTGACGGCACTGCACCCCGGGGCGGCACGAGCGCCCCGCACCTCGAGAGCGACCGCGGGCCTGGCTGCCGTGCTGCTGGGCGCCGCCGTGCTGTCGGGTTGCTCCGGCGGCAAGAACGCCGTCGACCAGAGTTCGGGCAACCAGTTCCGCTACGTGTCGGCGAACGAGAAGGGCTCGGTGATCGCGGCCGCCAAGCGCAAGCAGGCCGGCCCGGTTGCCGGCACCCTGCTGGCCGGTGGCGACTACCGGCTCAGTGACGACCGGGGCAAGGTGGTGGTGCTGAACTACTTCGCGTCCTGGTGCCCGCCGTGCCAGACCGAGACCCCGCAGTTCGACTCGATCTACCGCGAGCGCAAGGCCGCCGGCGTCCAGTTCGTCGGCATGGACGTCAAGGACCCGTCCAAGGGCGCGGCCCAGTCCTGGATCAAGGACAAGGGCATCACCTTTCCGGTGGTCTATGACGAGGCGGCCCGGACCGCCATCCAGATCGGCGACGTCCCGATGGCCGCGCTGCCCTCGACCGTGGTGATCGACAAGCAGGGTCGGGTCGCGGCGGTCTACGTCGGCTCGGTGCTGCCCGCCGACCTCACCCCGGCGCTCGACCAGCTGGCCCGCGAGGCCTGAGCGGTGCTTGCCAGCGGCTTCAGCAGCACCGTCACCGACGGTGCGCTGATCCCCGCCGCCGGGGTGGCGCTGCTGGTCGGCGTGCTCGGCTTCCTGTCGCCGTGCGTGCTGCCGCTGGTGCCGGGCTACCTGTCCTACGTCGCGGGGCTGGCAGGTGACGCCGACGGGTCCCAGGCTCACCGGCAGCGCCGGATGGTCGGCGGCGCCCTGTTGTTCGTGCTGGGGTTCACCGCGATCTTCGTCGCCACCGGCGCGCTGTTCGGCACCCTCGGCTCGTCCATCAGCGTGCACCGGGTGCTGCTGGAACGGATCTTCGGAATCGTCACGATCGGGATGGGCCTGGTGTTCCTGGGCCGGTTGAAGTTCCTGCAGCGCGAGGCCAAGGTGCACCGGTTGCCGCCGGCCGGGCTGCTCGGCGCCCCGCTGCTCGGGCTGACCTTCGGGCTGGCCTGGACGCCGTGCCTGACCCCCACCTTCGGCGCGGTGTACGCCCTCGCCGCCAGCCAGGGCACCGCC
>Ga0247773_1000638_pt1 | contig 13365 bp, 9 predicted proteins | sample UWRJL092311B6_FD_179934 | JGI IMG/M metagenome (GOLD analysis project Ga0247773, IMG submission 179934) | Plant litter microbial communities from Arlington Agricultural Research Station in Wisconsin, United States - UWRJ-L092-311B-6 | ecosystem: Environmental > Terrestrial > Plant litter >...
GGTGGCGATGAACGACCTGGTCGAGATCGGCGTCTTCGCCGGGCCTCCGCGGGGCGGCTCGCCGGGGGAAGCGCTGTATCGGAAGCAGCACCGCATCCGCGCCGGCAAGCAGACGATCGTGCTCACCGTGCCGCGTCTACCTGCGCGCGCGGGGATCGACCCGTACCGCACCCTCATCGAACGCGAGCGCGACGACAACATTGCCGAGATTGCAGGGGGACGGCCGCGGACACCCGGCAGAAATGATCCTTGAACCCAGTTGCGGCTTTCCCTGCAGCTCAGCACCTGCGGAGTAAGCCTGTGCTCATAACCAGATCCGGCTGACCTGCTTACTCACACAGAGGCACAGAGACACAGAGAACGCCCCGCGGTTCTCTGTGTCTCTGTGCCTCCGTGTGACACTTCAGCAGTCCCGTCGCCGCAACGATTCATGCGGATCTGGAATCACCCATCGACGTCGACGGCTATTCCCCCGCGAGGCGCTTCGCGAACGCCGCGAGCGCCTCGAACTGCTCCGCCCGCCGCTTTGCCCACGCACCCGCCCGCCGCGCGCCCGTCACGAACAGCGCGAGCCCCACGGCCCCCGCGGCGGCCGGGCCGAACCCGTCCAGCAGACCCACGCCCGCGAGGATCTGGGCGCCGGCCAGCGCCGCGGAGGCGACGGTGGCGGTGCCGGTGAGCATCAGCAGGCCGCGGGTGTCGCGCTTGCGAGTGCGCAGCTCCAGGAACGCGCCGTCGCCCGCGGGCTCGTGCACGATCCGCAGGTTGCCGTTGCGCCACTCGCGCCGGTCGCCGTCCACCCGTTCGCGCCCCTCGGCGTCGAACGTCTGGCGCAGTTGCGCGGCCAGCTGCCGCCACTCGGCGTCGCCCAGCGGGCGGTGGAGCGGCACGGCACGGTCCACCGACAGGGGGATGCCCAGCCACTGCGGCTCGCGCGGCGCCACGTCCATCCGGTCGTGCACCGTGGCCGCCACCGCGATCGCCTGCGCCGAGAGCCCCGCCTTCACCCCCGCCGCCTGGATCTCGGCCAGCGTCAGCCCGTCGGCGCGCGAAGTGACCAGCGCCTCCGACTCCGACGCGCGCGCCAGGATCTGGTGGATCTCTTCGTCCGTGTAGCGTCGCTCCATCACACTCGCTCCTCGTTTTTCATCGACGCCGCGCGCATCGCCGCGTGGGCGCCGCGCTGGAACCTACGGCTGGGGGAAGCACCCGGTTTCGGCCGCTCCACCTTGATCGTAGTCCGCGGACCTCGCCCTCACCACCCTCGCGCGCTCATTCGCCGCAGGATGCTGCGGCGGTAGGCGCCGGTGTTCTGGGTGGTGCGGCGGTGCGGGTTGGGGAGCAGCGCGGCCAGCCCCGCCGCCTGCGAGCGCGACAGGCTGCGCGCGGGCTTCTGGTAGTGGTGCCGCGCCGCCGCCTCCACGCCGAACACGCCGTCGCCCCACTCCGCGCTGTTCAGGTAAAGCTCCAGTATGCGCCGCTTGCCCAGGATCAGCTCGGCCGCCGGGGTCAGCGTCCAGTCGTACACCTTGCGCACCGCCCCCAGCAGCGGGTTGCGGGTGGTGAAGCAGAACAGGTTCTTCACCAGCTGCTGGGTGATGGTGGACGCGCCGCGCATCCGCCCGCCGCCCACGATGTCGTTGCGCGCGTGGCGCATCTCCACCAGGTCGAAGCCGTTGTGCGTGTAGAAGCGCCCGTCCTCCGCGGCCACCACCGCGTGCGTCACGTGCCGGGGCAGCGCGCTCACCCGTACGTTCCTCCTCTCGATCGCGTAGCTCCGCCCCGCCGCCCGCGCTTCCAGCCTGCGCTGGATCTGCACGCCCGTGGTGGGTGGCCACACGAAGCGATAGGCCACCAGCAGCAGCACGCACAGCACGTAGTACGCGGCGAACAGCTTCAGGGTGACCCACAGCGCGCGGCGGGCGAAACCACGTTTGCGCCGCGGCGGCTGGTCGTCGGGGTAAACGTCCGCCGGCTCGACCCGCTCGTGAGCGAGCGGGCGCGGGAGCGTCCATTCCTGGGTGACGTCTTCGTCGGGGCGGGCGTGAAATCGCATCAACACTTTCATCTTGCTGAGCCGGAGGCGGTTCCGCAGGGTACGCGCGAGCCCGGCGCGCGGCAAGCCCGGCGATCGGGCCTGGCCATCCGCCGGGTGCCCATCACCGGCCCGAAACGGCACCGGGAGATCTCGCGGGAAGGCGCGGGGCGCAACTCATGCACAAGGGTTGGACGAACACCGGCTGGAACCAGCATCCCCACCATCGCCCCGCCCATGGCCCACACGCCCAACCGCGATCCCGAGTCGGTGATGACACCCGACGTGGACAGCACCCGGCAAGCCACCCCGGTGGAGCCCGGCGCGCCTCGGCCCGACCTGGGCGAGACGACGCAGGCGGTGGAAAGCACGGCCACCCGCTCGTGGGGCGTGACCACGCTCACCGTGCTGGCGCTGCTCTACACGCTCTACTTCGCGCGGAGCTTCCTCCTTCCCATCGTGCTGGCGCTGCTGCTCAGCTTCCTGTTGAGCCCGGTGGTGCGCTGGATGGCCCGCTTCAAGGTGCGCCCGCCGCTGGGCGCCGGGCTGGTGGTCCTGGCGATGCTGGGGGTGCTGGGGCTGGGCGGCTACGAGTTGTCGGGGCCGGTGCAGAGCTGGGCCGCACAGGCGCCCGAAACCATGGCCAGCGCGCAGAAGAAGCTGCGCAAGCTGATGCGCCCCATCGAGCGCGCCAGCCGCACCGCCGAGCAGGTATCGAGCGCCGGGGTGGCCGGCACCACCCCCGGCACCCGCGCGCCGCAGGAAGTGGTGGTGCGCGGCGAAAGCATCATCTCGCGCATCTTCGGCACCACGCGCGACTTCATCGCCGCCGCGCTCGAGGTGATCATCCTGCTCTACTTCCTGCTGGCCGCGGGCGACCTGTTCCTGCAGAAGCTGATCAAGGTGCTGCCCACGCTGCGCGACAAGCGCAAGGCGGTGGAGATCGCGCGCATGACCGAGGCGTCCATCAGCACCTACCTGCTCACCGTGGCATGCATCAACATCGTGGAGGGCGCGGTGGTGGCGCTGGTGATGTGGGGGCTGGGGATGCCCAGCCCCGTGCTGTGGGGGGCGCTGGTGGTGGTGCTCGAGTTCATCCCCTACCTGGGCGCGCTGGCCATGACCACCATCCTGACCATCGCCGCCATCACCACCTTCGACACCCTGGGGCGGGCACTGGTGGTGCCTGCGGCGTTCCTGGCCATCAACATCGTCCAGGGCAACTTCGTGAGCCCGGTGCTGGTGGGGCACCGGCTGGCGCTGAACCCCGTGGCGCTGCTGGTGGGGCTGGCGTTCTGGTTCTGGATCTGGGGGATCCCCGGCGCGTTCATCGCCGTGCCGCTGCTGGCCACCTTCAAGATCTTCTGCGACCACATCGAGTCGCTGGCCGCCCTGGGCGAGTTCCTGGGGATGCGCGACGAAGGCGAGCGCCGCGCCGTGGTCCGCGGGACGTGAACGATGGAATGGCAGATGTAAGCGATCGCTGACAAGTCACCCCACGTCATCGATCGCTGACATCGGGAACGTCTGCCCGAGTCAACGCCTGAAAAGTGCCGTGCAGGCTCGATCCTCCGCATTCATGAACACGGAGCAGCGGAAACAGCAGCGGAGGGAGCGGAGAACAGCCTTGTAGTTCTCCGCTCCCTCCGTTCTCTCCGCTGCTCCGTGTTCACTGCCGTTGCTGTCCGATGCTCCCGCTCGAAACCACTTCCCCGCACCGTACGTAATCGCCAACGCACGCCCGCCGGGTAGCGCTCCGGGAGTGACGGGACGGCGGACAACGTACTCACGTCGCCGACCAGCACCATAACGCCCTGCCGTTCCTACCCAACGGATGTTTCCAATCGTTCAGTATTGACTGAACGATCTGAAATGAATATCTTTCCGGCACGATGGGAAGCACCCTTTCACGGAGAACGTCAGTGGACGAGGCGGTTCAGCAGTTCGTGGAGCGGATGGGGCTGGTTTGCGAGAAGGAGGGGATGGCCCGCAGCGCGGGGCGCATCTTCGGCCTCCTGCTGGTGGGCGGCCGTCCGTACTCGCTGGACGAGCTCGCCGAGAAGCTCCAAGCCAGCAAGGCCGGCGTGAGCACCAACTGCCGCATGCTGGAGCAGTTCGGGATGATCACGCGGGTGAGCTCGCTGGGCGACCGGCGCGACTTCTACCGCGTGCAGGACGACCCGTGGGAGCACATGATGCGCGTGGCGCAGAGCCGCTGGCGCGACATGGTGAAGATCCTGGGCGAGGCCCAGGCCACGCTCCCCGACCACATGGAAGACGGCAAGCGCACGCTGGGCACCGCGCAGCAGTTCCACCAGCTCCTGATCCGCGACGTGGACCGGCTGCTGGAGAGCTGGAACCGGCTGCAGCACGGCGGCGCGGTGGAGCTGCCCGCCGAGAACGCGGCATGAGGCGCGCGGTGCGCGACGCACACGTCCGAGGCGGCACAAACCAACGGAACGACCGAACACGGTTGACGGATATGCAACTGAGCTTCGCCCCGCGCCACCTGGCCGGGGCACTGACGGCCGCCCTGCTGATGGCGGCACCCCTCGCGGCGCAAACGCTGCCCGGCACCCGGGCCCGCCCGCTGCCGCCGCCCATGTCGCCCGAGGCCGCGGCCGCGGCGGCGACCGCCACCTCCACCGTCAACGCCACGCAAGGGCAGCGCGCGCTCACCCTGGACGAGGCGCTCACGCTGGCCGAGGGCGCCAGCGACCAGATCACCATCGCCCAGGCGGGCGTGATGCGGGCGCAGGGGCAGCGCATCCAGGCGGTCAGCCAGCGCTACCCGCAGATCGGCGGCACCGCCAGCTACTCGCGCGCGCTGGCCTCGCAGTTCTCGTCGCTCGGCGGGGCCGACACCACGCAGGCCGGCCCCACCAACTGCGGCCGCTTCACCCCCAACCCGGCGCTTCCGCTGGAGCAGCGGCTCGACTCGCTGGAGCACGCGGTGGACTGCGCGGCCAACGCCAGCCCGTTCTCGTCGCTGGGCTCGCTCCCCTTCGGGAACAAGAACACCTACCAGCTCGGGCTCAACCTGTCGCAGAACCTGTTCACCGGCGGACGCGTCGGCGCTGGCATCGACGCGGCCACGGCCGGGCGCACCCGCGCCGAGATCCAGCTGGCCTCCACCCGGGCGCAGCTGGTGCTGGACGTGGCGCAGGCCTACTACAACGCCGCGCTCGCCGACCGGCTGGTGACCATCGCCGAGGCCACGCTGGCCCAGGCCGACGAGACGCTGCGGCAGGTGACGCTGGCCCGGCAGGTGGGCAACCAGCCCGAGTTCGAGCTGCTGCGCGCCCAGGTCACCCGCGACAACCAGCGCCCGGTGGTGATCCAGCGCCGCGCCGACCGCGACCTGGCCTACACGCGGCTGCGCCTGCTGCTCGACATGCCGGCCGACCAGCCGCTGGCGCTCACCACGCCGCTCAACGACGCGGCGCCGGTGCCGGTGGCGCGCTTCGCCAGCAACCCCAATACGCTGGGGGACACGACGACGGCCAACCGCGCCCCCGTGCGCCAGGCCGCCGAGGCGGTGACCGCGCAGGAGGCGCAGTACCGCATCACCCGCTCGCAACGGCTCCCCACGGTGAGCCTGGTGAGCAACTACGGCAAGGTGGCCTATCCGCAGGACGTCTTCCCCACCTCGCTGGGCGACTTCTCCACCAACTGGACGGTGGGGGCGCAGCTGTCGGTGCCCATCTTCACCGGCGGGCGCCTGCGGGGCGAGTCGCTGGTGGCGCAGGCCGGGGTGATGGAGGCGCGTGCCACGCTGGAGCAGACCAAGGTGCAGGCGCAGCTCGACACGCGCACCGCCTTGCAGCAGCTCGCCTCGGCGCGCGCCGCCTGGCAGGCCAGCGCCGGCACGGTGGAGCAGGCCACGCGCGCCTACTCCATCGCCCAGATCCGCTACCGCGAGGGCCTCAGCACGCAGACCGAGCTCAACGAGAGCCGCATCCTGCTCCAGCAGAGCGAAGCGAACCGGGCCCAGGCCGCGCGCGACCTGCAGATCGCGCAGGTGCACGTGGCGCTCCTCCCCGACCTGCCGCTGAACGCCAGCGCGGCTTCGGGGGCGGCGGCGGGCGCGGCCGCCCAGCAGGCGCAGGCACAGTCGGCGCAGCAGAACCAGACCCAGCAGCAGCCGCAGCAGCAGCCAACCCAGACGGGAACGTCGCAGGCATTCACGGGAGCGGGGGTACCGCAATGACACGGACAAGGACGAACGGGCGTGCGGCGCTGGCCGCCGCGGCCCTGCTGGTGCTGGCGGCGTGCGGCAAGGAAAGCGACGCCGCCCAGGAGAAGGCCCCCGAAGGGATCACCCTGACCCCCGACGCGGTGGCCATGGTGCAGGTGCAGGAGATCCGCACCGGCCCGCAGCTCTCGGGCACGCTCAGCGCCGAGCGCGAGGCGCAGGTGCGCGCGCAGGTGGGCGGCCAGGTGCTGGAGGTGTACGCCGACCAGGGCCAGGCGGTGCGCAGCGGGCAGCCGCTGGCCCGCATCGACGCCAGCGGGCTGACCGACGCCGCTTCTTCGGCGGCCACGCAGGTGCGTTCGGCCGAGCTGTCGGTGGAGGTGGCGCAGCGCAACTACGAGCGCGCCCGCACCCTCAACCAGGCCGGCGCCATGAGCGACCGCGATCTGGAGACCGCGCGCACGCAGCTGGCGCAGGCACAGGCCGGCGTGGCCGGCGCGCGCTCCACCCGCGCCAGCGCGTCCAAGCAGCTGGGCAACACCACCGTGCGCGCGCCGATCACCGGCGTGGTGGCCATGCGGCCAGTGAGCGCGGGCGACATCGTGCAGCCCGGCGCGCAGCTCTTCACCGTGGTCGACCCGCACAGCATGCGGCTGGAGGCCAACGTCCCCGCCGACCAGCTGGGGCAGCTGCACATCGGCTCGGTGGTGCGCTTCACGGTCAACGGCTACCCGGGGCGCACCTTCACCGGCACGGTGCAGCGCATCTCGCCCGCCGCCGACCCGGCCACCCGCCAGGTGCCGGTGACGGTCACCATCCCCAACGCCGAAGGGACGCTGGTCTCGGGCCTGTTCGCCGAGGGGCGGGTGGAAAGCACCGTGCGCCAGGGGATCCTGGTGCCCACCAGCGCCGTGGACGAGCGCGGCGTGGCCCCGGCCGTGCTGCGCCTGCGGGGCGGCAAGGCCGAGCGCGTGTCCGTGCAGCTGGGCGCGCGCGACTCCGAGAGCGAGCAGATCGAGATCACCGGCGGGCTGGCCGCGGGCGACACCGTGCTGGTGGGCCCCGCGATCGGCACCGCACCCGGCACCCCCGTCCGCGTGAGCGCGGCCGCGCAGCCGTAAGGAGCAGGGATGTTCATCTCCGATTTCTCCATCAAGAAGCCCGTCGTCACCCTGGTGGTGATGATGGCGCTGGTGGTGTTCGGCATCTTCGCGCTGCTGAACCTGAAGACCGACGAGTTCCCCGAGGTGCAGCCGCCCATCGTGGCCGTCTCCATCCCCTATCCGGGCGCGAGCCCCGAGACGGTGGAGCGCGAGGTGGTCGACCGCGTGGAGGAGGCGATCGGCGGGATCAGCGGCGTGGACAAGGTCACCAGCCAGAGCTTCGACGGCTACGCCGTGGTGATCGTGCAGTTCATCTTCGGCAAGGACCTGCAGCAGGCCACGCAGGACATCCGCGACCAGATCTCGCAGATCCGCAACGAGCTGCCGCAGGAGATGAAGGAGCCGATCCTCAGCCGGTTCGACCCGAACTCGCAGCCGATCGTCTCGCTCACCCTGTCGAGCACCACGCTGGGCTCGGCCGAGCTCACCCGCATCGCCGACCCCACCCTCACCCGCGAGCTGCGGGCGGTGGAGGGGGTGGCGCAGGTGAACGTGCAGGGCGCCATCACCCGCGAGCTGAGCGTGCTGCTCGACCCGTCGCGGATGCAGGCGGCCGGCGTGGGCGTGCCGCAGGTGGCCGCCGCGCTGCAGTCGCAGAACCTGGCCGCGCCGGTGGGCAAGCTCACCGGCACCTGGGACGAGCGCTCCATCCGCCTGCAGGGGCGCCTCCCCAGCCCCGAGTCGTTCCAGCAGCTGGTGGTCGCCAGCCAGCCCGGCGGCGCCGTGGTGCGCCTGGGCGACGTGGCCACCGTGCGCGACGGGACGGAAGAGCCGACCTCGCTGGCGTTGTTCAACGGCAAGCCCGCGGTGGGGATCGACGTGATCAAGTCGAGCGGCTACAGCACCACGCAGGTGGCCAGCGCCGTGCTCGAGCAGGTGCACGAGATCGAGGCGCGCCTGCCGCGGGGGGTCAAGGTCGACGTGGTGAAGAACTCGGGCGACCGGGTGGCGCGCTCGGTGGCCAACGTGCAGGAAACGCTGTTCGAGGGCGCGCTGCTGACCGTGCTGGTGGTGTTCCTCTTCCTCAACAGCTGGCGCTCGACGGTGATCACCGGCCTGGCGCTGCCGGTGTCGGTGCTGGCCAGCTTCGTGGCGGTGTGGGCCTTCGGCTTCACCCTCAACACCATGTCGCTGCTGGGGCTGTCGCTGGCCATCGGCATCCTGATCGACGACGCCATCGTGGTGCGCGAGAACATCGTGCGGCACGTGGAGATGGGGAAGAGCCATTACGACGCCGCGCTGGAAGGCACCGACGAGATCGGGCTGGCGGTGGCGGCGACCACCTTCTCCATCGTCAGCGTGTTCGTGCCCATCGCCTTCATGGGCGGGCTGGCGCAGCAGTGGTTCGCGCCCTTCGCGCTCACCATCGCCTGCTCGGTGCTGGTGTCGCTGTTCGTCTCCTTCTCGCTCGACCCGATGCTGTCGGCCTACTGGCCCGACCCGCACCGCGAGCACCATGAGAAGGGGTGGGTCGGCCGCCAGCTCGACCACTTCAACGCCTGGTTCGAGCGCCGCTCGCACCAGTACCGCGGCGTGATCGCCTGGGCGCTCGACCACCGCGCGGCCATGGTGATCCTGTCGTCGGGCACCTTCGTGGGCGCGCTGATGCTGCCGGTGAAGGGGATCATCGCCTTCCTGGTGGTGATGGCGATCGCGGTGGGGCTCTCGGCCTTCCTGGCCATCGCCAAGCCGCGCAAGTCGCTGGCGGCGGCGGTGGCGGTGGGCGGCTTCGTGGTGATGGTGGTCGGCGGGATGATGTCGCCGGTGCTCGCCAAGCTGGGCGGCCAGTTCTTCCCGCCCGACGACCGGTCGGAGTTCATCGTGCACATCGACACGCCGGCCGGCAGCAACATCGACTACACGCGCAACAAGGCCGAGGAGGTGTCGCGCGTGGCCCGCAGCCACCCCGAGGTGGCCTACACCTACGCCACCGTGGGCGGGCAGCAGGGCACGGTGAACCAGGGCGACATCTACGTTCGCCTGACGCCCAAGGCCACGCGCAGCCGCAGCCAGGACGACCTGGCCGCCGCGGTGCGCGAGCAGGCGTCGCACATCGGCGGGGCCACGGCCTCGCTCAGCACCGGCGGCTTCGGCCCGCAGAAGGAGATCCTGATCCAGCTGCGCGGCCCCGACATCGCCGTGCTGAACCGGCTGGCCGAGCAGGTGATGACCGAGGTGCGCCAAGTGCCCGGCGCCGTGGACGTGGACCTGTCCACCAAGGGGCAGAAGCCCGAGCTGGAGGTGGAGCTGAACCGCGGGCTGGCGGGGTCGCTGGGGATCACGGCCGGCCAGGTGGCGCAGGCGCTGCGCCCGGCCTTCGCCGGCATCGACGCCGGCGACTGGGTAGACCCCAGCGGCGAGACGCGCAACGTGCAGCTGCGCCTGGTCCCCGAGGCGCGCCGCAGCGCGGCCGACCTGTCGTCGATCCCGCTGGTGCTGCAGGGGGCGCAGGGCACCACCACGCTGCCGCTGGGGCAGGTGGCCACGGTCAAGCAGGGGCTGGGCCCCGCGCAGATCGACCACCTCGACCGCGACCGCGTGATCACGGTGCAGGCCAACACCCAGGGTTCGCCGCTCACCGAGGTGGTGGCGGGGATCGAGGCGCGGCTCAAGGACCACGTGCGCGTGCCGGCCGGCTACGAGGTGACGCAGGGCGGCCAGACCGAGGACCAGCAGGAGGTGTTCGGACGCATCTTCTTCGCGCTGGGCGTGGCCGTGATGCTGATGTACCTGATCCTGGTGGTGCAGTTCGGCTCGTTCCTCGACCCGCTGGCCATCCTCCTCTCTCTCCCGCTGTCGCTGATCGGGGTGATGCTGGGGCTGTGGCTGACCGGGAACACGCTCAACCTGATGAGCCTGATCGGCGTGATCCTGCTGGCGGGGATCGTGGCCAAGAACGCCATCCTGCTGATCGACTTCGCCAAGTGGGCGCACGAGCGCGGCACGCCGCTGCGCGAGAGCCTGATCGAGGCCGGCGCCATCCGCCTGCGCCCGATCCTGATGACCACCTTCGCGCTGGTGGCGGGGATGATGCCCATCGCGCTGGGCCGGGGCGAGGGCTCGCAGTTCCGCGCGCCGCTGGGCGTGGCGGTGATCGGCGGCGTGATCGCCTCCACGCTGCTCACGCTGCTGGTGATCCCGACCTACTACGAGATCCTGGCCGACATGCGGGAGTCGCTGTTCGGCTTCTTCAGCAAGAAGAAGGACGGCGGCACCCCCACGCACGGCCACGGCGCGCCCGAAACGCGTCCGCGGGTGGTGGTGGAGCGGGCCCCGGAGTACCAGTCGGCGGACTGAGGCGTCACCGCCCAGGAGTACGAAAGTACGAAAGTGCGGGCCGGCTCCCGTCCAAGGGCGGGGGCCGGCGCGTTCCAGGCACGAGCGAGATTTTTGTAGTATTCGCCGCCACGAGGCGCTAAGCTACGGCGGCGGCTGAACATCCGCCGACTGGGCGGACGACGTGCGTTTTTCGCGCGAACCGGCCGGGACGGCGGGGGTAGGAATCGGTGAGCGCCGCAGCGATTGGGCGCGCGCCCCGGCCGCACCCCGCACGCGAGCCCGGGCGTTTTCTCTTTACCGATCGACAGAGGTCTGATGGCTGGCTTCAACCCTTCGCACTCGCTGGCCAACCTGATGGCGACCGTGGGCCGCAGCGTCGAGCGGTTCCTGGCGCAGAGCGGGGCGATGGCGAACCTGGCCTGGCGCTCGGCCTTCTACGTGTTCACCGGCCGCATCGCCCTGGCCGACATCGCGCGGCAGATGTACTGGATGGGCGTGGGCTCCATCCCCATCGTGCTGGTGACGGGGATGCTGGGCGGGATCGTGACCTCGCAGCAGGGCGGCTACCAGTTCACCGGCGGCGTGCCGCTCTACATCCTGGGCAGCGTGGTGGCGAGCTCGGTGATCCTGGAGCTGGGCCCCATCATGACGGCCATCGTGCTAATCGGCCGGGTGGGGGCGCGCATCACCGCCGAGCTGGGCACCATGCAGGTGTCGGAGCAGATCGACGCGCTCTACTCGCTGGGGCGCGACCCCGTGCGCACGCTGGTGGCGCCGCGCATCGTGGCCGGCATCATCGTGGTTCCCGTGCTGGTGGCCATGTGCAACCTGGCCGGCGTGTTCATGGGGATGGTGGCCGCGCAGATGACGGTGGGGCTGGGTATGCCGGCGTTCCGCTACGGCGCCGGGCTCTTCTGGCACAACTGGGACCTGTTCTACTCGCTGGCCAAGGGCACGGTGTTCGGCTTCGTGATCCCGCTGGTGGCCAGCCACATGGGCCTTTCCACCCGCGGCGGCGCCGAGGGCGTGGGCAAGGCGACCACCACCGCGGTGGTGCTGATGACGCTGTCGGTGCTGATCCTGGACGCCCTCTTCCCTCCCCTCCTGCTCAACTGAGCGGACCGGCGGGGGATGGTCGACGCTTCCGGATGGACGAGGCGAAGCGCGATCGGCTTCATCGGATGATCGAGACGGATCGCGCCGGAATGCCGACTGGGCACCGGGCACTGAGCACTGGGCACTTTCTCGGCACCGGCACTTTCGAACAGGATAGATGATGAACGAAGAGACCGCGCCCGGCGCGCCGATGGTCGAGTTCCGCGACCTGTGGAAGGCGTTCGACCAGCCGGTGCTGGCGGGGGTGGACCTGACGGTGGCGCGCGGCGAGACGATCTCGGTGGTGGGCCACTCGGGCACGGGGAAGAGCGTGCTGCTGAAGACCACCATCGGCCTGCTGGTACCCGACCGCGGCACCGTGGTGGTGAACGGGCAGCCGGTGTTCGGCGCGGGGCGCAAGGGGCTGGAGCGAGTGCGCAAGCTGGTGGGCTACGTCTTCCAGAACGCCGCCCTTTTCGACAGCATGACCGTGTACGAGAACGTGGCCCAGGGGCTCACCGACCGCGAGCAGAGCGAGATGGGCGAGGCCGAGGTGCTGCGCCGCGTGGTGCACTCGCTGGAGCTGGTGAACCTGAACCCCGGCACGGTGATGGGGAAGCTCCCCAGCACCCTCTCGGGCGGGATGCGCAAGCGCGTGGGGATCGCCCGCGCCATCGTGGGCGAGCCCGAGATCCTGCTGTACGACGAGCCGGTGACGGGGCTCGACCCCGTCAACGCCACCGTGGTGCACCGCCTGATCGCGCGGCTGGCGGCCGAGCTGGGCGTCACCAGCATCATCGTGACGCACGACATCGAGGGCACCCTGCCCATCAGCGACCGCGTGGCGCTGCTCGACCAGGGCCGCATCCGCTTCGTGGGCACCGCCGACGAGTTCCGCGCCAGCGACGACGAGCTGGTGCGCGCCTTCATCGAGCGCGACGTGCCCGAGGACGAGCTGGCGGAGGTCAGATAGATATGGTCCACAACGCGAACCAGGACGGGGCCCCGGCGGCCCCCCGCAACCGGATTTCGCCTCAGGCGATGGCTACCGTACAACCCACCCGGTCCCCCCGCCGCGAGGTGCAGGTCGGGATCTTCGTGCTGGTCGGCATCCTGGCCGTGCTGGCGTCGCTGTTCATCCTCACCGACCCCGGCACCTTCCGGGGCCGCTACTACGTGAGCACCATCGTGCGCGACGCCGGCGGCATCCGCTCGCGCGACCCCGTGCAGCAGAACGGCGTGAACATCGGCCGCGTGGACGACCTGCGGCTGAACCCCGACGGCGGCGTGGCCATGCGCCTGGAGATCGAGGGGCGCTACAAGTTCCCCGTCGACTCGCGCGTGCAGCTGACCGCCAAGGGGCTGCTGGGCGAGATGGTGGCCGAGATCAAGCCCGGCACCTCCACCAAGATGGCGCGCGAGGGCGACGTGCTGTCCAGCGGCGCCCCCGGCGGCGGCCTGGCCGGCACCGCGCAGGCGCTGGGCGACAAGGCCGACACCCTGCTCACCAGCGCCAACCAGGCGATGGGCAGCGCCAACCAGATGCTGTCGCCGCAGACGGTGGGCGCGGTGCAGACCAGCGCGGCCGAGCTGCAGGC
>Ga0247773_1000639_pt1 | contig 13354 bp, 9 predicted proteins | sample UWRJL092311B6_FD_179934 | JGI IMG/M metagenome (GOLD analysis project Ga0247773, IMG submission 179934) | Plant litter microbial communities from Arlington Agricultural Research Station in Wisconsin, United States - UWRJ-L092-311B-6 | ecosystem: Environmental > Terrestrial > Plant litter >...
GTGCGGGAGTGCGGGAGTGCGGGAGTGCGGGAGTGCGGGAGTGCGAGAGTGCGAGAGTGCGTGCGCGGGTGACTTCAGAACCGGTGGTGGGCGATGATGGATGGGGAGAGCGGGCCGCGCACGGTGGGCGTGGTGGGCGCCGGCGTGATGGGGGTGGGGGTGGCGCAGAACCTGGCGCAGACCGGCCACCGTGTGCTGCTGGTTGACGTGAGCGAGGCCGTGCTGGAGCGCGCCCGCGGCGAGCTGGAGCGCAACCTCCGCTTCCACGGGATGTTCAGCGGGCAGAAGGGCGGCCCCAAACCGGCCGAGGTGCTGGAGCGCATCACCTTCACCACCGCGTACGACGGCTTCGCCGAGGCCGATTTCGTGGTGGAGAACGTCACGGAGAAGTGGGAGATCAAGAGCCCCATCTACCCCGTGCTCGACGAGGTCTGCCCGCCGCACGCCTGCTTCGCGGCCAACACCTCGGCGTACTCCATCACCCGCATCGGCGCGCTCACCACGCGGGCCGACCGCGTGCTGGGGATGCACTTCATGAATCCCGTGCCGCTGAAGCCCACGGTGGAGGTGATCCGCGGCTTCCACACCACGCAGCAGACCATCGACACCGCGCAGGCGATGCTGCGGGCGATGGGGAAGGACGGGATCGTGGTGAACGACATGCCGGGGTTCGTGTCGAACCGCGTGCTGATGCTCACCATCAACGAAGCCATCTGGCTGGTGCAGGACCAGGTCGCCACCGCCGAGGACGTGGACCGTATCTTCGTGACCTGCTTCGGCCACAAGATGGGTCCCCTCGCCACCGGCGACCTGATCGGCCTGGACACCATCCTCTACAGCGTGGAAGTGCTGTACGAGAGCTACAACGATCCCAAGTTCCGCCCCTGCCCCTTGCTCAAGAAGATGGTCGATGCCGGGCTGCACGGGCGGAAGACCGGGCGCGGGTTCTTCGAGTACGCGGGATGAAAACGGAAGTGCTGAGTGCTGAGTGCTGAGTGCTGAGTGCTGAGTGCTGAGTGCTAGGTGCTGAGTGCCAAGTGCCAAGTGCGTTCGCTATTGAAGTCCGCGGAGGCGGACTGTGTGCCGTTGTAGCGGCGAGTTCGCTCGCATATTCCACGAAGATTTGGCCGTCGCTCGTCAGGGACGGGCCGGATTCCGCGGAGTGGGGCGAGCTCGCACTTCCCGAGATGAGACGATGAGCGAAGAGCAGATCAGGGGGCAGGTGCGCGAGTTCGTGTCGCGCTTCGTGAAGGGACAGCAGCTGCAGGATGGCGATGACATCTTCGCCACCGGCTACGTGAACTCGATGTTCGCCATGCAGCTGGTGCAGTTCGTGGAGACCACCTTCGGCATCGCCGTGGAGAGCGACGACCTGGAGATCGACAACTTCCGCTCCATCGGCGCGATCACCGCGCTGGTGCGGCGCAAGAACGCCGCGCCGGTGTGACCGAGCTCGCCCGCCCCGGCGAGCCCGCCGCCGACACCGGCCTGCGCATGGAGCTGGGCGCCGCGCAGGCCGCCGCGCGTGACGCGTTCGCCGCGTACGTGGCCGAGCACGTGGCCCCGCACGCCGGCGCGTGGGACCGCGCGGCCGCCACGCCGCAAGACGCGATCGAACGGCTGGCGGGCACGGGGTGGCTGGGGGCGGTGATCCCGGCGGCGCACGGCGGGGCGGGGATGGACTGGGTCACCTTCGGCCTGCTGAACGAGGAGCTGGGCCGCGGCTGCTCGTCGCTCCGCTCGCTGCTGACGGTGCACAGCATGGCCAGCCACGCCGTGCTCCGCTTCGGCAGCCGCGCGCAGAAGGAGCGGTGGCTCCCCCGCTTCGCCGCCGGCGAGGCGATCGGCGCGTTCGCGCTCAGCGAGCCGAACGTGGGGAGCGACGCCTCGGCCGTGGAGACGGTCGCCACGCAGGAGGGCGACGGCTGGGTGCTGAACGGGCGGAAGAAGTGGACCACCTACGGCCAGATCGCCGACGTCCATCTCCTCTTCGCCAGGACGGCGGAGGGGAAGCCGATCGCGTTCCTGGTGGAGCGCGGCTCGCCCGGGCTGACCGTGGAGCCGCTGCGCGGGATCACCGGCACGCGCGCCAGCATGCTCGCCGAGCTGCGGATGGACGGCTGCCGCGTGCCGGCGGATACGCGGCTGGGCGGCGCCGGCTTCGGGCTGGGCATCGCGGTCGCCACGCTGGAGGTGGGGCGATACAGCGTCGCCTGCGGAACCACGGGGATCATCCGCGCCTGCCTGGACGCGTCGCTCGGCTACGCGGCGGAGCGGGTGCAGTACGGCGTGCCCATCGGCGAGCACCAGCTGGTGCAGCGGATGCTGGCGGGGATGACGGCCGGCTACCGCGCGGCGCACTGGCTGTGCATGCGCGCCGGCTGGCTGCGCGACCAGGGCGACCCCGCCGCGCCGCACGAGACCTTCGTCGCCAAGTACCTGGCCAGCACCACCGCCACCCGGGCCGCGCTCGACGCGGTGCAGATCCACGGCGCCAACGGCTGCAGCGAGGACCATCCCGTGGAACGCTACCTGCGCGACTCCCGGGTGATGGAGATCATCGAGGGAAGCACGCAGATCCAGGAGATCACCATCGCCCGCGGCGAGCTCGCCGCGCGGTGATCGTGGACTCCACCCGCGGCGCGCCGATGAAGGCCGCGAGCGCACCTGCATGTCGCTCGCGAGCATCCGCCGGTGCGGGACCGGCATCCGTCACGGCCACGGGTGCGATGGACGGCGCATCGCCCGCCGCGCCCCGGGTTCGGGCGAACGTGGTGATCCGAGCGTCTCGCGCTCAGGCTGGCGGCGGGCCCATCCGCCCCGCCGCGCCGTGACATCCACCCATCCCACGCGTCCGATCACACGAGATGACACCGGCGGCCAGCACGCCGGGACCGAGGAGAGCTGCTTGAGATCAGATCTGCCGATGCCGCGGATGGAGGAGGTGCGATGAGCGGGATGATGAGCCGGCCGGGCGCCGCCGCGCGGCCGAGCCCGTGGGTGGTGCTGCCGCAGCCGAACCCACAGGCGCGGCTGCGGCTGTTCTGCTTTCCGTACGCGGGGGGCGGCGCGTCGATCTACGCGCCGTGGTCGCGGCTGCTGCCGCCGGAGATCGAGATCGCGGCGGTGCAGCTGCCCGGGCGCGAGAGCCGCATCGGCGAGCGCGCCATCAGCGACCTGGGCGAGCTGACGGCGGCGATGGGCGCGGCGCTGGCGCCGTTCATGGACCGGCCGTTCGCCTTCTTCGGCCACAGCAACGGCGGGCTGATGGCGTTCGCACTCACCCGTCTGCTGCGCCGGGAAGGGCGCACGCTCCCGCTGCGGCTGATCGCCAGCGGCCGCCCGGCGCCGCAGGTGACGCTCGACGCGCCGACCACGTACGACCTCCCCGAGGCCGAGTTCCACGACACCCTCCGCCGCTTCGCCGGCACCCCCGAGGAGGTGCTGCAGAACCGCGAGATCATGGAGCTGATCACCCCCATGCTCCGCGCCGACTTCCAGCTCGGCGAGGCGTACGCCTACACGCCCGAGCCGCCGCTCTCCATCCCCCTCGCCGCGTACGGCGGCGTGCAGGACCTGGAGGTGCCGGGGTGGTCGATCGAGGCGTGGCGCGACCAGGCGGCGGGCGAGTTCCGCAGCGTGATGTTCCCCGGCGGCCACTTCTTCATCAACGAGAACCGCCCCGAGGTGCTGCAGGAGCTCACGCGCGACCTGCGCGGCGCGTACCTGCCCCATGGCTGACGCCTGGGCGCCCGGCCCGCCGCGTCCCGCGGCCGCGCCGGGCGAGGTGCACGTGTGGCGCGCGTCGCTCGCGCTGCCGCCGGCAGAGCTCGCCGCGCTGCACGAGGTGATCGGCGACGACGAGCGCTCGCGTGCCGGGCGCTTTCGTTTCGAGGTGCACCGCGACCGCTTCATCGCCGGGCGCGGCATCCAGCGGCTGCTGCTGTCGCGCTACCTGGGCGCGGACCCGGCGGCGCTGCGCTACACGCTGGCGCACCACGGCAAGCCCGCGCTCGCGGCGCCCTGGGCCGACGCGGGGCTGCGCTTCAACGTGAGCAACGCCGAAGACGGGCTGCTGATCGCCGTCGCCACGGAACGCGAGCTGGGGGTGGACCTGGAGGCCGTGCGTGCCCTGGGCGACCGCGACGAGGTGGCGCGCCGCTTCTTCAGCGCGCCCGAGGTGGCGGTGTACGATGCGATCGACGACCGCGAGCGCGACGCGGCGTTCTTCACCTGCTGGACGCGCAAGGAAGCGTACATCAAGGCGCTCGGCGAGGGCCTGTCGATGCCGCTGGACTGCTTCGACGTGACGCTGCGCCCCGGCGAGCCGGCCCGCCTTCTCGCCGCGCGCGGCAACCCCGCCGAGGTGGGGCGCTGGACCCTGCGCGAGCTGGACCCCGGCCCCGGCTGGCTCGCCGCCATCGCCGTCGAGGGCGACGGCTGGGACCTGCGCCTCTTCGACTGGGATCCCGCGCGGCCGATGGCCGCCTCCGTCGCGCAGTCGTCGGCGGGCTGAGCGGTCGAGGCGCAGTGTCGCCGGTTGCCGCACGGCGCGGGGTCCGGAGCGCATCGTCCCCCGCATTCCTCCGCCGCCGCATCCTGGCGCTTCGACGTGATGGCGCGACGTCGGTGGTAGATCCTTCGGGCTGCGGTCGGCGGTGCATTCCGAACGGCCTCGTGGTCGCCCTCAGGATGACATCGTAGCGCCGATCACCAAGTACCACGCGTGAACCACGCAGTTGGAAGCCTCCCGCGGTTTGGGAGGCTTTCCGTACTCGTTGCTGCGACGTTCAGTCGCCGGTCGGGGGTGACGGTCGGGTGGGTGTCATCCAGAGGCTTGCCCTTGGCCAGGCTGCGCCGGATGACATCGTCCATCACGGCCGAATCCGCGCCCCCCGTTGTATCGCCTGCTGCAACGGATTATCGTGTGATCTGCCACGCGCCGGGATCCATTCCCCGCGCGAGCCTCCGCATCATCCCGCCGCCCGCCCGAACGTTCCCACCATGACCGAGCTGGCCGACCGCCTCGCGGCCCTGTCGCCCGCCAAGCGCGCGCTGCTGATGAAGCTGCGCACCGCCCCCGCCCACGCGCCGATCCCCCGCATCGCCGACGGACCGGCGCCGCTCAGCGCGGAGCAGCGGCGGCTGTGGTACCAACTCCAGCTCGCGCCGGGGTACCCGCTCTACACCATCCCGCTCGGCTTTCGCCTGCGCGGCCGGGTGGACGTGGACGCGCTTGTGGACGCGCTGCGCGAACTCGTCGCCCGGCACGAGGCGCTGCGCACCGCCTTCCGCGAGAGCGCCGGCATCCCCGTGCAGGAGGTGACCGACGGCGCCGTCTTTCGCCCCCAGGTGATGGACCTGCGCGGCGACGAGTGGGCCGGGCCCGAGGCCAACTACCAGACCGACGCCTTCACCCGCCGCCCGTTCGACCTGGGCGCCGGCGAGACCGTCCACGCGCTGGTGATCCGCGAGACCGACGAGGAGACGCGGCTGTTCCTGGGCTTCCACCACCTGGCGGTGGACGGGTGGAGCGCCGGGCTGCTGCTGCGCGAGCTGAGCGCGCTGTACGCCGCGCGGGTCACCGGCGTCCCCGCCAGCCTCGCCGGGCCGCCGGTGCGCTTCCGCGACTGGGCCACCTGGCAGCAGCGGCCCGACCGCGAGCCGCCCGGCGCGGACGAGGCGTACTGGCGCCGGCAGTTGGCCGGCGCGCCGCACGTGCTGGAGGTGCCGCCCGACCGGCCGCGCCCCCCGCTGCAGGGGTGGCCCGGCGCCAAGCACGCCTTCGCGCTCACCCCGCGCCTCTCCGCCGGCATCCGCGGCCTGGCGCGGACGGCGGGCGCCACGCCGTACGCCGTGTTCGCCGCCGCGTACGCGCTTCTCCTGCGCCGCCACGCCGCCGCCGACGACGTGCTGATCGGCACCCTGCTCGCCAACCGGCCGCGCCCCGAGCTGGAGCAGGTGGCCGGCTTCTTCGCCAACACGCTGCCGCTGCGCATGCGGCTGGACGGCGACCCCACGGTGGACGAGCTGGTGCGCCGCGCGCACGCCGCCGCCGTGGGCGCGCACGAGCACGCGTCGCTCCCGTTCGACCGCATCGTGGAGCTGGCCGGGGTGCGGCGCGACTTCTCGCGCCCCCCGCTGGTGCAGGCGGTGCTCACCTACGTGGAGGCCACCGCCGTCTCCCTCTCGCTCCCCGGCATCGCCGCCGAGCCGCTGGTGATGGACAGCAACACCTCGGCGTTCGAGATCACGCTGGCGGTGGAGGACCACGGCACCCACTTCACCGCCGAGCTGCAATACGCCACCGGCCTCTTCGACGCCGCCACGATGGAGCGCTTCGCGGCGCACCTGGCCGTCGCCCTGGAGGTGTTCGTGGACGATCCCGAGCGCCGTATCTCCCGCGTGCCGCTCGCCTCGGCCGGCGAGGTGCGGCAGGTGGTGGCGTGGACGGACGGCGGGCCCGGGCCGGACGGGCTCTGCATCCACGAGCTCTTCGCCCTGCAGGCGCGCGTCACCCCGCACGCCACCGCGATCGTGCACGAGCGCGCGAGCTGGACGTACGCGGAGCTGAACCGCCGCGCCAACCGTATCGCCCACGCGCTGCGGGCGATGGGCGTGCGGCCGGAGTCGCGCGTGGCCGTGTGCCTGGAGCGCACGCCGGAGCTGGCCGCCACCCTCCTGGGCGTGCTGAAGGCCGGCGGGGCCTACGTGCCGCTCGATCCCGCGCACCCGCCCACGCGGCACGCGGCGGTGCTCCGCGCGAGTGGCGCGCGCCTGGCCGTGTGGGGCGAGGCGGACCGCGCGGGAACGCGGGCGGTCCCCGCGCTGAAGGTCGTCGGCCTGGACGACCTGGGAGATGCGGACGAGAGCGAGCCGCGGCCGTGGGCGGCGCCGGAGAACCTGGCGTACGTGATCTTCACCAGCGGCTCCACCGGCGGGCCCAAGGGGGTGGAGATCGAGCACCGCGCCGCCGGGGCGATGCTGGTGTGGATGAAGGGCGCGCTGGGGGATGAGGAGCGCGCCGCCGTGCTGGGATCGACCAGCGTGACCTTCGACGTGTCGGTCGCCGAGATCTTCGGCACGCTCTGCTGGGGCGGCACGCTGGTGATGGTGGAGAACGCGCTCGCCCCGCCTCCCGCCGCCGTCCGCGCCGCGCCGATGGTCCCCACCGCCGCCGCCGAGCTGCTGCGCGAGGGCCGCGTTCCGCCCACGGTGGAGACGGTGCTGCTGGGCGGCGAGGCGGTGCCGCCGGGGCTGGTGCGCGCGCTGCACGAGCTGGGATCCGTCCGACGCGTGCTCAACCTCTACGGGCCCACGGAGGATACCACCTACACCACCTGCGCGCGGCTGGAGCCGGGGATCGCCCGCGTCCCCGTGGGCCGGCCGATCACCGGCGGGCGCGTGTACGTGCTCGACGAGGCGCTGGCGCACGCCGGGATCGCCGTGCCGGGCGAGGTGTGGACCGCCGGCGCCGGCGTCGCCCGGGGCTATGCAGGCCGCCCCGCGCTCACCGCCGAGCGCTTCCGCCCCGACCCGCACGGCCCCCCGGGATCGCGGATGTACCGCACGCTGGACCGCGGCCGCTGGCTGCACGACGGCTCGCTCGACTACCTGGGCCGCGCCGACGCGCAGGTGAAGGTGCGCGGCTACCGCATCGAGCTCGAAGAGGTGGAGCAGGCGCTCGCCGGGCACCCCTCGGTGGCCGAGGCCGCCGCCATCGCGCGCGGCGAGACCGGCGGCGGCGAGCGGCGCCTGGTGGCCTACCTGGTCCCCCGCGACGCCGGTCGAACGCCGCCGCCCGCGGAGCTGCGCGCCTGGGTGCGCGAGCGGCTGCCGGAGTACATGGTCCCCGGCGCGTTCGTGTGGACCGGCACTTTGCCGCGCACCGGCACCGGCAAGCTGGACCGCCGCGCCCTTCCCGGGCACGAAGACGCCGCCGCCGCGCCCGCCGCCCACGTGCCGCCGCGCTCGGAGCTGGAGGCACGCCTGGCCGCCATCTGGCGCGAGGTGCTGGGCGTGGAGCGCGTCGGCGCGCACGACGACTTCTTCGACCTGGGCGGCCAGTCGATCCTGGCGATGCGGCTGGTCGCCCGCGTGCGCGAGGAGCTGGGCGGCGACGTGGCCGTGGCCGAGCTGCTGCAGGCGCCCACGCTCGAAGACATGGCCGTGGCGGTGGCCGGCGGATCGAAGCGGGTGAAGCTGCCGCTGGTCGCGCTGCAGACCTTCGGCGAGCGGCCGCCGCTCTTCCTGGCCCATCCGGCGGGGGGCCACGTGGTCTGCTACCGCGAGCTGGCGGTGCAGCTGGCGTTCGAGCAGCCGGTGTACGCGCTGCAGCCGCGCGGCGTGCAGGACGGCCAGGCGCCGATCCCCAGCCTGGAGGCGATGGCGGCGCACTACGTGGAGGCGGTCCGCGGGCTCTGGCCCGGCGGACCGTACCGGCTGGGCGGGTGGAGCTTCGGCGGCGTGGTGGCGTTCGAGATGGCGCGCCAGCTGGAAGACGCGGGCGCCGAGGTGGAGCTGGTGGCGCTCTTCGACACCGCCGCGCTCACGCTGGAAGGATTGCGGCTCGAGTTCGGCGACCCCGCCGAGGTGCTGTGGCACACGGTGGCCGGCGTGGCCGGGTACGCCGCCGCCCGCCGGGTGAACGTGGACGACCTCCGCGGCCTGGAGCCGCGCGAGCAGGCCGCCGCCATGATCCGGCTGATGGACGCGCCGCACCTGCTGGACGAGACCCGCGTGGACGACATCCTGGCGCTCACCGTTCTCCGCCGCGCCAACCTGCAGGCGCAGATCGACTACCAGCCGCGCCCCATCGCCGGCCACCTGACCTACTTCTCCACCGAGGGATCGAAGACGGCGGACGGCCGCTATCCCGGGCAGGAGTACTGGAGCGCGCTGGCGGGGGGCGGCACCACCGTGCACCGCGTGGGCGGCAGCCACGGCACCATCCTCCAAGAGCCCTACGTCAACACCCTCACCGCCGCCATACGCGCGCTTGGCTGAAGTCCGCGGCTCTCCCGTTCTGGGTTCCTTCGCTCCTCCATGCGAGCCCGCGGTCGAGACGGCATCGGAAACGAAGCGCCCGGCCGCTCTCGCTCGAGCGGCCGGGCCGTCCTTCCCTTCTCCCGCGATGCCGCGATTGGATCAGCAGCGGTTCAGGTCGCGCGTGGTCGACGCGATCTTGTAGCCGCCCACGGTGGTGCTGAACACGTCGCTGAACCCGCGCGAGGCGATGTCCAGGTGGTTGCCATAGTAGTCCGACGCCACGCTGTCCTGGAACGCCACCAGCGAGCTCTTGCTCACCGCCACGATCGGCATCCCCGTGGTCAGGCTGTCGCGCAGCACGCCCTCGTGCAGGGTGTTGGTGGCGAGCGCGTCCTTCATGGCGTACGCCAGGTCGCTCTGCTTGCTGATGGTGCGCGGCGTCCACGCGCGGCCGGTGCTGTTCTGCACGATCACCTGCACGGTGGCGCCGTTGGCGAACGAGTAGCTCTTCTTCAGCACCGTGGCCAGCCCGGTCCCCGTGCGGTCGGTGTCGGTGACCACGCGCTGGATGTAGGTGGTGGTGGTCCCCTTCTCCAGCGCGGGCACCTTCACGTCCGGCGCGCTGCCGATGGTGCCGGCCATCATCTTGTGCAGGGTGGCCGACGGGTCGCGCCCGCCGTTCAGCGACGCGCGCGGCGACGACGGCGTGCTCGCGGCGTCGCGCGGCTGCGCGCCCGTCGCGCTTTCGCCGCAGGCGGCCAGCAGCGCGGGAACGCCGGCCACCGTCGCCGCGGCAACCGCGGCGGAGCCCAGGAACTGGCGGCGGTTGGCCACCGGGGGAGCTTCGAAAAGCGTGAGATCGTTCTTCTCGCTCATGGGTTCCTCCATGCGAGTTGGACGTGTGCCGGAACGCGCGGGCGCGCACGCCCTTGCCTGCCGGCGTGAGTGGGGTACTGCGGGTGGGGATCGGCGCGGCCCGCCTGGGTGGGGCGTGCCGCCTTCGCGCGGCGCGTGATCCGCGCCGTGGAGATGAGGGTGCCGCGCGGCCAGGCAGGACGGGGTGCCTCGCGCGCCGCATCCGCCACCGGTAGCACGGTGGCGATGCAGAAAATATCTGCCACGCCATCCACGTTCAAGACTTTTGCGCGGCCCTCGCACGAACACGGCCATCGCATCTCCCCGCCGATCCCCACGGCCCACGAGATGCGATTTCCGCGTGATCACGAGAAATTTTCGGCGTGATCACACGCCATGACCTGCACTTCGGGGGATGCGCGGACGTGATTCGCGGCGCTGTCTCCGCTGTCGTGGTGAGACAGGTTCTCCCCGCCTCGTGACAGAAGTGGGGTGCGGTTGCCTCACTTCAAGCTCGTTCTCGCGATGTGCCTCGATCGCGGGCGTCGGGTCGATGCCGATCCTGCGCGGGCGCGTTCGGTGGCGAAACGTCACCTGCCGAGGTGCGTACGACCGCCTGCGAGGCGCCGGTCAGGATCCGGGGCGATCGTGCGGGCGCTTGCGCGGCCGTCCGCGAACCCGTCTTCTCACGCGTCGTCCCGAGCCATCCATCCCGATCCCGAGCATTCCCGTGACCGTCGCATCTCCCGCAGCCAGCACCGCCCGCACCTATGAGGTGCGCGCCGAGACCACCGCCACCTTCGGCCGCGTGGAGGTGGCGGTTCGCCAGCACACGCTCACCATCGACGGGCCGGTGCAGAACGGCTGCCCCGGCGAGGCTCCCACGCCGGGCGAGATGTTCCTTTCCGGCGCCGCCGCCTGCGGCGCCGAGGTGCTGCAGGTGCTGGCGCGCGACAACGGCGTGCCGCTGGAGCGCGTGGAGGTGACCGTGCGCGGCACCATCGACCGCGAGCGCCAGCCGCACCAGCACGTCACCGTCTTCTCCGACGTGGACCTGCACCTGCGCCTCGCCGGCCCCACCGACGAGCAGGCTGCCACGCTGGTCGCCGGCTTCCAGCGCAGGTGCCCCGTCTACGGCTCCCTCGCCATCGCCAGCGCCCTCATCACCGTCCGCTTCGACACCGTGCCTGCGAGCTGAGCTGGATTGCGCGAGTGCTCAACCCCGCTGCCCGGTCGTTCGACTGCCGGTGCAGGCCGAGAGTGCGGCGTGGCGGATGACAGCCGTAGGCCGTCGTGTGATGAAAGACTTGCTCCAAGCGAACGGAAGGTGCGGCGCGTCGAGACGCGAAAAGCAGTGGGGGCGGGGGGATGATCATCATCCGCCCGCCCCGGTGTTTCGTTCTATTGTCGAGTCGCTACTGGGTGACGACGGTGCCCATCTTCACCACCTCGAAGTCGCTGGCCTTCACGCCGGCGAGGGTGGCGAGCTCGTCGTCGTTCCAGCGCGGATCGGGGGCGCCGGAGACGTACCACGCGCTGCCGTTGTCGGCCAGCAGCATCCCGTACGTCTTCATCGCGTTCAGGATCACCTGCACGTTGGCGGGATAGGCGGAGACGTCGAAGCCGGCCTTCAGCCGCACCCGCATCCCCATCGGCGGCAGGTTGGTGTCGGTGCGGCTGCTGGCGTAGTGCCGCGCGGGCGCCACGTAGGCCCGCCGCGTGACCGGGCAGGTGAAGCGCAGCGCGTGGCGGATCGCCTTCTGCTCCACCACCTCGTCGTAGCGCACCAGGCCGGGGAAGATCGGCAGCCCCGCCGCGTCGGCCGACGTCCACCCGGCCGGCCGCAGCGCGTTGCTGTTCAGGTCGAACACCGCGCCCGATCCGGCGGTCCAGCTGGCGCCGCCGTTCACCGGGTGCGCGTCGTACAGCTCGTACAGCTTCCAGTTGTCGCGGTCGATCACCAGCACGTGCCGGTCGCCCGTGCCGCTCGCCCCGCCCTCGACCGGCGCGCCGGCGGGAACGGGGTAGGGGCCGGGATCGCTCTCGTCCGCGTAGTCGAAGCTCACCGGCACGCGCCCCTGCGTGCCCGCCACCACCACGTAGGGGATGCCGTTCGGCGCGCCGTTCCACACCGTGCCGAAGTCCGGGTGCAGCCCGCGCGTGGCGCCGCCGCACGCCGCGATCAGCGTGGCCGAGCCGGGATCGACGGGATCGCTGGAGACGTCGCGGTTCCACGCGTTGTCCGCGGGGAACGGGCGCTTGCCGTGCAGGCTGGCGTTGGGCCCCAGGTCCGGCACGCCATCCGTGCTCCCGCCGCCCGTGCCACCGCCGCCTCCACCCCCTCCACCGTTCGTTCCCCCGCCGGGATCGGTGGGCCCCGAGCCGCTCCCGCCGCTGGAGCAAGCGGCGGCGGCGAGGGTGAGCAGCAGTGCGGTGGTGCGGGCGAGCTTCATCATGCCGGGCCGGTCCATCGGGTTCGGGAAGAGCGGATCATCCGCTCGCGAAAAGCAATGCTGGTGCCTGCCACGCCATTCTTTCCCAACCGCTTCGGGATGATGGAGTTACGTGGCCGGAGGCGTGTCCGTGAACCATCGGCCGATCCGGCGTTGTGAAGCAGATGTTGCGAGACGCGGCAATCTGTTCCACGAGCGACGAATCGTACCGGAAACTCGCGTTTGTTCAACCCCGCGCGCATCATTGCCACCTTGCCTTAACCGTCGCCTCACGCCCGAGCCACCGTGCGCGCCCGATCCATCTTCATCGCGATCCTCGCCTGCTGCGCCGCCGCCGCGAGCGCGCGGGCGCAGCGCATGGACGCGCTGGAGCTGCGGTGGGACAACGATTTTCTCGCCATCCGCGGCAACGGCGAGCCGGACGATCGCGACTACACGCAGGGGCTGGAGATCGCCGCGGAGCTCGCGCGCGACTCGGCGCCGGGGCGCGGCGGGTACCGCGTGGCGCTGGGCCAGCGCATCTACACGCCGCGTCTGGATGGAGAGGTGCCGGTTCCGGGCGAACGACCGTACGCGGGCTGGCTGTACGCCTCCGTCGCGCTGCGGAGCGGGAGCGCTCGCGTGGCGTACACGCTCGCCGCGGAGGCGGGCGTCACGGGCCCGCCCGCGCTCGGCGAGCCGATCCAGAACGGCGTGCACCGGCTGACGAATTCCGAGCGGCAGCGCGGATGGTCGAATCAGCTCGTCTTCGAGCCGGCGTTCGTGCTGCGCGGGCGCGCGGAGCTACTTCGGCGGATGGGCAGGGTGGAGGTGCGGCCGTACGGCGAGGCGGGGGTGGGAACGCTGTGGGACGGGGTCGCGGCGGGAGTGCGCGCGGGCGCAGGCGGCGAGCGCGGCGCGTACGCGGACGCGGCGGTGCGCGGCGAGTGGGTGGCGCGCGACCTGTTCATCGATGGAAACACCTTCACCAGCAGCGTCCACGCGGACCGGAGGCCGCTGGTTGCGTCGGCGGAGGCGGCGGTGGGGCACCGCTGGCGGCGCTGGGCGGCGGAGTACCG
>Ga0247773_1000640_pt1 | contig 13291 bp, 11 predicted proteins | sample UWRJL092311B6_FD_179934 | JGI IMG/M metagenome (GOLD analysis project Ga0247773, IMG submission 179934) | Plant litter microbial communities from Arlington Agricultural Research Station in Wisconsin, United States - UWRJ-L092-311B-6 | ecosystem: Environmental > Terrestrial > Plant litter >...
GAAGTGCGGAAGTGCGGAAGTGCGGAAGTGCGGAAGTGCGGAAGTGCGGAAGTGCGGAAGTGACGGGCGGCGCGCGGATCGATGCTTCGGTCCGCGCGCCGGTGTTTTGGGGGTGATGACGGGTGATCCTGCTCGCGGGATGTGGTCGCCGATGACCCACGCCGGCGCGTAGGGGCGATTGAAATCGCAGCTACGACGGCGCAAGGTCCGCCGCGCGGACTCCCACGCATGCATCCGCGCGGTTCGCGCACTCCCGTGCGTGACAGATGCGGCGCGGGCGATTATCATCTCCCGTTTGCCATGTTTTCCTACGACGCGCGGTCACGGCCGATCGCGTCCATCGAAGCATGGTGCGAACGCGCCGTTCGCAGCCCGCGAAGGCGGGCTTCGTGCCGTTGCAGCGGCGAGTTCACTCGCATGTTCGCGCACGAATCTCCTCCGATTCGCGCCGAAGCACCTCCGTACCCCCGCGCCTCCGCACCTCCGAACCCGCGCCTCCATGCCCCCGCACCCGCCGATCCCGATGACCGCATCCCTTTCTTCCGCCGCATCGCTCGCCGCCGGTTTCGCGCGGGACGTGTGGGACGGGGCGCTGGACCTGGTGTTCGCGCCGGTGTGCGTGAGCTGCAACGAGCCGATCCCGGCGGGGGCGGCGGAGCGGCTGGTGTGCGGCGTGTGCTGGCTGCGCTGCAGGCCGCTCCCCATCCCCCGATGCGCGCGGTGCTGGAGCCCGGTGCCGCCCGACCGCGAGCCGTCGCCCGTCTGCCGCACCTGCCGCGACTGGATGCCCAGCGTGCGCGCCATCCGCTCGGCGTACGCCATCGGGGAGGTGCCGCGGGCGCTGGTGCACGCCCTCAAGTACCGCGGATGGGAGGCGGTGGCGGCGCCGATGGCCGCGCGCATGGCCGCGCTGGAGCTACCGGCCGACGTGGCCAGCGAGGCCGATCTGGTGATCCCCGTGCCCACCAGCGCCGCGCGGATGCGCGAGCGCGGCTACAACCAGGCCGAGCGGCTGGCACGCGGCGTGGCACGCGTTTCGGGCCGCACGCTGGCCGCCGGCCTGCTAGCGCGGACAAGGCAGATCGGGTCGCAAACGGCCTTGCATCCGGCAGAGCGGCGGGCTAACGTAGCGCGCGCTTTCGCCGTGCCCCCCGGGCGCGCGGCGGAGCTGCGCGGCGAGCACGTGATCGTGGTGGACGACGTGTGGACAACCGGCGCCACCGCCCTCGCCTGCGTGGGCGCGCTGCTCGAGGCCGGCGCCCGCGTGGCGAGCGTGGTCACCTTCGCGCGCGTCGTGCCGGAGCTGGAGCGTTCCGTCGCTCCGGCTCCGGGCGTGCTTCCGGCACCGTAAACCAACTTTTCGTCTTCAGCGCAGCAAGGGGAAGCCATGGCTATCCGCGTCGCCATCAACGGCTTCGGCCGCATCGGGCGCAACGTGCTTCGCGCCGCCAAGCAGGCCGGCGCCACCGACATCGATTTCGTGGCGGTGAACGACCTGACCGACACCGGGACCCTCGCCCACCTCCTCCGCCACGACTCGGTGCACCGCGACTATCCGGGCACCGTGGAGACCCGCGAGAACGCGCTGGTGGTGGATGGCGACGAGATCCGCGTGTTCGCCGAGAAGGATCCCGCCGCGCTCCCCTGGGGCGACCTGGGCGTCGACATCGTGATCGAGAGCACCGGCCGCTTCACCAGCCGGAAAGACGCCGCCAAGCACATCGACGCCGGCGCCAGGAAGGTGATCATCTCCGCCCCCGGCAAGGACGAAGACATCACCATCGTGCTGGGCGTGAACGAGGAGAAGTACGATCCGGCCAACCACCACGTGGTCTCCAACGCCAGCTGCACCACCAACTGCCTGGCGCCGGTGGTGAAGGTGCTGCTCGACAGCTTCGGCTTCCGCCGCGGCGTGATGACCACGGTGCACGCCTACACCAACGACCAGAACATCCTGGACCTGCCGCACAAGGACCTGCGCCGCGCCCGCGCCGCCGGCATGTCCATCATCCCGACCACCACCGGCGCCGCCAAGGCCACCGCGCTGGTGATCCCCGAGGTGAAGGGGAAGATCGACGGCATCGCCATGCGCGTGCCCACCCCCGACGTCTCGGTGGTGGACCTGGTCGCCGAGCTGGAGCAGGAAGTCACCGCGCGGCAGGTGAACGACGCCCTCCGCGCCGCGGCCGAGGGGAAGCTGAAGGGGATCCTCGGCTACGAGGAGCAGGAGCTGGTCTCGATCGACTACACCGGCAACCCCAACTCCTCGATCGTCGACGCGCCGACCACCAACGTGATCGGCGGGCTGGTGAAGGTGATGGCCTGGTACGACAACGAGTGGGGCTACAGCAACCGCTGCGTGGACCTGGCCCGCTACATGGGCGAGCGCCTGCAGAACAGCTGACCTTTCGGTAGATGCGGAGGGCATCGGCGCGCGTGCGCCGGTGCCCTCGTTTTTTGCGGCGGATCGGCCTCTCGGCGCCGACGGATGCGCGCCGCCGAGGGTGGCGGGCGAATGAATTCGCCGCAACGGCCACGCGAAGTCCGCCCGCGCGGACGACCGGCGTCCGCGCGGCCGAGGTGACGCGCGCGGCACTGAATTCGATGCTGCGCCGAAGTGCCGGCGCGAAGCGCCCCAGGTCCCTCCCCCAGGCTGTTCTGGGGGAGGGACAGGCTGGACGGCCCGGCGGGACGCCGGCCCGCCAGGGTGAGGGCCCCCGCGGCGGTGAGGCTCGCCAGGTCTTGGTCTCACCGCGCCGTTTCGCCAGGACGACGGCCGCCGCCGGCGCGACCGACCCGGTTCTTCTCGGAGACTGATGATGAACAAGCTCTCGCTGAACGATCTCTCCGCCGAGCAGCTGCGCGGCAAGCGCGCGCTGGTCCGCGTGGACTACAACGTGCCGCTCGATGCCGGCGGCGCGATCACCGACGACACGCGCATCGCCGCGACGGTGCCCACGCTCGTGCACCTGGTGGAGGCCGGTGCCCGCGTGGTCCTCCTCTCCCACTTCGGGCGGCCGAAGGGGAAGGTGGTGGCGGAGATGTCGCTGCGCCCCGCCGCCGCCCGGCTCGGCGAGCTGCTGGGCCGCGAGGTCCGCTTCCTCGACCAGTCCGTCGGCCCCGACGCGGTCGCGGCGACCCACGCGCTCGGGGACGGCGAGGTCCTTCTCCTGGAGAACACCCGCTTCCACGCGGGCGAGGAGAAGAACGACGCGGAGCTGGCGCGGCAGATGGCCGAGCTGGGCGACGTGTACGTGAACGACGCGTTCGGCGCCGCGCACCGGGCCCACTCGTCCACCGCCGGCGTGGCCGAGGTGATGAAGGGCGAGGGGAAGCCCGCCGTCGCCGGGCTGCTGATGGCGAGGGAGCTGGAGTACCTGGGCGGCGCGCTGGAGAACCCCCAGCGGCCGTTCGTCGCCATCCTGGGCGGTTCCAAGATCTCGGGGAAGATCGACGTGATCAACCACCTTCTCCCCAAGGTCGACCGGCTGCTGATCGGCGGGGCGATGGCCAACACCTTCTTCAAGGCGATGGGGCTGCAGACCGGCACCTCGCTGGTCGAAGACGACCGGCTGGAGATGGCCAGGAGCCTCCTCGACGGCTCCGGCGACCGCCTGTCGCTCCCGGTGGACGTCACCGTCACGGACAAGCTGGAAGCGGGCGCGAACACCGCCGCCGTCTCGCGCGAGGCGATCCCGGCCGGCCGCTCGGCCGCCGACATCGGCCCGAAGACGATCGAGGCGTTCCGCGGCGAGCTGGCCGGCGCCCGGACGGTGCTGTGGAACGGGCCGATGGGCGTGTTCGAGGTCCCCGAGTTCGCCGCCGGCACCCGCGGCGTGGCCGAGGCCGTGGCCGCCGCGACCGATGCCGGCGCCACGACGATCATCGGCGGGGGCGACTCGGCCGCGGCGGTGAGCGAGATGGGGCTGGAGAGCCGGATGAGCCACGTCTCCACCGGCGGCGGCGCGTCGCTGGAGTTCCTGGAGGGGAAGGAGCTTCCCGGTGTCGCCGCGCTGAGCGACGGGGCGAGCTCGTGAGCGCGCCGATCCGCCCGGTGATGGCCGGCAACTGGAAGCTGAACCACGGGCCGGGAGAGACCACGCGCTTCTTCGCCGAGTTCCTGGCGGTCGCGCCGCCGCGCGACGACCGCAGCGTGGTCTTCTTCCCCCCCGCCATCTCCCTCGCCGCCGCGCGCGAGGCGATCCAGGGGCGCCCCGACATCCTGCTCGGCGTGCAGAACGTGCACTGGGAGACGAGCGGCGCCTTCACCGGCGAGCTCTCCGCCGGGATGGCGGCCGACGCGGGCGCCACCCTCGTGCTGGTCGGCCACAGCGAGCGCCGCTGGGTGTTCGGCGAAACGACGGACGACACCGTGCGGAAGGTGCGCGCCGTGCTCGACGCCGGCCTGGTGCCCGTGCTCTGCGTGGGCGAGAAGATCGAGGAGCGCCGCGCCGGCCGCGAGCAGCCGGTGGTGGAGGCGCAGATCGGGCCGGTGATGGACGAGGTGACGCTGGAGGAGGCGCGCTCGCTGGTGATCGCCTACGAGCCGGTGTGGGCGATCGGCACCGGCGTGAACGCCACGCCGCAGGATGCCGGTGCCATGCACCGCTTCATCCGCCGCGCGCTCGCCGAGCACTACGGGCGCGAGACCGGCGGCGCCATCCCGGTCCTCTACGGCGGGAGCGTGAAGCCCGACAACGCGGCCGAGCTGCTGGCGGTGGACGACGTCGACGGCGTGCTGGTGGGCGGCGCCAGCCTGGACCCGCACGGCTTCGCGCGGATCTGCGCGGCGGGGTGAGATCCTCGCCGCGGCTTCCGCTCCACGCCCTCCCGGTATGATATTCGGGATGGAACCGTGTGCCCGGACGGCATCTCCCTTCTCCCGCCCTGATCCCAATCGAATCGCGCATGTCCATCGCTGACGCCAAGGGGGCGCCCGCCCTGTCCCCGCTCGTGCGCGACGCGGCCCAGGGGCGGCTCCCCGCGTGGACGCAGGCCAAGCCGAAGCGGCGCGAGCACATGGGCCGCGTGGCCGCGCTGATGCGCGCCTGGGCCGAGGGGCTGGGCCTTTCCGCGCACGACGCGGCGCGCTGGACCGCCGCCGGGTGGCTGCACGACGCCCTGCGCGACGCCGATCCCGACGAGCTTCGGCCCGAGGTCCCCGCGGAGTTCCGCGAGCTTCCCGGCAAGCTGCTGCACGGCCCCGCCGCCGCCGAGCGCCTGGCCGGCCAGGTGGACGACGAGATCCTGGGCGCCGTGCGCTGCCACACCGTGGGCTCGCCCAGCTTCGGGGCGCTGGGGCGGGCGTTGTACCTGGCCGATTTCCTTGAGCCCGGCCGCACCTTCAGCCTCGAGTGGACGGAATCGCTGCGCCGGCGGATGCCGGCCGAGATGGATGCCGTGCTGCGCGAGGTGGTGGAGGCGCGCATCGGCCACGTGGTGAAGAACGGTGCCACCGTGCACCCCCAGACCCAAGCGTTCCATGCCCAGGTCGCCGCAGAAACGCGCTAGCGCCCCGCCGCCGCCGCGGAAGAAGGGCGCCGCGCCCGCGGGCGGGCGGCTGCAGGTGGCGGCGCTCTTCGTCACCATCGCGGCCGTCGGCGCGCTGCTGGCGTCGCTCGGCTACGGCATCTACCAGTTCATCTACTCGTCCGATCCGCGGATGCGTCCGCCGATCCCGGCCGCGGATCCCGCGCGGCCCGCCGCGGCGCCGCCGGCCACGCCCCCGCGGGCCCCCGCGGGGCGGGTGCGCGTGCAGGTGCTCAACGCCACGGGCACGCACGGCCTGGCGCGCACCGCCACCGACGTGCTGCGCGACCGCGGCTTCGACGTGGTGGAGACGGGCAACGCGCCGCGTGGCGCCGACCCCGACGCGTCGCTCGTGCTGGACCGCGTGGGCAACCGGCAGATGGCCGAGCAGGTGGCGCTCTCCCTCGGCATCGCCCGCGTTGAAACGCGCCGCGACCCCGCCCTGGTGCTCGACGTCACCGTCATCCTCGGCAAGGACTGGACGGCGCCCGCCGCGCGGCGCTGAGTTCGTCGCGACGAGTGGGATCGCGAAGGGCGGGCGCACGCGAAGGAACGGAGAAACGGAGAACTGCTCGCTGGCATGCAGTTCTCCGTTTCTTGTGAGACCTTGCGGTTGCTGTTGAAGAGGACGCACCACTTCCCAAGCTGGCGCGCGCGCTCGATACTTACGCGCCCACCGAACGTCCGCACCCACCGAACGTCCGCACCCACGCACCTCCGTACCCCGCACCCGTGTAGACCGTGCGCATCCTGGTGGTTGAAGACGATCCGGCGCTGCTGGAGGTGCTAGGCGGCGGGTTCCGCGAGCACCGCATCGAGGTGGTGACGGCGCGCACCTTCCACGAGGGGCGCGAGAAGGCGGCGCTGGGCACGTACGCCGTCATCATCCTGGACATCGGGCTTCCCGGCGGCAGCGGGATCGACCTGTGCAAGCGCATCCGCAGCAACGGAATCGGCACGCCCGTGCTGATGCTGACCGCGCGCGACGCGGTGGACGACCGCGTGCTGGGGCTGGAATCGGGCGCCGACGACTATCTCACCAAGCCCTTCGCCTTCCGCGAGCTCCTGGCGCGGGTGCAGGCGCTCGCCCGCCGGCCGCCCGCCATCGCCCCCGACCGCCGCGCCGTGGCCGACCTGGAGGTGGACCTGCGCACCCGCGAGGTCCGCCGCGCCGGGCAGAAGATCGACCTCACCGCCAAGGAGTTCGAGCTCCTCGAGTTCTTCGTGCGCCACACGGGCGCCGTGGTGGACCGCGCGGCCATCACCGCCGCCGTGTGGGACGACAACCACGACCCGTTCACCAACGTCCTCGAGGTCCTCGTCCGCCGCCTGCGCCGCAAGATCGACGACGACTACGAGCCCAAGCTGATCCACACCCTGCGCGGCGCCGGCTACCGCTTCGGCGTGCAGGAGTGATGGACCGCTCGCTCGCGCGCCTCCGCTACCGGCTGACCGCGTACTACGTGGGGAGCTTCGCCGCCATCCTGGTGCTGGTGGGGAGCGGGATGTTCTGGGTCACGGCGCGCGAGGTGGAGCAGCAGCTGGTCCGCACCCTCCACGCCGCCACGGGCGATGCCGTGCGCGCCGCGCAGGTGATCGAGGCCGAGGGGGTGGACAGCCACGAGGCGGCGATGGCGGCGGTGGAGGAGATGGAGGTGCCCGGGAGCGAGCTCTTCCTCTTCGACGCGCGCGCGCGCCCCGTCACCCCGCAGACGGCCGAGGCGCCGGTGCAGGCCGCCGCCGCCACCGCGTTGCGCCTGGGCGCGGCGGACGCCGGGTACCAGGGCGCGGATGGCGAGTGGCGCGTGCACGCGCGCCGCTTCTCCATGCGCGGCGGGCGCACGTACGTGGCCGCCGCCACCTCGGACCTGGGGCAGATCGAGGCACAGTCGCTGCGGCTGATCGAGACGTTCGTGGCGGGGGCGTTCCTGGCGCTGGTGCTGGTGGCGGTGATCGGCCACCGCCTGGCCGTGCTCTCCGTCCGCCCGGTCGAGACCACGCTGATGCAGATGCGCCGCTTCCTGGCCGATGCCGCGCACGAGCTGCGCACGCCGGTCTCCGTGCTCCGCGGGCGCGCCGAGGTGGCGCTGCAGCGCGAGCGCGCCCCCGGCGAGTACCGCGCCGCGCTGGAGACCGTGGGGCGCGAGGCCGAGGCGATGGGCCACATCGTGGACGACCTGCTCACGCTCGCCCGGGTGGAGAGCGGCGTCCGCGCCGTGGCGCACGAGCGCCTGTTCCTGGACGACCTGGTGAGCGACGCCGTCTCTTCGGCCGGGGTGGCGGCGGAGGCGCGGGGGGTGCGGCTGAGCGTGGGCGAGTTCGACGAGACGCCGGTGCTGGGCGATGGGCCGCTCCTGCGCCAGCTGCTGGTGATCCTGCTGCAGAACGCGGTGAAGTACACGCCCACCGGCGGCGAGGTGCGGGTCGACGTCCATCGCCCCGGCGGCCATCCCACGCTGGTGGTGCGCGACACCGGCATCGGCATCGCGGCCGACGAGCTGCCGCGCGTGTTCGAACGCTTCTATCGCGGCGAGTCGGCGCGCGGGGTGGCCGAGGGCGCGGGGCTGGGCCTCTCCATCGCCCGCCGCATCGCCGAGGAGCACCGCGCGCGCATCACCCTCGCTTCCGAGGTGGGCCACGGCACCTGCGTCACCACCGTCTTCCCCTCCGCGGACTGATCCTCTCCCCGCCCACGGCGGATCCCCCCCCCGAAGTCCGTTCCGCGCGCCACCGTTTCCGCCACGCCACAGCCGGCAGTCCGCGCAAGGGGGCTTCGTGTGGTCGTTGCCGCCGATTCATCCGCCCACGATCTCGCGGCATCCGCCGACGCCCATCATCCGTCCCATCCCCTCGACATCCCCGGAAATCCCCGCCGTTTCTCCGCTTTTCCCCTCCCGCACCTCCGTTCCAGACGTCGCTCACCGTACCGCGGGCGGCGGCTTAATCTTCCGATCATCAAACCCCGAAAGCTGTAATCCTGCTGTCAGCTTGGCCGTGTAAGTTATCACGCAAGCACGGCGGTGAGGGTTCGCCGCCAGGTGCACCAGGTGAGACGCCGCGGAGCCTTCGGGCCGAGCGGCACGCGGGGGGCCGGGGGGTGGGCCCCGGTTCCCCCGCAACCAGAACGCGGTCGCCCAGGCGCAAGCCGAAGCGGCCCGGGTGGGAGGGCTGGGGGTGGGCCCGGTCCCTCTCACCACCCGGAAGATCAGCCGCGGAGCCCTCGGGCCGAGCGGTCGTGGGAGAGTCGGGGGGTGGGCCCCGGCTCTCCCGCACAAAAATACGTCGCCGAGGCGCAAGCCGGAGCGGCAGGTGAGGGGGGCGGGGGGTGGGCCCTGGTTCCCCTCACCACAAAATACAGCCGCGAAGCCCTCGGGCCCAACGGCGAACGGCGAGGGGAATCGGGGGGTGGGCCCCGGTTCCCCTCGTCGTTTTGCGTTCGATCCTCCCCGCGCCACTCCTCGGCTCTGCTCGTCTCAGCCTTTCGCCCGGGCGGCTGGAAGCCACGGCAACGACTACGGGAAGCCTCACAAACGGCGTGAGGCTTCGCTCGCCGGCATCTCCGCGCTTCGTCCGATGCGGCTCGGCCGTCGAAAGCCCGTGTAGGCCGGCCGTGTGCCGTTGCGGCGGCGTGTTCACTCGCAGATTTTCGCGACGTCCCGCTCCAGATTCCATGAACATTCGCCTCCGCCGCATCTCAGGCGATATCTTCGCTGCGGTGACGGGAGCATGTGCGGAGCCCAGGGCTGGGCCGGCGTTTCCAACGGTGGGGGGATGATGGGGGACGGGGAGCGGTTCGACGTCGCGATCGTGGGCGGCGGGGTGAGCGGGCTGGCGGCGGCGCGGGAGCTGGCGGCGCACGGGGTGAGCGTGGCGCTGGTCGAGGCGCGCGGACGGCTGGGTGGCCGCGTGCACACGCTGTACGATCCCGCGTTCCCCCTGCCGCTGGAGCTCGGCGCCGAGTTCATCGACGTGCCCGGGCCCGCCTTCGACGTGATCCGCGCGACGGGGGGATCGGCGTACCGCAGCGTCTCCGGGCAGTGGGAGGTGGCGGATGGCGTGGCCACCTGCATGGATTTCGACGACTCGGTGGAGCGGATCCTCAAGAAGCTCGATCCACCGCCCGAGCACGACCAGACCTTCGCCAGCTGGCTGGACGTCCACGCGGCCGACGCGGACCCCGACACGCGCGGCCTGGTGGAGCGCTACGTGGAGGGCTTCCACGCCGCCGAGCTGGACCGCGTGGGCGTGCGCTGGCTCGCCGAGACGGTGGGCGACAGCGGCGGCGGCGGGGGCGAGGTGCGCCATCATCCGCTCGGCGGGTTCAGCCTGGTGGTGCGCGGCCTGGCCGATGCGATCGCCGGGCGCTGCGACCTGCGCCTGGGCTCCATCGTGCACGCCATCGACTGGCGCCACGGCGAGGCCGAGGTGCGCGTCCGCTCGCGCTGGGGCACGGAGATGGAGCCGGTGCGCGCCCGCCGCGTCCTCATCACCCTTTCGCTCGCCGTGCTGCAGCAGACCGAGGGGCAGAGTGCCGTCCGCTTCACCCCGGCGCTGGACGAGAAGCGCGCCATCGTGCGGCAGCTGGCGATGGGGAACGTGGTGAAGATCACCTTCCGCTTCTCCTCCGCCCTGTGGGAAGAGGTGCTGGACTGGCGCGGCGACGACGCGGAGCGCGAGCACAAGTTCTTCATGACGCAGGGCGATTTCACCGGCTGGTGGACGCCCTCGCCCGTGCTGGCGCCGGTGCTCACGGCGTGGAGCGGCGGCGGCGCGGCCCGGCGCCTGCTGGAGGGCGGCGGCGACGTCGCGTCGCGCGCCGTCGATTCGCTCGCGAAGATGCTGGGCGTCCCTCGCGGCCGCGTGGAGGCCGAGGTGGTCGACTGGCGGCGTCACGACTGGCACGTGGACCCGTTCTCGCTGGGCGCGTATACCTACGTCCCCGCCGGGGCGCTCCCCGCGCAGGAGTCGCTCGGCCGCCCGGTGGACGATACCCTCTTCTTCGCCGGCGAGGCCACCGCCCCCGGCGGCTGGAACGCCACCGTCGACGGCGCCCTCCACTCCGGCCAGCGCGCCGCGAAGGAGATCCTGTCGTCGCTCGTGGGGTGATACGGCCGGCGACACCGCGGCTCCGGAGATGGCGCCCGGGCGAATGAATTCGCGGCAACGACCACACGAAGTCCGCCTGCGCGGACTACCGGCTTCGGCTTGGCCGAGATCCCGGCGCGCGGCACTGAAACCGAGGCCGCGCCCGAAGTTGCCGGCGCGAAGCGCCCCAGGTCCCTCCCCCAGGCTGTTTTGGGGGAGGGACAGGCTGGCCGGGTCCGGCGGGACGCCGGCCCGCCAGGGAGAGGGCCTCCGCGGCGGTGGCGTGACGCGTTGACTCCGGCCCGTATGCCTGCGTGACGGAGATGGAGCCCGGGCGAATGGATTCGCGGCAACGACCACACGAAGTCCGCCTGCGCGGACTACCGGCTTCGGCTTGGCCGAGATCCCGGCGCGCGGCACTGAAACCGAGGCCGCGCCCGGAGTTGCCGGCGCGAAGCGCCCCAGGTTCCTCCCCCAGGCTGTTTTGGGGGAGGGACAGGCTGGCCGGGTCCGGCGGGACGCCGGCCCGCCAGGGAGAGGGCCTCCGCGGGCCTCGATCCATTGCCCCAACCATCTCAGGAAACCCATTGGAGACGGACGATTTCGTGCTCTTCGCCGGAACGGCGAACCCGCCGCTGGCGGATGCGGTGGCGAGCGAGCTGGGGCTCACCCTGGCCGGGAGCCACGTGGAGCACTTCCCCGACGGCGAGCTGAGCGTGCGCCTGCTGGAGTCGGTGCGCGCCAAGGACGTGTACGTGCTGCAGCCCACCGCGCCGCCGGTGAACGACACGCTGATGGAGCTGCTGGCGTTCGCCGACGCCTGCCGGCGCTCCGCCGCGGCGCGGGTGACGGCGGTGGTGCCGTACTTCGGCTACGCGCGCGCCGACCGCCGCAACCAGCGCCGCGCGCCGATCACCGCCAGCCTGGTCGCCGGGCTGATGGAAACGGCCGGCATCGACCACGTTCTCTCGGTGGACCTGCACTCGCCGCAGATCGAGGGCTTCTTCTCGGGGCCGGTCGATTCGCTGAGCGCCGTCGGCCCGATCTGCGATGCGCTGGCGGGCACGCTGCCGCCGGACCTCACCGTGGTCTCGCCAGACGCGGGGCGGGTGAAGGCGGCGACGGACTACGCGCAGCGGCTGGGCGCGCCGATGGCGATCATCATGAAGCGGCGCGAGAGCGGCACCCGCACCGAGGTCACGCACCTGGTGGGCGACGTGGCCGGGCGCGCCTGCCTGATCGTGGACGACATGATCAGCACCGGCGGCACGCTGGTCAGCAGCATCCACGCGCTCCGCGAGGCCGGCGCCCGCGAGTTCTACATCGCCGCCACGCACGGCCTGCTCGTGGGCGACGCGTGCACGCGCCTGCAGGACGCCGGTGTCACCCGCGTGGTGGTGACCGACACGGTGCAGGTGCCGCGTCGCGACTGGTCCGCGCTGCACGTGGTCTCCCTCGCGCCCCTCGTTGCCGAGGCGATCCGCCGCATGGTGCGCCACGAATCCGTCTCCGAGATCGGGTGATCCAACGCGAGACGTCCGGTCGTATCATCTGCTAAGTCGGCGACGGCCGCCCGCGCGGCTGCTGGCGCCGCTCACGGCCGTGGTGGCGCTGCGGCTGGTGCCGTACGTCCCTGGCTATGCGGGGATGTACGATGCGCACCGCTGAAGCCACCGTGCCGCGGGCCCTCACCCTGGCGGGCCGGCGTCCCGCCGGACCCGTCCAGCCTGTCCCTCTCCCCAAACAGCCGGAGAGAGGGACCTTGAGCGCTTCGCGCTGGCGACATCGACGGCGAGCGGGACGATGGCGGTGGCATGCGCAGATCGATGCTTCGGCGCGCCGACGCCTCTCCATCAGCCTCGCGGCGGCTCGCGAGGCTTCGTGCCGTACCTGGCCGGCGGCTTCAGCCGCTGGAGAGATGCCGACGACCCGGGAGCCTCGCGGCAGTTCGCGAGGCTTCGTGCCGTACCTGGCCGGCGGCTTCAGCCGCTGGAGAGATGCCGACGACCCGGGAGCCTCGCGGCGGTTCGCGAGGCTTCGTGCCGTACCTGGCCGGCGGCTTCAGCCGCTGGAGAGATGCCGACGACCCGGGAGCCTCGCGGCGGTTCGCGAGGCTTCGTGCCGTACCGGGCGGGCGGCTTCAGCCGGTCGAGAGATGCCGACGACCCGGGAGCCTCGCGGCGGTTCGCGAGGCTTCGTGCCGTACCTGGCCGGCGGCTTCGGCCGCTGGTCTGGGTTTAGTTGCCGACGATCCCGGAGCCTCGCGCGGTTCGCGAGGCTTCCCGTGGTTGTTGCCGTGGCTTCCAGCCGCCCGGTCGTCACCACGGCTGGTTCGTCACCGTCCCGTCACACGATCGATCCACATCCTCCCGTTTCGCGACGTTGATCGTGAGACTATCTTCAACGCACCCCTGAACACGGTCCGTTTGCGCCTCCGGTGGCACACACCACTGCGGGCGTGGCGCCGTTCATCCCCCGAGATCATCCCCCTGGAGGTGCGCAGTGAGGTTCCGCCTGAAACCGGCCGGCGTCGCGCTCGGCCTGCTCGCCCTGGTCCTCGGCGCCTGCGACGTGCAGACGCCGGTCGCGCCGCGCACCGCGCCCGCCGCTCGCGGGGTGGTGATCCCCTCGCAGGGGACGGCGGCCACGCTCGACATCGGCAGCTGGAACGTGGAGT
>Ga0247773_1000644_pt1 | contig 13227 bp, 11 predicted proteins | sample UWRJL092311B6_FD_179934 | JGI IMG/M metagenome (GOLD analysis project Ga0247773, IMG submission 179934) | Plant litter microbial communities from Arlington Agricultural Research Station in Wisconsin, United States - UWRJ-L092-311B-6 | ecosystem: Environmental > Terrestrial > Plant litter >...
TACGCCCACCGCGGAGGAGGCGATTTCACATGATCAGCGTGCTGCTTGACTGGCTGCAGGTCCTGGTGACCAACGGCACCGGCAACAACGGCTTCATTGCCGACGAAATGGACTGAGCCGGCTGAGGCCAGGTCCAGGAGGCCGGCATCGACCTACGGGTCGGTGCCGGCCGCTGCCGTGTCTGACAGATTCATCGTTGATCCAGGCCCAGCGCCGGGCGGGGCCTGATGGTGTGGGAGGGCATGCGCGGCGACGGTGCGCCGGCGCCTATGGTCGAAGGTATGGAATTTCGATACCTCGGTAAGAGCGGACTCAAGATCTCGGCCATCACCTACGGCAACTGGCTGACGCACGGCTCGCAGGTCGAGAACGACGTCGCAACCCAGTGCGTCCGGGCGGCGCTGGACAACGGGATCACCACCTTCGACACCGCCGACGTCTACGCCAACACCAAGGCCGAGACCGTGCTGGGCGAGGCCCTCAAGGGCGAGCGCCGCCAGTCCCTGGAGATCTTCACCAAGGTGTACTGGCCGACCGGCCCCAAGGGACCGAACGACTCCGGCCTGTCCCGCAAGCACATCCTGGAATCCATCGACGGCTCGCTGAGCCGGTTGCAGACCGACTACGTCGACCTTTACCAGGCGCACCGCTACGACACCGAGACGCCGCTGGAAGAGACCATGCAGGCCTTCGCGGACGTGGTGCGGGCCGGCAAGGCGCTCTACATCGGCGTCAGTGAGTGGACCGCCGACCAGCTGCGGGCCGGCCACGCGCTGGCTCGCGAGCTCGGCATCGGCCTGATCTCCAGCCAGCCGCAGTACTCGATGCTGTGGCGGGTGATCGAGGAGGAGGTCGTGCCGGCCTCCCGTGAGCTCGGCGTCGGCCAGATCGTCTGGTCGCCGATCGCGCAGGGCGTGCTGAGCGGCAAGTACCTGCCCGGCCAGCAGCCGCCGGAGGGCTCCCGGGCCACCGACACCAAGGGTGGCGCGGACATGATCTCGCGCTTCATGGACGACGACGTGCTGACCCGGGTGCAGGCGCTCAAGCCGATCGCCGACGAGCTGGACCTGACGATGGCCCAGCTGGCGGTGGCCTGGGTGCTGCAGAACGACAACGTCTCGGCCGCGCTGGTCGGGGCCACGCGCCCGGAGCAGGTGGCCGAGAACGTCAAGGCGGCCGGCGTGACGCTGGACGACGACGTGCTCAAGCGGATCGACGACGCGCTGGGTGACGTGGTGGTGCGCGACCCGGCCAAGACCGCCGAGAACTCACCGGCCAAGCGGCCCTAGCCAGCCGTGGCACAGCGGGAGTCGGACAACCTCCGGCTCCCGCTCGTGCTGGCTGTTTCGTATCCGTTCTGCATGCCCTGGCACGCAAAACGGATACGAAAGGCCCGGAACCCAGCGAAACGCACCGCTCAGATCTGGTCGCCGAGCTGCACCCGGGGCAGCGGGCGCCGCCAGCTGCGCCGGAAGTAGGCCCGGCTGCCGGCGTAGAAGCCGAGCGAGACCGCCGACTCCTTGGTCTCCAGGCCGCGCTCCCGGGCCAGCTTGCGGATCCGGGTACCGGTGTAGATCCACTCGACCAGCAGCAGCGCGAACAGCGCCAGGGTCACGATCTGCAGCGGGCGGATCGCGTAGCCGACCAGCATCAGCGGGAACAGCAGCAGCAGGTAGTTCGAGGCCATCCGGTGCGAGTCGACGTAGTCGCGGGCCAGGCCGCGCACCGGGCCCTGGTCGCGGCGCGGCAGCACCCGCGGGTCGCCGGCCTTCATCGCCTCGCGGTACTCGTCCGAGCTGAGCTTCTTCTGACCGGCCACCTTGGCCTTGCTGCCCTGCTGCTTCTGCCAGGCGACGGCTTCCTTACGGGTCCGGGGCGCCGGCGGCGGCGGGGTCGAGTTGGTTCGCCGCTTGGGGGTCGGACGGCCCTTCGGGGCGCGCGCCGAGGCGGGGCCTGAAGCCACTGCCTCGGGCTCGGGCACCTCGGCCACGGTCTCGGCGGTTGCCTTGCGGCGTAACGGGTTCACGGTCGGGCTTCCTGTCGGGACGGGCCTGCTGCCACGGTGACAGCCGGCAGTTCGGGCAGCGCCAGCATCCGGTCCAGTGCCAGCCGGGCATTGCCGGCCACCGGCTCGGGAACGGTGATCTGGTTGAGCACCTCGCCGCGCACCAGCGCCTCCAGAGTGTGCACCAGGTGCGGCAGGTCGATCCGGTTCATGGTGGCGCAGTAGCAGACGGTGGACTCCAGGAACGTGATGGTCTTGTCCGGGTGCTTGTCGGCCAGCCGGCGGACCAGGTTCAGCTCGGTGCCGATCGCCCAGGCCGAGCCGGCCGGCGCGGCCTCGATGGTGCGGATGATGTATTCGGTGGAGCCCACCAGGTCGGCGGCGCTGACCACCTCGTAGGTGCACTCGGGGTGCACCAACACCTGCACGCCGGGCACCCGCTCGCGCACCGCGGCGACCTGCTGGGCGGTGAACCGGCCGTGCACCGAGCAGTGCCCGCGCCACAGGATCATCTTCGCCCGGCGCAGCTCCTCGACGGTCAGCCCGCCGTTCGGCTTGAGCGGGTTGTAGACCACGCAGTCGTCCAGGCTCAGGCCCAGCTCGCGCACCGCGGTGTTGCGGCCCAGGTGCTGGTCGGGCAGGAACAGCACCTTCTCGCCCTGTTCGAAGGCCCAGCGCAGCGCTCGCTGGGCGTTGGACGAGGTGCAGACCAGCCCACCGCGCTCGCCGGTGAAGGCCTTGATGGCGGCCGAGGAGTTCATGTAGGTGACCGGCACGGTCTGCCCGGCGATGCCGGCGTCGGTGAGGACGTCCCAGCAGTCCTCGACCTGGAAGTCGCGGGCCATGTCGGCCATCGAGCAGCCGGCGGCCAGGTCGGGCAGCAGCACCCGCTGGTTGGCGCCGGTCAGGATATCGGCCGACTCGGCCATGAAGTGCACCCCGCAGAAGACGATGTAGTCGGCTTCCGGGCGGGCCGCGGCGTCCCGGGCGAGCTTGAAGGAGTCGCCGGTGACGTCGGCGAACTGGATCACCTCGTCGCGCTGGTAGTGGTGTCCGAGGACGAAGAGCTTGTCGCCGAGGGCTGCCTTGGCCGCCCGGGCCCGCTCGACCAGATCGGGGTCCGAGGCCGCCGGCAGCTCGCCGGGGCAGTCCACCCCGCGCTCGGAATCGGGGTCGCTGCCCCGTCCGAGCAGCAGCAGGGCCCGTGCCGAGGAGCCCGCCGGGTCGGCGGGAACCGGCGCAACGTGTGTTGAACCGCCCGCCCCCGCTGCTGCGTATGCATCCTTGTACACATCATTGCTGGTCACAGCTGACAGTCTGCCTGCTCGGTGCCGATCCGTCGGCATGAGGAGCAGCACAGGCGGGCCGGCAGCTGCGCCGGCCGGGCTCGGGGGAGCGGCTGTTCTCCCGGCTCCGGCCGCCAACCCGAAGGCAGGACGAGATGCGCAGAGGCAAAGCTCGAACGCGGTTGGACGATGAACCGGCAGGCCGGGCCGATCCGGTCGTGACCGGCCCCGGGGCCAGCAGCCGGTGGCGGGCCAATGGCTGGCCGGTGGTGCCGTTGCGGCTGTTCCTGGCGGCCCTGTTCGCTTTCGCCGGATATGCCAAGTTCAGCTACCCGCGCTTCTTCGACCCGGACTCGCCCAACGGCTTCAAGTCCGCGGTGGACGCGGCCCGTGACAACACCCCGATCGGCGGCCTGATGGGCCCGCTGGCCGACCACGCGTCGTTCTTCGGGCACCTGACCGCCATCGCTGAGATCGCGATCGGGCTGGGGCTGCTGGTGGGCCTGCTGACCCGGCTGGCGGCCCTGGGCGGCATGGTGCTGACCACCATGATCGTGCTGAGCATCAACTGGGGCGGGGTCAAGGAGTACACCGGCTCCAGCGGCTGGTTCACCTCGGCCGAGATCGCCATCGCGGCGGCGCTGTCGGTGTTCCTGCTCGGCGGGGCCGGGCCGCTCGCGCTGGACAACCTGTTCGTCAGGGCCCGCGAGCGCCAGCGCGCCCGAGACGACGCCGAGCCGGGCTTCCGCGACTCGGAGTTCGAGGATTCCCGTCGCCGGCTGCAGGGCGATCCGGCAGCTGCCGGCGGCGCGGCGGCGGCCACCACACAGCTGCCGACGGCCGGCTACCGCGACGACGCCCGCCGGGACGGGGTCGACCGCGACGACACCCGCCCGGACGAGACCAGCCGCAACGACACCCGCCGGGACGGGGTCGACCGCGACGACACCCGCCGGAACGAAGCAGGCCGCGACGACACCCGCCGGGACGAGTTCCGCCGGGACGACCGCGACGAACTCCGGCGGGAAGAGGCCCGCAGCGCCCCCGGCACCGCGAGCGCGGCCGCCGAGCCGAACACCGCCGACCCGCGCCCGGCTGAGCCGAACACCGCCGGCCAGCCGAACACGGCTGGGTACCGCACCATCGGGCAGGACGAGGAGTACCGCGACGATCCCGAGCCCGAGCCGAACTCGCTGTGGACCCAGGGCCGGCGTACTCCGGACCAGCCGCCGACCGAGCCCCGCCGCGACGCATGACGCCCGCCCGCGCTCGCCACGCCGGGACAGAGCATCGGGTGTCGTGACCGGAAGGTGTACAGCGCCGTAGTATCGGTACACGTATCATGGAATAGCTGCCTGGCATGGTGCGGTTTGCCTGGGCAGGATGTGCTGAGACCATACTGCTGAGCCGCGTGCTCACAGCGACTGTTTGGGGACCAGATGACTGCCACCGAAATTTCGATCACTCCCGCGGAGTCGGTCGTTACCGCTCCCGTCATGCTGTCCGAGGCCGCGGCGCTCAAGGTTCGCGAGCTGCTGGACGCCGAGGGTCGCACCGACCTGCGACTGCGGATCGCCGTGCAGCCCGGCGGCTGCGCCGGCATGCAGTACCAGCTGTTCTTCGACGAGCGCTCGCTGGACGGCGACGTCGCGATCGACCAGCCGATCGACGGTGTCGGCACGGTTCCGTTGGTGGTCGACCGCGCCAGCGTGCCGCTGGTGACCGGCGCCACCATCAGCTACACCGACACCATCGAGAAGCAGGGTTTCGAGATCGACAACCCGAACGCCGGCGGCGGTTGCGCCTGCGGTAACTCCTTCTGCGGCTAGTCTCCCTCTCCCACAACTCCGGACGGGCGTCCTTCGCACTCGCTGCACACCAGCTGGTGCTCGGGACGCCCGTTCTTCGCTGACAGGTGGCTGATTCCGTGCCCGTTCTCCTCTCCGGTTCCATCGCGACCGATCACCTGATGCACTTCCCGGGTCGGTTCGCCGAGCAGTTGCTGGCCGACCAGCTGCACCAGGTGTCGCTGAGCTTCCTGGTCGACGACCTGGTGGTCCGTCGCGGCGGGGTCGCGGCCAACATCGCCTACGGCATGGGTCAGCTCGGCGAGCGACCGGTGCTGGTCGGCGCGGTCGGCCAGGACTTCGCCGAGTACCGGGCCTGGCTGGAGCGCAACGGGGTCGACTGCGACTCGGTGTACGTCTCCGAGGCGCACCACACCGCCCGCTTCGTCTGCACCACCGACGAGGACATGTGCCAGATCGCCTCGTTCTACGCCGGCGCGATGAGCGAGGCCCGCAACATCGAGCTGCGGCCGGCGGTGGAGCGCACCGGCGCCGAGCTGATGGTGATCAGTGCCGACGACCCGGCGGCGATGGTGCGGCATTCGGTGGAGGCCCGCGAGCACGGTTACCGGTTCGCCGCCGATCCGTCCCAGCAGATCGCCCGGATGAGTGGTGAGGAGCTGCGCAGCCTGGTCGAGGGTGCGGAGTTGCTGTTCACCAATGACTACGAGAAGAGCCTGCTGGAGTCCAAGACCGGCTGGAGCGATGCCGACGTGTTGGCGCAGGTGCAGGTGCAGGTGACCACGCACGGCAAGAACGGTGTCGACATCCAGGGCAAGGGTGTGGACAAGGTGCGGGTGCCGGTGGCCAAGGAGCGGGCCAAGGTCGATCCGACCGGTGTCGGGGACGGTTTCCGGGCCGGTTTCCTGGCCGGGCGTACCTGGGGCCTGTCCTGGGAGCGGTCGGCCCAGGTGGGCAGCCTGCTGGCGACCCTGGTGCTGGAGACGGTCGGCACCCAGGAGTACGTGGTCAAGGCGCACGAGTTCGCCGACCGGCTGGCCGAGTCCTACGGCGACGAGGCGGCCGCCGACGTGCTGCCGCTACTCACCCGCTGATCCGGAGTTGCCGAGGCCTCGACAGGGGGCGGGCCGATGACGAGCGCCGACGAGATTCGCGACGCCCAACGAGCGCGGTGGGCCGGGCTGTCCAGCAGCTGGGACAAGTGGGGCGCGATCATCCTGGATCAGCTGCGTCCGGTCGGCGTGGCGATCATCGACAGTCTCGACATTGCTGACGACCAACGACATCTCGACATCGCCTCGGGTACCGGTGAGCCGGGGCTGAGCATCGCGCGGCTGGCGCCTCGGGGGAGCGTGGTGCTGACCGACCTCGCGGCGCAGATGCTGGAGGTCGCCGCGCGGCGCGCTGCCGAGCAGGGGCTCGACAATGTCATCACGAGGGTGTGCAGTGCCGACGACCTGCCGTTCGAGGACGCCTCCTTCGACAGCGTCTCGGTGCGTTTCGGGTACATGTTCTTCCCCGACCTGGCCCGGGCGAGCGCCGAGTTCGTCCGGGTGCTCAGGCCGGGCGGCCGGATCTGCTCGTCGGTCTGGGTCAGGCCCGAGGAGAACCCGTGGACGGCGATCGCCACCCAGGCCATCGCGACCGAGACGGTGGTGCCGCCTCCTGACCCGGTCGGGCCGAACATGTTCCGGTGCGCCGCTCCGGGTTTTGTCAGCGACCTCTATGCAGCCGCCGGCCTGCGCGACATCGCCGAGTGGGACGTCGATCTCGAGCTGGTGACCCGCTCACCTGAGCAGTACTGGGACATGACCAGCGAGCATGTCTCGCTGGTGGTCACGGCGTTGCAACAGGTCGACGAGCCGGCCCGGCAGCGGATCAGGGCGCGGGTACTGGCCAAGGCGAGCGAGTTCGAGAAGGACGGCGCGGTACGGATCCCCGGTGTGGCGCGATGCGTGGTGGGGACAAAACCGGACTAACGGCATCAGCCCATTCGACGTACGGGGCGGCCGATCCTAACTACCCGTTCACAGGACGGCTTCTAAGGTCGTTCATAGGAAGTGGCTCGCCTACCCGCACGTCGAGGGAGCTTCCCGTGAACGGCCCGTCGAAACGTACCGAGATGTGTGCCTTGTGAGCGCGCCGGTACCGGGCCACCCGTGCCGAGGACGCCGCGCGCCGGAAATGGCGGGCCCGATGCCGTCATCCCGACGATCACGCGTATCGGCGCGGCATTCGCATCGGCGCCCAGCTGTTCGGTCGGCCAGAGGAGGTCCTCGATGACAGGCATGCGGATGCGCAGGCGCCGGACCACGCGGAGAGGGCTCGCGGCGCTCGCCGTACCCGGCCTGGTCGCCGGCCTGCTGGTGGGCGGTTTCGTCTCCAGTGACGCGGCCAGCGCGCCGGCCCAGTGGCGGATCGAGTCGCGGGTGAACGCCCTGGTCGCGAAGATGACCCTGCAGGAGAAGCTGGAGCAGATCCAGTTGCTTCCCGACTTCATGGTCACCGACCAGGAGGTGCGCAACGGCCTGGGCTCGGTGCTGAGCGTGACGGATCCGGTGACGATCAACCGGCTGCAACACCTCGCCGTCGAGCAGTCGCGGCTGCACATCCCGCTGCTGTTCGCCTTCGACACGATCCACGGCTTCCGGACGATCTTCCCGGTGCCACTGGCAACGGCCAGCAGCTTCGACCCGCAGGCGGCGATGGACGATGCCACCATCGGCGCCCGGGAATCGGCTGCCGTCGGGCTCAAGCAGGCGTACGGCCCGATGGTGGACGTCTCGCACGACCCCCGGTGGGGCCGGATCGTCGAGGGGTCCGGCGAGGACCCGTACCTCGGTTCGGTGATGGCGGCAGCCCGGGTCAAGGGTTATCAGGGCAATGACTACAGCCGGCCCGACAAGGAGATCGCCAGCCCGAAGCACCTGGTTGCCTACGGCCAGCCGGAGGGCGGTCGCGACTACAACACGACCGACCTGTCCACCCAGCGGCTGTGGAACATGTACCTGCCGCCGTTCAAGGCGGCGCTCGACGCGGGTGCGGCCACCTTCATGTGCTCGTTCAACTCGATCAACGGCGTGCCCGGCTGCGGTGACCACGAGACGATGACCGACCTGCTCAAGAAGCGGTGGGACTTCGACGGCTTCATCGAGGGCGACTGGTCGGCGGTCAGTGAGATGCGGGCCTGCCCGCCGGTGAAGCCCGCGTCCGGTGACTGCGGGCACGGCTTCGCGGCGGACGGCCCGGACGCGGCGGCCAAGTCGCTGAACGCCGGCCTGGACTCGGAGATGACCAGCACGCTGATCCGCGACTACGGTGCCCAGTTGGTGGCCTCGCACCGGATCTCGATGACCCGGATCAACGACGCGGTGCGGCGCATCCTGCGGGTGAAGTTCCGCGCCGGGCTGTTCGAGCACCTCTACGTGGACGTGTCGAAGGCCGGCCCGGCGCAGCTGCGTCCGGACGCGGTGGCGCTGGCGCGCAAGGACGCGGCCCGCTCGATGGTGCTGTTGAAGAACGACAACTCCGCACTTCCGCTGGACCCTTCCAAGAACACCGCGGTGATCGGTCCGCTCGGCGATGACCAGCACGACATGCTCGGCGGGTGGTGGGGCACCGGTCGCGACGAGGACGCGGTGTCGCTGCTCACCGGGATCAAGGCGCAGAGCACCGGGACGACGACGTTCACCAAGGCCTGCGACCTGCCCAACACCGAGCCGCCGGACTACAAACCCGCCGATGACTGCCCGGCCGGCCCCGGGTTCGACCAGGCGGTGGCCGCTGCCAAGGCGGCCGACCAGATCGTGCTCGCGCTCGGCGAGACCAGGGAGATGACTGCCGAGGCTGCCTCGCGCAGCAACATCGACCTGCCGGGCGCCCAGCAGCAGCTGATCAACCGGATCGCAGCGCTCGGCAAGCCGTTCACGGTGGTGCTGTTCAACGGCCGGCCGCTGACGCTGAGCAAGGTGGCGGCGAAGGCTACGGCGATCCTGGAGGCGTGGTTCCCGGGCGTCCAGGCCGGCAACGCGGTGGCGGATGTGCTGTTCGGAAAGGTCAATCCCGGCGGCAAGCTGCCGGTGTCCTTCCCGGTCAGCGTCGGGCAGATCCCGATCTACTACAACCACGAGCCGACCGGCCGGCCGTGTGACCCGACGTCGAAGTACAACTCGCGCTACCGCGACCTCAACACCTGCGAGCCGTTGTACTCGTTCGGGTACGGCCTGAGCTACACCACGTTCGCCTTCTCCAACCTGCGGCTCAGCTCCGCGACGATGTCGCCGAAGGGCAAGATCAAGGCCACGGTGAACGTCACCAACACCGGCAGCCGCACCGGTGACGAGGTGGTGCAGCTCTACATCCACGACCCGGTGGCCAGCCTCTCGCAACCGGTGCGCCGGCTGCGCGCCTTCGACCGGATCACCCTGGCGCCCGGCCAGAGCAGGACCGTGTCGTTCACCCTCGACCGCAAGGACGTCGGTTTCTACGACAACGCGGCACGGTTCATCGTCGAACCCGGTCAGATCGAGGTCTACGTCGGCGACAGCTCCAAGGCGAGCATGACCAAGTCGTTCAGGGTCACCGGATAGCGGGCGAGGGCACCCGATGACGAGAACCGCCTGGCGCTGGCTGGTGCTGCCTGCTGTGATCGCCCTGCTGCAGTTGCCCGCCGAGCCTGGTTCGGCTGCGTTTCATTCGGCTGGGACTGGTTCTGTCGCGCGTGGCGCGGCTGGCTCGGTAGCGCGTTACCACGGGCTGAGCCCCGCGCAGCGGGCCGGGCTGCTGGCGATCGCCCGGGACACCTGGAAGTTCTACGGCGTCGACGTCGATCCGGGGACGCACCTGCCCCTAGACAACGTCGGTTTCGCGGGTGGTTCGGCGACGCCGACCGGCTACGGCAGGTACACCTCGGCCGCCAACATCGGCGTGTATTTGTGGGCGGTGGTGGCGGCCAGGGACCTCGGCCTGATCACCGGTGCGCAGGCCGCTGAACGCGCCGGTGCCACGCTGACCACGGTGGCGACGTTGCGGCGCCATCAGGGAATGCTGTTCCAGTGGTACGACACCTCGACCGGGCAGGTGATCCGCAACCCGGGCGACATCGACTGTGCCGCTGAGCCGACGCCGACGTTCGACAACTGCTACTTCCTGTCCAACGTCGACAACGGCTGGTACGCCTCGGGCCTGATCGAGGTCCGGCAGGCGCTGCCGGCGGTGCGTGCGCAGGCGAGCGCGCTGCTGGGGGAGATGAACTTCGGGCTGTTCTACGACGACCGCGCCGAGACGCACTGCAACGTCAACCCGGCGATCGCCGGCAACCAGCCGACCGGGCAGATGTACGGCGGGTACTACGCGGGCCTGCCGCCGGATCAGGGTGATAACTGGACGCACTACTACCACAACGGCGCGCTGTACAGCGATCCGCGGATCTCGGCCTACATCGGGATGGGGCTGCACCAGATGCCCGGCAACGTGTGGTGGCGCAGCTGGCGGGAGTTGCCGCCGCCGGCGCCGTTCCCGGACTGCCAGGCCACCGACCCCGACTTCTCCTGGCAGGGGCAGTGGCCGATGCCAGGTAGGTGGGTGACCCACACCGACCCGCAGTCCGGGCAGCGGTTCCCGGTGTGGGAGGGGCATTACGTGTACCCGGGCTCGGACCTGAGCTTCATCCCGACCTTCGGCGGCGGCATGTTCGAGGGTCTGATGGCCAATGAAGTGGTGCCGGAAACGTCCTGGGGCAAGCACAGCTTCGGCCTGGCCGACGAGCGCACCGCGCGGGTGCAGATCAAGTACGCCACGCAGGAGCTGGGCTATCCGGTCTGGGGCATGTCGCCGTCCAGTACGGCCGATGACAGCGGCGGCTACGGCATCTACGGCGTCGAGGGTTTGAAGTTCCCGTACTACGGGGCTGGGGCGGACGCTGATCACCCGAACCAGGGGTTGTCACAGTGCCACGGCTGCGCCACCGAGGACGTGGTCACGCCGCACGCGTCGTTCCTAGCGCTGGACGTGGCACCGCGACAGGCCTACGCGAACATCGCCGCGCTGCGATCGCACTATCCCGGCGTGTACGGGGTGAACGGGTTCTTCGACGCGGTCAACCCGGTGACGGGTTCGGTCGGCCATCGGATCCTGGTGCTGGACCAGTCCATGATCATGGCCGCCCTGGCCAACGCCCTGGCAGACCGGTCCATGCAGCGTCACTTCGCCGCCGATCCGGTGTCCTGGGCGGCACGGACTTACCTCGGCCTGGAGAAGATGATCGTCGACTGATTTTTGTGGGAGGTCTGAATCCATTACATAATTCTTTCGATATCGCTAGGATTATGAAATGGCCAGGATGTCGGTACCGCAGGCAGCTGCGGAGCTTGGGGTGTCCGTCGCTCGGGTACGCCAGCGGATCGACGAGGGCTCGCTGGTGGCGGAGAAACTGGGCGGTCGCTGGCTCGTCGACCTTGCCTCGTCCGGATCTGCTGATCGACCGCAGCGAGGCAGGCCGGTTCGCCCGGAGTCTGTCTGGTACTCGCTGCTGGCGTTGGGGCTTGCCGCACAAGGTGACCTGCCCCGCTTCGAAGGGTCCAAGCTCGACCTGCTGTCGCCGGACCTGGCCGGTGAGGCGAACAAGGTCAGTCCGGCATCCCGCCACCGTGCCGTCGCCCGGCTGTCGGCGGCGATCGCCCGCGAGGATCACGGCGACATCCTCGCGTGGCTCCGAAACCGGGGCGAGCGGCGTGTCTACCAAGCCGCGATGGCTGACCTGCAGCCGCTGCTGGAGGATGATCGCCTGCTGCCCTCCGGACTCAGTCATCCTGACTCGGGTATGAGCGATCCGCGCGTTGCCGAAGGGTACGTCGCCCTCGCTGACATCGCTGCGCTCGCGGCGGATCATTGGCTCGAACGACCATCGGTCGATGCAAGGCCGAACGTGTTCGTGCACATGGTGCCAGCGCTCCCTGCGCGAATCGGAGCGCTGTTGCTCGCGGCGGACCTGGCCGAACACGACGGGCCGAGGGAGCGCCGGCGAGCTCACGAACTGCTCGACCTGGTGATCGGAGCGGGGGAGTTACAACGATGATCCTGATGCCCGCAATGGGTGCTGCGCAGCAGGCCGCCTGGCACAGCCTGCTGGATCTCTATGAACTGCAGCCCGACGGCTGGACGCTGATCGGCGGGCAGCTCGTTCACCTGCTCTGCGCGGAACGAGGGTACTCGCCGCAGCGCCCTACGAACGACGCGGACACCGTCGTCAATGCTCGAGTGCCCGACATTCTCGGCGCGGTCACGTCAGCACTGCTGAACCTCGACTTCAAGCCAGAACCGAGCAGCGATGGCGTCCAGCACCGTTGGAAACGCGGCGCCGCCGTCATCGACGTGCTGATCCCAGAGGGGACTGGCAGGCGAACGGAGGCGCGCACCAGCGCCAGCGGATTCCCGACGGTTGCGGCTCCGGGCGGCACCCAGGCGTTGGAACGGTCCGAACTGGTTGCAGTTGCTGTCGGCGGACGCACCGGCCAGGTACCGAGGCCGGTGCTCCTCAGCGCAATGATCGTGAAGGCAGCGGCACGAACGGAGACGACGGGGACGGGGCTCGACCGGCACTGCCACGACTTCGCAGCGCTTGCCTCGATCCTCGCCGCATCCGACATCACGCGGATCCAGTTGACCAGGAAGGACCGCCAACGACTCGCCAGAATGATCGACGCGACGAAAGCTACCCCGCTTGCGTTGCAGGAAAACCCGGAGGCCGCCCGCCGGCTGGAGCGACTTGAGCAAGCCGTGAGTGATGCGGCTCAGGCACGCTGACGAAACAGCGAACCTTATGCGTACTGAGACGCTAGTTGCGGCGTAACGAGGTGAAGGCGTGGCTGACCTGGTCGAACACCGCGCGGCTCAGCGCCGCGCCCTCGCGCCGGACGGCGTCCGGGCGTAGCCGGATCACCCGGTCCAGCCGGACCTCGCTCGGACGGCCCTGGCCGTCCCACTTGCCGCTGCCGACGTCCAGCCAGTGCCGGCCGTGCCGGGCCTCGTCGGCGGCGTCCCGGTCGTGGTCCTTCGACGTCAGCATCAGGCCCAGCAAATATTCGCCGTCCAACCCGATGATCAGCACCGGGCGGTCCTTGCCGCGCCC
>Ga0247773_1000645_pt1 | contig 13219 bp, 7 predicted proteins | sample UWRJL092311B6_FD_179934 | JGI IMG/M metagenome (GOLD analysis project Ga0247773, IMG submission 179934) | Plant litter microbial communities from Arlington Agricultural Research Station in Wisconsin, United States - UWRJ-L092-311B-6 | ecosystem: Environmental > Terrestrial > Plant litter >...
GACCGCCGCCCGTGCTGGAACCGGGCGGGGGGTTGACCGCGAGCGACGGCGGCGGCTTGAGACCACCGGTGCCGCCGGGTCCACCGCCCGTGCTGGAACCGGGGGGCGGGGGCACGCTGACGGACGGCGGGGGCTTGATGCCGCCGTTGGCGCCACCGGGACCGCCGCCGGGGGGCGGGGGCACGGTGAGAGGAGGAGGGGCTCCGATGCCGCCGGGACCGCCACCGGTGCCGCCGGGGCCACCACCCGGACCGCCGCCGATGTCGAGGGGCGGCGGGAGGGGCGGCGGCTTCACCGCGAGGTTCTGGGTGCCGTTGGGACCGCCCGCGGGACCACCACCGGGACCGCCACCAGGGCCGCCGCCCACGTTGAGCGGCGGCGGAGCGCCGGGACCGCCGCCAGGGCCGCCACCGGGACCGCCACCGACGTTGAGGGGCGGCGGGGCGCCGGGGCCGCCACCGGGACCCTGGCCCCCGCCACCGGGCGGCGGGGGGAGCTGGGGAGGCGGAGGCGGCGGAGCGCCACCACCGGGCGGCGGGGCACCGCCACCGGGGGGCGGTGGGCCACCGCCGGGAGGCGGTGGGAGGTCGCCGGGGCCGGGCGGTTTCGGCTTGGTCTGGAAGTCCGCGGCGTTCGGCACCGTCACGCTGTCGGTGTTCATCGTGTACTGCGCGGCGAGGATCCGGACGACCTTCTTCATGTCCTCGCCCATTTGCGCGACGAGTTCGGGGTAGTCGGAGATCCGCGCCAGGCCGCCGCTCATCGTGACGCCCACCGAGCGCACGTAGTCGGCGTAGTACCCGTCGATGTAGTTGATCGTCTTCTGGGCCCACTCCAGGTAGTTGCCGCTCTCCCAGATCTGGGCGGGCACGTTGTTGGTGCCCGCGACCTCGCCGCCGTTGATCTGGTCGGCCTTGGCCTGGAGCTTCGCCGCGAAGAAGGTGTTCATGCCGTGGAAGGCGTCGGCGGCCGGGCTCTTCCACGCGCCGTTCTCACCGGTCAGCGCCTCGGTCTGCAACCGGATGTTGTCGCTCAGGTACTCCAGGGCCGCGCGGGCGCGGTTGAAGACGTTGGACGCCTTGCGGATCGAGTTGGGGTCCGCGCCGGGGACGCTCGCCGGGACGTCGCCCGTCGCCGAGTAGCCGACGACGGCGGCCTTGACCTGCTTCCAGTCCCAGCTCTCGAAGTCCCGGTTGTCGGTCAGGTTCGCCGTGGGGTCCGGGTACACCCCCCCGGTCGGACCGGGCTTGAACCCGTCTTTGTCATACACGCCGGGAGCCATCGCGCACCCACACCTTTGCTCAAGACAGGCCGCCAGGCGAGCGTCGACGCCTGGCAGGCACCGGAACCGCGCACCGCCGATACAGCTTTGTCGGGTCCAACCTGGCCGGCTGGACCCGACAGGGGTCGAACTTAGAGCGAGCCGATCAGCTGGCTCCACCCAGGGGGAGTGCGTCCACCTTCGTCTTCACGGTGGACACCATGTGCCCGAACTCCTCGGCGTCCAACCCGGTGAGCTCGTCGGCGGTCTTGTACTTCTGGGCGATCTCGCGGCACCGCAGCGCGATCGACTTGATGATCGACTCGGCCTCGGTGAAGACCGTGCGGGTCGAGGCCAGCAGCGTCGCGGTGTTCGCCGAGTTGGCGCCGCCGAACACCTTGGACTTGAAGTTGTTCGCCGCGCCGAAGTAGCCCGCGCCGAAGCCGCTGGCCGACAGGTCGTCCAGCTCGGTGATCGTGGCCGTGATCGTCGGCAGCAGGGCCTCGATGTTCGTCGCGTAGGTCTTGATGGCGTCGACGCTGATGACGTGCACGCCCTTGCCGGGCGTCTCGGCGCCACCGGGGATGGCGGGCGGCGCGGGCAGGGGCGGATCGGTGGTGCCCTTGGTGCTGTCCCACGGGTTGCTGTTCGCGCCACTGGTGTCCGGCCGCCAGTTGGGGTCCGGCTTGGCGACGGTGGGAGTGCCGAAGTTCGTCGTGTCGCCGTTGTCGTACTTGATGGTGTAGGTGCCGTCCGCGTGCTTCGTGGCACTTACGAAGTCGCCGTAGGCGTGGCCGGTGGGTGACCACCCGTCCGGGGGTTCGTACTGGACAACGTCGCCGTCCGCCATGGGTCCTGCCTCCTGTACCGCTCAGCCAGGGCGGGTGTCGCCGTGGCGGCTCGCATCCGAGTGGTGTCGCTGGGGGTCCTGCTGCGAACGCCACCGCGGCAGCGGAAGTCGTGGCCGGGTGTCACTGGGACTCCCCGGCCACGACCTCCCCGCCGCGGCGCGTGCTCTGACGGCGGAGCCGTCGGTGGGCGAACTGCCTAGGACCAGCTGTCGGTGACGGCGTCCTCGGTCTTGTTCATCCGCAGCGTGATGTTCTCCAGCGTCGACGACGCGATCTGGAGCGACTGCGGCATCGTGTCGGCCGCGTTGTCCCAGCGCTGCTTCGAGAGCTCGTACTGCTGCTTCGACGTGGGCGTCTGCCAGTGGGTCAGCGACTGCCGCATGTCCGTGTCGAGCGCGAGGAGCTCGGCCTTGATCTTGCTGTGGGCGTCCATCATCTCGCTGGACACGCCGGCGTTGATGCCACCGCTGTAAGTGTATGTGGGCTGGCTCATGGTGCGGTTCCCTTCCTGGGTGCGAAGCTGCTTCTACCGGTGTCCGCGGTCAGAGACCGGACAGCCCGCCGCTCGTCACGGTGGAGATCTGACGATCCATGTCGTCGGACAGGTCCGAGGTGTCGCGGTCGCCCTGGCCGACCAGCTCGGCGCCCTGGTCCATGACGGTCTTCATGCGGTTGAGCTCGTTGACGATGGTCTCGACGTTGCCGAACCAGTTCGTCATCGCGCGGCGGTAGCCCGTCGCGGCGGAGCCGGTGAAGGTGCCGAAAAGGCGGGTGATCGCGTCCTCGACGTCCTGGCGCTCGGCCTGGACCTTTTGCGAGGCCTCCTGCATCCGCTGCCCCGCAGCGATCATGCCCTCTTTTGTTACCGAGTTCTCAGCACTAGTCATTGCAACTCCTCACTAAAATCTCACGAAGTCGTCGATCAATGCCCGGTAACCCGGATTACACCCACCGAAACATCGTTCTCGTGTCAACTAAACGTACAGACCGGCGAAGCCGTTCAATGCGGATGGGCCCGCCGCGACTCTGCCGTAAAGCAAGGAGCTGCCACCCCTTGAGCGGACGCTAACCAGCGAGATGCAGCTCACGCAACAAAGACTGCCCGAACGTGTTACCCGCACCTGCCCTTCCGCACATCGGCCGAGGGCCGGACCCCCTACACCACCCCTACACGCGACCTAACAGGCAGTTCTCCGGCGGTCGGCTCGTCGATGATCCCCAGCCGCTGGGCTGCCACACCCGCCTGGAAGCGGGTGTCGACACCCAGGATCCGGTAGATCTCGGAAATCCGCCTGGCGAGGGTGCGGGGGGCGAGGCAAAGGCGCCGGGCGATCGAACGATCGGGCAGCCCACCCGCCAACAAGCGCATCAGTTGGAGCTGCTGATCGTTGAGCATCGCCGAGACGGGGTGGAACTTGTGGTCACCGGCAGCGCGGAGAGAATTCATCCTGGCCACCCGAGATTCATCCGAAATTGTCATGGTCTTCTCCATACCCACGAGAGCAGATCCCAGGACCGAAACCTTCGGGCCCGCTTCCCTGCGGAGGGGGAACCGACAAAGGCAGCCCAAGCGTGTCAACAGTTTAAGAAGCGGGTGTGGAGAAACAGTGACCAAGTAGTGACGACGGGGCGCGACCGTCGCAGGGGTCGGGGCGAGACTGTCACACGGGACCGCCGCACACCACCCCACGTGCAACAACTCGCCACCGGACGCCCTGGTCAGCGCCACTGTGGACCACAGGGCCCGCAGCGCTGGACCACTGGACACCCCGCTCCAGGGGCTCGTCACAACGCGCGGCCGGAGTCCGCTGTGGCCGAACGGGGGCTCAGCCGTGGTGCTTGACCGAGCGCAGCACGTGCAGCGCCCACGCGTGGTCGTCCGGGTCGCCGTGGAAGATCCCGAGGCTCAACGCCGTGCCGCGCCGCACCACGTGGGCGTAGAAGTCGTGCTGCGGTCGACCGTCCACCACGGTCTCCAGCCAGAACGCGTGGGTGATGTCGTCGGCGGTCGGCGTGATCAGCGTCTGGCCCGCAGGCACCTCGGGGGCGCCGTCGAGCAGCTCGTGCAGGAACTCGCCGGGCGGCCGCTGCTGGTCGTCGGTCAGCACGTCGACGAACACGCTGCGGCCGGGCGCGACGAACCGCCACGTCCGGTTGTCCAGCCCCGCCGCGAGCCCCGCGCTCCGCTCCAGGCTCCAGTTCCGGGCGATCCGGGCGCGCAGCGCCACCGGCAGCGGGTCGCTGAACCAGCTGAGGACGACGTCGCGGTCCCAGGTCTCGGTCAGCATCCGCCGCAGCAGCTCGTGGTCGGAGTTCTGCACGGTCGGCGGCTCGTCGGGGGCGCCGACGGTGGCCATGACCTCGGCGCCGCGCAGCTCCTTCTCCCACGGCTTGAGGTCGTTGCCGAGCTTCCCGTAGAGGACCAGGTCGGCCCAGCCCTCGCCGCGCCACTCGGCGGCGGCGCGGCGCAGGTCGTCGTCGCTGATCTCCATCCAGGTGAGGTAGACCAGCGTCGTGCCGCCGGTCAGCCGCACGGGCAGCAGGCACCGGGCGAACGCCTGCCCGTTCTCCAGGCGCAGGAACGCCGCGTTGGGGTCGGTGTCCGGCGACCGCGTCGCGCCGTCGGGCAGCGGCACGACGTAGTCGACGCGACTGGGGTTGCTGATGGCGGCGCCGCAACAGGAGCACTGCTCGACCGGTGGTGTCGTCACGGCGTGAGGGTATTCCGGCGGCGCGCGTCCGGTCCGCGGACGGGACCGACGACACCCGATCACGCCCGATAAGTCCGACTAGTCCGTTTGTCCCGCGTGGCGCGCCCGCGGCTAGCAGAGCACCCTTGATCAGGACAAGACCCGAATGGCGGTGCGGGTGACACCGGGCGTTATCCGGACGTGCGTAGGATCCGCCGGTGGAAGCGACGGCCTCGGGTGAACCTCCTTCGCCCCTCGGTCGTTGACGGTGGTGTGGGTTTCCCGACGAGCCGCGAGGAGGGTGCAGGTGACGTCACGAGGCCCGGCCCGCCGTTCCCCCCGCCACCCGACGACGCCGCGACGAGCACACCGACGCCTAGAGGGAATCGAGTGAGGGTGCAGGAAGCAGCGAGCGACAGGCGTCTGCGCGTCGAACTGCTGGGCCCGGTGCGCGCGGTCCTCGGCGACGCGGACATCCCGCTCGGCCCGAGCAGGCAGCGCGCGGTCTTCGCCCTGCTGGCGTCCAGGGCCAACCAGACGGTCACCCGCGAGGAGTTCATCACCGCGGTGTGGGGCGAGTCCCCGCCGGTCAGCGCGGCGGGCAGCGTCTACACCTACATCTCGGCGCTGCGCCGCACCCTCGGGGACGCGGGCGTCGCCGAGGGCCGGGACGTGCTGCTCTCGACCAAGCTCGGCTACGCGCTGCGGCTGGACCCGGCCGAGGTCGACGCCGTGGCGTTCGAGCGCCGGGTCGCGCACGCCGAGGAGCTGGCGAGCGCGGGCGAGCACCGCGACGCGGCCGACGAGCTGGAGCGGGCGCTCGCGCTGTTCCACGGCGAGCCGTACGCGGGCGTGCCGGGACCGTACGCGGAGCACGAGCGCGACCGGCTGACCGAGCGCAGGCTCTCCGCCGTGGAAGCGCTTGCCACGCTCCGGCTGGTGCTGGGCGCGCACGTCGAGCTGGCCGCCGAGCTGGGCGCGCTGGTGCAGAGCCACCCGCTGCGCGAGTCGCTGTACGCGCTGCTGATGACCGCGCTGAGCCGCGGCGGACGCCAGGCCGAGGCGCTCAAGGTGTTCCGCGAGGCGCGGGACACGCTGCTGAGCGAACTCGGCGCCATGCCCGGACCGGCGCTGCGCCAGGCGCACGCCGAGGTGCTCCGCGGCGCGGAGACCCTCGTCGAGGTCGAGGAGCCCGAGGACGACGAGGAGCCGGTCGAGACCGGCGTGCTGCGCAAGGCCAACAGCACCGTCTTCGTCGGCCGCGAGGCCGAGACCGAGCGCCTGCGGACCAGGCTGACCGACCTGGCGCTGGGCGTCGGCGGCACGGTGTGGATCGAGGGCGAGCCCGGCATCGGCAAGTCCGAGCTGCTGGCCGTCGCGCTCGCCGACGCCGAACGCCTGGGGCTCCAGGTCGGCTGGGCCGTCGCCGACCAGCTCGCGGGCCGGTTCCCCCTCCAGGTGCTGCTGGAGTGCCTCGGCGTCGACCAGTCCTCGCCGGACCCGGACCGCGCCGAGCTGGCGCGCAGGCTGCGCACCGGCGAGCCGAGCACGCGCAACACCGACGACAACGACCCGATCCAGAGCGCGGTGGACCGCCTCCTCGCGCTGGTCGACCGGATGTGCCACAAGGCCCCGACCGTGCTGGTGCTCGACGACCTCCAGTGGGCCGACGAGTCCACGGTGTCGCTGTGGCGCCGCTTGGCCGCGGCGACCCGCCAGCTGCCGCTGCTGCTGGTCACCTGCTCGCGCTCGCGGCACGGCCGCACCGAGCTGGACCAGCTGCGGTCGCGCGTCCGCGCCAACGACGGCGACGTGCTGGTCCTCGAACCGCTGACCTACGCGGACGTGGACTCGATGACCGCCGACCTCGTCGGCGGCAGGCCGGGCCACCTGCTGCGCAGGCTGACCGCGCGCGCCTCGGGCAACCCGCTGTACCTGCGGGAGATGGTGGGCGCGCTGGTCCGCGACCGGGCCGTCGACCTGATCGACGGCGTGGCGCACGTGGACGAGGCGCAGGCCGACGACGCGCCGCGCACGCTGTTCGCGGCCGTGCAGCGGACCTCGCAGGCGCTGCCCGAACGCACGCGGGAGGTGCTGCGCTGGGCGGCCGTGCTCGGCGCGGAGGCCACGATCGCGCAGATCGCCGTGCTGTCCGGCAGGCTGGTGCCCGAGGTGGCCCGTGCCGTGAAGGACGCCATGGCGGCCAACGTGCTCGGCCACGGCGAGCCGCGGCTGGTGTTCCGGCACCCGCTGCTGCGCGAGGCCGTGTACGGCAGCATCGCCGTGCCGATGCGCGGGGTGCTGCACAAGCAGGCGGCCAAGGCGCTCGCCGACGTGGACGCGCCCGCGAGCCGCGTGGCCGAGCAGCTCGTGGCCGCCGCGTCCGACCTGGACGAGTGGGTCGGCGACTGGCTCGTGGACAACGCGGCCGAGCTGGCGAACCGCGCGCCCCTGATCGCCGCCGACCTGCTGGAGCAGTCGCTCGACCTCGTCGGCCCGCGCGACCCGAACCGGGAACTGCTGCTCACCGCGCTGGTGCGGGTGCTGTTCCGGCTGGCCCGCGACCCCGAGGCGCAGGCGCGGCAGGCGTTGGCGATCTCCACCGACCCGGCGCGCTCGGCCGAGCTGCGCCAGCTGCTCGCGGCCACGCTGCTGCGGCAGGACAAGCGGGAGCTGGCCATCCGCGCGCTGACCGAGGTCGAGGTCGACCCGTCGGTGCCGAAGATCTGGCAGCTCCGGCACAAGTCGCTGCTGGCGCACCTGATCCGCGACGTGACGGACATCGACCAGGCCGAGGTGACCGGCAAGGCCGCGCACGCCGAGGCCGTCTCCAACGGCGACGCCTACCTGATCGCGCACGCGCTCCAGACGCTGTGGCTGGTCGAGTCGGTGCGGCGCAACCACCGGACCGCGCTGCGGTACGTGGACGACGCCATCACCGCGCTCGGCGGGGCCCCGGAGCTGGCGGGCATGCACTTCAACCTGCTCGACAACCGGATGTTCACGCTGCAGAACCTCGACCAGCTCGACGAGGTGGACGTGGCGCTGGCGACCGTGGACGAGCTGACCGTGAAGCACGGCCTGCCGGTCGGGCCGCAGATCTCCGCGGCGGTGCACCACTACTGGACCGGCCGCTGGGACGAGGCGCTGCTGGAGCTGGACACGGTGACCGAGGACGGTCCCGCGATCAGCTACAGCGGTCTGGTCGACCCCGGCCCCAACGGGCTGCTGCTGCACGGCGTGTCCGCGCTCATCGCGCTGCACCGCCACGACGGCGCGGCCTCGGCCGCCCACCTGGACGCCGCGGACGAGCTGCTGGTCGTGACCGCGGCCGAGCGCGAGGCGTGCGACTTCCTGCTGCTGGCCCGGTCGCTGGCCGCCGTGCAGAGCGGCGACGTGCGGCGGGGCCTGGACGCGGTGAAGCGCATCCTGAACCCGGCGTACGCGGACATGATGCTGCGGCACCAGTGGCTGCCGGACATCCTGCGGCTGGCGCTGGAGGTCGGCGACCAGGAGCGGGTGGCCGAGGTGATGGAGGTCGCCGAGCTGGAGGCCGCTCGCGAGGCCGTGCCGACGCGGGCGTACACCGCGCTGCACCGGTGCAAGGCGCTCGTGACGGGCGACCCGGAACCGGCGCTGGTCGCGGTCGGGCACTACCGCCAGGTCGGCCGTCGCGTGGAACTGGCGGCGGCGCTGGAGGAGGCGTCCGTGCTGCTGGCCCAGGTCGGGATGCGCGCCGACGCGCGGGCGGCGTACGCCGAGGCGGCGGAGATCTACACCGAGCTGGACGCGAAGTGGGACCTGGCCCGTGCCAGGTCGAAGATGGACGAGTTCGACATCCACCACGACATCGCCGCGTCCGCGCGGGCGACCGGGGGCTGGGACACGCTCACGCCGGTCGAGCGCCGGATCGCCGAACTGGTCGCGAGCGGTCAGTCCAATCCGGACATCGCGGTGCGGATGTCGTTGCCGCGGCGCATGGTGCAGGCGCACGTCACCCGGATACTGGGCAAGCTCGGCGTGCGGTCGCGCTCGCAGATCGCCGAACGCCACCACGAGATGGGCCGCTCGGCCACCAGCCGCTGACGGTCGTCGCCAGGCGCGTCTCGAACGCCACCCGTTCGCGGGTGGCGTTCGTCTTGTGCGGATGCACGTGCAGGGCGAGGAAGTCCGGAACGACCAGTGGCCGGGGCGTGCGGTCGCCCCGGTCCCTCGTCGGGGCGCCCGATACCGGGCGCCCGCCTCCTCTTCGCGGTCGTCGTGCGGTCGACGACCGGGTGCAAGAACGGTGTCCGCCGGACCACAGCGCTCACGTGAACGCACGCGCGCGGCTCCTCGACGGCAAAAGGTCAAGCGCTGAACAAACGAAAGGCCAAGTGGTGAACCAAACGAACTCTGCCTTACCAAACGAACATTAGAGCGTCAGATCACTCCGGCCCGCAGCGCGTAGGCGACGGCGTGGGCGCGGTTGCGCAACTTCAACCGGTTCGTGACGTTGTAGATGACGTTCTTGACGGTCCTCTCCGAATACTGAAGTTCTTTCGCGATTTCGTCGGTGCCCCACCCCTCGGCGATCAGCCGCAGGACGTCGACCTCGCGCGGTTCGAGACCCGCGACGTTGAGGCCGTTGGGCGCCAGCACCTCGCGCTGCAGCATCTCGACCCTCTTGAGCAGCTTGCCGAGGATGTCGCGCGGCATGACGCCGTTGCCCGCCGCGGCGGCCATGATGCTGTCGACCAGCTGGTCCCCGGTCACCGCGGCCCTCGGCAGGATCGCGACCACACCGCACTCCACCACCGCGAGCAGCGGCGCTTCGGTCAGTTCGCTCGCCATGAGGACGGTCGGCACCGTGCGCTCCGCCGACAGCGCCCGGAGCTTGTTCATGGCCTCCGACGTGAGCCGCTCGGTCGAGAACACGGCGACGTCCGCGTGGCCTGCTTCGTGCTTGTCGACGATGACCATTTCGGGGCGCGACTTGAGGTAGCTCGTCAGCCCGACGTAGGTCATGGGGTCCATGCTGTGTACGACGACCCGTACCCGTGCCATGAGTGCCTCCACACTTCGATCTCTGAATCGAAGTGTGGACAACGGACCTCTACGAACTCTTGACGCCTCGACGGCAGCGGTCGTCGCAGTCTTGACGGCGCGTGAACTTACTATGAGAGCGTCCCCCAAGGCCCTCGAATGGTCACGCGGTTTTGGAACTTCGTGGCCTTTTGACCTGCGATGGTTGCCCTGACGCACTTCCTCGCCCCGACTCGACGTGGCCTGGGGCACAACCTTGCAAGACCTGTCTCATTTCGCGTCAAGTCGTCGAGGTACCGACGAGTATGCCTCTCGACAGCCCTCTGACCCCTCATTCATCAACGTTGTTGCCTTTTCCGCCCAGGAGTTTTGCCCGTCACGACGGGTAAAGTGGCCTTCTGGCACCGGCGGTGCCCGCGTGGGGATGCGGACGCGTTTGTGAACCAGGAGCGGCGGAGATGTCGACCGAGTCAGCCGAACCGCTGCGGGTCCAGTTGCTGGGCGCCGTGCGCGCGTGGCGCGGGGACACCGAACTGGCGTTGGGCTCCGCCCGCCAACGAGCCCTCTTCACCGTGCTGGCCATGCGCGCGAACCAGGTCGTGTCCCGCGAGGAGCTGGTCGACGCCATCTGGGGCGAGTCGCCGCCCGGCGCGGTCGACAGCAGTCTGTACACCTACGTGTCCCGCCTCCGGCGCGCGCTCGAACCCGTCCGTTCCAAGTGGACGGGCGGCCAGATGCTGGTGTCCGCGGGGTCGGGCTACAGCCTGCGGCTGGAACCGGGCCTGCTGGACGTGCGCGAGTTCGACCGCCTGCGGGAGCAGGCGCAGCTGAGCTGGGACCGCCGGGACGCGGCGGGCGCGAAGGCCGCGCTGGACGCCGCGCTCGTGCTGTGGCGCGGTGACGCCCTCACCGGCATCGACGGCCCGTTCGCCGCGCTGCACCGGGGCAGGCTGGCCGAGCTGCACCTCAACGTCCTGGAGCGCCGCGCCGAGATCATGCTGGAGTCCGGCGACCTCACCGCCGCCGTGGACGAGCTGTTCGACCTGAGCACCGCCTACCCGCTGCGCGAGACGCCGAGGGCGCTGCTGATGCTCGCGCTGCACCGGTCCGGGCGCGGGCCCGAGGCGTTGGAGGTGTTCCGGGAGACCAGGGAGGTCCTGGTCGAGCAGCTCGGCATCGAGCCGGGCGCGAAGCTGCGCAAGGTGCACGACGAGATCACCGCGGCCCGCGAGCGCTTCGGCGGCCAGCCCGCCCCGGCGCCGCGCTCGCCGATCCCGCCGTACCCCGAGGTGTTCGTCGGCCGCGAGCCGGAGCTGACGGCGTTGCGCGCCGCGCTGGCCGACGTGCTCGACGGCAAGGGCACGGCCGTGTGGGTCGAGGGCGAGCCGGGCATCGGCAAGTCCGGGCTGCTGGCGACCGGGCTCGCCGACGCGGTGGACCGCGGCTGCGAGGTGCTGTGGCACGCGGGCGACGAGGTCGGCAGGCGCTTCCCGCTGAGCATGATCCTGGCCTGCCTCGACATAGACTCCCTCTCCCCCGACCCGCGGCGGGCCGAGTTCGCCACCGGGCTGCCGGGCCGCACCACCGAGCCCGCCTACCCGTGGCAGACCGACGACCCCGTGCTGGTGGCGGTCGACCGGCTGATCGGGCTGGTGGACCGGGTCGTCGGCTTCGTCGACGAGCTGTGCGCGGACGGGCCGGTCGTGCTGGTCCTCGAAGACCTCCAGTGGGCCGATGACGCCAGCCTGCTGGTGTGGCACCGGCTCGCGAAGGCGACCCGGCACCTGCCGCTGCTGCTGGTGGGCTCGTGCAGGCCGCACCCGCGCCGGGCCGAGCTGGACCCGCTGCGGACGATGGTGTCGATGGGCGGCGGCGAACTGCTGCGGCTGGACCCGCTGGAGGAGGAGACCTCCACCGAGCTGGTCCGCAGGCTCCTCGGCACGGACCCCGGCGCGGAGCTGCTCGCCACGACCGACTGCGCGGGCGGCAACCCGCGCTACCTGGAGGAGATCGTCGACGCGCTGGTGCGCGACGACGCCGTGGCCGTGTTCGACGGCGTCGCGGACATCGCGCACGACCGCACCCGGTACCCGTCGCAGCCGACGGTGAACACCGTGGTGACCCGGCGGCTCGACCACCTCGACGACACGAGCCGGGACGCGCTGCGGTGGGCCGCGCTGCTCGGCGTGGAGTTCGACCTGAGCGACCTGGCGACGGTGATGGGCAAGCAGGCGTCCGAGCTGCTGCCCGCCGTGGAGGAGGCGGCCGCCGCCGGGGTGATAGGCGAGTCCGGCCAGCGGTTCGCGTTCCGGCACACGCTCGTGCGACGCGCGCTGTACGAGGCCATCCCGACGACCGTGCGGATCGCGCTGCACCGCCAGTCCGCCGAGACCCTGGACACCGCGGGCGCGCACGTGGAGCGGGTGGCCGAGCAGCTGCTCGGCGGGCCGGTGCCCGCGGACGCGTGGGTGACGCAGTGGCTGCTGTCGCACACGAACGCCGTGGCGAGCCGGTCGCCGTCCATCGCGGCGGAGCTGCTCGCGGGCGCGGTGGTGGACCCGAGCCTGCGCGACCGGGCCCGCGAGGCACTCACGTCCCGGCTGGTGCGGCTGCGGTTCTGGCTGGACCAGCGGCCCTCCGCCGAGGCGCGGGCCGTGCTGGCGACCACCGACGACCCGAACCGCGCGGCCGAGATGCGGCTCGTGCTGGCCTACCTCGACCACTGCGCGGGCGAGGACGAGCGCGCCGCCGCCGCGCTGCGGCAGGTCGCGGAGGACCCGACCGTGCCCGACCGCTGGCGGGCCCGGCACCGCGCGCTGCTGGCCGAGGTCGCGCCGTCGTCCGCGGTCGTCGACGACCCGTTCACCCTCGCGCTCACCGCCCGCCACGAGTGGGAGGCCGCGTCGCGGCAGGGGCGGCACCGCGACGCGCTGGCGCTCGTGGAGGCGGCGCTGGAGGCGGTGAAGGGCCACTCGGTCCACGCCGACCTGGAGCTGTGCCTCGCGGAGGACAAGGTCTTCACGCTGGACAACCTGGACGAGCTGGAGGAGGCGACCCGGACGCTGGACACCGCGGGCAACCTCGTCATCCAGCGCGGCCTGACCGGCGGGCCGCACATCCCCTCGGCCGTGCACCGCTACTGGCTCGGCCGCTGGGACGAGTCGCTGGCCGAGTTGGACGCGGTGGTGCGCGACCGCCCCGAGATCACCTACCACGCGGTGCGCCAGCACGGCTCGGTCCGGCTGCTGCACGGCGTCCGGGCGCTGATCGCGGCGCACCGCGACGACTCGACGGGCCTGGAGACGCACCTCAAGGCCGCCGCCGACTACCGGCAGGCGCCGGTGGAGATCCGCGACGACTTCCTGCCGATGGCGCTGTCCGTGGCCGCCGAG